>Ga0075423_10000717_pt1 | contig 27479 bp, 24 predicted proteins | sample SoiMethybrSBSTD2_FD_80114 | JGI IMG/M metagenome (GOLD analysis project Ga0075423, IMG submission 80114) | Bulk soil microbial communities from a Populus tree surrounding site in Tennessee, USA - Soil MetaG P. TD hybrid SBSTD2 | ecosystem: Environmental > Terrestrial > Soil > Tree plantation... | reverse complement strand
CGTGCCACACGAGTGGGGCTGGACCTACACGATGCTGATCATGTTCCCGGTCCTCTTCCTGTTGACGGACGCCGGCCGCAGCTTCGGTGTGGACGCGTTCCTCGCGCCTCCGCTTGACCGGGCAGCCGCAGGCGGTAACCGTCTCGCGCGGCTGATTCGCTGGCTCGTTTGATCGGTCGCTCCGCTCGCGGAGCTTAGGGGGGTTTCTATGGCAGCTGTTCAACACTTCGACGTCATCGTCATCGGGACCGGAGCGGGGGGTGGGACGCTGGCGCATCGTCTCGCCCCCTCGGGTAAACGTATCCTGCTCTTAGAGCGGGGCGACTACGTCCCACGAGAGAAGGACAACTGGAGTACGAAGGCGGTCAACCTGGAGGGGAAATACAACACCAAGGAAGTATGGCGCGACGCGGAGGGTCGAGAGCTCCACCCACACACCAACTACTGGGTTGGCGGCAACACCAAGTTCTACGGCGCCGCGCTGTTCCGCCTCCGCCGGGAGGATTTTTGGGAGATCAAGCATTGGGGCGGCCTCTCGCCTGCGTGGCCCATCTCGTACGAAGACTTGGAGCCGTATTACTCGCAGGCCGAGCATCTCTACCAGGTGCACGGCCGCCGGGAAGAGGATCCCACGGATCCGCCGGCCAGTGCGCCTTATCCGCATCCTCCGATCAGTCATGAGCCGCGTATTCAGCAGCTCAGCGACGATTTCGCCCGTCTGGGGCTCAAGCCGTTCCACGTCCCCCTTGGTGTGATGCTGGACGAGCGGAACCCCCGAGCCAGCCGCTGCATTCGCTGCGAGACGTGCGACGGACATCCTTGTCTCGTCTATGCGAAGGCGGACGCCCAGGTGCTCTGCGTCGACCCCGCTCTCGAACATTCCAATGTCACGCTGCTGACGCGCGCGTACGTCTCGCGTCTCGAGACCAGTCCCTCAGGCCGTGACGTGCAGCGGGTGATCGTCGAGCATGAGGGCGCCACCGAGGCGTATTCGGCCGACATCGTCGTCGTGTCGGCTGGCGCCATCAACTCGGCGGCGCTCCTGCTGCGCTCGGCCAACGACAAGCACCCGCAAGGCCTGGCCAACGGCTCGGACGTCGTGGGGCGCCACTACATGGGCCATGTCAACTCGGTGCTCATGGCCCTCTCTAAGTGTCCCAACCCGACGGTCTTCCAGAAGACGCTCGCGCTGAACGATTTCTACTTCGGCTCGAAGGAGTGGGAGTTCCCGATGGGCCACATCTCCTTTGTCGGGAAGCTCGACGGGGACACGCTCAAGGCCGGTGCGCCGGCGATCGCGCCGGGCTGGACGCTGGAGCTCATGGCCAAGCACTCGTTGGACTTCTGGCTCACCTCCGAGGATCTCCCCGACCCGAACAACCGCGTCACCCTCGACCGGGGCGGCAACATCGTCCTCAGCTACCAGCCGAACAACGAGGAGGGGCACGGACGCTTGACCGAGAAGCTCAAGAATCTGATGAAGCAGCAGACCAAGTGTCGCGTCCATGGCCACGAGTGCCATGAAGGCCTGTTCGCGCGGAGCCTTTATCTCGGCCAGCGCATTCCACTGGCGGGCGTCGCTCACCAGAACGGAACGATCCGCTTCGGGTGCGACCCGAAGACCTCTGCGCTGGACGCGAACTGCAAGGCCCACGAAGTGGACAACCTCTACGTGGTGGACGCGAGCTTCTTCGCCTCGAGCGGAGCGGTAAACCCCGCGCTCACGGTCATGGCCAACGCGCTCCGCGTCGGAGATCACCTGCTCGAGCGGCTCAAGTAACGTGAAGTCTCCCGGGGAGACTGGGGCAGTCGTGATGACCGCGAGACGAATGCTCGCCGGGGCTCTGGTGCTTCTGACTGTCTGCCTCGGCGTTCCGCTGGAACGGTCACCGGAGGCCCAACCCGCCGGGCTGATTCGGGCGGTCGGGGCCGTCGGGATGACCGTTGGGAACGTGGAGCGCTCGACCGAGTTTTACTCGGGCGTGCTGGGGTTCGAAAAGGTCTCGGATGTGGAGGTAATGGGGGAGGACTACGAGCATCTCCACGGGGTCTTCGGACTTCGGATGCGCGTCGTACGGATGCGCCTCGGCGATGAAGCGATCGAGCTGACGGAGTACCTCACGCCGCGGGGACGGCCGATCCCGGTCGATTCACGGAGCCACGACCGGTGGTTTCAGCACATCGCGATCATCGTGAGCGACATCGATCGCGCATACGCGTCACTTCGTCAGCATCGCGTCGAGCACGCCTCGCCGGCGCCTCAGCGCCTTCCCGACTGGAACGTGGACGCGGGCGGAATCCGCGCGTTTTACTTCAAGGACCCAGATGGCCACCCGCTGGAGATCTTGTGGTTCCCGGTGGGCAAGGGCGATCCGAAGTGGCACCGACCGAGCGATCGCCTCTTTCTAGGCATCGACCACACGGCGATCGTCGTCAGCGACACCGCGCAGAGCCTCCGCTGCTACCGGGACACGCTCGGCCTCCGAGTGGTTGGCGAGAGCGAGAACTACGGACCCGAGCAGGAGCGCCTGAACAACGTCTTTGGCGCGCGCCTTCGCATCACGGCGCTTCGGGCGCAGGCCGGTCCGGGCGTCGAACTCCTGGAGTACTTGACCCCGCGGGACGGGCGGTCAGTGCCGGCCGATGCTCGCGCCAACGATCTTGCCCACTGGCAGACGACTTTGGTGAGCCAGGACGCCGAGGTGGCAGCGCAAGGCATTCGCGGCAGCTCCTGCGCGATGCTGTCGTCCGGCGTTGTGGCCCCAGGCGCCCGAGCGCTCGGATTCACGAAGGGGCTTTTGATTCGGGACCCGGACGGCCACGCTCTGGCGGTAGTGCAGCCATAGAGTTTGTTTTCGTGGCTGAGGGATCGGGTATTCTCACTCAGGACGAAGCAGTACAAGAAGGAGGCCTATTATGGCGAAGGTGCTCAGGTGCGGTGACTTGATGCCGGGTTGCAATGCGGTCATCGAAGGAAAGGACGAGGCTGAAGTAATGGCCAAAGGGGCGGAGCATGCCAAGACGGCCCACAAGATGACGGCCATCCCACCCGAGATGGCAGCGAAGGTGAAAGCGGCCATCAAAGAGAAGTAGCTCTCCCCGATCCCCGCTTCAGCTCAGGGTCGGCACGCACGGGCGTCGAGCTCCTCTCGGCGCTCGTAGTGTCTGAATAGCCAGAGTGATCAGTGCTGCGTATCAACTTCCATCGGAGCCATCGACGGTCGTCGTCCAGATTTTGCGCAGGGCACGTTGGCGCTTCTCGGCTGTGGTTGCGGTCGCGGCTGATCGGCCGTATAAGAGCTGCGGGTGTGGCGGCATGGCGCTGCCATAGGTCGGTTCATCGAGTGGTCGGGCCGCCACTCGTGAGACTGGGAGACGGCTGAGCCGTCTCAGCCCCCTGCCGAGAGCTTCACCCGGCGCGGGGTTCCTATGGAGAGCCGCCGTGCCGGGGATCAATCTCCTAGACCGGCCGCAAGAGTCCACTCCAAGTTCTGGCGCGCCGGCGCCGATCGAAGCAAACCAGCAAGTCAGTGCGATCGTCGATTCCTGCTCCCGCCCCCATTCATGTCTCTCGGGAGGCGAACATGATCAGACCCGGCTACGAGGGCATCGTGATCGCATGGTCGATGCTGGCCGTCGCCTTGGTGCTCATCGGCTTTGTCAAGCTTCTGTTCTGAATCGATAGACCCGCGCAGGATCAAGGAGGGGGCCAATGGTAAAGGTCGAGGTCTCGGAAGTTCACGGGCCTCAGCTCCGACCGGATCTTCGCGTGCAACTTGGATAGCCCAGAGGGCCAGAGTGTGCTCACCAGGCTGACGCAGGGCGCCGAGCCCGGTAGCGCCGCGGCCACGCCGCTGAGGGCTGCCGTCGAGTTCGTCAGAGAGGCCGGGTCGCTCGCGGAGCTGAAGGTGAGATGTGCCGCGTTGATGTCTGGCCGATAGGCGAGCGGCGGAGACCGTGGAGTTGCGTGAGTTGCTAGTGGGTCTGGTCCTCGTCTGGCTCGTCGCAAAGGTTGCGGGCGAGGGGATGGAGCGGATCGGCCAGACCGCTGTCCTCGGAGAGCTGCTGGCCGGAGTTCTCATCGGCCCGGGAGTGCTCGGTCTCGTTCGGGAAACCGAGGGGCTGCACGCTCTCGCCGAGCTCGGCGTTCTGATCCTCCTGTTCGAGGTGGGTCTGGAGTCCAATCTGGACGACTTGCTGCGGGCGGGTCTCCAGGCGACGCTGGTCGCGCTGGTCGGCGTTGCGGTGCCATTCGCTGTCGGCTACGGAGTCGTGTATTCGCTGGGCTCGTCCGCGCTCCTGGCCGTCTTCGTTGGAGCCACGTTCACCGCGACGAGCGTCGGTATCACGGCGCGGGTGCTCGGTGACCTTGGTCGCCTTCAGGATGCCGCCGCCAAGGTGGTGCTCGGGGCGGCAGTCGTGGACGACATCCTCGGTCTCGTCATCCTGGCGGTCGTGACGGGGGTTGCGCAGACCGGAAGCGTGTCCCTCGCCGCCGTCGGCCTTCTTTCCGGCAAGGCGATCGTCTTTCTGGTCGTCGCACTCCTGATCGGGATCCGACTGGCCCCGACGCTAGTTCGCTGGGTCGGCCGGATGCAGGCGCGCGGCACACTCATTGTCTACTCCGTTGGTTTCGCGGTCGCGCTCTCCGCTATCGCCGATCTGGTCGGCCTGGCAACGATTATCGGCGCGTTTGCGGCGGGGCTGGTGCTCGCGACCACGGAGCGGCGGCATCACATCGAGGAGCGCATCAAGCCGGTCGCCGATCTGCTCGTGCCGCTGTTCTTCGTCACCGTGGGAATGAAGGTCCAACCTGCGATGCTGAACCCGTTCGCCGAGAACGCGCAGTTCGGCATCGCGCTGCTGTTGACCGTCGTCGCAGTTGTCTCGAAACTGGCGGCCGGCCTCGCTGTCTATCAGCGCGGTGTGCGGCGGTGGCCGATCGCAGTGGGGATGGTGCCGCGCGGCGAAGTCGGCCTGATCTTCGCCGGGGCGGGCCTGGCCGCGGGCGTGATCGAGGAGGACCTCTACTCGGCACTCGTTGTTGTGGTGATGCTGACGACGTTCGTGGCCCCGCCTTGGCTGAAGGCCCTCTATCGGGCGGATAAGTAGGTGGAGGTTGCGCCGGTCTGCGGCTACCCAAGACCTCGTGGGTCAAGATCAGTCAGATCCGCACGCTGTCAGTGGAGCGGCTCGGACGACGGATCGGTGCTCTGAACACCGACGAGGTTGCTCGCATCATCGAAGGTCTCTTCGAACTGGTCGGATGATCATGTTCGCCGCAGAACAGCACAGCTCAGTTTTCCAGTCTCCTGCCGATACTCGTTGACTCAACACGCCGCAAGAGCGCGAATCGTTGGCAAAGCGCGCGGCGATGTGGAAACACGGGTTCGAATCTCCCGTTCGGGACTTGAACCCCTGTTGAAGAAGCGCCACCGGTTCAACAGTTCAAGCGGCCATTGCATCGCGCAGCTTCACCCTTGAGCTTAATCTCGACGAGGGAGATCTGAATGGGGCGGTACGCCATGTATGGATGAACGTACTGCGCGCAGTGAACCGGGCAAGATCCGCACGGCGATTCCGAACCGGCTATGAAGTCTCTATGAAGTAAACGGACCGAGCCGAACCAACACGGGACGACCTCGTCACCTCGCAAGTCTCCGTCGTTGTTGGCTCCTGTTGGATCTTGTTGGTCCGTGTGTAGGGCGGATTTTCCCTCATAACCCAAAGGTCGTCGGTTCAAATCCGACCCCCGCAACCATGAACGACGAGGGGTTAGCGGACGCAAGAGCCGCTAACCCCTTTCGTTTACCCAGACTTCACCCAGGAATTGGTCGCGCCTCCGCGCTTGCGTGGACCGGCGGACAATGACCAGATGTAGGCGCCAGCCGAAGAACTCCGCTGCCAATATCCGTCATTAAATCCCTCCCGAGTGGGTTTGCGCCCAGCCATTGTCGTCCCTGTCAGCTTGCGGCCAGTACTGACTCAAGGGCGTTGCGGGTCGTCCGCCAGCCCTGGATGCGCCCGACGTTCTTGGCCTCGACCGGCTCGATCGCCTCGAACGCCCCGCGCCAGGCCTCGTCGATGGCCGCATAGAAGGTGTTGGTCGCCACCGCCTGGTCGGACGTCGCCTCGCTCATTAACCGGTTGGCCAGGTTGAGGGGCTCGCCCATGAACCCGAGATGCGTCTGCGAGAACGGCCGGAACGGCATCAGGTCCAGGTCGCCGATCGCGATGCCGATATGCATACCCTTCGAGGGCTGGGCCCGGTCGAGCGCGCGCTGCCAGGCCTGCGACACGGCGGTGCCCGCGGCGAAGAGCGAGCGCACGCACGTCAGGGCCTGGACCGCCGCGGGCGCCGGCGGCCGATGCAGACCGAAGACGGCGACCACCTCGTCGCCGACGAACTGGTAGAGCATGCCGCCTGCGTTCAGCACTGCGTGGCGGGCGAGCGAGTAATACTCGGTGAGGCGGCGCCGGATGAGTCCGGGGTCCCGCGTGTCGCGGACGAAGCTCGTGTACGAGCAGAGGTCGGCCATCACCACGACGACCTCGTGATAGGTCCGCGGCTCGAGAATCTCCGCGGGCCCGAGGCGCTCGTCGCGGTACAGGCGGCCCAGCTCCCACGGGCTGAGATGCCAGAGCAGCGTGGCGGCACGCGGGTCGTCGGGGAACTTGCCGTCGAAGGCGATGCGCCATTGCGCCCGCTCGATCGCCGTCCGCACGCCCAGCAGGCTCGTCCGCGAGATGTCGGTGATCTCGTGCTGGAACGTCGCCCGGATTCTCGCCAGCAGCTCCGCCACGTCCCAGACCTCCACGGTAAGGCCTGGCGCCACCGCCGCCCGAAGTCCGCGCTCGAACTCGGCCCACTGCCGAATCGCGGCCCGGTCGAGCAGGACCGCGAGGCGCCTGGCGCCGCGCCAGGCCGGGCTCGGCTGCCCGTACTTGCGTCGCAGGCGCGCGACGAGGTCGGCGGGCGCGTAGGCGAGCTTGTTCTCGACGAAGAACGGAGGCGCCCCCGGCGCCTCGACCCGGATGTCGGCGGAGGCATCGCTCCTGAGCGCGACCTCGCGCTCGACCGAGACCTGCCCGGGCGCGCAGCCGGCGGTCGCCGCGCACTCGACGCGGCAGAGGTCAGCGCAGATCTCGTCGACAAAGGCGCCGAGCTCGCTGTCGAACGGCTGCAGCATAGATCACGCTCCTGTTGAGGACCGGTTCAGCGCAACGGCCCTGCCAGAGCGCCTGGCTGACGAAGAGGGGGCCCAGCGTCTGGATGTACTGCGAGGACTGCACGGTCTTGCAGGAGTCGTTGTCGCACGCGTCGAGAAGGTAGGAGGTGCCAAAGCCCCTTGTCGATCGCCAACCTTGCCCCTCCCCCTCGCAGCGAGCAAGGATTGCTCTTCCCGAGCGTCCGAGTCAAGGGCCGGACCGGATAACCCGTCAATCGATCACGGTCCGCGTGCGTTTTTGCTTGCCGCTGGAGACCTGGACAGTCCGCGCGGTTGCGCCTGGGTTGCGTCGGGTGCATCAACCTGCCACGATCTGCAAATCGATGATCGCGAAATACGCGGCGCAACGATTCCAGGTCGCCCGCCTGATCGAGGCCCACGCCGAGCGACTCGAGAATCTTGAGCAGCCCTGGGCGGGATCAATCTCGTAAGCGCGAGCACGCTGAACGCCGGCATGGGGCGCGCGAAACCCCTTGAGGGTCAGCGGCCTCAGAGCCTCAAACGAGGCGAGCTGGTCCACCGCCGCGGCAAGACTTTGTGAGAGGAGGATCTGGTCCAACCGAGCCTCGCCGCAAAGCCGCGTGCCAGGTTGGGCACCGTGCCGATTGCAGCGTAGTCCCAGCGTCCCTCGAAGCCAATGGCGCCGGCTTGCTTTCGCACACCTTCTCGCACACGTCTTCTCGATCAGTCGCATCAGCGACTCCTTCCGAACCATCCCTGGCTTGCCCCCAGGGAGTGATGGGGCTACCTTCGGCCCACCGTTCTGATATTCGCCGGCCTGCTGTGGAGCGCCCGTGATCAAGTGTCCCCGGTGCCAGCACGAGAATCCGGCGCAGTCGAACTTCTACCTCGGGTGCGGAGCCGGCCTTGCCGTCGCGTGTGCTTCCTGTGGTGCTCACCTTCCAGCCGAGTCCAGGTTCTGCAACAAGTGCTGGACACTCGTATTGCCCTCGAAGGCGAGCGCAAGCAGGTGACGGTATTCTTCCCCGACCTCAGAGGCTCGATGGAGCTGCTCGCCGATCGCGACCCAGAGGGGGCGCGGAAGATCCTTGATCCCGTCCTGGAACGAAGGACGGGCGTTCTGCTCCGCTACGAGGGTACGGTCGGAGATATGGGGAGGCTCTTCAGCTTCCTGCTAACCGCGATCGCGATGCTCGCCCTTCCACTCCCGGCCGCCGCGCTCACCGTGCAGGAAGCGGTCCACCGCGCCAAGCCCGCCGTCGTCCTGATCTCCGTGCGCGTCGAGGCCGAAGTCACGATGAACTGTGGCAACGGCCCAGTCATCGTGCACCCAGCGCCGTTCGTCGAGACCGGTACCGGCTGGTTCGTTGACGGACGCGGTTATCTCATCACGAACGCCCACGTCGTCGAACCCGCCCACCGGCTGCCGCAATCATCCTCGAGCTGAAGAAGAGCGCGATCAATCAGGGGTGTGTCGTGCCCGCCCTCCGCGCCCGGGGCCTGAAGCAGGATCAGCGGCTCGCCCTCGAAGACCAGCTTCGGCGCGAGATCATGAACCGGGCAATGGCAGGGCTCAAGATCACCACGTCGAAAGCGATCACGGTGATCCTCTCGAACGGCGCCAAGCTCGCCGCCGAGGTTCGGAAGTACAGCCCCCCGATCGCCTTCGACGCGCTGGGGCAACCGCTGCGGGACTCCGGCCGCGACCTGGCCCTGCTCCACGTCCAGGCCAGCGTCTACCCAGTCCTCGGGATCAGCCGGCGGGCGCCGCAGATCAGTGATCCCATCCACATGCTCGGCTTCCCAGCCGTTGTGCTCTCCAACGAGCTGCTCAGCCGCAGCGATGTCGTCCTCGACGCGTCGGTCACCAACGGCGCAGTCTCCGGTTTCAACAAGGACGCAATTGGGCAGGACGTGATCCAGACCGATGCCCCCGCCGCTCACGGCAGTAGCGGCAGCCCCGCCATCGGTGACGACGCCAACGTGATCGGCATCATGACGTTCGTCTCCCTTTCGTCTGGCGGCGGCAGCCTCGTCCAAGGTTTCAACTTCCTCATCCCGGCCAAGGACGTGCTGAAGTTCCTGTCCGACACCGCGGTCACGGACCCGGGCCAGAGCCCTTTCAACCCGGTGTGGGCGGCCGGCGTCGACGCGTTCTTCGAGGGCCGCTACTCGACCGCGCTGGCGAGGCTCCAGGAGGCGGATCGGCTCGTTCCCAACCTTGTCGATGTCAAGCACCTTCTCCGCGAGGCCGAGGAGAAGGTGAAGAATCCAGCGCCGCGGCCGTTCCCCTGGGTATGGGTGGCGATAGGCGTCACGCTAGTGAGTCTCGGCGTCTACGGGGGCATGGGGGTCAAGCGCTGGTGGCGCAACCGCTACCGCGTGCTGCCCGTGCAGGTGGTCGGTTTCATGGAGAGCGGCCAGAACCCGGTGCTGCTCGACGTGCGCACCAAGACCGACTATGAAACGAGCCCGCTCAAACTGCCGCGTGCCATCCGGCTCGATCCCGACGAAGTCGACCAGGGGCAGTTCCACCTCGGCGTGGATCCCATGCAGCTCGTCATCGCTTACTGCACGAGCGCCGAAGAGCAGTGCAGCGCCCGAGTCGTTCAGCGCCTCCGCCAACGAGGCTACCCGAATGTGCGAATCCTCAAGGGTGGTCTCGGCGGCTGGACCAACGCGCGGCTGCCGGTAGAGACCAAGTCGCACCTGCCCTCCATCGGGCTCGAGATCTACAGGAACCTCACCATGGGCGACGTCGAGCGCCTCCGCTTCAAGGCGGGTGACGTCATCTTCCTCCAGGAGGACGATCCTCGCGCTGAGGCGTACGTCATCCACTCGGGAGCGGTTGAGATCCGCAGCAAGATCAACGGTGCCGACCGTGTCCTGAACCGGCTCGGCGTGGGCGAACTCTTCGGCGTGCTGGCGCTGTTCCTGCGATCGCCGCGCTCGGCGTCGGCGGTAGCCGTGTCCGACACCGAACTCCTGATCATCACGAACGAGCGGCTGGAGTGGCTGATCTTTAACCGCCCCCAACTGACCATGGAGATTCTCAAGCATCTGTCAGCGCTGGTGGTCTCCACCGATGCCCAGCGAAACGGCGACCCGTGAGCGCGTCCGCCGCCGCGCTGGCGGAGGCCAAGGATAAGACGTTGCTCATCCATCTTCGCGCTGGCTCCCGAGGACGGTGTGTCGCCAGACGCAGGAGCACCTCGCCACGCCACGCCGATGTACCGCGAGATGGATATTCGGTTCCGGCTCGCAAAAGCGGATGGGGACCTGCGGGAGTTGGGGTGAAGATCCGAGAGGGCCGGGAACAGCGGAGCCGGCGGCGCCGAGCGTCACGCCACGAGCGTTCAGCGGCGCGTCAACTCATGGAACGTCTCGTGTTCGTCCGTCAGCTCCGACCCGTCTCGGTAGAAATAGCTCGTACCTTCGATGCGCGGCAGTGGCCCATCGACGCGGGCGCCGTACGCCAGATAGCCAATGGCGGCTCTGGTCGCATGAAGCCGCTGGAGGTCGTGTTCGAGTGTGACCGCTCTGCCATCTCCCGAGTAGGGATTGGCCATCCAACGGCTCGGATTTGCCTTCACGAACGTCTCGACCTGCTCGAATGTGTAGGCGTTGAAGAACAGGCGGTCAAATCCGACCCCCGCAACCAACGAAGTCGCCGCCTCGTAGGGTGTCGCGATAGCGTGCCCAAGATCACCCTCCGCGAGCACGGACTGTTTCCCGTACAAGGGTCGAGTGATCGGGGCCTCTTGTCCACACTCGTAGCATCGGGCACGCCACGCCACGGCGGGATGATAGCGCCGATAAGAATTAGACCTCCCGCATAGACACGCGGGTGTCAGCCCCCTCTGAAGCTAATTCGTGCAGTCGGCTCAGTCAAAACCACGATACGACCCTGATCGGTCTCAAAGGTCAATTTTGATCAGACATCAAGACGCCGGCGGTGGTGAGCTTGCTTTAGCGGGAATGCAGATCCTGAGGAGCGTACATGGAAGCCCAAACTCGTCGCCCCGTCCGCGACGAGCTTAACGACGATGTCACGCTGGGTCTCGAGGCAGCCCAGGCCTGAGAGGCGACACCTATGGAGCCCAACTCCCGGCATGATGACGCGTATCTAGGCGGTGTCAGTGTCCTCTTGGTCGACGACTACGAACCCCTCCGCGCAGCGGTCGCCGCGATGCTCGAGTGCCGCGGCGCGGCTGTGACGGCGGTCGGCTCGGCCGACGAGGCGCTCAAGGCCTTGCAGCGCGAACACCCCGATGTCCTCGTGAGCGACCTGGCGATGCCCGACAAGGGTGGCTACTGGCTCATCGGCCAGGTGCGCGCCCTGCCGGCCGAGCGCGGCGGAGCGACGCCGGCGGCTGCTCTCACCGGATTCACCGGTCCCGAGCATCGGTCCCGTATCTTGCGCGCCGGGTTTCAGTACCACATCGAGAAGCCGGTCGCACTGGAGGAACTGGCCCGGATCGTCGCGCTCCTCGCGCTGAAAGCCCATTCCCCTCAGAGAGGGTGAACGGCGTTTTGAAGGTATAAGCTACTCGCTGCCTTCCATCGGGCTTCCAGGGTGACGCGACAGGCGTCCGGCCTCCTGTCATATGGCATGACCGCCCCGCCGAACCCAGAGAGCTACCATGCCCGACGAGACTGACCCCCTCTCTGCTGGGCTCTCGCCTCCTTCCTCTCGCTTCGTCCGGGGTCTGATCGCGTATCGGTATCTGGTCGGCACGAGGCGGTTGCGCCACCAGATCTGGTTCGGGACGCTCGGCCTCACCACGAGATCACAGACAGTATCGGCGTGCATCTACGGTTCGCCGTGGCGGGGCGGAGCTGCGGAGGCGGTCATCGAGGCCGAGATCACCCCTCGGGCCATCTCACGTCCCGATGCCGTAACCCGTTCGCGATGCGCCAGGCACTATCGTCACACATCGAGGCGTCAACGCGGTCGCGCTGAACTCGACGACTACGAGGTCGTGTGCGCGACGTTCACAGGTGAGGCGGTCCGCGCCGAGCCCAATCGAAGCAGCGACCATCGGTCATACGCTTTCCGCCATCAAATCACACCGAAATGCCGAAGCGCCTCTTCGATCGCCTCGCGCTTTTCCTGCGGGCACGGCTCGACGTCACGATCGTGGCGGGCCCGGTCGGCCTCGCGCAGCGTCGGTATGCCGTGAACCTGCTTGACATGCGCGATCCATCCCGTTTTTTGGAATGAAGCTGTGGTGACGCTGCACGAACTTCTGAATCTCGGCGTGATCGCGTCGTTGACCGTGACTATCATGAGGAGCACGATGATAGACCGCTCGAGAAGAGCGCCTTGCGACGCATGATCCACGCGGGGCCACGGCGCGTCAGCCGCCTTAAGGCGCTTCACATGGCCGTTCGCGCAACTGCGCTAGTGCAGGGCTTCAAGACCCTAGGCTACATCGACGGCAAGAACACCCCCACCAAGAGGACACTTCTTCCAAGAGGACACTTCTTCACCACTGAACCGTGAGCGTCGCTACCGCCGCACGGGGACTTCGACGAACTTGTCGCCCCTACTCACGCGGATTCGAAGATCGACCGGAGTCGAGTGGCCGGTCGGCACCGTTCCACGGTAGGTTCCCTGCTCGGGGAGGGCGCCCATCGCAATGTACTCGACGCTGCCATCCGCCATGTGCGCGACGAGGACGACCTGCGCGACCGCCAAAGGCTTACCCGCGGGGTCCAAAAGGCGCACGACGTAAGAATCGCCCCATCCCCGCGATACTGGCTTACTCACGAGTTTCGCGTGGTGCGATCCCCCAAGCTCCGTGGCTTTCGGTGTCGCCGCCTCAGGCGCTGGTATGGTGGTGACTTGGTTGGACGGTGTCGGAGCACTTGGACTCGGTCGAACCGTGGTGCCGAGAATGGCGGCGCTACTCGAGCCCTGGCCGGTTCCAGCTTTTGGCGGGGCATCGGTCTCAATGGCTGCAGTGCTAGCGCCGGTAGGCGGGCTGCTGGTCTCTTTGGAAAGGGGGCTGGTCTCTCGGGACGTGATGCTGGCCTCTCGGGACACGGTGCCGCTCACTACGAACGGCCCGCTTGTCTCGCGTTGCCTAAGAGTCAGGCTGTCGGCGACCTCGCGCTTTTCGGTGACCGCCGGCAATTGCTCCGGAGTAAAACTTTCGTCGGTCTGGCCGGGCGGCTGATCTGGTCTGCCCGAGAGCGGTCCCGTGGGAAGCTGACTTAAGAGACTGTGCCCAGTAATCCCCACTCGTGCCAGCACGAGCGCGGCCAGCGTCACGCCGATCAATACGCCGAGGAGTTTCGGGATCACGTGCCTGACCGTTGGCGCGGGAAACTCTTCGAGCCGCTTCTCGTCCTCGTCATCGTCCGGGGGACGATCCTGCGTCCACCGCATTGCGGTCATGGCGCAACTCCTTCCGCTTCTCGAAGCGGTGCGCGATCGTCCTCTTTCGAGCACGCAGCGTCAAGATGAAAGGCGTTGTTACAACGAGCAATTTCCGGAATCACAGGCGTCCGGTATCGCATGGAGCCATTGACGATCCCCGCTGTCCGGATTACGCACTCGCGCCGCCCCGTGCTGGTGCACGCCCCGGTGTTCCGCTAGACTCCCGCCAACCATCCGCACCGAGGTGCCCCATGCGGCTTAAACTCGGCCACTTGCGGTCGCAGTACAGGTGATGGAATGAAGACACGGCAACATGGGTACCCCCCGAAAATCGGGTTTGAGTCGGCCCGTGCGAGCAGCTAACGCAAGCTCCCCACCTGAGCAGAACTTTGGGGAGCACTCCGGGTGCGAGATGGTCGAGATCATTCTGAGCGAGCACCAACTCGCCTGTCTCAAAGCTGCCGCGCCGAAGGGGTCCATCGAGCGAGCGGCGCTTGACGCAGGGGACTACTTCGCGGGGAGCGGGATCACCTCAGAGCCCATTGCCGTCACGCTCACATGCACCGTGGAAGTCGCGCGGCAGCTGCTCGCCATTGCCCGAACGTCGTGCCCTAATGTCGCCACCGGGATTCGCGCCGCGATCGACCAACAACGCACCTGACGCCCGCTGTTTCTCACTTGGGCGTCGGAAACTGCGAGACTGAACGAACGTGCCACAACCAATACGTTGAAGACCAGGTAGCGATGCACCTATGACGCTCGTCGCAGCCTACCGGACCCTTGGTGTGCCGGTTCTGCTTGGTGACTTCCTGATAACGGCGGAGCCCCAGCAGCTTTACGATGCGCATGTCGCAGGAGCCCGCAACAGTCTTCCTCACTCCGGCCCGACGCCACCGGGCGGCGCTCAGCCAAGACGCTCAAGCGCTTGCCGAGGATCTCGCCGCGCTCCTCGAGAGAAGGATGCGGCCCTGACGGACGAGGTCCTGAAGGAGCTCTATCGAAGCCGGAGGCGCAGGGTCTGAGAGGCGCCGACCCGCTCGGTAGTCGCCTTTAAAGATTCAGTCTGCGAGTAGCAAACAGCCGCATTCTTTTGAGCGCGGCTTTTTGATGCGGGCCCAATTACTGCGGACGCCAGGACCGAACTAACGCACGCGGACCACCGGCCTAGCAACAGTCGAGTCTCGGCCCACCGTCCCGAGCTTGAGCGGCTCAGACTCCGGAGTCGGATACGAGCTAGGCAGACACTGTCAGGCTGGCAGCTTTTTCTGAAACGTTCGTTCGACGATTTGCCTCAGACCAGACGTGAACTGACTTCCGAGCAGCCGTCCCAACATCGGGATATCTCCTGTTGCATGAAGTACTTGGGCATCAACCGACATCTCAAGCCAAAACCCAACTCCATCCAGCTTCACGCGACTGCGATCGGCTGCCCATTCGGCGCGCCGAACCATCGAACCGAACCGCTTGCTGACCTCGGTGACAGCAAGCGCAAGGCGCCGGCGGGCATCTTCTAAAGTCTGGCCATGCTGGAGCGTAAGGTCGATTAGGGGCATATTGTGCTCCGCGTATCACCCTTCAAATAACTTCGCATGGAGCCATGTTTCTAAGCTAAACGTGCCTTAAGCTCATGCTTGTGCCTGTCGTTGACCGACGGCCAGCCAAGTCTAGTCTCAACCCACTATCCCGAGGTGTTCATGCGGCGGACCGGCCCCGCCTGCGCTCTCAGTAGATCTGCCTCCGACTTACTTCGCTAGTATCACCGTGAAGGACTTCGCGACCTTCTGTCCGTCCTTCTCGTCGTAGCTCACCTTGACGTTGACGCCCGGCTTCAGCGCCGACTTCTCGACGGTAAAGGTGGGCGGAATCACGATTTGGGTCCCATCATTGAGCGTTACCATGCTGCCACTCTGATCGACGCTCCTGATCTTGCCCTGCACGTCGGCGGCCCAGGCGACCAGCGTCAGTACCATGCCGATAGCGAGGGCGACTATCAGAACGCTGCTGACTCTCCTCATCGGGCGTCCTCCTGATCCCATCCTCAGTCGCAGTACGTGCGGTTGTCCATCAGGTGATTCCTCGGAGGAGCAGCGTCCACGAGCGCGACCGCGAGGAGCGCCTGCAACAAAACCATCAGCTAACTGCCGTTTCCGCCGACCCCACGTCTAACTGCTACACCCGGCGGCGGGTACTCCATTTTCCCGACGGCATCTCGTCCGCCGTATCGCTCGACAGTGGTAAGACGTCTGGCCTCTGCAGTCGACGATGCCCTGCTGCAACGCGCTTGCCACGCGACTGTCCCGTTGGCGCAACTCGAGGACCTCGGACTCATCGACGGCCCATCGCCGGCCCGAGCAGGAGTGCGGACTTCGCTTTTGGCACGGTTCGGGCTGCGATGGAACACGCCGGGTGGCGGCGCTCGTGTGAACGTCATCTCGCGTCTCTCGGCGTGAACCACGGCCTCGCGTAGCCCTTACCGTGTAAGCTACGCCGCCTTCTCCATTTCCGAGGCGACCGGCTGGCTTTCGGCGGGCGCGCCGGCCGAGGCCGACGTGTGCGTTGTGGGCGTCTCGGCCACTGGCCCAGGCGCAGACGGCGCACGGCGATGCTCGTGACGGCGAGGATCGCCGCGCCGATCGCGATGTCGAACGCATGGCCGGCGGTACCGAGCGACCCGAGTGCGTAGCGTGGTCGCGACCGCCGGCGCGTGCGAAGCGCCGAGCGCCAAGGTCGCGAGCAAGGTCAGTGTCACGGCCAGGACGGCCGCGCCCACGCGTCGGCCGCTGATCGTCGCGATCGCTCGTTATAGGCGCTCGCGGACGGGTGCGCCGGCATCTGGGCGAGCAGATACGCGGGGGCGCCAAGGCAGGAGCCAGGATTGTCCGGCCAGCAACGCGAGGATGGCGACCGCCTGCCACGCGCGCGAGGCGCGGCACCAGAAACTCGACCGATCCGGGCGCGGCAGATACATTTAATGGCCCGATACGTTACAATCCGGAACCGGTCGAGCCAGGTTCGTAGATGACGCGAGTCCAAACGATATGATCACACCACCAGGGATAAAGATGTATCGGGCCCAGGACGCGCCGCCCGGCGCTCTGAATGGGGAGGCGGTTGCCGTGCTCGGGTATGGCAACCTCGGACGCAGCGCAGCACTCAACCTGCGCGACTCGGGCGTCAAGGTCCGGGTCGGTAACCGGGACGACCAGTACGCCGAACGTGCGAGAGCCGATGGCTTCGAGCTCGTCCCGCTCGCCACCGCGGCTGGCGACGACATTGTTTTTGTGCTGTTACCCGACGAGGTGATTCCCGACGTCTTTTCCCGTGAAGTGGCTCCCGAGCTACGGCCTGGAAGCGCCGTCGCCTTCGGCTCGGGCTATAGTCTGGCCTTCGGCCTCGTGCGGCCACCGGAGACAGTGGACGTGCTTCTGGTCGCGCCCCGCATGGCCGGTGCAGCCACAAGGACACGTTACCTCGCGGGCCAGGGCTTCTGGGCGTGCATCGGCGTCGAGGCCGACCGAACTGGTAGCGCTCACCGCCGCATGCTCGGGCTTGCCGACGCGCTCGGCGCCCTCCGCCCCGCCGCGCTCGAGATGACCGCGGCCACCGAGTCGGCTCTCGACCTGTTCGTGGAGCAGACGATCGGCCCACTGCTCGGCACGGCTCTCATGGTCGCCTTCGAGATTGGCCGTGATGGTGGGATCCCGGCTGAGGCCCTGGTAATGGAAATGTACATGTCGGGCGAGATGGAGTCGGTTTTCGAGAGCTTCCGGACGGCGGGGTTCCTCCGGGCTTCCGAGGACCACGGCCCCACGGCGATCTTCGGCGGGCTCACGCGAGCCATCGAGATCGATCGCGAGGAACTCGCCGCGCGTTTCCGCCGTGTGCTCGAGGAGATCAAGAGCGGATCCTTTGCGGAGCGATTCCAGGCCGAAGCCCGGAACGGCTACTCGATGCTCAGCATGGCCCAGAGCATCTTGCGCGGGGACTCGCCAATCACGGACGCCGAGGCTCGACTGCGGCGCGCGGCGGACCTCTCGGAGCCGCCCACCGACCGGGTCTGAACTGCTCACTTCCTGGGGTCGATTCGTTTATCGACACCGCTGGATCGTCCTCGTTGTGTCCATAACGTCCTCGGGCGTATCCCTCTGGTTGACGGGCCACGGAGGACGGTTCGACAGCACGCTCGTTCCAGTCGAGACCGAATCGGGCCAGGCGCTGAACCTGATGCAGCACGACCTACCGGCGCGCCCGCTCGCCTTCCACCTCATCTTCCACCACCCGACGCTGCTCGCTTCGCATCCCACCGTCCGCGCCGAGGTTTTACGAGCCCTCGCGCCGTTGCGTGACCATCCTCGGGTCTCGGCGATACGTACGGCGTGGGACATCTCGCCCATCGACCCCGACCGGATGTCGCGAGACGAGCGCTACACGCGGGCGTCCGTCGAGCTGCGAGGCTATAGCTCGGCCGTGGAGTCGATGGTGTTCGCGGCCGAGGGGAGTGAGGCGTATTCCGAGCTCCGGCCGCTCGTGCGGTCCGACGTGCTCGCCGTCGTCGCGGCGGGAGCGCTCGCGCTCCACCATGATTTCAACGAGACCACTCGCCGGGACGTGAGGCGGGCCGAGACGGTGATCCTCCCGGTGGTCCCGGTGCTGCTACTTCTGGCCTTCGGCTCCGTGATGGCCGCAGTGCTGCCCTTCGGCGTCGGGCTCCTGGCCGTGGTCGGTGGCCTGGCGGGCACCGGGCTGCTCTCACGCGTCAGCTCCGTTTCCATCTATGCCACCAACGTCGTGACCATGATCGGCCTGGCGGTCGCGATCGACTACTCGCTATTCATCGTGAGCCGCTTCCGAGATGAACTTCGCCAGGGTTCGGTCGCCGATGCCCTGAGCCGGACCCTGGGGACGGCGGGCGTTTCTATCTTCTTCTCGGGCCTCACCGTGGCGGTGGGGCTGCTCGGCCTCTATGCGCTCGGCCTCGGGAACCTAGGGTCCATCGGGCTCTGCGGCACCCTCGTGGTTTCCTTGGCCGTGATCTACAGCCTGACGTTTCTGCCGGCCCTGCTCGCAGTGCTGGGGCCCAGAGTCAATGCATGGCCGGTGTTCCGGCCGAGCCAGGGCCGGACTGGGGGTCGCTTCTGGAAAGGGCTGACCGCCGTGGTCATGGCCCATCCGTGGAAGATCTTCCTCCCGGTGACCGCCGCGCTTCTGCTGCTAGGTACTCCCTTCGCGCGGATCCGGCTCGGGGCCAGCGACATCGGCATATTGCCGCCCAGTGCCGAGGCCCGACAGGGCGAGGAGATACTGCGGCGTGAGTTCCCTGGACAGGAGACGAACCGCATCATCGTCGTCCTCGACTACGGCGAGGGCTCGCCGCTCACGCCGTCGCGTATCGACCGGCTATACGACTACGCTCGCCGCCTCGCTCGCGAGCCAGGCGTGAGCCGTGTGGAGAGCATCGTCACGCTCGACCCGCGAATCAATCGGGCCCAGTATCAGACGCTGTCCGTCATGTCCGCCGGCGCGCGACCGCCGATGATCCAGACCGCGCTCGCGCAGATGGTCGGCCAGCACACTACCATCCTGGTTCTGCACACGCCGCACGCCGCCGGGAGCGATGCGGCGCAAGCGCTGGTTCGGCGGATTCGCGCCGAGCGCGAAGTGGCGGACGCGCGCGTGCTCGTCACCGGCCACACCGCGTTCGATCTCGACTTCACCAGCCTGGTGCGCAACCATGCACCGCGCGCCGTGGCAGTCATCGTCGCCGCGACCTGCTTGGCGTTGTTCTGGCTGCTGGGCTCGCTGTTGCTTCCCATCAAGGCGGTGATCATGAACTTCCTGTCGATCAGCGCCTCGTACGGCGCATTGGTGTGGATCTTCCAGGACGGCCATTTTGCCCGCTGGCTCGGTTTCACACACGGCCCGATCGAGAGCGGCACTCCGCTCATCATGTTCTGTGTGACCTTCGGCCTATCGATGGACTACGGTGTGCTGCTTCTCTCGCGCATCCGGGAGGAGTACCAGCGGAGCGGCGACAATACGCTTGCCGTCGCCGTAGGCCTCGAGCGCACCGGCCGTCTCATCACCGCCGCGGCCGCCATCATGGCTGCCGTGTTCTTCGGCTTCGCCCTAGCCGACCTGGTAGTGATCAAGGCTATCGGCATCGGCATGGGGATCGCCGTCGTGGTGGATGCCACCATCGTGCGCATGCTGCTGGTGCCTGCCACGATGCGATTGCTAGGTCGCTGGAACTGGTGGGCTCCGGAGGCCCTCGGCAGATGGCGCGCGCGCGTCATCGGGTAGTCCGATCGGTTCCCGACGATGCCTGAGCCACGCCTCGCTCAGCTTTCTTGGCTGGCGGCGACGATGCGTAGCCATGGCCGACGAACCAATCTACGGCATCGCGTAGTGCCTGCTCGACGGGCGTCTGCGACAGCCCGAGCTCCCGGACCGCCTTGTCCGCGCTGACGTACATGCGTCGGCGGGCAATGCGAGCTCCGGTGAGCGTGACGTGTGGTGAGTGGCGCGTAACGCGGGCAAGCCCCTCGCTTGCGAGCGCGACCAGATAAACCAGGGCATGCGGCACGCGCACGCGGGGAGCGCGGATACCGGTGATGCGCGCGAGCATGCGGACGATCTCGGTAAGGGAGTGATTCTCGCCGCCGAGAATGTATTTCTCTCCCACGCGCCCGCGTGCGGCGGCCAGCAGATGCCCGTGGGCGACGTCGGCCACATGGACCAGATTGAAGCCGGTGTCGAGAGTGGCAAACATGCGCCCGCGAACATAGTCCAAAACCAGTTGGCCGGTGGGCGTAGGTTTGACGTCCCACGGGCCGAACGGCGCGCTCGGATTGACGATGACGACGGGCAGCCCGCGAGCGGCATACTCCTCGGCCACGCGCTCCGCGAGGAACTTGGAGCGCCGGTAGGCGCCGATCATGTCGTCGAGGCATACGGGCGTTGTCTCGGTCGCAGGCCCGCCGTCCTTGGGCCGGCCAAGCGTCGCTATGCTCGAGGTGTAGACGACGCGTTCGACACGGGACTGCGCGCACGCCTCGAGCACTGTGTGGGTGCCATCGACGTTGTTGCGATAAATCTCACTGGGGTTGCGGGCCCATAGCCGGTAGTCGCCCGCCACGTGAAAGACCGCGGCGCAACCCTTGATCGCCTGCGCCACGGAGCCAGGTTCCAGGACGTCCCCGCGCCGCACCTCGACAGGGCAACCCTCAAGGGCTCGGAGGTTGCTGGCCGGGCGGGCCAAGACTCGGACGTGGTGACCCTGGGCGACGAGCAGGCGCGCCACATTGGCCCCGACGAAGCCAGTAGCGCCGGTGACCAGAACATCCATGGCGGGGCCGACAGCGTTCCTCGCGTCGACCTGGACTACGTCTGGCAGTAAGAGGGCACCCAGCTCTTCTCGAGCATCTCGGGCGCGATGGTGCTGTAATCGAACGCTTTCCCGTCCCGCACCATCTGCTCAACGTCGAAGAGCAGCGTCGTCTCCGGAATGTCGCGGAAGAAGGCTCGATACATCGGCTCCAGCATGAACTGAGCCGCGCGCAGCCCAAGAGCGCCGAGGAAGTTGCGGCGCTGGCCGACGTGCGCCAGTTCGTCGGTCATGACTTCTCGCAAGAGTGCGCGGACGCGCTCACGAGCCTCCGGCTCGTCCGCGAGGATGTCGTCCAGTGCCCCGTCTATTTGCTGGTACACGGTCAAGCCCATCAGTTCGCTCACGAAGGCGGGGGGGGCCAGCATGGCTTCGGGGAACATGGGGAACAGACGGTACATCCGGTTCATCCACTTCCCGAGTGGCGCCCATTTCACCTGGTCGAGATGAAAGGTCTGGAGGATCTCCTGAAAGAGGCGCATGTGACTGAATTCCTCGCAGAGGTGATAGAGCCCAATCTTCGCAATCATCGAGGTCGACTCGGTTATCGGCTCCGTCCGGTCCCAGGCGGCGGAGATGCCGACGTATTCGTGACGGGCGAACTTGTAGAGGAAGGTCAGGAGCAGCGTCTTGCGGTCGAGGCCCCGAGGGTCATCCAGCATGATCACGTGATTGCGATAGAAGCGCGCCGGGTCTGCCAGCGTCCGGCGCGATCGAACGGGATGCGCCTGGAAATCGATGAGGATGTCCCGCTTCTTCACGAGATCCTTTTCACCATGGAGAAGCTCTCCGTCGTGGCGTACACAATAGGCCCAATACGCTTCGAAGTTGGCAATTCGCTCTCGCCGCGTCGCCGGGGTGAAGATCGACCGGTGACCTCGTCGCCCAGCCGCGATCACAGGGCCCACGCGCACAGTGTAAACCTCCTAACACGATGTCTCAGACGGGCCTGCCGATTCCAGACTTCAATGAAGTCCGTGCGCCAACTCTACATGTGGCGGCTGCCGCAGATCGCGCCGTTGACACGCGCGGCCAATCAACGACACCGGCCCAGCACGGCAATCGGGCAGGTGACTGGGAGACCAGCACAGGGCTATTGTCGCCCACTATGAATGCGAGGCAATTAGGTGAATCCCTCGTCGGAAGCGAGGAGTGGCATCAATAGGTTTTGCGGGATGTTGCGGCCGCCGCGATGTCCCGTACGCGCTGCATGTGATCGCGAACGTTGCGGCCAAGCGGACGCGAGCTGTGCGTCCGACCGCCGATTCGCTCAGGCGATCGACTTAAAGCTGTGTCGTTCCTCGTTCCAACGCTCGAAGCGATCCGTGCGGAGCAGAATGGGCGTCGCAACGCTTGGGATCAAATCGTCGTAAGGCTTCCGTGCCCACGCGAGGCGCCAGGGGCAACACGGAGATACAAACTGATGAGGTGTGATGGACTGGGGTAGGCTGCTGCTGTCGAAGACCTTAGAACGGTCTATTAACAGGAAGTCGCTGGTTCGAGCCCAGCGCGGGGAGCCAATCCTTCAGGTGATGGGCGCGCGTTGAACACGTCGGTACCGGGAGAGTCGGTCGTCCGATGGCTGAGCCTCGAACAGTTCGAAGACGATGTCCTGTGGTCAGCACAGGCCGGTCGAAAGCCGTCGCGCTCATGTAGCATCACATGCTCATGCGTTCAACGCCAACTGGGCGATGTGCAAGCTATACTGCACGCCGTCTAGTGCCCGGCGAAGCATGCTGTGATCCGCGAGACATCGATGATCGTGCTGGCCGTGTCGCTCCTCGCCGCGGCGTCGACTGCGCTGACGTCGCGCATGTCAGAGGATGTGCGCCGCCGCTTGGACGCGGGTGAGGTGGTCGTGACCGATGAACTGCCACCTGGAGCGACCGACACGGCTCGTGGCGGCACCGCCGTCGCGATTCTGCGGGCCTCGCCGGAGCAGGTGTGGCGCGTCATCGTCGAATATCGCGGACACCCGCGCTATTACCCGCACGTAACCGCGGCCGATGTGATGGAGATGGACGAGCGGCGCGCGATCGTCCACTACCAGGTCACCGTCGGCCCATTCTCGTTCCGCTTCTACATGGAGAAGTATCCGGATCCCCACCGGCGACGAGTGGAATGGCATCTAGCCGAGGGGCGCCCTCACGGCCTCTTTCGGGAGAACTCGGGCTACTGGCAGATCAACCCAACTGACGACGAAGACGCGAGCCTCGTCACATATGCCATCGCCGTGCGCACCATGCTGCCCGCGTTCGTCACCGCCGGCGGCGAGAGAGCCAGCCTGACCGAGACCATGAACGCGTTGCGAAAGCTCGTCGAGGCGCCACGCTAGCAGCCGGTTTCAACTAAAGCTCGATGACTGATCCGCGCCGTGAAAGGCGCGAGGACGGGCATGAGCTGCGCGTCCTCGCCGGCGATTTCGACCAGACTGCGAGTTCGACTGGCCGCAGCGGGCGAGGGACCAAACAACACCTGCTCGATCTCTGAGCCATCTCCCCCGACGGAGCATCTACCGCAGAACGTCGCGATCTTTTCCTTATGGCCCGGCCCGCTGGGCTAGGTTGAGGCGCTCACGTTCCCATGCCTTGAGGCATTTGAGGTGGAGCTCGTAACGGTTCAATCCCGCGCTCGTGTCGGTACGGTCGTATTCGACCTCGAACCCCACCTGGCTACGTCTCACTGGCTCCCCACAGAGGGCGCATGCCTCACCGGAACCTGAGTCGCCGAAGGTCCGATCAGGGGCCCCTGATGGTAACTGCCCGGTGCGGATGGCTTCTCGGGCCTTCTGCTGGAACAAGTCGTCGGCGGCGTTCGACTTCACCTCTGACTCAGAAAACGTCAAATGGCTCCCGCCGGATTGGTCAAGATCGGCGGGCCTCGCCGCCCGGTCGTCTGCGAACTGTTGCAGCCAGGACCCTCAATTACGGACAGAACGACGTCGGTTCAACGGGCTTGGGGGCGAAGCCGATATCGAGAAGGGTGAGTTGTCGCTGGTCTGGAGGGCAATGCCATGGACGCCGTCTGAAAGAAGGAGACTTCGGCTCGGCAATGCTGCGCATCGCGCAAGTTGCTCCGTTGAACGAAAGCGTCCCGTCCGAACTTTGTGTTTTTGATCAATAGCGGTACCTGCAGCCGCATAAGGATCAATTCTGCCGCGCCGCGAAAGCGCCGGCGTGCGCTGCACCGCCAGGACTGCGCGACGCGCCATTCGCTGCAGACGCCTGCGTGGCTGGCGAGCGACCGGTCGCAGATCCGCACCGCACTGCTGGCAACGGCAGCAGCTCGTGCCCACCTCGATACCGAGTCCGTCTGACGTATAGTCGCGCTGGCATCTGTCGCAGAATGCGACAGTAACAGGGCATCGAGGAATTCAAGGGCTAGTTTCCCAGAGTCGTCAGCGTCCCGTGCGCCCTATGTAGCGCGCGAGCAGGCCCGCGAGGACAGCGGCGCCGATACCACCGAGCGCTGTAGCCAGGATCGGCAAACGGCGGTTACTGCTGTGTACCTCGTTCGGATCGAACGTGGCCGGAGCCTCGTCAGACGGCGTTTCCGGATCGAATGGAAGATCCTCTGGGTCGACGAGCCGCATGGCCGCGTGCTGAATCGGCGTAGGCGAGCCAAGGCGCTGCAGCCGTGCTCCGCCGCGGGCCGCGAGGACGTCGAGTCGCGTGACCAGCCCCTCGATGGCATGGAGGTCTGCCGTCTCCGCCTCCGAGAGACCGGCGTGCTCCGCGAGCAGGCTCACCCGCACGTTCCGGATGGTGTCGATGAGCCCGCCGTCCTCTCCCTCGTGCTCCCACGCCGCGTTCAGCTCGCTGTCGAGGCCCATACTCCGATTGGTGAGGTTGGCAGACCCGATCGTGAGGAATCGGTCGTCGACGATCATGAGCTTCGAATGGATGTAGGTTGCGCGAAAGGTCGCGTGAGCGCCATCGCACAGCGAGAAGTAACAGCCCAGCGAGCAGCCGGTTCTGGACGCGGTGTCCCGCAGCACTTCAAGGTTCCGTGCTTGCCGCAGTCCGACGGCGAGCTCTTCTTTTAGCGCCTCGGCCTGCTCATTCACGACGATGACGATCTCGGGCCGAGGCCGGTCTGAGGCGCACATGCGGCGGACAAGCGCCTCACGGATCCGCCGACTGCTGAAATACTGCGTCTCGATGTAGATGAGGTGGTCCGCGGCGGCGATGGCGTCCTCGAAGAGGCGCGCGACCTCACGGATGGTGCCGTTGGGCTGTGGAGCCGTCCGGCTGAGCGCGACCGTCGTCTTGCCGATCGGCAACGAGGTTCGCCGTGGCACTTCGGGACGGTCCGCCACCCGGAGTTCGAGCGGCGGCCCGCCAGCGAGCCGCCACCATTCGCTGAACAGATCCTCGAGCGCCCGCGCCGTCTCGCGGCCCGCCAGCCACGCCTGCACGTCATGGTAGGGCTTGTGCGGACGCCCGTGACTAAGCCGCAGCGGGTTGTCTGCGAGATGGCGACGGTCGTCCCACCGTGCTTCGCATACGTCCATGCCGCCCAGGAAGGCGAGGCCGCCGTCCACCACCACGAACTTCTGATGATGAGAACCGCCTGCGGCAGGATGATCGGCAAAGCGGAAGTGGAGATTCGGACTCGTCATCCAGTGAAAGATCACGCGTTGAAGCCACTCCCGCTCACCCGCGAAGATGAGGTGGAAGTCCCAGGCCAGCAGGTAGATGCGGAGCTCGGGCCGTCGTCGGCACAGGCAATCGACGAACTTCAGGAAGCGCACGTCGGCGCCCGGCGGCACGTCGGCACCGCGCAGGAGTGGGAGACCGCTGTCAAACTGCCAGCCCGACATCAGCACATGACTCTGGGCGCGGTTGATGGCCCAATACACGGCGTGGTAGTAGTCCGCGGCGTCGACGAGCAAGCCAGCGTCATCGGCGTGAGCCCAACGCCATGAATTCCGTCCGACCTTGATGATTGAGGTCATCGGTCGCGTAAGACGGCGTGCGTCCGCGTCGGATTCGCGCTGCAAAGTGTGGCGAAGCCGCGATTCAGTGCACCACGCGCGAGGTGTTGACCCGCGCGAGCCCACCGGCTGCATCGACCCTCAAACATCCGAGCAGAAGCAACGGGCCGAGCGCGGCGTCGCTATCACAGTCTTCAATTACTCTCCGTTGACTTCAGGGCGCGAGCTGCGGGAGACGATGCCGCTGCTGGCGTCGACATCGACGCCCGTGAGATTGAACTTCTCGGCAACGAGCCCCGACTTCACGTCGCCAGCATGAACAGAAGGAGGATGATCGACTACGATCCTAAGAAGTGTCCCGACTGTTTCGCCTCTCGACGAAAGACCAGTAAACCTAGCGCAGCCCGAAGTATCCAAGGACGACTACGACGACGACTACAACTCCGATGATGTAGAGGATGTTGTTCATAGTTTCCTCCGTGAGTCTCTTGGACGACTCTCCTATACGTAACAGGCAAAGGTCATGCCGGCCGGTCACCCGCAATGTTCGAGCACTTTGAGGCATATCGCCGGGCCAAAGTGAAGGAGGAAGGCCGCTCGTACAAGAGTTACACGGTAACGATTACCGTGTTACTTCGCCTTCTCGAGAGCGAGTGGCAGTAGTGGGGTTGCGACTCCGACAACGGCGCGCTCAGAGTTCTTCAAGGCATGTCGAGCTGGACGCGTCATCGATCTCACTGGCCGCGTTCCATAAGCATGCTCACGAGTTGGCCTCCACGCACGTGCCCCGGACTGGAGCGACATCCAGATGACCACGATCGACACGCGGCTGCCGCAGATGCTCGTGCGGCGAGCAGCGGTTATCGCGGGAGCGCTTCAGCAGGCGACACCGCACGCGTGGAGGAACGCATGCGGAGGGGATGTGTCCTCGTGTCGGCCATCATTAGTTTTTTGGTGGCCGCCTGCGGCAACGACGCGTGTCGCTGATGAGCGATGAGCCATGAGCAACGCATACGAGCTCCGATTGACCCTCTTCCCGTTCGCGAGCACACTCGGCCACGCTGGAGGCTGACATGCGCTACCGACGTCTCAGCTATCGCTATGCGATGACGGTGTGCTCGCAGCAGACGTGGCCGCGCGGCGGAGGGCGCCCGAGACGTGTTCAGCGCATTCTTTACCACCAAGCCGGGGGGCATGGGAATGGGGCTGTCGATCAGCCGCTCCATCATCGAGTCGCACGGGAGTCGGCTCTGGGCCACTCCGAACCCGACGCATGGCGCCACGTTTCATTTCACGGTCCCGGCGTTGGGCTGAGGCGTCGACCCAAGGTTTTCACGCCTTGCAATTTGACCGTTGAGTCAAGTCGCGCCCATAGATCTCCATAGATTTGCTCGGTCCGTTATACGAACGGCACATGGGAGGCGGTCCGCCGACGGATTTATGCGCTCACTATCGGTTGCTCTTCAACCTCGCGCGCTTGCCTTTGGCCCGTACGGGTCCACGGTGCCGGGGAGGCAGGTGAGACCAGTGAAATTGTCGTCATCCTTCATCGCGGTGATGCTCGCCGCCGTGTCAACAAGCTCG
>Ga0075423_10000716_pt1 | contig 27482 bp, 27 predicted proteins | sample SoiMethybrSBSTD2_FD_80114 | JGI IMG/M metagenome (GOLD analysis project Ga0075423, IMG submission 80114) | Bulk soil microbial communities from a Populus tree surrounding site in Tennessee, USA - Soil MetaG P. TD hybrid SBSTD2 | ecosystem: Environmental > Terrestrial > Soil > Tree plantation... | reverse complement strand
GGCCGGTGAACACCTCACCACTCCTTGAAGCGGGCCGTGATCAGGACGTCGTCGCCGATCGTTGTGACCTCGGTGTGCAGGGCGGCGGCGGGGGTGCCCCCGCCCCCGCCCCCCGGATCGCCGAGCAGGGTCGGGGCGATGAAGGTGCGGGACTCGTCTATCGCTTCGGCGACAAGGAATGCGGAGGCGAGGGTGCGGCCGCCCTCGAGGAAGAGACTCGTGACCTGGCGACGGCCGAGGCCCGCGAGAGCAGCCGCAATGTCGTCGGCGACAATGACCTCGACACCCCCATCGCGCAAGGCCGCACGACGATCGCTGTCGGCGTCCGAAGAGGTCACAACCAGCACCGGCGACTGGTCGAGCGTTTGGAGGAGCTGGGAGTCGAGGGGTAGGCGGGCCTGACGGTCGAAGACGACTCGGAGCGGCTGGCGGGAAGCTTCTGGGGTGCGGGCGGTCAGCAGCGGGTCGTCGACGAGGACGGTGTTGATGCCGACCGCGATCGCGTCCGATTCGGCGCGCCAGCGGTGGACGAGCTCCTGGCTCTCCGCGCCGCTGATCCAGGGTGAGCTGTCAGCGGGGGTCACGGTATGCCCGTCGAGAGACATCGCCAGCTTCAGCGTCACCAGGGGTAGGCCGGTGCGGGCGTGCTTGCGGAAAGGCTGGTTCAGCAGCCGCGCGGCGGTCGCCTCCTCGCCGGCCGCGAGCTCGACCTCGATGCCACCGTCGCGCAGGATGCCGGGCCCGCGACCGGCGGCCTTCTCGCTCGGATCCTCCGACGCAATCACGACCCGCCCGATCCCGGCCTCGAGAATCGCCTCGACACAGGGCGGCTGCCGCCCCTGATGCGCACACGGCTCCAAAGTCACATACATAGTCGCGCCGGCGGGATCCTCCCCCCTGCTCTCACAGTCAGCAAGCGCCGCCCGCTCAGCATGCAGATCGCCCAACTCAGCATGAAACCCCTCACCAATCACCTCGCCATCGCGAACGACAACAGCTCCAACGAGAGGATTTGGGCTCACATGCCCACGCCCACCCTCCGCAAGCTCAAGAGCCCGTCTCAGGTGCTCACGATCCGCAGTTGTCAACGCAGCGGTCATTGATTGATTGACAAGTCAGTCAATAGTACTCCTCATGCGTGTCGTGAAGGGGAGGATGGGGTGTCCCGGAGCGCGCGGCGTCCCGTTTTTCGCCCCGGACGCCACCTCGGACGGCCGCGAGGGCCCCAGGCGAAAAACCCAGCAAACGGAGGGACACCCCATCCTCCCCCAGACCACCAAGCGAACGGGCCACCCATCCTCCCCGCGCCGCGACCCTGGATACCCTGACCGGCCAACGATGAAGCTGATCATCCAAATCCCCTGCCTGAACGAGGAGGCGACGCTCCCCCAGACGATCGCCGCCCTGCCGCGGGCGATCGCCGGCGTCGACGAGGTCGAGCTGCTGGTGATCGACGACGGCTCGACCGACCGCACGGTCGAGGTCGCCCGCGAGTGCGGCGTCGAGCACATCGTCCGCCTGACCAACAACCGCGGCCTCGCGGCCGCCTTCCAGGCAGGGCTCGACGCCTGCCTCAAGCTCGGCGCCGACGCGATCGTCAACACCGACGCCGACAACCAGTACAGCGGCGCCGACGTGCCGAAGCTGGTGGCGCCGATCCTTGCCGGCGAGGCCGACATGGTCGTCGGCGACCGCCGGATCGCCACGATCGAGCACTTCTCCGGCGCCAAGAAGACGCTTCAGCGCGCGGGCAGCTGGGTCGTGCGCAGGCTCTCGGGCACGGCGATCGCCGACACCACCTCCGGCTTCCGCGCCTACAACCGCGAGGCGGCCCTCAGCCTGCTCGTCACCGACAGCTTCACCTACACCCTGGAGAGCCTGATCCAGGCGGGCAAGATGCTCGTCGCCATCGACCAGGTCGAGGTCGCGACCAACCCGCAGACGCGCGAGTCGCGGCTCTTCGGCTCGACCGGCGCCTACGTGCGACGCAACGCCCTCTCGATCCTGCGCATCTACGCCCGCTACGAGCCGCTGCGGGTGTTCGCCCTCGCCGGCGCGGTCGTCGCAGTCCTGGCCCTTGGGGCTTGGATGCCGTTCCTGATCGACTGGATCTTCAACGGCGACAGCAGCGGCCACATCCAGTCGCTGATCCTCGGCGCGGTCCTCTTCATCGCCGCCCTGCAGCTCTTCGCGCTGGGCGTGATCGGCGACCTGCTCGCCGGCCAGCGCGTGATGACCCAGCGGGTCTTCGAGCGGGTGCGCCGGGTCGAGCTCTCGCTCGGGGTGGAGCCCTCCCACTACGAGCCCGGCGCCCGCGAGCGACGATGAGCCTGCGAGACAAGCTCCCGGGCTCCGCAACGGCGCCCGCGTCCGCCGACGGCTCGGCCGCCGCCGAGTACGGCCGCCTGGCGAGCTTCCTCGCGATCGGCGTCGGCCTAACCGGCGTCATCACCTACGCCTACTTCCTGATCGCCTCGCACGTCCTCTCCAAGCCTGACTACGGGCAGATCACCGTGCTCTGGTCGGCGGTCTTCATCACGATCTCGACCCTCTACCGGCCGATCGAACAGCTGCTCTCCCGGCACATCTCCGAACACCGGCTCAAGGGCGAGCCGGTCGGCGGCACGATGCGGGTGGCGGCGACGATCCAGCTCGGCCTCGGCGCGATCTTCGCCGTGCTCGCGCTGGTGCTGCGCGGGCCGATCCAGAACGATCTGCTGGAGGGCAACGAAACCCTCTACTGGGTCTTCTTCTCGGCCGTCCTCTTCTACGCGGCGAGCTACTTCGCCCGCGGCTTCCTCGCCGGCAGCCAGCGCTTCGGCCTCTTCGTCGCCCTGATCCTCTCCGAATCGTGCTTCCGCACCGTCTTCGCCCTGCTCGTCGCGGTCAGCGTCCTCAGCGGCCAGTCGGCGGTGGCGATCGGCATCGTCGCCGCCCCGGCGCTCTCGCTGATGGTGGTGCCGTTCGCCTTCGCCAGGCGGGCGAAACGCCAGGGACAAGCGCCCGAACGCAAAGCGGAGGACATGCGGGGAGGAGAGGTTTCCCTCCGGCACGGCACCGGCTTCGCCGCCGCCGTGCTCGTCGTGATGTTCAGCGAACAGGCCTTTCTCAACGCCGGGCCGCTGATCGTCCGCGGCCTGCAGGGCGCCGCGGCGGCGGGCTTCATCTTCAACGTGTTGATGATCGCCCGGGCGCCGCTGCAGCTCTTCCAGGCGGTCTCTACCAGCATCCTCCCCCACCTGACCAGGCTTCACACCAGCGGCACCGCGGAGGGCGAGCGCGAATTCCACCGCACCGTGCGCATGGTGCTGCTCTGCCTCGCCGCCTTCACCCTGCTCGCCCTCGTCTTCATGGCGCTCGTCGGTCCGACCGCGATGCAGATCGCCTTCAGCAAGAAGTTCACCTACGACCGCGCGGGGCTGCTGCTGGTCACGCTCGGGATGGGCCTCTACCTCTCCTCGGTGACCGTCAACCAGGCCTGCGTCGCGCAGGGTCAGGTGCGGCGCGCGGCGGCGCGCTGGATCGCCTGCGCGGCGCTCTTCATCGGCTGGAACTTCGTCCCCTTGATCGACGACGAGTTCCGCCGGGTCGAGATCGGCTTCCTGCTCGCCGCCGGGGTCCTCTTCTCGCTGCTCTACTACGTCTACCGCCGGCCCCACGAGCGCGCCGAGGATGTGCCCCAGCCCGGCTCCCCGGAGGAGCTGGAGGCCCGCCTGGCCGCGATCGAGGAGCCGCTCTAACGCTCTAGTCGGGAACGCCGCTGCCCTCGGCCGGCTCATCGAGCGCGCCGACCGCAAGCCTCACCATCTCCGAACCGGTCTCCTTGTACGGGGAGACGACGCGGTCGGCGCCGGCGTGGCGCAGCTTGCGCTCGGTGTCCTCGACCGCGGCACGGGCGACGATCGGCAGGTCGGGCCGCAGCTCCCGCACCGTCAGCGTGATGAAGACGTTCTCGGCGTCGGAGTCGACGCAGGCGATCACGCCGGCGGCGCGCATGATCCCGGCGCGGCGAAGGGTCGCGTCGTCTGAGGCCGCTCCGTGGACGATCGGCGCTTCGAGCGCCGCGGCGTGCGGGCGGGTCTCCTCGACGTTGGTGTCGATGACGACGAAGTCGCGTCCGGCGGCGCGCAGGTCGCCGGCGGCCTGGCGGCCGACGCGGCCGAAGCCGCAGATCAGGATGTGGTTCTCGAGCGAGTCGATCTCTCGCAAAAGCCTTCTGTCCTCCAAGAGCCCGGAGAGGTGGCCGGCGACGAAGAACTCGGTCACCGTCACCAGCGCGTAGAAGAGGGTACCCACGCCGAGGACGATCAGCGCGCTCTTGACGATCTGCCCGGCGGTCGTGGTCGGCTCGGGGATCGAGCCGACCGTGGCGACCGTGTCGAGGGCCCAGACGAAGCCGAAGCCGACCGACGCCCCTTCGGTGACCACGAAGCCGGCGGTGGCGGCGGCGAGCAGGCCGACGATCGCGAGGAGCAGGATCGCCAGGCGGCGCAGGAGCTGGCGCATCTCCCCCCGCAGCGTGGCCTCGGCGAACACCGCCGTCCCGGGGTCAGGCCGCTCCGGCGGCGGCGGCGATCTCGCCGTAGGCGGCAGCCGGGTCGGCGGCGCTGAACACCGCCGAGCCGGCGACGAAGAGCGATGCGCCCGCTTCCGCGGTCGGCTTCGCGGTCGTCGCGTCGATGCCGCCGTCGACCTCGACCGTCGCCGGGCCGATGACCGAGGCGAGGCGCGCGATCTTCTCGACCGAGCCCTCGACGAACGCCTGGCCGCCCCAGCCGGGGTTGACCGTCATGCAGAGGGCGATGTCGGCGCGGCTGCGCAGCTCGGCGAGGGTCTCGACCGGCGTCCCCGGGTTGATCGCGATGCCGGCCAGGCAGCCCAGCTCGCGAATCGCCGCCAGGGTTCGGTTCGCGTGCGGGGTCGCCTCCTCGTGGAAGGTGATCGAGTCGGCGCCGGCGGCGGCGAAGGCCTCGATGTGGCGCTCCGGCGCCTCGACCATCAGGTGGATGTCGACCGCGCCGCCGGCAGCGTGGACACGGTCGGCGATCGAGGCCCCGACCAGCGGCCCGATCGTGATCGGCGGAACGAAGTGGCCGTCCATCACGTCGAAGTGGATCACCCGCGCCCCGGCCGCCATCACCTCGTCGATCTGCGACCCCAGCCGGGCGAAATCCGCAGACAAGACCGACGGCGCCACCCGCCGCTCGGCCAGCAACTCCGCCATGCGCTCAGACATTTGCCGGCTCCACGGTCATATGCGTTTGAGCATGGAGTCACCGCACATTTGGCAGGTCATGTCCTCGGTCGTGCTCATCCGGGCGATCGTCTGGTGCTCACCGCAGTTGGGGCACTGGGAGACCAGCGCGAAGCGGGTCAGACAGTACACGCAGCGCAGGCGGCCGGGCAGCTGCGTCGGCCGCAGCCACGGCTCGCTGCAGCTCGGGCATTGCGCGCGCTTCAGCACGGCTTAATCCGCATCTCTCATCGCCATCTGCGTCAATCATCCCTTTTCAAGCGGCAGATGAAGAAACCGGTCGTGCGATCGCGGTCGGGGCGGACCTGCAGGCAGCGCCCATCGTGCGGCGAGGCGAGCTCCGGGGCCGAAGCTCCCAGATCGTCGAGCGAGAACGGCGGCACCTCGCCCGCCGCTGCCTCTGCCTCCAGCGCCGCGGCCTGGTCCTCGCCCTCGCGACGGGAGATCGTGCAGGTCGAATAGACGAGCGACCCCCCGGGCCGCAGCACCTCCAGTCCCCGCCGCAGGATCTCCGCCTGCAGCTCGGCGAGGCGCTCCACCGTTCGCGGCGACTTGCGCCAGCGGGCATCGGGGCGCGAGGCGAGCGCACCGAGATCGGAGCAGGGCGGGTCGACGAGGACCCGGTCGAAGCCCGCGGCCATCCCCGCCGCCGCCGCGTCGGCCTCGAGCACGGTGACGCTGCGCAAGCCGAGGCGGCGCGCCTGCTCCGCGACTTCCTCCGCCCGCTCGGGATTCCGCTCGACCGAGATCACCTCCCCCCGGTCGCCCATGCGGGCGGCGATCTGACCGGTCTTGATCCCGGGCCCGGCGCAGAGGTCGAGCACGTGCTCGCCGGGCCGGGGGTCGAGCAGCTCGACCGCGGCGGCCGAGCCGCGACTCTGCGGGGTCAGCTCACCCGCGCCGACCAGCTCCGGCACGAGAGCGCCGCCGCGCCCCTCGATCGCGATCTGCTCGGGCGCCGCCAGGGGCCACGGTCCCGCCGCCGGGGCGGCCCCAACCCCCGCCTCGCGCAGCTTCCCGATCAGGCGGTCGCGATCGGCGCGCAGCGTGTTGACTCGCAGCGCCAGCTCGGCCGGCTCGTTGCAGGCCGCGAGCAGCGCCCGGGCCGACTCCGGGCCGAGCTCCCGCCACCACATCCGCGCCAGCCAGAGCGGCGCCGAGTGCGCGATGGCCGCCCACTCCGCGGTCGAGTCGTCGTCCAGCAACTCGTTCCTCAGCTTCGCTCGCTCGCGGGTCGCGCGGCGCAGGACGGCGTTGACCAGGCCGGCGGCATGGGCGGCGCCGGCTCCCTTTGCCAGCTCGACCGCCTGGTCGACCGCCGCGTGATCTGGGGTGGCGTCGGCGAACAGCAGCTCGTAGAGGCCGAGGCGCAGGGCGGCGATCAGGGGCGGGTCGAGCAGACGCGGCGAGCGTTCGGCAAGGCGCTCGATCGCGGCGTCGGCGGTGCCGCGGCGCTGCACGGCGCCGTACGCGAGCCGCTGGGCCTGGGCGCGCTCGCGGCCGGCGAGCCCGCGGCCGTCGGCCGCCTCGCGGAAGAAGCGATCGGTCTGGGCATCCCGCTCGAAGGTCGCCCGGATCGTCTCGAAGGCGAGCGCCCGGGCCGGCGCGATCAAAGTACGGGCACCCGGTGGCCACGCAGGTAGGCGTCGGCCGCCATCGGCTTGCCCCCCGGGGGCTGTACCACCTCCAGCCGCAGGGCGCCGCGCCCACAGCCGAGCAGCAGGGCCCCCCACTCGGCCTTCATCTCGCCCTGCTTGACGCCGACGTCGACCGCCCGCGCCCGCCTCACCCCGAGCCGGTTGTCGTCGCCGAGCTCCAGGTACGCACCCACATGCGGGGTGAGCGCCCGCACCGTTCGCGCCAGCTCGGCCGCCGGGCGGCCCGGGTCGAGGCGACGCTCCGCGGGCTCGATCTTCTCGGCGTAGGTGGCATCCGAGTCGTCCTGCTCGGCGAAGTCGAGCTCGCCTCGCTCCAGCAGGTCGAGGGCCTCGACCAGCATCTCGCCGCCCAGCGACGACAGCTTGCCGGAGAGCCCTTCGAAGTCGTCCTCGGCGCCGATCGCGATCTCCTCGCGCAGGGCGACCGGGCCGGAGTCGAGGCCGGCGGTCACCGCCATCACGCTGACCCCGGTGCGGGAATCGCCGGCCATCATCGCCCGCTCGATCGGCGCGGCGCCGCGCCAGCGCGGCAGCAGCGAGGGATGGACGTTGAGCAGCGGCCACTCCGAGAGCAGCGGCTCGCGGATCAGCTGGCCGAAGGCGCAGACCGCCACCGCCTCGGGACGGGTGGCGCGGATCCGATCGAGGACGGCCTCCTCGTTGACGTTCTCGGCCTGCAGCAGCTCGATGCCGAGCTCCACCGCGGCCGCGGCCGCCGGTGGCGGGCCGCTGCGCCGCCCGCGCCCCTTCGGCCGATCCGGCGGCGTGACGACCAGCAGCGGGCGGTGGCGTGAGCCGGCGAGCCGGCGTAGAACCGCCGCGGCGAAATCCGAGGTGCCGAGGTAGACGGTCCTCACGCGTCGGTGTGCGGCTCGCGGTGCTCGTCGCCGTCCGCGGCGTCGCCCTCGGGGGGAGCGGGCGCGTAGCTCTCTCCCTCGCGCAGCGCCCGCAGCGCCGCCTTGCGCTGATCGCGCGGTGCCCGGTCGAGGATCAGGACGCCGTCGAGGTGGTCGATCTCGTGCTGGAGCACCCGCGCCTCCAGGCCGGAGGCCTCGATCCTCAGCGGCTCTCCGTCGATGTCGCTAGCCGCCACCTCGGCGTGCAGCGGCCGCTCGACGTCCATCGCCACCCGCGGCAGGCTGAGGCAGCCCTCCTCCGCGACGACGACCTCGTCCGAGAGCCACTCGATCGTCGGGTTGACCAGCGCGGTGGGCTCGCCGTCCGGCGCCGCCTGGAAGACAAGCAGCCGCCGCAGGATGCCGAGCTGGGTGGCGGCCAAGCCGACGCCCACGGCATCGCGCATGATCGCGATCATCCGCTCGACCTCGGCCCGCAGCTCGGGACCGAAATCGGCCACCGGCGAGGCGACGCTCTTCAGCACCGGATCGCCGAACTTGACGACCCGGGCGAGGGCCGCCTCGCGCCGCTCCGCCAGCTCGGCTTCGAGCCGCTCGCGCTCTGTCTCGTCCTTGACGACCCCTTCGTCGCTCACCCGACCGATTGTATGGATCGTCCCCCCGCTACTGGGGGTCCACGTCGACGCCGATCGCGACGTCCTTCAGCGAACGGTCGGCGGCCAGGCTCTCGACCGCGGCACGGATCGTCGCGACCGTCGCCTCGCGGTCCAGGGCTTTGGTCAGCAGGCGGCGGCGGTACCTGTTGCGGACGCGGAACATCGGCGCCGGGCCGAGCAGGTCGGTGTCCGCCGGCAGGCTCTCGGCGAGTGCCGCGGCGAGCTTCGACGCGGCCTCCTCGACGCGCGGCTCAGCCTCCGACCTGAGCACGATGCGAACGAGGTGGGAGAAAGGCGGGTAGCGGAGCGCCCGCCGGCGCTCGATCTCCTCGGCGAGGAAGCCGGCGGCGTCGTGGCGGGCGGCGTGGGCGATGCTGGGCGCCTGCGGCGCCAGCGTCTGCACGATCACCTCCCCCCCGGCCTCGCCCCGGCCGCTGCGGCCGGCGAGCTGGGCGACCAGCGCGAAGGTGCGCTCGCCGGCGCGGAAGTCGGGGAAGCGCAGGATCGCGTCGGCGTCGACGATCGCGCTCAGCGTCACCGCGGGGAAGTCGTGCCCCTTGGCGACCATCTGCGTGCCCACCAGCACCGCGCTCTCGGCCTCGTCGAAGCCGGCGAGGATGCGGGCGTGGCCGCCGCGGTCGCTCGCCGTGTCGGAGTCGAGCCGGAAGACCGGCATCGGTCCTAGGCGCTCGCCGAGCAGCGCCTCGATCTGCTCGGTGCCGGCGCCCGCCCGCGAGAGCGTGGTCGAGCCGCAGTCGGGGCAGGCGCGCGGCAGCGGCTCGGAGTGGGCGCAGTGGTGGCAGACGACCCGCCCGGCGCGACGGTGGACGATCAGCGAGACGTCGCAGCTGGGACAGCCCCAATGGCGCCCGCAGGAGCGGCAGGCGAGCCAGGGGGCGAAGCCGCGCCGGTTGACCAGCACGATGGCCTTGCCGCCGGCCTCGCGCACCTCGCCGAGCGCCTCCCAGGTGGTCGGGTGCAGGGGCCCCGAGCGCGGATCGGCCCCACGCATGTCGAGCACCTCGACCGGCGGCATGCGCCGGCCGTCGACGCGGCGCGGCAGCCCCAGACGAGGCAGCTCCAGCCACGACTCGGGCCGCGGGGTGGCCGTGCCGGCGACCAGGGTCGCGCCGCAATCATCGGCGCGGCGGCGGGCGACGGCGCGGGCGTCGTAGCTGGGGTCGCCCTCCTGCTTGTAGGAGGGGTCGTGCTCCTCGTCGATCACGATCAGGCCGAGGTCGCGGACCGGGGCGAAGATCGCCGAGCGGGGGCCGACGCAGACGCTCGCCTCGCCGCTGCGCAGGCGCCGCCACTCGTCGTAGCGCTCGCCCGGGGAGAGCGCCGAGTGCAGCACGGCGAAGCGGTCGCCGAGCCGGGCCCGGAAGCGCGCCACCGCCTGCGGGGCGAGGCCGATCTCGGGAACGAGGACGATCGCCCCCCGCCCCCGCGCGATCGCCGCCTCGACCGCGGCGAGGTAGACCTCGGTCTTGCCCGAGCCGGTGACGCCGTGTAGGAGGAGTCCCCGCGAGGCGCCGGCGTCGGCGTCGAGCGCGGCGACGACTCGGTCGACCGCTCGGCGCTGCTCGTCGAGCAGCGGCGGCGCCTCCATCCCGGCCCCGCCGACGCCCTCGTGCTCGACCCGCGGCCGGCTGCGGCGTTTGCGCACGCCCGGGTTGGGCGGCAGGGTCAGGCGCAGCCCGCGCGAAGGGGTCGAGCAGTATTCGCGCGCCACCCAGAGGCCGAGCCGGACCAGCTCGGCCGGCACCCCGGTTTCGAGCGCCTCCAGCGGCTCGGCGAGGCGCTCCACGGGCAGCTCGGAGCTCTCTGCCAGCTCGACCACGACCCCCAGCAGTCGCCGGCGGCCGAAGGGCACCCGCACGACCCGGCCCACCTCGACGTCGGCCATCTCCGCCGGCAGGCGGTAGTCGAAGGGCCCGCGCAGGGCCCGGGCGGTGGTCAGCGGCTCGACCTTGGCGATGGCCATCTCGACGACGGTATGGAGAGAGGCGGACGGCCGGGTATCCTGCGCCGCGATGAGCCTCAACCTCAGTCCGGGCGAGCAGCTGATCTTCCAAGGCCACCCCTCCTGGCGGGCGATCATCGGCTTCTACCTGAAAGGGGTCCTGATCGCCGCGATCGTCGGGGTGATCGCCAAGCTGGCCGACGCCGGCGGCGGCACCGTCTTCCTGATCGTCCTCGCCGTGATCGCGCTGACCGTGCTGATCGGCTTCGTCAAGCGGGTCGCGACCACCTACACGATCACCGACCGCCGCCTCAACATCAAGCGCGGGATCGTCTCTCGGGAGGTCCAGGAGACGCGCCTGGAGCGGGTCCAGAACGTCAACTACCGCCAGTCGATCTACCAGCGGCTCGTGCAGATCGGCGACGTCGACTTCGACACCGCGGCGACCGACGACTACAACTTCGTCTTCGCCGGCGTCGCCGACCCGGGCGAAGTGGTGCACCGGGTCGACCAGGCAACGGGGGTTGTGCACCCCGGTCCCTAGCCACGCGGTCGTCTGACCAAGCAGATCAAGGACGCAGGGAGCGTGGCGTGCTCTGCACGCGAGCGACCGAGGACGCCGAGATGCGCCGTGTCAGACGGCCGCGGCCGATCCGGCCGCCTCGCGAAGCGAGTCGGCCCGGTCAGTGGACTCCCAAGTGAAGTCGGGGTCCTCGCGGCCGAAGTGGCCGTATGCCGCCGTCTTGCGGTAGATGGGCCGGTGCAGATCGAGATAGCGGCGGAAGGCGCCGGGGCGCAGGTCGAACTCGGCTTCGACCAGGCGCGAGATCTCCCTGTCGGGGAGCTTGCCGGTGCCGAAGGTCTCGACCATCAGCGAAACCGGGTGGGCGACGCCGATCGCGTAGGCGACCTGCACCTCGCAGCGCTGCGCGAGGTCGGCGGCGACGAGGTTCTTGGCGACGTGGCGGGCGGCGTAGGCCGCCGAGCGATCGACCTTCGAGGGGTCCTTGCCGGAGAAGGCGCCTCCGCCGTGACGGGCCATGCCGCCGTAGGTGTCGACGATGATCTTGCGGCCGGTGAGGCCGGCGTCGCCGACCGGGCCACCGATCACGAACTTGCCGGTCGGGTTGACGAGGAAGCCCTCGCGCAGCGCCACCTCCTCGTAGAGGCCGTCGGCCTCCGCCTCCAGCACGGGGGCGACGACGTGCTGCCAGAGGTCGGGCTTGATCGTCTCCTCGGACTCGACCCCGGCGGCGTGCTGGGTGGAGATGAGGAGCTTCTCGACTCGGATCGGGCGGCCGGCGGCGTAGCGGACGGTGACCTGGGTCTTGCCGTCCGGTCCGAGGTAGTCGAGGGTGCCGTCCTTGCGCACGGCGGCGAGGCGCTCGGCGAGGCGGTGGGCGAGGTGGACCGGCATCGGCATCAGCGCCTCGGTCTCGTCGGTCGCGTAGCCGAACATCATCCCCTGGTCGCCGGCGCCGGCGAGCAGCAGCTCGTCGTCGACGGCGGATCCGGTGCGGGTCTCGTGCGACGCGTCGACGCCCTGGGCGATGTCGGGCGACTGCTTGTCGAGCGAGACGAGGACCGAGATGTGGTCGCAGTGGTAGCCGTAGTCGCCGTGGTCGTAGCCGATCTCGCGGATCGTCTCGCGGACCAGCTCCGGCACGTCGAGGTGGACGTCGGTCGAGATCTCGCCGGAGACGACCGCCATCCCGGTGTTGACCAGGGTCTCGCAGGCAACGCGACCCTCCGGGTCGCCGGTCATCACCGCGTCGAGGATCGCGTCCGAGATCTGGTCGCAGACCTTGTCGGGGTGGCCCTCGGTGACCGACTCCGACGTAAACAGGTACTCGCCCTCGGCGAGCGGCTCAATGGTTGACATTGCCGAAGCGTACCGGTGGGGGCTCAACGGCGGCGACCCGAATGGGGCACGAAATCGATGACCAAGGGGATTCCCTCCAGGCCGTAGGCCTCGCGCATCCGGTTCTCCAGGTGGTAGGCCCAGTCGCGCACGATCAGGCGCCGGTCGTTGACCTGGATCGCGAAGCGCGGCGGGCTCTCCCTCACCTGCGCGGCGTAGTAGAGCCGCAGGCGGCGGCCGCGGCGCGAGGGCGGCGGCGTCGTCGCGACCACCTCGGCGACGAAGCGGTTCAGCTCCGGCGTCGGGATCCGCTCTGCCGCCCGGTCGGCCAGCCGCAGCGCCTTCGGCAGCAGCTTGGCGACGTTGCGCCCGTACAGCGCCGAGCAGGTGACCAGCTCCGGTCGCAGGCGGAGCTTGCGCTCGACCCGGGCGCGGGCGTCGTCGACGTCGGTTTCCCCGACGTCCCACTTGTTGAGCGCCAGCAGGGTCGCGCAGCCGGCCCGCATCGCCAGCTCGGCGACGCGCAGGTCCTCCGCCGTGACCCCGTCTGTGGCGTCGCAGACGACGATCGCCACGTCGGCCCGCTCGACCGCGAGCTCGGAGCGCAGCTGGGCGTAGTAGTCGACGCTGCCGGCGACCTTGGAGCGGCGCCGCAGGCCCGCGGTATCGACCAGGAGGACGGGCCGGCCGTCGACCTCCAGCTCGGTATCGATCGCGTCGCGGGTCGTGCCGGCGCGCTCGGAGACGATCACCCGCTCGCTGCCGAGGAAGGCGTTGACCAGCGAGGACTTGCCGGCGTTGGGGCGCCCGACCACGGCGACGCGGACGGGATCCTCGCCGGCGGGCGCCGGCGGCCGCTCGCCGAGCAGCTCGACCACGCGGTCGAGCAAGTCACCGCTGCCCAGGCCATGGGTCGCGGAGACGGCGATCGGATCGCCGAGGCCGAGCGCGTGGAACTCGGCGGCGACGTGCTCCTCGCCGGGGCGGTCGACCTTGTTGACGACGACGAGGACGGGCACCTCGCCGCCGCGCAGCGTCTTCGCCAGCTCGGCGTCGCCGGCGCGCAGGCCCGCCCGCCCGTCGACGACGAGGAGGATCGCGTCGGCTGCGGCGATCCCGGTCCGCGCCTGGCGCCGCACGTCCTCGGCCAGCGCACCCTCGTCGGCGAGGTCGATGCCGCCGGTGTCGAGCAGCTCGAAGGAGACGCCGTTCCACTCGCAGGGGACCCGCTTGCGGTCGCGGGTGACCCCCGGCTCGGCATGGGTGACCGCCTCGCGGCCGCCGGCGAGCCGGTTGACCAGGGTGCTCTTGCCGACATTCGGGAAGCCGACGACGGCGATCGTGGACACGCTCATAGCGACTCGGTCTCTGGCGAGTTACCCCCCGTAGAGGGACGGAAAGTCGCCACAGCCCTCACGCGGGGCCTCTATCGCGCGCCAGCGCAACCACTCTCTCGACGACCTCGTCGAGGCCCAAGCCCGTGGTGTCGACCTCGACCGCGTCGGACGCAGGGCGCAGGGCGCTGTGCTCGCGACTCTCGTCGCGGGCGTCGCGCTCGCGCTGGGCGGCGAGGACCTCGGCCTCGTCCTCGCCGGTCTGCGCCGCGCGGCGGCGGGCGCGCTCCTCGGGTGAGGCGGTAAGGAAGACCTTGAGCGGCGCGTCGGGGCTGACGACGGTGCCGATGTCGCGGCCCTCGGCGACGTAGCGGCCGGCTTCGATCAGCTCGCGCTGCCGGGCGACCATCGCCTCGCGCACCGGCGGGTGGACGGAGACGCGCGAGGAGGCCTCAGTCACGCGCGGCTCGCGGATCGCGGCGCTCACGTCGCGGCCGTCGAGCTCGACCCGCTCGCCGTCGAGGCCGATCCGCAGCGAGCCCGCCAGCTCGCCCATCGCCGCCGGCTCGTCGAGCTCCACCCCCAGCTCCAGCCCGGCCAGCGCGACGCACCGGTACATCGCCCCCGAGTCGAGGTAGGTGAAGCCGAGCGCCGCGGCGACGGCGCGGGCGACGCTGGACTTGCCGGCCCCGGCGGGCCCGTCGATCGCGATAACCATGGGCGGCAGGGTATGTGGCCGGCTCAGCCGCCGACGAGCGAGACGAGGGCGGCCTCGAAGCCGGGATAGCTGACGGCGGCGGCGTCCACGCCGCTCACCTCGACGCCTTCGCGCGAGGCGAGGCCGGCGATCGCGCCGAGCATCGCGATGCGGTGATCGCCGTGGGAGTCGATCGAGCCGCCACGCAGGCCGCCGTTTGCCGCGATCCGCATCCCGTCCTCGCTCGTCTCGACGCTTGCGCCAAGCGCGGTCAGCGCCTCGCTCACCGTCGCGATCCGGTCGCTCTCCTTGCGGCGCAGCTCGGCGGCGTCGCGGATCGTCGTCTCGCCCTCGGCGAAGCAGGCGGCGAGGGCGACGAGTGGCAGCTCGTCGATCGCCAGCGGGATCTCGCCGCCGCCGACCTCGGTGCCGCGCAGCCGCGAGCCGCGAACGCGCAGGGCGCCGACCGGCTCGCCGCCGCTCTCTTCTCCATGCTCGACCTCGATCTCGCCCCCCATCCGCTCGAGGATCGTGAGCAGACCGGTGCGGGTCGGGTTGAGGCCGACGCCGGTGAGCTCGATCTCGCTTTCGGGGACGAGCAGCGCCGCGACGATGAAGAAAGCGGCCGAGGAGAAGTCGGCGGGGACGACGAAGCGCTCCGGGTAGAGACGCTCAGCCGGCTGGATGACGATCGCGTTCCCGTCTCGCTCGATCGTCGCCCCGGCCGCCCGCAGCATCCGCTCGCTGTGGTCGCGGGTGGGCAGCGGCTCGACGATGCGCGTCTTCCCCTCGGCCAGGAGGCCGGCGAAGAGCAAACACGACTTGACCTGGGCGCTGGCGACCGGCAGCTCGTACTCGATGCCGTGTAACGGGGCGGCTTCGATCGTCACCGGCGTGAAGCGGTCCTCGCGGCAGCTCACCCGCGCGCCCATCAAGGCGAGGGGCCCGGCAATCCGGTCGACCGGGCGGCGGCGGATCGAGTCGTCGCCGTCGAGCGTCCATCTGCCGGCCTCCTGCCCCGCAAGCCAGCCCGGCAGCAGGCGCAGCAGCGTGCCCGCGTTGCCGACGTCTATCTCGGCAGGCCGAGGACCGGAGCGGTGCTCACGTTCGCCGCTGTCCCCGGCGCGCAGGCCTGCACCCTGGATGCGCAATCCTCGGCCGACGACGCTCGGACCAGCGTCTTGGAGCACTCCGGCCCCAAGCTCCTGCACAGCAGCCAGCGTCGAACGCGTGTCCGCGGCGTCCAGGTACCCCTCGACCGTCGTCTCCCCCTCCCCCATCGCCGCGATCAGCGCCGCGCGGTGGGAGATCGACTTGTCGGCGGGCGGGCGCAGCGAGCCGCGCAGCGGTCCGGCGGGATCGAAGCGAGCCATGAGAGGGCGACCCTACTCGCCGCTGTCGACCACGCTGACGGTGTGGCCGAGCTGGCGAACCAGCGAGGCCGCGCGCTCGACCTGCTCCTCGCCCGTCACCCAGAGCGAGATCGCGCCCGACTTCATGTCCGTCGCCGGGTGCAGGGCCATGTCCTCGATGTTGAGGCCCGCCTCGCCCAGCGCCAGCGCCAGTTCGGCCACCGTGCCGGGCTTGTTGGCGACGACGACGCGCAGCTCGCGCAGCGGGCCGCCCGCCGTGTCGGTTTCCAGCAGGCGCCGGCGGTCGGCGCCCGCCGCGGCGTGCCAGGCGGAGACGGCGCCGGGCTCGCCCGAGGAGATCAGCGTTCGCGCTTCGCCCAGGCGGGTGACGGCGTCGTCGATCGCGGCGACCACGGCCTCGCTGTTGGCGCTGAAGATGTCGGCCCAGATCGCCGGGTTCGAGCCGGCGACCCTGGTCGCGTCGCGGAAGCTCGGGCCGACCTCGGGAAGGCGCTCGGAGTCGTGCGTCAGCTCCGCGGCCGCCTCGGCGGCGAGGACGTTGGCGAGCACGTGCGGCAGGTGGCTGACGGTGGCCATCAAGCGGTCGTGCGCCTCGGCGTCGATCGCCTGGGGGCGGGCGCCGAGGCCGGCGATCGCCCGCTGCAGGCGGTCGTAGAGGATGCCGCTGGAGTGCTCTGTCGGCGTCAGGTACCAGCGGGCCCCCTCGAAGAGGTCGGCGCGGGCGTTGGCCACGCCGGCGGTCTCGGCGCCGGCCAGCGGGTGGCCGCCGATGAAGCGCTCGTCCCCGCCGTGGGCGGCGACGAGCTGGCGCTTGGTCGAGCCGGCGTCGGTCACGACCGTGTCGTCCCCGCTCGCGGCGAGCGCCGCCCCGACCAGGTTGGGCAGAGCCGACACCGGCCCGGCGCAGAAGACGAGCTCGGCATCGTCGCAGGCCTCCTCGATCGACGCGGCCGCCCGGTCGATCGCCCCCAGCTCGATCGCGCGGTTGACGGTCGCGCGGTTCGGGCCCCAGCCGACCACCTCGCAGCCGAGCCGGTCCTTCGCGGCAAGCCCGATCGAGCCTCCGATCAGGCCCACCCCGAGGACGGCGGCCCTCATCGGCCGCGCCGCGCCCTCGCCGCCGCCGCCAGCTTCTCCAGCGCCGTCACGGTGTGCTCCCAGTCGATGCAAGGGTCGGTGATCGACTGCCCAAAGGTGAGCGACTCGGCGTCGCCGAGGTCCTGGCGGCCCTCGACCAGGAAGGACTCGAGCATGATGCCGACGATCGCGTTGTTGCCGTCCGCCACCTGGTCGCCGATCTCGGCCGCCGCCAGCATCTGCTTCTCCGGGTCCTTGGCGCTGTTGTCGTGGGAGGCGTCGATCACCAGCCGCTCAGCGAGCCCCGCGCTAGCAAGCAGCTCCAGGGCGGCGGCGACGCCTTCGCGATCGCAGTTGGGAGACCCGCGGCCGCCGCGCAGGATGACGTGGCCGTCGGGGTTGCCGGCGGTGTGGAGGATCGCCGGACGTCCGGCGTCGTCGATCCCGGCGAAGGCGTGCGGGCCGGCGGCGGCGCGGACCGCGTCGACCGCGACCTGGACGTTGCCGTCGGTCCGGTTCTTGAAGCCGATCGGCATCGAGAGGCCGGAGCCGAGCTGGCGGTGGATCTGGCTCTCGGTCGTGCGCGCGCCGATCGCCCCCCAGGCGACCGTGTCGGATATGTACTGCGGCGTGATCGGGTCGAGGAACTCGCAGCCGATCGGCAGGCCGAGGTCGAGCACCTGCAGCAGCAGGGTGCGGGCCATGCGCAGGCCCGCGTTGACGTCGCAGGAGCCGTCGAGGTAGGGGTCGTTGATCAATCCCTTCCAGCCGGTCGTCGTGCGCGGCTTCTCGAAGTAGACGCGCATCGCCACCAGCAGGTCGTCGCCGAGCTCGGCCGCCAGCTCGGCAAGGCGGCCGCCGTACTCGAGCGCGGCCGCGGCGTCGTGCACGCTGCACGGGCCGACCACGACGAGCATCCGGTCGTCGACCCTTTCCAGCACGTTCCCGACCGCCTTGCGCCCTTCCACGACCGCCCGCTCGCGCTCCTCGCCGAGCGGCAGGTCGCCGAGCAGCGCCTCCGGCGCCAACAGCTCGACCACGCGCTCGATGCGCTGGTCGCGAACCAGATCCCGTGCCCCCTCTCGCATTCCGATGATCATCTTTCCATCGCCTTTCTCCACGTTTCGAGACTCTACTTTCAGTGCGGGCTTCGCCATGCGAGCGCGGGCATCGCGAAACACGCGAACCAAGGGACCGGCGCCCGGCCGAACGCTCTATGTAAGCGGCGCGAAGCCGCCGGGCCGGACGCCTAGCTAAATCGCCAGGAATAGGAGATGCGGACGGGGGCAACCGCGGCGCGGCGCGCGCACATGCTGCTGGCGGTGTCTCCTGTTCGCTTCACTTCGCTTGACTTTGTAGCAGGCGGCCGGCGATTAGTCGAGCAGCTGGCCGAGCGCCGCAAGAAAGCGGTCGTTCTCCGCGGGGGTGCCGTAGCTGACCCGGATGTGGCCCGGGCCGCCGAGGGGCGTTCCGGGGCGCACGGCTATCGAGCGCTCGGCGAGCCCGGCGACGATCTCCTTCTCGTCGGCCTCACCGAGGTCGATCCAGGAGAAGTTGGTCTGGGTATCGGCCGTGCTCAGGCCGAGCTCGTGCAGCCTCTCCTCGACGCGGACGCGCTCGACCAGGGTGCGCTCGACCCGCTGCGCGACGTCGTCCTGGTGCAGGATCGCCTCCGCGGCCGCCGCCTGGGCTAGCGCGTTGACGCTGAACGGCTGCCGTACGGCGTCAACCGCCGCGCGGAACTTGGCCGAGCCGAGGGCGAAGCCGACCCGCAGACCGGCGAGGCCGTAGACCTTGCTGAAGGTGCGCAGCACGACCAGGTTGGGAAAGTCGGCGAGCAGGTCGACGGTCGTGTCGGGATCGTCCCCGGTCTGGAACTCGACGTAGGCCTCGTCAAGGGCGATCGTGACGTGGCCCGGAATGCGCTCGCAGAAGGCGGCGACCCGCGCCGCCGGCAGATGGGTGCCGGTCGGGTTGTTCGGGTTGCAGACGACGAGCAGCTGGGTCGCCGCGGTCACCTCCGCCGCCATCGCGTCGAGGTCGTGGACCTCGCCCTGCGCCAGCGGCACGCGTATCTCGCGCGCGCCGGTCAGCGCCGCCAGGTGGGGGTACATCGAGAAGGAGGGCCGTGCATAGAGGATCTCGGCACCGGGCTCGCAGAGGGCCTCGGCGGCGGCGAGGAGGATCTCGCAGGAGCCGTTGCCGACGGCGACCCGGCCGGGCTCGGTCTCGTAACGCTCGGCGATCCGCCGGCGCAGCAGCGTCGCGTCGGGGTCCGGGTAGCGGTTCATCGCTGCCGCCGCCGCGCGGATCGCCTCGACCACCTTCGGGTGCGGCGGAGAGGGCGACTCGTTCGAGGCGAGCTGGGCGATGCCGCCGGCCGCGATCGCCTCGGGCGCCTGCCCGGTCGGCACACCGGCCTGGTAGCCCGGGATACGGGCCAGCTTCTCGGCGAAGGTGACGGTCATCGGCTCATTGTGGCCTACGGGAGCTCGGCCGGACGGCTACTGCGCCGCGTGCAGGTCCGACCGCAGGTCCTGGGTCGCGCCCAGGTAGACGTGGGCAACAGTGTGGCCTACGGGGGCGTAGTAATGGACCATCGCCCGGATCACCCGCGGCATCGAACCCGGCACCGCGATCTCGCGGCAGCAGAGCAGCGGCACCGCTTCCAGCCCCAGATCGCGCGCGGCGACGGCGGGGAAATCGGCATCGAGGTCGTCGGTGGTCGTGTACAGGCAGCTGACCATCGCCTCGGGCTCGAGCTCGTTGCGCTCGAGCAGCTCCCGCATCAGGTCGGTTGTCGCCTCGCGAATCGCCGCGGGCTCGTTCGCCGCCGCCTGCACAGCCCCCCGCACGGCAAAGAGCCGCTGTTGATCCCAATTGGCGCTCACAATCCCGCATCTTCCCAAAGCGAGGCGATCTCGTCGTCGGCGAGGCGACGGGCCTCGCCCTCCTGGAGATCGTCCAGCTCGACCGGACCGAAACGGACCCGCTGCAGCGCGACCACTTCGTTGCCAACGGCCTCGGCCATGCGCCGCACCTGCCGGTTGCGTCCCTCACGCAAGACGATCTCGACCTCCCGCTCACCCAGCCGCCGCACCTCGGCCGGCGCCGTCGGCCCGTCGTCGAGCTCCACGCCGCGGGCGAGCTGCCGCAGATCGGCCTCCGAGGGTGGGCGCCGCAGCTCGACCCGGTAGGCCTTCGGCACTTCGTAGCGCGGATGGGTCAGGCGATTGGCCAGCTCACCGTCGTTGGTGAGCAGGAGAAGGCCGGAGGAATCGACGTCCAGGCGCCCGACCGGGTAGAGCCGCGCCGCCGATTCGACCAGGGAGACGACCGCCGGACGATCGCCAGGCTCACGCGCCGTCGAGACGACCCCGACCGGCTTGTTCACCGCCCAAACCTCCCGCGCCTCGGCACCGACCGGCGCGCCATCGACCCGAACGTCGTCTGCCTCCCCAACGTCACGTGCGGGGTCGGTAACGACCCCACCACCGACCGTAACCCTGCCCGCAACGATGATCTCCTCAGCTTTCCGACGTGAGGCGACTCCTCCGTGGGCGAGGAACTTCGCCAGCCTCACGAGACGGGAGCCGGGGGAGGTCCCGCCGGAGCAACAGCGGGGAGGCTCCGCCGGGACCTCCCCCGGCTCCCCCACCTCACGGCTCAGCCCGCTGTTCCCCGGCCTTGAGCAGCCGCTCGCGCAGCTCCCGCTCATCCTCCGGCGTCGGATCGAAGCTCGACGGATCGGGCAGCTGGTCGAGCCCAGAGAGGCCGAAGAGCCGTTCGAACAGCTCGGTCGTCTTGAACAGCGCCGCGCCGAACTGCGAGCGCCCCGACTCCTCGATCAGGCCGCGCTCGGCCAGCGTCTGCACCGCCGACTCCGAGGAGACGCCGCGAATCCGCGCCACCTCGGGCCGCGAAACCGGCTGCAGGTAGGCGACGATCGCCAGCGTCTCCGCCTGCGCCTGCGTCAGCGGCGGCGTCCGCGGTTTGGCGAGGAGGCGCCGTGCGGCGACCTCGCTGGCGGGATCGCTCGCCAGCGCGAAGCCGCCGGAGACCTCGCGCAGGACGACCCCGCGCCGACCCTCGCCGAGGTCCTCGCGCAGCAGGTCGACCGCCTCGGCGACCTGGCCCTCGGTCGCCTCGGTCGCCTCGACCAGGTCGGGCAGGGAAACCGGCTGCGGCGAGAGGAAGAGCAGCGCCTCGATCGTGCGGCTGAGGTCGCTCAAGCGCGGTCCGCCTCCTGGCGGCGGATCTCGATCGGGCCGAGCGGCTCGCTCTGCTTCCAGGTCACCTCGCCTTTGCGGTAAAGCTCGAGCAGCGCGAACAGGGTGACGGCCTGGGTCAGCCGGTCCTCGCCGCCGAACTGCTCGTCGAAGTCGATGCTGGCGTGGCCGGCGAGGGCGTCGCGCAAGGCGCGTAACCGTCGCTCCAGCGAGACCGTCGGCCGGATGTGGCTGACGTCGAGCGGCGGCGGCACGACCAGCAGGTCGCCAAGCGCCGCGCCGAGCCGATCCGGGTCGTAGACGGCGACCGCCGCCTCGACCGCCACCCGGCGCAGGCTCGCCGGCAGCGGGGCGGAGCGGTAGAGGTAGCCGCGCGCGGCCTCGAAGCGCTCGCTCAGCGTCGTCGCGGCGGCCCGGTAGCGGCGGTACTCGAGCAACCGCGCGAGCAGCTCCTCCACCGCCTCCTCGGGCCCGAGCTCCTCCAGCTCCGGGTCCGCCCCCGGCAGCAGCAGCCGCGACTTCAGCTCCAGCAGGGAGGCGATCAGGACGAGGAACTCGGTCGCAACCTCCAGCTCCAGCTCGCCCTCGCGCTCCAGGTGCTCGATGTAAGCGACGACGACCTCGGCCAGCTCGACCTCGAGCAGGTCGACCTCCTCGCGCAGCAGGACGGCGATCAGCAGATCGAACGGCCCGGCGAAGACGTCGAGCTCGAGGTCGAGGTCGGCGACGGCCATGGGCTAAGGGTAAGGGCCTGCCCGGTCAGGCCTGGGCCGGTGCGCCGACGCCCATCCGCCTGCGCACCTCGGCCACGGTCGGCGCGGCGATCTCCCGCGCCTTCTCGGCGCCGGCGGCGAGCGCCGCCTCCAGCGCCGCCTGGTCGGGGCGCAGCTCTGCGTAGCGCTCGCGCACCGGCGCGAGCATCTCGACGACGCCCTCGGCGACCGCCTGCTTGAAGTCGCCGTAGCCGGCGCCCTCGAGCTCGCGCTCGATCTCAGCCGGGTCGATCCCGCGGGCGACGGCGAGGACTTCGATCAGGTTGCTCACGCCCGGCTTGTCCTCGCGGCGGACGATCTCGCGGCCGGAGTCGGTGACGGCGCTGCCGAGCTTCTTGCGGATCGCCTCCGGCTCGTCGAGGACGTAGAGCGTGCCAGCATCGGTCGCGCCCGTCGTCGACATCTTGCGCTCCGGCTCCTGCAGGTCCATGATCCGCGCGCCGACCTCGGGGATGCGGTGCTCGGGCACGACGAGGGTCTCGCCGAAGCGCTCGTTGAAGCGGCGGGCGATCTCCCGCATCAGCTCGACGTGCTGGCGCTGATCGTCGCCGACCGGCACCTCGGTGGCGCGGTAGGCGAGCACGTCCGCGGCCATCAGCACCGGGTAGAAGAAGAGCGCGGCGGGGACCAGCTCACGCTGCTTCGCCGACTTTTCCTTGAACTGGTGCATGCGGTTGAGGTCGCCGTGGGCGGTTACGGCGGTGAGCAGCCAGGTCAGCTCGGTGTGCTCGTACACGTCGGACTGGCGGAAGAGGATGCAGCGCTCGGGGTCGAGACCGGCGGCGAGCAGGATCGCGGTGGTGTCGTAGAGCCGCTCGCGCAGCTCGGCCGGGTCGAAGGGGGCCGAGAGCGCGTGCAGGTCGACAATGCAGAAGATCGCCGGCTCGCCCCGCTCCTGGCCCTCGACGTACTGGCGGATCGCGCCGATGTAGTTGCCGAGGTGCTTGCGGCCGGTCGGCTGGATGCCGCTGAAGATGACAGGGGCGCTCATGGACCGGAGCCTATTCCGGCGCTAGTGACGGGGTACCTCTCGCCCCGACAAACGGCGGTCTAATTGAGAGATTGGCGTTTCGATTGGCGAAACGCTTGAACTTCATCGCTGACTGACCCTACTTTCGCCGAAATCAAACGGCCGGGCGGCTGCGCAAACAGCCCCCGGCCTGGCACCAGGAGGTCAGTCCCGATGCTGGATCAAGATAACCCGCGCCCGACCGTGCGCGAGGACGAACGCACCCAGAGCGCCGTTCTAAGCCTCGTCCTGAACGAATACCCGACGCAGTTGACCATCTGCGAGGTCGCCCGCGAGATCGCTGTAGGCGAAGGTGACGGCCCAGAGCGGGCCATCCGCGATCTTGTCGGCGTCGGCCTTCTCCGCTGCGAGGGAGCCTCGGTGCTGCCGACCTGGGCAGCGCTTCACTTCGACCGCATCTCCTCAGAGTGAAGGTCGCTCGGCGCTTCGGCGCGAACCTCGTCCGCTGTCGCAAGCTGGCGGGGTTATCCCAAGAAGACCTTGGAGACCGCGCCGACCTTCACCGCACGGCCATCGGCCTGCTTGAGAAGGGAGCGCGGGTGCCCCGCATAGACACTCTGCTCAAGCTCGCAACGGCGCTTCACGTCGAGCCCGCCGATCTTCTCGACGGGATCGCATGGCAGCCAGGGACGATGAGCCCTGGCCGTTTCGAGTTGAGCTAGAGATTGCCCGTGCCCGAGACAGAGCGCAGGCCAACCGGGTGAGGATCGTCAGGTCGGCGTGGAGTCGGACCCGCTCAAGTCCACGGACTCGCAGGGGCTTAAGACCCCAGCGATGCTTGAGGGTGCCGAACTCCCGCTCGACCGCGACCCGCTTTCGGTAGGCGCTATTCCACCGCTTCGATTTGTACGGGATCAGAGGGTGCATCCGGTCGGCCTTGATCCAGATCGAGGCCGGTTTGCACTTGCCGCTCGGGCAGCGCCACTTCGAAGCGCCACGCTTGCGATCCGATCCGGCGAACTTCCAGGTGCCGTGCTCGCACTCCGGCGGCAGATGGTCGCCCCGTTTGACGCCGGTCGTCTGGCGCATGGGGATGACCGGGAGGCAGTCGCGCTTGGCGCACACTTCGTGGACCCCGGCGCTGTCATAGCCCCTGTCGAGAGCGACCGTCGTGGCCATGCACCCCCGGCTGCGCGCCTCGTCCAGCAACCCAGCCACTTGCCAGCCTTCATGCTCGTTGGCGGTTTCGACCCGCCATGAGACCGGCAAGCCCGTCGTTACACATGCGGCGAGATGGAGCCGGTAGCCGTAGAACGATCCGCCCTTCCGGGTGGAGATGGCCGAGCGCCGACCCCAGCTCGCGTCCGGGTCAGCGAACCGCCGTGGCTCCTTGACCTCGCCGATGTCCCGCTGCCCGTTGGCGTACGCGGGCATGTCGGAAGCGTCAATTGCGAGGTCTCGGCCATAGGCCGGGTGGCTGGAGCGCAGCCCCTCGATCACCCCATCAATGCAGCGCTCCAGGGCCGCATCGTTCTCCCGCAGCTTCTTGGCGAAGCGGTAGACGGCCCACTTGCTCGGCGGGTCTCCCTCGCAGCCGAGGACGCGCTGTAGCTTCCAGTGCTCGCCAACCAGCTCGATCACTTTCGTCCACGTCGGCAGCGCGTAGAGCGACTTGGCGAGCGCCAGGCCGATCATCGTGCGAATCGGGTATCCCGGCCGCCCCGTCCAGCGCGTAGCCTGAAGTTCCTCGATCAACCGCCCGATCTCGGGGGAGTCGAGCAACGCTGCAAGCTCGGAAACGGCGGAACGCCGTGCTACGTTGGCTGAGGCCAAGGAGCCACAATCTCCTGGGTCCAGACCCCCGGCTGTTCCACCAGCGCGGGGGTCGCTTTTTCGCTTTCTAGAGCGGAAAACTAACGGACGGGTCGGACAGAAAAGAACCGCTTGTCGTCCCTCCAGGACTGGGGGAGAAGTCGTCCAGGCGTCGAAGGCACTTGGCCCATCCTGGCGACTCGATATACCTTTCAGAGCGTGCGCGACGGAATCGGCTCGGCCGAAACGTGGAGACGGTTCCCCCGGGTTTTTCGCTCGGAGTCGTGCCAGTGCCCCCCGCTGGGATTCGAACCCAGATGCCCGTGCAAGGCAGCGACTTGATAGGTCGCCGTGTCTACCGGTTCCACCACGGGGGCTTGGATGAAGTGGGCCAGGCGGGGCTCGAACCCGCACGGTCGGATGACCACCCGTTTTCTAGACGGGCGTGTCTGCCTATTTCCACCACTGGCCCATGTATGTCCGAGGTGGCGGGCCGGGTCTCTTGTCAACGGGGAACCCGGCCCGCTCACTCAAGTCATAGGCATCACCTGATCGAAGTCGTAGCCATCGCCGTCGACTGGACTGCCTGGACTGCCCCCGGTTTCGACGACACCTGACCGCTTGGGTCGAAAGACTCGGGCAAGGAGGAGTCGATGCCACCCACCAAGCCGCCCTACCCACCGGAGTTCCGGCGTGAAGCCGTCCAGTTGGTCCGGACCAGCGAGAAGCCGATCGCCCAGGTCGCGCGCGACCTGGGCGTCTCAAACCAGACCCTGCACAACTGGATCAAGCAGGCCGACGTCGACGCCGGCAAGCGCGAGGGCCTGACCACCGAGGAGCGAGAGGAGCTCAGGCGCCTGCGCCGTGAGAACCGCACCCTGCTGCAGGAGCGAGAAATCCTCAAAAAAGCCGCGGCCTTCTTCGCCCGGGAGAGCGAGGGCGGTGACCGATGCCCACCGGTTCATCGCCGCGGAGAAGGCCAACTACCCGATCTCGCTGATGAGCAGGATGCTCGGCGTAAACCGCTCCGCCTTCCACGCCTGGGAGCGGCGCCCGCCCTCCCAGCGGGCGCTCGAGGACGCCTTCCTGACCGAGCGCATCCGCGAGATCCACAGAGCCGCCCGCGGTGTCTACGGCGCCCGCCGCATCCACGCCGAGCTGCGTATGGGCGAGGGAGTCAGGGTCTCACGAAAGCGCGTGGAGCGGCTGATGCGGGAGGCCGGGATCAGCGGCCTGGTGCCAAGGAAGCGAGGGCGCACGACGATCCGCGTGCCGGGTGTGAGGGTCGCCGATGACCTGGTGCGCCGCGACTTCCGCCCCGCCGGGCCCAACGTGCTGTGGGTCGCCGACATCACCTACCTGCGCAGCTGGGAGGGCTGGGTCTACCTCGCCGCGGTCCAAGACGCCTTCTCGCGGCGGATCGTCGGCTGGGCGATGGCCGAGCACATGAAGGCCGAGCTGGTCACAGACGCGCTGCAGATGGCGCTTGCCCGCCGCCGACCCGAGGCCGGCCTGATCCATCACTCCGACCAGGGGTCGCAATACGTCTCGCTTGCTTTCGGCCAGAAGGCGCGCGACGCCGGGATCGCCGTCTCGATGGGCTCAAGGGGCGACTGCTTCGACAACGCCGTCGCCGAGTCGTTCTTCGCCACCCTGAAGAAGGAGCTCGTCCGTCGCCGCTCTTGGCCAAACCGCCGCGAACTGCAGAGCGCCGTCTTCGACTACATCGAGTCGTTCTACAACCGCGAGAGGAGGCACTCCACACTCGACTATCTCTCTCCGAGGGAGTTCGAGATGATCTCAACTCATCAACAAAGAGGAACTGAAACAGTCAAGCCCTGACCTGTCGCTCGAAGCGGGGGCAGTCCACAGTGCCTCCCCTTCCCATTTGGCTGATGGCAGAAGAGTTACCAGCGCGCTCGGTCGGAACCGCAGACATGAAACGACCCCCGGGGTCTCCGGAGGCCGTTTCGCAGTATCAGCCAAGACACCGCGGACTACTGGACAACGTCAAGGTAGCAGTAGCTCTCCCGGCAAATGTGCTACACGGCTTTTGGCTTGCTAGAGCCATAAACCGCCTGTTGTGCCACAAATAGCCAAGCTAGTCAGGAAGGGTCAACGGCGCTTTGTGCTACACGGCCCCAACTCCCAGACTAAGTCGGTGGCGTTCAGCTTCTTGTTGGTGTTCCAGTCGTCGATGTAGCCGAGGTAGGCGTCGAACTCAACAACGTTGAACCAGACGGCGACTTTGATCTTGGCCAGAACCTGCTTGGGGTAGCTCCCCGGCGAAAGCGAGGTATCCGTGAATCAGCTACCCGAGCGATCCCGCGCCCAGAGCGGCGTGGGGAGTTTCGCCAAAGTCTCAATTAGACCGCCGTTTTGAGTATCCGCCGGTTCGAGAGGTACCCCGTCCCTGGCGCTCAAGCGGGTTCGGGCTCCGGTGCATCAGCGCCGGGTGGGAGCTGCTTGGGTTCGGTGCAGTCGGCGTCGGCGCCGTGGCCGCACTCGCCCGCCTGGGCTGAGCCGCGGCTGGGGACGGCTTCGACCCGGCCCTTCGGGTTCTCGATTCCGACCCCGGCGAAGATGCCGCCGGCGATCATCAGCAGGCCGGCGATGAAGACGCCGAGGTGGAAGGCCGCGGTCGAGGCGTCGGGCTCGGCGGCGGTCAGGGGGTTCGAGCCGGCACCGCCCCCCACGTCGGCGCCGAACTTGGCCGAGATCACGGCGCCGAGCACGGCCACCGCCAGCAGGCCGGCAACGCGCGAGACGCCGTTGTTGACGCCGGAGGCGATGCCGACGTGGCGCTCCTCGACCGAGTCGAGCACGGTCGCGGTCAGCGGCGCCACCGTCGCCGAGAGGCCGAGGCCGAAGACGAGGATCGCCGGCAGCACGTCGGCGACGTAGCTCGGGTCAGCGCCGACGCGCAGCAGCATGACCAGGCCGATCCCGCCGACGATAGGGCCGATGC
>Ga0075423_10000713_pt1 | contig 27583 bp, 26 predicted proteins | sample SoiMethybrSBSTD2_FD_80114 | JGI IMG/M metagenome (GOLD analysis project Ga0075423, IMG submission 80114) | Bulk soil microbial communities from a Populus tree surrounding site in Tennessee, USA - Soil MetaG P. TD hybrid SBSTD2 | ecosystem: Environmental > Terrestrial > Soil > Tree plantation... | reverse complement strand
TCCCGTTTCTCGTCGTTCGCGCGATCTTCGATGGAGTCGAGGACGAGGTCCCGGAGCTGGTCTCCGAGGCAGGGACGGCCGACGGCTCCATCGATCGCGGGGCCGTCCTGCGGCGCGCGCTTCGGCACCCGACCTCGATTCCCGGCCTGATGCGGATGCGCGCACGGCTGCACGCGTGCTCCGAGGCGCTCGCCGATCTCGTCGCGCGCTCGGTCGCTGCGCTCGAAACATGCCCGATCGAACCCGCCGCTCTCGGCCGGCTCGACGAGCTGCTGACGGAGACCAGCCGCACCTTCGCGCTTTGCATTCCGCTGCTTCGCGACGCCACCCGCCTCCAGGTGACCATCGCCTACCTGCTGTTCCGTATCGCCGATTCGTTCGAGGATGCGAGCCACTGGTCGGTTGCCGATCGCCTCGCCGCGCTCGACGCGTTCTGCACCTTGCTCTCGAACCCCGACACGGCGGAGGGGCGGCGGTTGGCCGCGGCGTGGTATGCGAAAGGGCCCTCGACGCACGCCGGTTGCATGAAGCTCATCGCCGACGTCCCGGTAGTGATCGACGCGTTTGCGAAGCTTCCGCTGCGGGTGAGCGAAGTCATTCGAGACCACGTCATCCGCTCGGCGAGGGGCATGGCACGGTTCGTCGCGATGACCGACCACGACAGGCTCCAGCTCGCGGACATGCAACAGTTGCAGGCCTATTGCTACGCGGTGGCCGGAATCGTCGGCGAGATGTTGACCGAGCTCTTCCTTCTCCGCGCACCCAATCTCTGTGGCAAGGCTTCCTTCCTTCGCGCGCATGCGCCGACCTTCGGAGAGGGACTGCAGCTCGTGAACATCCTGAAAGACTCTGTCTCCGACGCCTCCGAAGGAAGGATCTACATTCCACCGGGTGTCGATCGCGCGGACGTCGCCGCGGTCGCGCGCGCCGACCTCGAAACGGCCACCGAGTACACGCTTGCTTTGCAGAGCGACGGAGCACCGGATGGCATCGTCGCTTTCGCCGCGCTACCGATCGCGCTCGCGCAGGCCACCCTCGACCGCCTGGAGGAGTCGGGTCCGGGGGCGAAGATCGGGCGCCCGGAGGTATTCCGTATCGCGAGCGAAGTCAACCGATTGGTCGCGCGAGGCGAACCGCCGCTCTCGAGGCGCGCGCAGAGCCCGTCGGGTCCCGCGCGGATTTCAAATGCTCGCGGGAGACGCGGCGGCGATCGGCGTGAAGTGATTCCCGTCCACACTCGACCGAACTAATTTTTTGAGGTGACCCTTGTCCATACTCGACCGAATTGACTCTCCGAGGGATCTGGACGCTCTGAGCCTGGCAGAAATGGAGGGGCTCGCGGCGGAGTGCCGCGACCGGATCATCGAGACGATCACGAAACGAGGCGGTCACCTGGCCTCGAATCTCGGTGCCGTCGAGCTGACGCTGGCGCTGCATCGCGTCTTTCAGAGTCCGAAGGACCGCCTGATCTGGGACACGTCGAATCAGACCTACACTCACAAGCTCGTCACCGGCCGCCGCCGCCAGTTCGCTTCGATTCGAACGGTGCGCGGCCTTTCCGGCTTCGCGGATCCGGCCGAGAGCGAGCACGACATGCTCGCCGCCGGCCATGCCGGAACGGGCCTCTCCTACGCCCTCGGCGTTTCGATCGCGCTACAGAACGATCCCGACGAACCGTTCGTCACGGCCATCGTCGGAGACGGTGCGCTCACCTCGGGCCCGAGCTACGAGGCGCTGAACAACATCAGCCACCTCGACCCGAAACGGCTCGTGGTCGTCTTCAACGACAACGGCTGGTCGATCTCCGAGAACATCGGATGGCTGACGCGCTGGCGCAACCGGATCATGCTCGACCCGAAGTACCGGCGCTTCACCGGCGTCAGCCAGAACCTGCTCTCGCGATTGCCCTACGGCTCGAAAGCATGGGAGGTGGCGCGAAAGATCAAGACCTCGGTCGAAGGCCTGTTCCTTCCGAACACGATCTGGGAAGAGCTTGGCCTACACTACATGGGTCCGGTCGACGGCCACGATCAGCAGGAGCTCGAAGACGCGCTGCGCATCGCCCGCGACGCCTCGGGTAACGCCCCGGTCGTGCTGCACGTGCTCACGCACAAGGGGCGCGGTTACCCGCTCGCGGAGGAGAATCCCTGCAAGTTCCATCAGCCGGGCACGCCCGCGGCCAGCGCCGATTCATCGCCTCGCTACACGTACTCGCAGGTGTTCGCGAAGACTCTGATCGAGCTGATGGAGAACGACGAGAAGGTGGTCGCGATCAGCGCGGCCATGCTCGAAGGGACCGCTCTGATCGAGGTGCGGCGACGATTCCCCGATCGCGTGTTCGACGTCGGAATCGCCGAGGAGCACGCGGTGATCATGGCGGCAGGGATGGCGAAGGCCGGGCTGCGGCCGGTCGTGGCGATCTACTCGACGTTCCTGCAGCGCTCGTTCGACCAATTGATTCACGACGTCGCGCTGCAATCGCTCCCGGTCACGATCTGCATCGATCGCGCGGGACTCGTCGGCGACGACGGGAAGACCCATCAGGGTGTTTTCGACGTCGCGTACACGCGCGTCGTCCCGAACATGATCGTCGCCGCCCCGAAGGACGAGAACGAGCTGCAGCACCTCCTTTTCACGGCGATCCATTCCGGCGGACCCTTCGCCATTCGCTACCCGCGGGGATTCGGCGCCGGCGTTCCCCTCGAGGCGACCCGTCGGTCGATTCCCGTCGGAAAGGGGGAAATGCTGAGAACCGGAGGAGACATCACCCTGTTCGCGTACGGGTCGATGGTTCCTCCTGCACTCGAGGCTGCGGAGGCGCTCGCCGAGCGTGGAGTCGATTGCGGCGTGGTCAATGCCCGCTTCGCCAAGCCTCTTGACGTCGACCTGCTCGAGCAGGCGCTCCAACTCGCCCCGCGCCTGTTGACGCTCGAAGAGCATCTCGTCAGCGGCGGCTTCGGCAGCGCCGTCCTGGAGAAGGTCGAAGAGCGCCGACTCGACGGGGCGACGATACGCGTGCACGCCATCCCGGATCAGTTCATCGACCACGGACCGCAGGCGTACCAGCGGTCGAAATTCCGGCTCGACGCCGCCGGCATCTTCGATACCGTCCTGGAGCTGTATCCCGATCTGGCGCTTTCGTCCTCGGAATCGAGAGGGCGCCGGGCCGGACTCCGGCGCGCCGCGGCGCAGAAGGAGAGAGTGACATGGTGAGCGCCGGGACGCCGCCGAAGCTGCTCATCGCCGGCCTCCGAGGATTCTGCGCCGGAGTGGTGCGCGCCATATCGGTCGTCGAGCAGGCGCTCGAGATCTGCGGGGAGACGGTCTACGTCCGCAAGGAGATCATTCACAACCGGTACGTGGTCGAGGAGCTACAGCGGCGCGGCGCGATCTTCGTCGAAGAGTTGGACGAGGTGCCGGACGGCGCGTGGGCCATCTTCTCGGCGCACGGAATCGCCCCGAACGTGCGCGAAATGGCGAAGCAGAAGAAGCTTCGCACCATCGACGCCACCTGCCCGCTGGTGACGAAGGTCCACCTCGAGGTGCTCCAGTACGCGAAGAAGGGGTACACGATCATCCTCGTCGGCCACAAGGATCATGACGAGACGATCGGCACTTTCGGCGAAGCGCCGCAGGCGATTCGCGTGGTCGGCTCGAAGCAGGAAGCACAGCAGGTCGAGATCGAGAACCCGGAGAAGGTCGTCTATCTCACGCAGACCACGTTGAGCGTCGACGACACGCGCGAGATCGTTCAGATCCTCGAGCGGAGATTTCCGGCTCTCCAGGGACCGCCGAAGGAGGACATCTGCTACGCAACCCAGAACCGGCAGGATGCGGTGAAGGCGCTCGCCGCCTACGTCGACGTTCTCCTCGTTCTCGGGGCGCCGAACAGCTCGAATTCACTGCGGCTCTGCGAGGTCGCGCGCGCGAAGAACGTTCCGGCGTATCTGATCGAGACCGCCGCGGACATCCGCATGGAATGGCTCGACGGAGTGAGCGTCATCGGCCTGACCGCCAGCGCGTCCGCGCCCGAAGTCCTGGTTCAGCAGGTCATCCGCTTTGGACGCGAGCAGCTGGGGATTGCCGAAGTCGAGGAGCTGGAAACCGTCCGGGAGGACGTTCACTTCTCGATCCCGCACGAGCTGACGGCCCTGGCCAGGGATCGGCAGACCGCAACGACCGGCTGAGCGCCCGTCCTCGCCTATCGCCGCTCGTCGACCAGGCTCGCCGCGACCGGGCGACCGACGGGCCGGCTCTTTCCGTAACTCGGCAGGTCCGGGTCCAGGAACGCGAGCGCGTGCGGCGGGGTGATCACCCGAGTGCCGGCCGCTTCCTGCTGGTGCTTGATCTCTTCGTGGAGCCGTTTCATGCCGGTCCAGTGAACGCGCGGGCGGTAGTGATGCTCGGCGTGGTAACCGTTATTGAACCAGAGCCGGTTGTAGAGCTTGTTGTACGAGCTGACACCCCAGGCGAGCGGCACGTCCGGGTTTCCGCCGTAGTGCAGGTAGTAGCCGTTCAGGAACGAAAGGCAGTGTCCGAAGTAGTAGAACGGAAGAAAGAAGCCGAGGAACCGCCAGCGGGCGATCCCCGCCGCGACGTACATCGAGATGAACAGCACGATCTCGAAGACTCCCCACCGCGCCAGCGACCGGCTGCGCCGGGCGATCGTGCGATAGATCGCCCTCGGGTCGTCGCGAAAGTACGAGAAGAACACGTACGTCCACGGATTCTCGGGTTGGCCGACGTGGCCGTGCTTGTAGATCGACAGAGGATCGACCGTGCCGCCGTGCTCGTCGGGGAGATCCGCGTTGCCCGCGTGGTGTTCCCGGTGGACCTGCTCGTAGAAGACCTGGGAGAAGCCGACCGTGATCGATTCGAGCATGCTGAAGCAGCGGTTGAGCCGACCGCTCCGGAAGTACGGGTTGTGCAGAAAGTTGTGGGAGATGCCGTTGATGTTCCACGAGATGCTGACCGACCACACGAGGCCGAGCGGAACGAGCGCCCACCATCGCAACCGCGGGAACGCGAAGAACAGGAACAGCAGGTAGGCGAACTGCGCCAGCGCCGCCAGCACCGGGATCGCGTCGCAACGCGAGTAGGCGAAGAGAAGGGAACGGCCGGGCCGGTCCATGCGCACTTACTATGTCGCCGTTGAATCGTCGAAATCAAATACACCTGGACCTGGACGAAGCGTGGGAACCGGAACCGCTCGGGCTCGAGCGGCGGGACGCTCGAGCATGGGGACCTCGGCTGCGCTGCTTCGCCCGGCGAGACGCCCTCGAGGCGTTCGTTCGAGAGGCGATGGAGGACCTCCCGCCGTTCGTGCTCTACGGGTCGGGAGATTTCCATCACCTGGCGGCGGCGTTGTTGAGAAAGGTGCGGTCGCCGGCCGTGAACGTGGTGTCTTTCGACAATCACCCGGACTGGGACGTCCGTCCGCCGCACTGGGCATGCGGTGGATGGATCAACCGCGCACTGGAGCTGCCGCACGTGCGCCGCGCGAGCGTGTGGGGCTGCGGAAACTTCGAGCTCGACTGGCCCGACCGCTGGTTCGGCAATCGCGATCGCCGACTCGACGTGCACGCCTGGGAGGAGCGGTGTTCCCCGGCGGCGCGCGCGCGGTTCGATTGCATCGCGCGGGGCGACTGGCGATCGCGGTTCGAGACGTTCGCCGCCTCACTCGGCGGGCAGGATGTCTACGTGACGGTCGACCTGGACTGCCTGCGCCGCGAAGAGGCAGTGACGAACTGGGAGAACGGCTTGTTCGCGGCGGAGGACGTCGCGTGGGCGATCAGCTGTCTTCGGTCTCGCGCGGAGGTCGTCGGCGGAGACGTCTGCGGAGCCTATTCCCTACCGAGATATGAGCGGCCTCTCCAGCGATTCGCGGCCGAATGGGACCGCCCCGAGAGCCCGCCACGCGAGCTCGCCCGCGCTCGCGCGATCAACGTCGCGTCGCTCGAGACCATCTGGCCTGCTCTGGTCAGCTCCCCGATACCAGCGCCACGCCCAGGCTGATCATCGCAATGCCGATCCAGCCGATCGGCGACACGCGCTCCTTGAGCAACAGTCCCGCTCCGAGAACGACGAGCGCCGGGTTCAGGCCCTCGAACGGAAACAGGCGGCTCAACTCCCAATCCCGCAGGAGTCCCAGCCAGAGGAAGAACCAGACGGCGAGCAGACCGACTCCGCCCGCCAGGCTCCCGATCACGCGCGCTTTCGGCGGCGGAAGGAGCCGGGTGGCGTTCATGCCGCGCTTCAACGTCAACTGCCCGGTGACGAGAAACAGCTGGCAGAGCAGGGCGAGAAGGACGGCGGCGGCGGTCACGGTTCTCCCTCCGCCCGGGCCGCGGTCCGAGCGACCAGCACGGTTCCGCAGAGCACGAAGGCGATGCCGACCCAGCGCCGAGCCGAGATCGTCTCGCCGAGCAACGCCCAGGCTCCGAGAGGCACGAGGACGTGCACGACGTTGATCAATCCGAACGCCAAGCTGAGCAGAAGGTGTCGCAGCACGTACAGCCAGCTCGCGAAGGAGAGCAAGTAGGTGAGGATCCCCAGCCACGTCCAAACCGAGGAGAGCGCCCCCACGCCGAGCCACGCGATGCTCGCCGGCACCGGCGCGCCGCTCGTTGCTCCCCTCTTGAGCAGCAGCTCCGACGCCGTCACCAGGAGCGCGCCGCACGCGAGCTGGAAGTAGGGGTCGAGAAACCATCGTACGGACAGAGCCGGCCGATCGCTCGCGTCAGTGGCCGTGCTCACCCCACAGCTGGCTGTAGTTGGAAAATCGCCGGAGGATCGGGTCGCGCCGCGTCGGCTCCAGCCATGGGAGCAGCCGTTTCATGACGACGTTGACCAGGCGCGACGTGTGGGCGACGTACAGATCGAGCGGTGCGAGGTCGCAGCGGAGGTGCAGCTTCGGCTCGTAGTTCAGTGCGCTGCTCACGTACCACTTGATTCCGCGCGCGATCGCCCAGTCGATGATGCCCTTGAGCGTGTAGAAGTACAGGTGAAGGTCCAACGCCACCGCGTAGTCGAGCCCCAGGTACTCGTCGTAGATCGTGTCGCCCTGAACCATGCACAAACTGAAGGCGATCGCCCGGCCGGCCTGACGCCAGATGAAAAACCGGACCTTGTCCGGCATCCGACGCCCGATCGCGCAGAGAAACTCCCTCGTCAGTTTCTCGAATTGCAGCGTCGATCGCTCGAGAACGGCCAGATACAGCGGGTAGACCTCGTCGATGAACGGGGTGACGTCGTCGACGACCTGGAGCTCGATGGGCGGTTGAGCGCGTTCGGCGGTGCGGATCTTGCGCCGAAGGTCCTTGCGGGTCGGCTTGCTCAGTCTCCGGGCAAGGTAATCGTCGAAGCTTGCGTAGTCGATGCCGAGGCGCGTCATGGGGAGACTCGGGACGCGCGCGAAGCCCGAGCGCGGAAAGCTCCCCAGGGCCTCCCGATCGCTCGAGGGGAACTCCTTCATGACCACCAGTCGGGCGTCGAGCTGCCGGGCGATCCCGGGGAGAGCCGCCGCGAGTTGCTCTCCGACCCATCGGGACGTCTCTGTCCCGTCGGCGTCGAGATGACCTTCGCCCGCCGCGCAGCCGACCATCAGCGTCTGCATCTTCAGGAATCGCGGCCAGAACCGCCTTACGGCGGCGACCAGGGATCGACCGAAACGGCCGACACCGGCGGTGAGGTCCTGATCGAGCAGAAAGAACGGCTGGACGGCGCGGATGCCCCCCTCGCGATGTTCCTGCAGGACGAGATAGCGGAACTCGACCACGGGCTCGCGAAGCGTGTCCTCGACGATCTCGTAATACCGCCGGTCTTTGCGCTGATTGCCGAAGGCGTACGGCCAGCGCGGACAAGAGGCCAGCTTCTCACGCGTCACGACGCTCACCGCGCCGTCGGGCGCGAGGCTGCGGATGCTTTCCGGCGCCGCGCGTTCTTGTCCGAAAGTGTCGAGCATGCCGGCCGCGGAACCCAGGCGTGGCAATTCCGGCGAGCGCCGTCGGAGCCTGTCCGTACCGCCGCCGGAAGCTATCATGCAGGCGGATGGACAGGGACTTCATCGCCTGGCTGCGGCAGCACGAGGGCCGGGCGTACGAGCTGCACGCCGAGCACGTGAACCCGGCGTTCGTGAAGATGCTGAAGACGATCGGGTTCGACAAGGAGTACGTGCGCGGAGAAGGGTGCCACCTCTGGGATGCCGACGGCAATCGGTACCTCGACCTTCTCGCGGGCTGGGGCGTCTTCGCGCTCGGCCGCAATCACCCGAAGGTCAAGGCGATCCTGAGGCAACTTCTCGACGAAGACATGCCGAACCTGGTTCGGATGAATTGCAGCGCGCTCTCCGGACTGGTCGCGGAGAAGCTCACCGAGCACGTCGGCGGCGGACTCTCGCGCGTCTTCTTCTGCAACAGCGGCACCGAGGCGGTCGAAGGCGCGATCAAGTTCGCGCGCTGTTACACCGGCCGGGAAGGGATCGTTTACTGCGACAACGCGTTCCACGGCCTGACGACCGGCGCGTTGTCGATCAACGGCGCCGACTTCTTCCGGGAGCGCTTCGGAGATCTCCTGCCCGGCACGCAAAGGATCCCGTTCAACGATCTCGAATCGTTGGAGCGCGAGCTCGCCTCGAAGAAGTTCGCTGCGTTCATCCTCGAGCCCGTACAGGGCAAGACCTGCGAGGTGGTGCGGGACGGGTACCTCGTCGAGGCGGAGCGTCTCTGCCGCAAGTTCGGCACGCTGCTCGTGCTCGACGAAGTGCAATCGGGACTCGGGCGGACCGGCAGATGGTTCTGCTACCAGCACTGGCCGCAGGTCGAGCCCGACATCGTCTGCACGTCGAAAGCCCTCTCCGGCGGCTACGTTCCCGTCGGCGCGGTCGTGACGCGGCCGAAGATCATGGACGCCGTCTTCAACTCGATGGAGCGCTGCGTCGTCCACTCGAACACCTTCGGCCAGATGGACCTCGCGATGGCCGCCGCGCTGGCGACGCTGCAGGTCATCGAGGAAGACCATCTCGTCGAAAATGCCGCGGCCATGGGTGAATATCTGATGCAGGGATTGAACCGGCTCGCGCCGAGCTGTCCGTTCGTCTGCGACGTGCGGGGCAAGGGCCTGATGTTCGGCATCGATTTCGTCCGGCCGACCGGATCGCTCAAGCTGAAAATGGCGTGGGACATGCTGCACGAGCTCAACTTCGGCGTGTTCGGGCAGATGATCGTGATCCCGTTAATGCAGAGACACCGCATCCTCACGCAGGTCGCCGGGTATCACACGGAGGTGATCAAGTTCCTCCCGCCGATGACGATCGGGAAAGAGGATTGCGACTGGTTCCTGACCGCGATGCAGGACGTGCTCGGTGACCTGCAGCGTTTCCCCGGAGCCGCCTGGGACACGGTCGCGGGATTGGCCCGGCGCACGGTCCGCGCCTGACCTGGGTAACCGAAAATGGCCTCATCGGCCGCAGGAATGTATTGGTGCAATCGCGCGGTTTTCACAGGTCGAGGCCTCTCGATCTCCTTCCTTCGAGCTTTTCGAAACGGCGATCGCGAGCCCTCCAAATTCCCGGTCCAAAGGAGGGCGCCATGCTTCCCCGGTTGCGGATCTCAAGAACGGTTTCGTTCACGATTTGCGCGCTCGTCGCGCTCCTTTCGACGGCTTCCTGTCACGAGTCCTCCTCGCCCACGTCTCCTGAGGGTAGCGCCACGGTCACGGGAACCGTGGTTCGCGGCAGCGGGACGTTTGGCATCACGACGCAGAGTACGGGAATCGGCCTCGCGCAGGTGATGGTGGGAGTCGTCCAGACGGGCCGCTCCACGCAGACCGACGCCTCGGGCAACTTCACTCTGACCGGCGTCCCGGTGGGGAGCGTCGAAATGACGTTCTCCCGCGCCGACATCAACGCGCGCGCCACCGTCCCGGTCCCCTCCGGGACCAGCGCGATCACCGTCGCCGTGACGGGCTCGACGGCGGTCGTTGTCCTGCGCGGCAACGCCGGCGAGGAGATCGAAGGGCTCGTCTCCGCCGTCAGCACCGGGGCCGGCACGCTGACGGTTCTCGACCAGCGTCTCGGGGCCGTCGTGGTCAAGACCGCGAGCACGACCATTCTCCGTCACGGCCAGACGCCCATGACGCTCTCGCAGATCCAGATCGGTATGCGCGTGCACGCCAAAGCCCTCCTGCAGCCGGACAATACGTATCTGGCGACCGAGATCATCCTTCAGGACGAAAACGCCGGCGGCAACCGCGAGGTCGAAGGCACGGTGGCATCGGTCAACGCGATGGGGATGAGCTTCGTCGTGCAGAGTACGGGCGCCCTGGTACCCGTCAGGACCGACTCGTCGACGACGTTCCGGAAGCGCGGCAGCTCCGCGAGCTTCTCCGACGTCACGACCGGCGTGACGGTAGATGTCGATGGGATTCTTCAGACGGACGGCTCGGTCCTCGCCCGGAGGGTGACGATCGAGTAACCGGGCGGGCGGGCGAGATCACTCGTGCTTCAGGACCGAGGACGGCGGCAGTTCCTCGGACCGCTCGAGGAACCCGCGGTCCCACTTTCCGAGTTCCGCTCCCGCGGCGTACGTGTCCTGGAGAAACGCGTGCAGATCGCCCTCGGGATCTGCCGCCGTGCGCACGGCTTCGTAGGGCAGGATCCACTCCCCCATCTCGGCAGGGAAACGCGCCGCGCCGGAGCGCAGTTTCGCGTTCTCGTACGCGTCGGGTTTCGGCACCGCGTACGCGTAGAACGCGGCATCCGGAAACGCTCCGCCGGTGGTCCCGGGCCAGAACCCGAACGCGGCCTGCTCCTGGGTTGACGCGTCGCGCGTCACCCACACCGGCATGTGCGGCATCTTCATGTCCATGGGCGTCGCGGGCCGACCGGAGAAAAGCGTCAGCGCCAGGTCGAAGCTCCCCCAGAAAAAGTGCACCGGGCTGGCCTTCCCCTGGAACGGGGATCGGAACCGCTGAAGGACGCGGTCCGAGGAGACGAGCACTCGCCAGAAGCGCTGCGCGTACTCGGGGTCATAGGACTCGTGCGCAGTGTCCTGCGTCAGGTCGATCGTTTTGCCCGGAATCTCGGCCGCGTGCGGGTGGATCGTGACCGGCAGCTCGAGATCGTCCAGGATTCCCTTTAGCTCCTGGTAGAAGCTCGCGACGGTGCGCGGCCGGAGCACCAGGGTCTCGCGGTCGCCGTCCGCCGTCGTCACGAGCAAGACGTGGTCGATGAAATCGAAGTCGATCTGAAAGACGCGCTCGCCGTGGGGCATCGGCGAGGTCGTCAGCCCGCGCGACGTGACGTACAGGGTCGTGTTCCACGCGTGGTTGATCCACGGCGTCTGCTTCAACCGGACCTTGCCGACGATCTGGGTCCAGAGGTGGAGCGTGTCGCGCGTATCCGCCCAGTCGGCGAGTGGGAGCTCGGGCCACGCGACGGATCGTGTCGCGCTCATGAAGCGGCGGCCGGCTCGAGAAAGACCTCGTCCACGTAGCACCAGAGCCAGTCTTCACCGGGCTCGAAGGACTGCACGATCGGGTGGCGCGTCGCCCGGAAGTGCTTCGTCGCGTGCTTGTTCTTCGAAGAGTCGCAGCACCCGACGTGGCCGCAGGCCATGCAGAGCCGCAGGTGGACCCAGGTGTCGCCGATCTTCAGGCAGTCCTCGCAGCCGTCGGCGCTCGGCTCGACCTCTCGGATTTCCGAAACGTGGGAACAGGTTTCCATGCGATGCCTCCGTGCACGTATGCGGCCAGCCAAATCCTGTCACTCCGGGACAGGCTCACGTACGCCGCCGGCAGGCCGCCGGGTTCAGCCAGTCGCGAAAAGGGGTCTGTCCCCTTTTCGCACTTTTCGCGATTCAGTTTATGGCGGACGGCGGCGCGGTCCGGGTGGCGGTCGCCCGCGGAGGGCGGGTCGTGGAAGGGGTCGGCTTCTCCCCGGACAGGCTCCCCGGCGGATACAGCAGCACGAGGTCGTCGGGGTGCACGAGGTTCAACTCCTCCCGCGCGACCTTCTCAGCCGGGAATTCCTCGCGGCTCGCGGCCTCGATCGCCGCGTTCAGGCGGACGTTCTCCGCGCGCGCCTCCGCGATCTTGCCGTCGAGCTCCTTCAGCTCGACCTTCGCCTTGCGAAGCTCCATCACGCGGCGGTCGGTGGCGAGCAGTCCCGCAAGCAGGAGCGCCGAGAGTCCGATCGAAACGAAGAACGCGGCGAGTGGACGCGGCTCGCGCTTCGGCTTGGGGGGCTTGCGCACGGTCACGACGGAAAAGCCCCGCGGCCCGCGAACACGCCCGCCTCCGCGAGGTCGTCTTCGATCGCGAGGAGCCGGTTGTACTTCGCGAGCCGCTCGCCTCGCGAAGCGGACCCGGTCTTGATGAGCCCGGAGTTGACGGCGACCGCCAGGTCCGCGATCGAGTCGTCGCACGTCTCCCCCGACCGGTGCGAGACGACGGTGCGATAGCCCGAGGACTGCGCGAGCTCGACGGCGTCGAGGGTCTCCGTCACGGTGCCGACCTGGTTCAGCTTCACGAGCAGCGCGTTGGCGATTCCGTCGGCGATTCCGCGCGACAGGATCTCGGAGTTCGTCACGAAGACGTCGTCGCCGACGAGCAGGATCTTCCCGCCGAGCCGCCGCGTCATCTCGATCCAGCCCTCGCGGTCGCTCTCGGCAAGACCGTCCTCGATCGAAGCGATCGGGTAGCTCCCGACGAGATCCTCCCAGAAGGAAATCATCCCGGCCGCGTCGAGCGTCCGACCCTCACCCTCGAGGCCGTACTTGCCGTCGCGATAGAACTCCGACGCCGCCGGATCGAGCGCGATCACGACGTCCTTCCCCGGGCGATAGCCGGCGGCCTCGATCGCTGCGACGAGGAGGTCGAGCGCCTCGCGCGACGAGCCGATGTCGGGCGCGAAGCCCCCCTCGTCGCCGACCGCGGTGGACAGCCCGCGCTTCTTCAGGATGCCCTTCAGGGCGTGGAAGGTCTCGACTCCGGCGCGCAGCGCCTCCGCGAACGAGTCGAAGCCGACGGGGCAGACCATGAACTCCTGGGGGTCGAGCCGGTTGTCCGCGTGCATGCCGCCGTTGACGAGGTTCATCATCGGAACCGGCAGAGTCTTTCCTCCGGCGCCGCCGAGGTACCGGTAGAGCGGTAGCCCGGACGCTTCCGCCGCGGCGCGCGCCACCGCGAGCGAAACGCCGAGGATCGCGTTGGCTCCGAGCCTCCCCTTGTTCGGCGTGCCGTCGAGCTCGACCAAGACTCGGTCGACGAGCGGCTGGTCGCGCCCGTCGGCGCCGCGGAGCTCCTCGGAGATCTCGCCGTTGACGTTCTCGACCGCCCGGCTGACCCCCTTGCCCCCGTACCGCTTCTTGTCGCCGTCGCGAAGCTCGAGAGCCTCCCGCGAGCCGGTCGAGGCGCCCGACGGAACGCCGGCCCTCCCGGTTGCGCCGCCGGAGAGCAGGACTTCCACCTCGACCGTCGGGTTTCCGCGCGAATCGAGGATCTCGCGGGCATAAATGTCCTCGATCGCGAAGGTCAAGCGACCGCCACGAGTTCCCTGGCCGAGCGCGTCAGGGCCGCGACCTCCTCCTCCGATTTCGATTCCACGTAAAGCCGCGCGAGAGGCTCCGTCCCGGACTCTCGAACCAGAATCCACGAACCGTCATCCAAAATCAACTTGATTCCGTCGATTCGATTGACCGACGCCACCCGCCGGGCGCCGATCCGATCCGGCGGCGACTCGCGCATCTTCGCCAGCCGGTCTCGCTCCGCGGGAGAGAGCGGCAGGTCGACGCGCGTCGAGCGGAAGGGTCCGATCTCGTGATCGAGACGTGCGGACAGCTCCCCGATCGTCTTTCCCGCCGCGCCGCACATCTCCGCGACGAGGAGGTCCGCCAGGATGCCGTCCTTTTCGGGAACGTGTCCCTCGACCGTCAGGCCCGCACTCTCCTCTCCGCCGAAGATGATCTCGCCCGCGATGAGCTTCTCGCCGATGTACTTGAACCCGACCGGCGTCTCGTAACAGGGCGCGCCGAAGAGCGCCGCGACCGCGTCGAGCGCATGGGTGGTCGCAACGCTGCGGGCGACTCCTCCCCGGCGCCCTTTCCGCCCGAGGAGGTCGTGCAGGAGCAGCGCGAGGATGGTGTTCGGCGCCACGTAGACGCCCCGGTCGTCGCAGACCCCGAAGCGATCGGCGTCCCCGTCGCAGGCGAGACCGAGCCGCGATCCGGACCGCCGCACCTCCTCGCCCAGGTGGACGAGCTCCTTCTCGCCGCACTGCGGCGATTCGCCGCCGAAGAGCGGATCGCGCTTCGCGTTGAGCCGCAGGAGGCGCGCTCCCGCGCGGTCCAGGAACCCGTCGAGAAAACCCGCGGACGTCCCGTACCGGAAGTCGAGGGAAAAGTGCGGGTGACCCGCCGCGACCGCGGAGGCGTCGACCTTACGGGCGAGATCGTCGAGGTAGTTCGGGACGGGATCGAACCCGGCCGGCGCCGAGGAGCCCTCGGGCGCCGGCACGTCGGAGAGGCCGGCGATCGCGGCTTCGAACCTCTGCGTCAGGGCCGGCAGCGCGGGGGCACCGTCGCTCGTGGAGAATTTGATCCCGAGATACCGTGGAGGGTTATGGCTGGCGGTGAAGTTCACGGCGCCCGCGGCCTGGCGGCGCCGGATCTCGAAAGCGAGCGTCGGGGTCGGGACGGGGCGGGCGGAGACCTCCGCCCGCAACCCCTCGCGCGTGACGATCGCCGCCGCCTCGGCCGCGAACCGGTCCGCGAGGAAGCGCGTGTCGTAGCCGACGAGGACGAGCGCGCCGCGGTGCCCGTCCTCCGAGAGGACCCGGCAGATCGCCGTGACCACGCGCCGCGCGTTGGCGAACGTGAACTCCTCCGCGAGCACGGCACGCCAGCCGGACGTGCCGAACCGAATGGGGGTCATGCGGCGGCGAAAGTAACACGCGGCATCGCGATTCTCGGTGTCCTCCTCTGCGCCGCCTGCGCGGGAAGCCACCCCGCCGATTCCTCCGATCCCCCCCTCGCGATCGTCGCGCCGCTCCTCGACGTGCCGATCGAGGACCGGATGCCGCCGGACGGCGCGAAGCCGATCGACTTCGTCAAGCTGGCCGTTCTCGATCGGATCAACAGCGATCGAATCGCCGCCGGGATCCCGCCGGTTCAGTGGGACGAGGCCGCTTCGCGCGTCGCCGACTCGTTCTGCGCGAGCCAGATCCGCGAGCGGACGAGCGGGCACTTCCTGACGGACGGCGTGCCCCCATACGCGCGGACGTCGTTTGCCGGCGTGTTCGGCATGCAGTACGAGAACTCGGCGACGTGGAGGACGACGGCGACGGCCTTCGAGGAGAGCGTGACGGACCTCGCTCTCGAATCCCACGCGGGAATGCTCGCGGAGCAGCCGCCGAACGACGGCCACCGCCGCACGATCCTGGATCCGGCTGCGACCCACGTCGGAGTGGGCTACGCCCTGGTCGGAGGGAGCTTCCGCATGTCCCAGGAGTTCCTGACCCGCCACCTCGCGTGGCTCCGGCTCGAAGGGTCCCGGTCCCGTCCGGTCATCGACGTGCACGGAGCGCCCGTCGCCGGACGCGTCCTGATGTTCGTCACGGCCGGCTGGGAGCCCGCACCCGCTCCAATGACCCCCGAGGAGGCGAGCCGTCGCACGAGCTATTCGTATCCGTCGCCGATCCTGGGGTTCGTCGAAGAGGGAAACGTCACCCTGAAGGTCACCGGGACGGTGACCGACGATCGGATCCGTTCGAATGGACGGCAGGAGTTCTCCTTCCGGTTCACGCCGGACCGCCCGGGGTTGTGGACGTTCGAGTTCTACACGATCGCCGCGCGGGAGGCCCGCCCGGTCCAGGGGGGAGCGGTCTCGGTCTGGTTCGACCGGACGCGGGTCCCATGATCACCCTCCTCGTCGTGGGACCGCGGGACCGGGCGGCGGAGCTCGACGCGGCCGCGGCGCGAAGCCCGTCGATCGAGCTGCTCCATGCGGCCGAGCTCGAAGAGGCGCTCGACCGCCTCGCGCGCAACCGGCGGATCGACGCGGTACTCCTCCTCCTCGAATCGGACACGGCGCGCGCCGTCGCGCAGACCGTGCTCGAGGAGGACCCGTCGGCGCCGCCGATGTTCGCGCCGGCATCCGGGGGTGAAATCGCCGGCGTCCGCGTTCTGCCAGGAAGGACGGGAGAGGAGCTGCTCGGATCGATCGTCCGAGAGCTGTCGAGCTGAACCCGCTCCCCTGTGTCATTCCGAGGAGCGGAGCGACGAGGAACCTGTCGTCTCGAGGGCCGCCAGATCCCTCGCTTCGCTCGGGATGACAGAAGGAGTCGATTCGAACCCCGTCTGTCATTCCGAGGAGTCGCTCCCCTGTGTCATTCCGAGGAGCGGAGCGACGAGGAACCTGTCGTCTCGAGGGCCGCCAGATCCCTCGCTTCGCTCGGGATGACAGAAGGAGTCGCTCGGGACGACAGAAGGAGCTCCGGATGACGGCGAAAAGCGCGACTAGAATCCCCGGATGCCGAAGGCACGTGAGAACCCCTCCGTCGTCATCTTCATGGGATCGGACTCCGACTGGTCGGTCATGGGAAAGGCCGCCCAGGTGCTCGAGGAGTTCGGAGTCCCCCACCTCGCGATCGTCTCTTCCGCCCATCGCACCCACGACCGCACGGTTCGGCTGGCGAAGGGCTTCACCCGGGGAGGCACCCGGGTCTTCATCGCCGGGGCCGGGGCGGCGGCGCACCTGGCCGGCGCGCTGGCCGCGGTCACTCCCCGTCCGGTCATCGGCGTCCCGCTCCCCTCCTCGCCGCTCGCCGGCCTCGACTCGCTCCTTTCCACCGCCCAGATGCCGTCGGGGGTCCCGGTTGCCTGTACCGCGATCGGAGACGCCGGAGCCCGCAATGCCGCCCTTCTCGCGGTCCAGATTCTCGCGCTCGCCGACCGCCGGCTCGAGGGGCGCCTGCTCGCCTACCGCCGGACGCTCGAGCGCGAGGTCGTCCGCAAGGACGCCAAGCTACAGAAGGAACGGCGCGCCCGCTCCCCGCAAGCCGTGCTAAGGTAACCCTTTAGGCTGAGCACTTCCGGCTGAAGGCCCAGGCTTTCAGCCGATCGCTCCCAAGGGGGCAACATGTCTGGCTGCGGCAGCGGGGGCTGCGGGATCGGCAATCGGCTGAACCCCGGCGGCCTTTACGTCGGGATCCGCATCAACGAAAACGAGGACGGGAAAGCGCCGTTCTGCGACACCCAGGGCATCGTCGTCGAGAAGGGGCAGCGAGTCATCGTCGAGGGCGAGGCGGGGTTCGAGTACGCCCAGGTCACGAACTTGAAGCCGATGATCCTGAAACAGTGTCAGTTACGCGACGCCCGACGGCTCGTCCGAATCGCCACGGAAGCCGACCGGGCGAGCTACCAGAGCAAGCTCGAGCGGGAGAAGCGCTTTTTCGACGACACCCGACGGCTGGCGGCCGAAAAAAGCCTGGCGATGAAGTTGATTCGCATCGAGGAGACGTTCGACGGCCGGAAGATCACCGTGTACTACACGTCGGAGACCCGAGTCGACTATCGCAAGCTGGTTCAGGACCTTGCGGCGATCCACCCGACCCGGATCGAGATGAGGCAGGTCGGCCCCCGCGACGAGACGAAAATGCGCGGCGGAATCGGGCCTTGCGGCCTGACGCTCTGCTGTTCGACGTTCCTTAAGTCGTTTCACCCGGTCACGATTAAGATGGCGAAAAACCAGAATCTCTCCCTAAACCCCTCGAAAATCTCGGGGATGTGCGGACGGCTGATGTGCTGCCTCGCCTACGAGGAGGAGGCCTACCGGACCGCCGGACCGCCGGCCCCCGCTCGTGAAGCCGGGGTTAAGGCACAGAATTTTCAGGGGGACGCTCCGGTTTAATAGGAGCAAGAGAGTCCCGCCTTTTACGGGGACCTGGAGATGACAGCCGTGGCGAACCGCAACACGCCGGGCGCTTATCGCCCTAGCGACGATGCTCCCGGCAACCGCAAGTTGATCCGTCCGAATCTTTCGGAGCTGGCCGACCGGTACCCGACGCGCAATTTCCAGCAGCGCAAGCAGGTGCCACCCGAGCAGACCAACGCCGAGAGCTACTACTACTTGAAGCAGATGGCGGCGAAGACCCCCATGGTCGTCGTGTTGAACGACGGCCAGGAGGTCCGCGGCTGGATCGAGTGGTACGACAAGAGCTGCCTGAAGGTCAATCGCGACCGCGGCCCGAACCTGCTCATTCAGAAGGCCTCGATCAAGTACCTCTACAAGCAGACCGAGGAAGACGGGTCGAGAGGTGGCGGCGGAGGGAATCGATAAAGGGGACGGACCCTTCTCGAAAACGCCGGGGCAGTTCCCCGGCGTTTTTCTTGGAACAGGGAACTTCTACCGGGCTCCTCTCCCGCTCAACACCGCGGGAACGGTCTTGAGCAGGATCTTGACGTCGAGGAGCGGCGACCACGTGTCGATGTACTTCAGGTCGAGCTCCATCCACCGATCGAAGTCCACTTCGCTGCGGCCCGACACCTGCCACAGGCACGTCAGCCCGGGCGCCATCGACAGGCGGCGGCGCTGCCATGGCTCGTAGCGCGCGACCTCCTCCGGAAGCGGCGGCCGCGGGCCGACGAGGCTCATGTCTCCCACGATCACGTTCCAGAGTTGCGGCAGCTCGTCGATCGACAGCCGCCGGAGAAGGCTCCCCGCGAACGTGAGCCGGGGGTCGCGGGCGGCCTTGAAGACCGGTCCGCTCATCTCGTTCAAGTGCGCGATCTCGGGGAGGCGCTCCTCGGCGCCGGCCTGCATGGTCCGAAACTTCAGCAGGGTGAAGTGGCGGCCGTTCAGCCCGCACCGGACCTGTCGGAAGAAGACCGGCCCGCGCGAAGTGAGCTTGATCGCCAGGGCCGCGAGGAGCTGAATCGGCAGCGTCAGCAGGGTCAGGAAGAGCGCCAGCGCGAGGTCGATCGCGCGCTTGACGACGAGCTGCATCGGGTTCGACGGGGTGGTGGTGAACGTCAGGAGCGGTACCCCGTCGAGCTCTTCGAGCACCGGTCGGGCGAGGACGTGCGGGAACATGTCGAGGGAGACGTGCGCCCGCACGCCGTGGCGCTCGGTCGCGAGGAGCGCCTCCTCGTAGTCGCCGAGCTTTCCCTTCTCGATCACGAAGATGACCTCGTCGACGACTTCCTTCACGAGGATGCTTTCGAGATCTCGGATGTGCCCCAGACAGGACCACCGGTTCGAGCGGCGGATCTCGCCGCCGTTCTCGTCGTCGAGGTAGCCCAAAACGTTGAAGCCCCAGTGCGGATGCGCCTCGATGAAATCCGCCAGCTTCGAGGCCTTGGGACCCGTCCCCACGAGGACGACGGTGCGGAAGTTGTATCCGCGCGTCCGCACCCACCGCGAGAGCAGCCGGAGCGCGACCCGCTCCCCCGCCAGGAAGAAGAACGCGACGATTCCAAAGACCATCAGGAACCACCGGCTCACGAACTCCAGCCGGAGCCCGTAGACGAAGAGCGTCAGGATCGCGGTACCGCCGAAGGCGACCTTCGCCACCGACCACAGCTCCTCGCCGAGCGGGAGAGTCCGGTGACTCCGATGGAACCCGGCGGCGTAGAGCAGCGGCCCGAAGATCGGAAGAATCAAGAAGAGCAGGACGACGTAGCGATCGAACGCCGGCGCGACCGGGAAGAGCGAGGGAAGGAGCGGCGCGAGGATCCCGTGACGAATGAGGTAGGCGATCGGAAGAGCGATCGCCGTGAGGGCGAGCTCCGCCAGAAGTACGCCGATGGCGATGGCACGTGCCTTTTGCTTCAGCATGGAATCCGGCCCCGGCGGCGGGGCCGCGAGGCGCGGGCGATGTTAACGCAGCCCGGCTCCCCGTAGAACCGCTTCGTATCGGTCGGCGACGTCGTCCCAGCGATATCGTTCCGTCGCCCGCGCCTTTGCACGCTCCTTCCATACGGACGCCGAATCCGGCTCATCCAGAAATCCGGCGAGGAGCCGGGTCAGCGTTTGGGGCTGCCGGACGTCGAAAGGCAGTCCCGCGCCTCCCGCGACCTCTTCGTTCTCGGGGCTGGCGTTGTAGAGGACGGGCCGTCCGTAGCCGAGCGCCTCGACGAGCGCCGGATGCGTGCCGCCGACCTCCGTCGCGTGCACGTAGACCGCCGCGGACGAAAGGAGCTCGCGGTATCCCTCGCCGTAGATCGCCCCGGGAAACTTCACGCGCGGGTCCGCTTCCGCGCGCACGCGCTCGATGTAGTCCTTCGCGTACGGGGCGTCTCCGACGACGACGAGCGGTGTCGATCCGGGAACGTCTCGGTAGGCGCGCACGACGGCGTCCGCGTTGTTCTCCGGCTCGAGACGCGAGACGTACAGCACATAGCCCTCCGGCGCGAGGCCGAGGCGGTCGAGGGTCGCGCGCCCGGTCGCCTCCGGAAGATCGCCGCCGTACGGGATGAAGTGGGACTCGAAGCCGTACCGCTCGAGGTAGTAGTCGCGAATCACACGCGCGTCCGACACGACGGCGTCCGGAACGATCGTCGAGAGTTTCTCGGAGATCTCGTAGGCGAGCTGCCCGGCCGCGTTCCACTTGCGGCGATGCCGCTCGAGCCCGTCCACGTTCAGCACGACCCGCGTGCGACCCGAGAGCCGCGGCAGGAAGCAGGCCGCCGCGTTGATCGCGTTGCACACGAGGACGGCGTCGAAGCGCTCGAGCGCGGCGTCGAATCCGGAGAGCAACCCGTGCGCGACGGTGTCGAGATACTTCGTCGGGATCGTCGGAAGCACCCGCACCCGCGCGCCCCGCCATTCGCGCACGCCCCTCTCCGCATAGCGCGTGCGCGTATACACCGTAACGTCGTGCCCGCGCGCCGCGAGGCGTGCGGAAAGCTCCTCCGCGAGCGTCTCGAAGCCGCCGTAACGCGCCGGAATGCCGCGGGTGCCGAGGATGCCGAGCTTCATGGTCGGCTCTCTCGGACCTTCCTCTGGATCTCGCGACGCTTTTGCCAGAGGCGACGCCGGTGGCGCCACAGCCAGGAAAAGGCCGGAAGCGATGACCGTTCGACGGTCAGGCAGGCGCCCAGCACGATGAGGTCGCGCGCGAGCGTCGGGACGAGAGTGCGCCAGAACTCTTCCCTCGTCTGGTTGTTGACGCGCAGCAGGAACCGGTTCTTGACCGAGTGCCGGTTGGCGGCCGGCGACTGGCTTCGGCGGCGCTCCGGGAGATTCGCGCGGCGGTGCCACGCGACCGCCGACGGCACGTAGAGACACTTCCATCCGAGCCTCGCCAGGCGCCAGGCGAGGTCGGCGTCCTCGCGGTAGAGGAAGAAGTCCGAGTCGAAATAGCCGGTCGAGATCCTCGCGGATTGGAGCGCCTCGCGCCGGTAGAATCCCGCCGCGGCGGTCGTCCCGGCGACGTCCTCCTCTTCGAGGTAGCGACCCTCGGCTTCCTTCTCTGAGCCGCGGTCGAAGTGGCGGCCGGACGCCGTGAAGACGATGCCCGTCGAGTCGAGACGCGACGTCGGATCGAGGCGAGCGCCCTCCGCGCGGTAGATGCGTCCCGAAGCGGAGCCCGCGTCCGGCCGCGCGTCCATGCGGCGGGCGAGCGTCGCCGCGAAGTCGGGCGCCAGCCGGCAGTCGGGGTTGAGCGAGAGAACGTACCGGCCGGAGGTTGCTTCGATGCCGGCGTTCATCGCCGCCGCGAAGCCGACGTTTTCCGAGAGCGCGAGAACGCGCACGTGCGGTTCGAACATCGTGGCGATGGCGCCGCTCGCATCCCCGGAGGCGTTGTCGACGACCAGGATCTCGGTCGAGATCCCGCGTTGGGCGACCGCGGAGGCGAGGGAGATCGGAAGGTCGGCGGCGGACTCGTGGGCCACGAGAATGATCGAGACGTCGGTCATGGAGTGAGCGCGACTCCCAGAGTCTTGAGATACGCAATCGCGGTTTCGCCTCGCGGACGGGACGGCCGACGCAGCGGAAGCGCCGCGAGGCGCAGAAGCATCCCCGCTGCGAGAAGCCCCCGGTATGCGGCGCGGGCAGGCGGGCCGTACCGGCGACGCCGATACCGGATCGCGTTCCGGTAGTAGGCCGGCAGGAATCGCGCGTAGCCGAGCTCTCCGGCCGCCGCTCCGCCGCGATGGCGGAACCGGGCGGTGGGCCAGTAGAGGATCGAGCCGCGCTCCCCGAGTCGCGCGCACAGGTCGACGTCCTCGAACCACGCGGGCACGAAGTCCTCGTCGAAGCCGCCGACCGTGCGGAAGACCGACTTGCGGACGGCGAGGGCAGCCGCCGCGGGTTGCTCGACCTCGAGCGGCGCGTCGGGATCGCGGTCCGCGTAGCGAAACCGCCGCCGGCCGCGGCTGTTCGGGGCGGCGTAATCGACGAGCAGGAGCTCCCGGGCGTCGTCGCGAAGCCGCGGCAGCCGCCGCAGCTGAAACGTGAACTGGTCCTCTTTGCCGGGCGGGGCCAGGATTGCGGCTCCACTGGGAACCTGGGACTCGGAACCGGGAACTCCTACCTCGTCCAACAGCCGCGGCGCGACCGCGACGACGTCGGAATCGAGATCGAACGCCCGAGCGATCTCGCCGAACGGCTCGCCTTCCGGCCGGGTATCGGGATTGAGGATCAGCAGCACGTCTCCGTGCGCCACGACGGCTCCCTGGTTGGCCGCGGGTCCGTAACCGCGGTTCGTCTCGTTGACGAGGAGAACCGCGTCCGGCCAGCGACGAGTGAGCTCCGCGCGATCCAGAGCGCCGCCGTCGTTGTCCACGACGACGAGCGAAACCCTCGGCCCGCCCTCCGGAATCCGCTTGCGGGCTCGAGCGAGCGACTCGACGGCGGCGAGAGTCTCGCCGGCGTCGCGCCAGGAGACGAGGACGACGCTGATCTCCGCGACCGACAACTAAGCGCCGGTCGCGGCCGCCGGCGATCGCGTTTCGGTCGTACGGGCCGGCGGCCAGGAGCCGAGCAGGTTCCGTCCGACGGGCTTCCGCAACGCGAGAAACGGGATTCGCGGCCAGACGGTGAACGGAAGAATCACGCCCCGGGCGCCGAGGCGGCGCGCGTGGGCGAGGTCCGCCCGCAGGAGCCGGGCGAAGTTACGCCGTATCCACTGGCGTTCGAAATTACCGAACAGCGTCCGCCAGCGGTTCCGCGCCGTCCACAGCGCCCGTTTGAGCGGCGTGCGTCGGCCGGTGCGCGAACCCTCGTGCCACGCGACCGCCTCGGGGTCGCAGGCGAAGCGCCAGCCCGCACGCGCGAGCCGCAGCGAGAGGTCCGCATCCTCGTAGTAGGCGAAGAATCGGTCGTCGAAGACGCGACCGTGCGGCGCGACGCTGTCGAGCGCGGCGCGGCGGAAGAGCGCGGCCGTCGCCGACACGCCCGCGGTTTCGAATGCCGCCTCCGGTGGCGCGGCGGCGTCGAGTCCGCCCAGCACGGGAACGGCCTCGCCGCGGTCGTTCCACTCGATCCCGGCGGTGTCGATCCGCGACCCGCTCCGATCGAGCACGAGCCCCTGGACGCCGGCGAGCCGTTCATCGAACACGAGGCGGGCCGCGAGCCGGGCGACGTAGTCGGCGGCGAGAACGGCGTCGTTGTTGACGAGTAACACCAAAGGCGCGCGCGTCCGCGCGATTCCCTCGTTTGCCGCAGCGGCGAAGCCGAGGTTTCTCGAAAAAGCCACGACGCGTGCCCAGGGCGCTTCACGCGCGAGCCGTTCGCGCTCCTCGGGGGCAGATCCGTTGTCGACCACGCAGAGTGACAGGTCGATCCCCTCCTGCGCGTGGAGCGAGCGGAGGGCGTCGAAGAGCGCCTGGCCGCCGTCCTTGTTGACGACGACGCAATCGACGTCGGGAAGGGAGATGGCCGGGCTCAAACGGTTGACTCGACTGCCCGCGCGGGATGAAATCGCGCGATTCATGCTATCACGCGAGTTCCTCCGCGAGAACGCGGCCCGGCTTCTCTCCGAGATGCCCGAACGCTTCGCGAACTCCGGAATCGAGCGGTTCATCGAGCTCGACGCGCGCCGCCGTGCGGCCGTCACGCGCCTCGAGGAGAAGCGCCGCCGTCGCAACGAGCTCACCGCGGTTCGCGCGAAGCCGGACCCCGGGACGGTCGCGGAGATGAAGACGCTCAAGGAAGAGATCCGCGCCCTCGAAGAGGAAACGGAACGCGCCGACGCCGAGCTCTCGGAGGTCGAGCGCGGGATTCCGAACGTACCCCACGAGACGGTCCCGCGCGGCAAGGACGAAAAGGACAACCGCGTAGAACGGACGTGGGGCGAACCGCGGCGGTTCGATTTCACGCCCGTGGCGCACTGGGACCTCGGCCCCGCGCTCGGCGTCATGGACTTCGAGCGCGGCGCGAAGCTCGCCGGCGCGCGTTTCACGGTCCTGAAGGGCGCGGGCGCGCGGCTTTCCCGCGCTCTCGGGGCGTTCATGATCGACCTGCAGTCGCGCGAGCACGGATACGAGGAGGTCGTCCCGCCGCTCCTGAACAACGCGGAGACTCTCTTCTCGACCGGCCACCTTCCCAAGTTCGAGTCGGACCTCTTCCGCACCCGCGAAGGGCTCTACCTGATCCCCACGGCCGAGGTCCCGCTGACGAGCCTTCACCGCGACGAGATTCTGGACCCAGACGCCGTGCCGCGGCGATACACGGCCCTGACCTCCTGCTTCCGGGCCGAGGCGGGAGCAGCGGGCCGCGACACGCGCGGGATCCTCCGTCAACACCAGTTCGACAAAGTCGAGATCGTCATGCTGTCGGCTCCGGAAGAATCACTCACCGCTCTCGAAAAGCTGACCGGTCACGCGGAAGAGGTCCTGAGACGGCTCGAGCTTCCCTATCGCGTCGTGTCACTCTGTACGGCCGACCTCGGCTTTTCGTCCGCGAAGACCTACGACCTCGAGGTCTGGTTGCCCGGCCAAAACGCGTACTACGAGATCTCGTCGTGCTCGAGCTTCGAGAGCTTCCAGGCGCGCCGCGCAAACATCCGTTTCCGGCGCGAGACCGGACAGAAGCCCGAGTTCGTGCACACGCTGAACGGCTCGGCTCTCGCGATCGGCCGCACGCTCGTGGCGATCCTCGAGAACTACCAGCGCGCGGACGGGTCGGTCGAGATCCCGCAGGCGCTGCGTCCCTTTTTCGGCGCTGACGAGATTCGGTCGGCGTCGTGAACACGCAAAAAAAGTCGGGATCCTTCCTCTCGCAATCTTAACGTAACCTCAAGATTAGGAAAGACTTAAAGGAGTGCCCATGGCGCGACCCTTGCTCGCTTCGCGTGTGCGCGGCGCGCCGGAATCGGCCGGAAAGCGGGCGCGACGTGGATCTCTAACCGGAGCGTTTTCTATGAAAACCATTCGACGGCACCCCGTGACACTCGCGCTCGCCGCCGGCGCGGCGGCACTCCTGCTCTTTGCGGGCGGGATCGGACGTCTGAAAGCCCAGGCTTCGGGTCCCGAGTTGAAAGATCCGCATCTCGCGGTCCGGACCTCGGCGGACGGCTTCATCACCCCGATCGGAATCGCTTTTCTCGGGGCGAACGACTGGTTCGTGATCGAGAAACAGACCGGGCAGGTGAAGCACGTCGTCAGTGGCGCGGTCGACGCGACGGTCCTCGACCTCGCCGTAAACAACGCGTCGGAGAGGGGGCTTCTCGGCATCGCGCTGCATCCGAACTTCACGACGAACCACTTCGTCTACCTCTTCTGGACCTGTCCGGCGGCGCCGCCGCCCGCGGAGAGTCCCTTCTTTCCGACGGCGACAACGTGCGCGGACACTCCGGAGCTCGGCGCGGATACGGGAAACATCCTCGCGGTTCCGTTGCTCGGCAACCGAGTGGACCGCTTCGTCTGGGATTCGAGCACGTCCACGATCACTTTCGACAAGAACCTGATCAAGCTGCGGTCCTTCCAGAATGACGGGGCGCCCGATCCTCCGAACCAGGGCGATGAAACGCAGCCTCCGCGCGGGAACCACAACGGCGGCGTGATCCGGTTCGGTCCCGACGGCAAGCTCTACATTTTCTTCGGCGACCAGGGCCGCCGCGGCCAGCTCCAGAACCTTCCTTCCGGCCCGACGCTGACGGGACTCGGCCCGACCGTGCCCGACGATCAGTTCGGGGGACCGGAGCCCGACAACGCGCACTTCTCCGGCGTCATCATGCGTTTGAACGACGACGGTACGTCTCCGTCCGACAACCCCTTCTTCGCGGCAGGCGCCGCCATGGGCGGCGAAGTCGGCACGAACATCCAGAAAATCTTCGCGTACGGAGTTCGCAACAGCTTCGGTCTGGCCTTCGACCCTCTTTCCGGCAACCTGTGGGAGAGCGAAAACGGCGAGGATGCGTACGACGAGCTGAACCGGATCGAGCCCGGCATGAACGGTGGGTGGATCCAGATCCAGGGACCCTCCAGTCGCGTCCCCGACTACCGTTTCATCGAGACCACGTTCGCGCACGAAGAGGCGTTCCCCAACCTCCAGCAGTTCCGGTGGGGCCCCGAGCGCATCGCACAGACGCCGGCGGAAGCTCTGTCTCGCCTCTTTATGCTGCCCGGAGCGCACTTCAGCGAGCCCGAGTTCGCGTGGAGGCTCGTCGTGCCGCCGGCGGCGATCGGTTTCGTCAAGGGACGCGGGCTCGGACCGCAGTTCGAGGGCGACCTCTTCGTCGGCGCGGCCGAGTTCGATGCCGAGGAGGGGGAAGGCGGTCAACTCTTCCGGTTCAACCTGACCGGGAACCGCCGCAAGATCGGGGTGGACCTGCCGGGTCTCGAAGACCGCGTCGACGACAACGACGAGTTCGGCGAGCCGCTCGAGAGCGAGCCTCTGGAGATCGGCGAAAGATTCGGAATCGTCACCGACATCCAGACGGGCCCGAACGGGAACCTGTTCGTCGTCTCGCTGACCGACGGAAAGATCTACGAGATCTTCCGGAACAAGTAGGCCCCGGGGTCAGGCAGGCCTATTGGCAGTTTCGGCGACCCGAAATGCCAGAGTGACTGCCTGACCCCTTTTATTTTTGGAAGAACCCCGGCGGAATGGGCCAAATCCCTGCGGCCCCCGAGCCGAATAGAATCCGCGCGATGATCGGCCTTCCCGAACGCACCGAAGCCCCGCGCTACTACTTCAAGTACATCAACCGGATCTCGAACGGCGACGTCCTCGGAGAGCTGGCGAGCCAGCGAACCGAGGCGCTCGATCTCTTTTCGGGGATCTCGGAGGAGAAATCGCTGACTCGTTACGCCCCGGAGAAGTGGACGATCCGGCAGGTACTCAACCACGTGAACGACACCGAACGGCTCTTCGTCTTCCGCGCGTTCTGGTTCGCGCGGGGCTTCGAGACGCCTCTGCCGAGCTACGACCAGGAGGTCGCGAGCGCGCACGCCCGCGCCGACGAGATCCCGTGGTCGAAGACGGTCGAAGAGTTCGATGGCGTCCGGCGGACCACGCTGGACTTTTTCGGCCACCTCCCGGAGGAAGCGTGGATGAAAAAAGGGATCGCGAGCGACAATCCGTTCACCGTGAGAGCCCTCGCGTACATCGCCGCGGGCCACCTCGCGCACCACGTCGCGAT
>Ga0075423_10000712_pt1 | contig 27584 bp, 19 predicted proteins | sample SoiMethybrSBSTD2_FD_80114 | JGI IMG/M metagenome (GOLD analysis project Ga0075423, IMG submission 80114) | Bulk soil microbial communities from a Populus tree surrounding site in Tennessee, USA - Soil MetaG P. TD hybrid SBSTD2 | ecosystem: Environmental > Terrestrial > Soil > Tree plantation... | reverse complement strand
TTGAAGATCACGCGCGATCGGAAGGAACTCTCACTGAAGGCGACGATTCCGGAACGACGTCGTCCGAGCGCCAGCGGGCAACCGATCTAGCGGCCTGCCCCGACACCCGTTCAGGGGCTACGCTTCGGCCGCTTTATCGAGAGACCTGAACGGCTGATCCGCGACGCTTGCCGCCGGCCACGGCGCGAGCGTCGCGGCAAATTGCGCGGCCACGAACCGGGTCACCGCCTGCGTGGTGGCGTCAGTTTCACGGCCGCGCGGCACTTCAACCGCGAGTACGCCCACGCAACGATCGGTTCCTAGCATCGGCGCCACCAGCGCGCCATTCGATGTTTCACCGCTCGCGACCACTTGCATCGTGCCCAGGCGCCAGGCCGTCGCGGTCGCGTTTTGCGCCGATCGCTTGATTGGCCCCAATCGATCGAGCGCTCGCGGGTCGTACCCGTGTGCCGATGCTGCGATGAGCTCATCACCCGCCGCCATCCACACGACAACGCCCGACGCGCCGAGCGCCGCCGACGCGCGAGTCAAAAAGGCCGGAAGATCGTTGGCGTCTGTGGTCCGTGCGATCGCCGTGCACAGATCCGCGGCTCCGGCGAGATCGGCCGACATCGACGCGTGACCCTCGAGTGGCTTCGGGTGTTCCGGAATGGACAGGATGGACGAGGCCGCGACCGGCTCTGACGTCGGTCGACGGCGGGGGATGCCGACCAGCAGGCAGAGTCCGATCAGCCACAGCCCGGCCGCGGCGCCGATCGCCATCGAGGACTGACGCAGAATCAACGCGCGGTTGGATTCGGTGAGCTCGGCTTCCGCCGACCGGACGTCGCGCAGCGCCGCGTGCATTATGGTGAGGGCGGCGCGAGCTTCAACGGAAATCACATCGGCAGCCATCAGTTCCTGGCCGAGGAGCACGTGGTCGTGCGCACGCGCCTCGATCTGTTCGAGGGCGTGGGCATTGTCGAGAAACGTCTTGATCGCGGTCCCCGCCCGCGCGGTGCGCAGGTGCGGCTCCAACTCGCTCCCGTCTTTGACGACGACGGCGATCAATTCAGGGACCTGCTCAGCCGTGGGGCGATCGACTCCGCTCGAGATCACGTACGCCTGCTGCGCGTCGCCGATCTTCAGTGCATCAACGTCGAGTCGATCGACTCGAATGGTCAGGTCCGTGAAGGCTCGGCCGAGATCCTCCAGGTCACGACTCTGATACACGGTGAAGGCGGCCGCGCTTGCACCGGCAATCAAGAGCAACAGCAAGAGAACAACCCGGGCCGTACGCGTGCGCATACCCGCACACAGAATAGCGCGACTTGCGCGTTCTCAAGTGCGCGATCAGATTTTCAGATGACTAACGCGGATTCGATGACGATGACGATGGCGGTCGAACGATCGCGTACGTGGGCAGACCGACGGCCTTGAAACGCTGCGCGACCGTTCGCGCTGGTTCCTCATCCAGCTGCTCGGCTTGATATTTGATCTTCACGTAGCCGGCGAGCGCCGCTTTGACGGCCGGATCAGCGAGCGTCGTCCGATCCATCACCAGACAGTTCTTGCACCACGTGGCCCACATGTCGATCAGTGCTGGCTTGCGCTCTCGCGATGCGGCCTCGAGGCCATCGGAGAGCGAGGCATACCATCCGGCTTTGAGCTGCTCTTCGACGCTCGATTGCACATCGCGCGCATCGACCCATCGGTCGGCGAACAGACCGTAGGCGAGATAGCCGTAGTAGGCGGCCGTCGCGAGGATCACCACCCCAAACACCTGCTTGACGCGGACCATCCATGGCCCCGGCTTCGGCAGCGCGGTAATGCCCGCGCCGGCGATCGGCCACGGCACCGCCATGCCCAGACCGAGCAGGAACGGCAGCCCCAGCGCGAGGACCGTGCCCTTCGAGTAGAGATCGCTCGAGAAGAGCACCACCTGAATAACCACAGGGGCGACACATGCGCCGGCGAGCAAAGCGGCGATGGCGCCCATGCCGAACGCGAGCGCGAGACTCCCGCGTCCTCCGCCGGTGCCCGCAGTGCCGGCCCACCGCGAAAAATCGATCGTGACGACATCGAACATCGCCAAAGCCAGCGCAGCAAAGATGATCGCGATGGCCACGTTGAACCACGGCGATGCATTGATGCTACCGAACGTACTCGCCGTGGTCACGACGATCACGCCAAGTACGCCGTAGACGACCGCCATCGCAGCCCCGTACACAGCGCCAAGCAGGAACCCCCGGCCTCGCGAATCGGCATGTGCGCCAGCGCCGATGATCGCAAGATTGATCGGAATCATCGGAAGCACGCAAGGTGTGAGGTTGAGCGCAAGGCCGCCGAGGAACACGAGCAGAAGGATCGCGAGCGGGCCGCGTCCTTCGAACAATCCCTGTTCCTTCACGCCGTTTTCGGCGTTGCGGATGAACGTCAGGAATTCTTCTGCACCTTGGTAACCGCCGGTCGTCGCGACGACCTCGAAGTTCTCGAGTTGGCTCGCGTCGACAGCGGTGCCCGCAGTGGGCGTGCTTCGGGGCGTCGTCGACACCGTCGGAGCCTTCCCGGTTCCGAACGCGATGCGATCGAAGACGTTGGCGTGCTGTTTGGCCGCGCTGCCTCCGCCAACATCCAATGTCCAGTGGAGCTCCGCGGTCGCGGGCGGATAGCACAGCCGGTCATCACAAGCCTGGTACCGCAGATGTGCGGGGACGTCGACGGAGCCTGGCTTCACCGCCGAGGCGATCTCGAACTGGACGCCGATCGCGAACTCGTGCTCGAACACCGCGAGCGGCTGCGGCTGTCCAACCTGTTTGAGATCGGTCGCCTTGGGAAACACGATCTCGGTTGCGCTCACGCCGGTCGGTGTGTCGATCGTCAGAACGGTCGGAATGAATGCGGGATCGCGCGGCGCGTTCGACTGGACGTGAAAGCGTTCGGGAAGCTTCACCAGCAACGCCGCTCGTACGCCGCTGCCGGGCCGCCCAGCAGATTCGACGATCGGCGTGATGTCGGCGCGAATGCCGCGGAGCTGCGCGAAAGCCAACGATGGCGCACCGATCAGGAGCGCCATCGCCGCCGCCATGGCCCGCATGATCAGTCGACGGGCTTGAGAGGAATGTACGAGGTGGCGGCAGTCGATTCCATCTGCACGTTGTGCCCCTTCACGGGCGGCAGATCCTGGAAGAGGAAGTCCCACTTCCATCGCTCCGACGGGTTCGAGGCCTGCAGCCAGTTGCTTGCTGGAATGGGGCGTGTGAACGCCATCGTTGGCGCGCCCTCGTACGGAGATCCCGGCATCGCCGCGGCAATCGCGCGACGCACGTCGTCCGAGCTGCGATACGGCAGCGTCAGTCCAAGCAGGCGGGCGACATTGACGAGAATCTGCCAATCTTCGAGTGCCTCTCCGGGCGGTGCTATCGCCCGCGATGCCGCCTGAACGAACCCCTGCGCGTTCGTGTAAATCGCATCCTTCTCCAGCGATGCGGCACCGGGCAGGACGATGTCCGCCGCAGCGGCCAACGGCGACATGACCACGCCCTGCACGATGAGCAGCGGAAGTCGTCCGCTTCGACGTGCCTCGATGATCCACGACAGATCGCCGGCTGAGCCCTCGGGCCCAGGATCGATCACGTACAACACTTTGACGCGCCCGGCGTCGATCGCGGTGCGAAGCCCGCTGAGGTCGGGCGGCCCGTCATTTCCCCGCCCGATTGAATAGCCCAGATCCCGGGCACCGTTGACATTGGGCGCATCGGTGGTGGGGACGACGAATTTCACGCCGGCCGGTTGCTTCTTCTCGCTTCCCGACCACGTGACGGTGACCGACGAGGCGCCGTCGGCTCCGAGTAGGCCTTCGACGAGCGCCTTCAGTACGAAGAAGTCTTCAGTCGACGCATGCGCGGACACGAGGAACCGCACCGATGACGGGTCGGACGATCCCGCAGCCTGAATGCGATCGCGTAGGCGATGCTCGACGTCGTGCCACGCCAGAGGCTCGAGCGCGGTTGCGGTTCTCGCCATCGGTCGGCGCAGGCGCGCTTCACCTTCGACCCAGTGGTAGTCGAATCGGCCGATGTCACACATCCAATAACTGTTCACGGCAGGATTCAGCCGGGGTGTCATGCGAATCAGACGCGATCCGCGCGCCCACTCGGGTTTGGCCTTGTCCCATGCGCTGATGTTGCACCCCTTCGCGCACCGCGTGCAGATCGTATCGACCACACCCGGGTTGTCCCACGGCCGGCTCTTGAAGCGATACTCCTTCGTCGTGATCGCACCCACCGGACACACGTCCATCAGGTTGCCCGAAAGCAGCGAGTGCACGCCCTCTTCCCTAAACGTGGCGATCTCGCTGCCATTGCCTCGATCGACGATCCCGATCTGCGCGTCGCTATCGATTTCGCGCATGAAGCGCACGCACCGCGTGCACAGAATGCAGCGGTTGCGATTGAGCATGAGGGTGGGTCCGAAGTCGACGTCGGCCTTCACGCCCTCGCCATCGAACACGCGCCGCGGGAAGTCCATGCGGCTTGCCGCCGGCCCAAACGAGTACGAAAAATCCTGGAGCGGGCATTCCCCGCCCTTGTCACACACTGGGCAGTCGAGCGGGTGATTGACGAGGAGGAATTCGAGGACGCCCGCGCGTGCCTGCGTCGTTTCGGGATCACGGGTGCTGACGACCATGCCGTCGGTGCAGACGGTCGAGCACGACGTCTGCAGCTTCGGCATCTTTTCAATCTTGACGATGCAGACGCGGCACGATCCGTCGACCGCGAGCCCCGGGTGGTAGCAGTAATAGGGAACCGAGATGCCGGTTTCGATGGCCGCCTGGAGGACCGTCTTGCCCTTGGCGACCGTCACCTGCTTGCCATCGATCGTCAGGGTGACCGTGTCCATATCCTGCCGATCGTATCTTATTTTTCTTCGAACTCTGCGATGGCAGCCGAATCGCGGTTCACCTGCACCTGACGGACGACCTCGGTGGTGGGCAGCGACCTTTCCACGATCATTTCGGTCAGCGGCACGATGATGTCGGCTGTTCGTCCGTTCGCGTAGGTGAGCGTCACGGTGACGGGGAGGTCGAACACAACGTCGCCGAGCTGCTCGAACCGAACGTTCACGGCGTTGGGCGCGATTGAGGTGCTGTAGCGGATCTTCGGAATCTGCGTCCCGAAGATCCAGCGCTCGAAGAACCGATCGAGGGTGCGCCCCGACTCGTTTTCGAATGCGCGCTCGAGATCCTCGGTGCCGGCCTTCTGGTAGCGCCGCTCGGCATAGAACCGCTTCAAGCCGTTGAAGAAGGTTGTATCGCCGAGGAGACGGCGGAGCATGTGCAGCACCGCCGCGCCCTTGTTGTAGACGACAGCGCGGAAGACGCGCGGGTCGCTCTTCACGACGCCGAGTCTGTAGCCGAGACTGATCGGGCCCTGCTCGGAATCGGAGATGGCCCATCGCCGGAATTGCCGCAGCATGTCGACGAAGGTCCGTTCGCCGCGCGTCTTCTGCGCGTAGAGGGCGGCGAAGTACTGGGAGAAACCCTCACTGAGCCACTGCTCGTGATAGTTCTTCCAGCCGACTGCTTGGCCCCACCACTGATGCGCCAACTCGTGAGCGAGAAAGAACTCCGGGAAACCCTCGAACGAAGCCGGGTCGTTGCGATACGACGGACTGCTCAAGAGGGCGGGGCTGCGGATCACAGCGAAATAGCCCGGACTGTGGCCACCGGGAAGCTCGCTTTCGACGAGTGCGATCGTCATCGATGGGTACGGTGCATCGCCGATGAGCGAGGTGTAGAACTTCAAGATCTCTTCCGCCTGTTGCGCCGACGAACGGCCCCGCTGACGGACACCTGGCTGCGACTCGACGGTGAGTGCAATGCGATCGATCGACGAACCGGGTGCGACGAGGCCGCTGACGTCGATCTGGCTCTCGGCGAGACGAGAGAAGCGGCTCACGACGACCGCCATGTAGCGCAGCGGCTGAAGTGCCTTGAACTCGAATGTTCGTCCGGTGCGCGAACTCAGGATGTCGCGCAACGAGACGGTCGTCGAGCCGGGCGCGCCGGTCAGTTGTCCGCTCGCGACGCAGCTGTACCCCTCGGGCACATTGATGCGCAAAGTCCCGGTCGCGTAGTCAGGAATGGGATTCTGCGGGTACCACAATGCACGGCTGCTCAGGAGAAATGCCGGTTCGTACGACGCGGACAACGTGCTCGGCTCCTGCGAGTCGGGTCGCGTCTGTAGAGCCTCGACGTCCAGATCCTCCGACGGAATGCGGCCCACGTACGTGATCACCAACGTCAGATCGGAATCCTGCGGCAGCGAACGAGGGACGTTGATGAGGATGGTGTTCTGGCTGCGCATACGCAGATACAGCAGCCGACCGTACTCGACGCTGGTCACGCTGGTGACGACAAGAGACTCGTTCAAGCGAATCAGCACCGTCGACAGCGACGTCGCCCGCACGCGAATGGCGAGGCGCGCGCGTCCTTCGATCGACTGCCGGATCGGATCGACCGATGCGTCGACGTTGTAGTCGATCACGTCGTACTCGCGCAGCGCATCGTCGCTGTAGAACCGTCCACGCGCGGCGAGCTTCGCCACCGACGGATACAGCGCGATCGTGCGTCGATCCTTCCGGCGGAACAGGCTGACATCCTCGGCTTGCACGGACGATCTCGAGTAGGTGAGCGTGTCGAAGCGCCGTGTATCGACCTCGGCGAGGAAATCCTGCGACGGCGGCAGCAAGTGCCACGTGTCCTTGCTCAGATCCTGCAGGTCGACGCTGAACGATTTGGGTGATTCGCGGGCGAATATCTCCTGGGCGCGGCGCGCCAGCCGCTCTTGCGGCGCGGCCGGTGTCAGACTCGCGGTCGTGACCCGCTCGTTGTAGTTCGAGGGACTGATGCGGACGAACGCCTCCTCGAACGCTGTTGTCAGCGTGTCTTCGCCCGAGAACAAACGAACCTGCCCGCGCTCGGCGGCGTTGGCGGGATTGAACCGCATCTCACCTCGCCCGATCAGCACAAGGCCTGTGACACCGTCGTCGCTGTCCACCTGGAACACGGTGCCCTCGCGAAGCATGAGCACCACATCTTCCGAGTTGATCTCGAGGTTCTTCGCCGACAACGGGCGATTGGTGTTGAGGCGAAGCTTGTAGAGGCCTTCAACCGAGGTCAGGCTTTCCATCCCCACGAATCGCCACGTGTCGATGGCCCCGCCGGATGGACGCCTGATATCCATGCCGGTGGTGAGGATGCGCGCCTTGCCCGGCGTCTCGACGAAGAATTCGACGATGAGGGTGAAGCCGTCTCCTGGTGGCGCGCCCTCGAGAGGAGCGCGATCGCGCAGACGTACGGCGATGTGCACGACGTTGGGGACCAACAGATCGCGTTCGAGCTGTTGCACCAGCGCGGAATGCACCGTGGGACCGAACAAGGCTTCGATGGCCGCGCGATCGCCGGCGTTGAGGGCGCGATCGAACTTTCGCAGCATCACATCTGCCGGCTCCGCTTCCTGCGCGCGCAGCGGTGCCGCCCACATAATGGCGCACGTCAGGACGAACAGCAGTCTTGCCACAGATGACGTAGAGCCGCCTGGAAAGATCGGCCGCAGGTATTAGACGCCAATTCACGGCGATCGAACAGATCGCAGTGGCGAATGGCGTGACGCGTGTCAGGCCGGCAGAGGCGGCAGGCGGCGGGCCACGAGCACAGTCAGATCGTCGAGGAGTTTTCGGTCCTGGCGGTGCGCGTCCACGGCTGCGAACGTCGCCCATCCCAGCTCTTTCGCGGAGGCCCACTCGGAACTGTCGGCGACGAACTGCACGCCGGCTTCGTCGAATGGCTGCTCGAGAGGATCTTCGGCTTCGGTGATCCCGTCGCTGTACATCACGAGGACGTCCCCTGGCTCGAGGTCGACGCGCCCCGCCGAATACGTGGCGTGCTCGAACATGCCGAGCGCCATCCCGCCTGCCCGCAGCCGTTCATACGAGCCGCCACGGCGGCGAAGCAGCGGCGGATTCTGGCCCGCGTTCACATAGACGAGCGCGCCCGTCGACGGATCGAACTCAGCGAGGAACAACGTGACGAAGCGTGAGCGCGGCGCGTGTTTCGCGATCTGCACGTTGAGACGCGCAACCAGTTCGGCGCCGCGGAGGCCTTCGTCCACGAGCGTGCGCAGCATCGCGATGAGCAGCGCCATGAGCAGGGCGGCGGGACTGCCTTTGCCGGCCACGTCCCCGAGCGTGAGCAGCAGTCGTCCATCCGCGAGCGGAAGGATGTCGTAGAAATCACCGCCAACCGTGTTGGCCGGACGTGTCATGCCGAACGCTTCGATGCCCGGTGCGCGATACTCGCCGCGCGGCAGCATCGCCTGCTGAATCTCGCGCGCAATCTCGAGATCGTTCTTCAGCGAGAGTCGATCGGCGACCTCGAGCAGCATCAGAAGGTTGACGAGCAGAAAGCCGGTCAGCAGCCATATGGTGCCAGGTGCGAATGTCGGGTGAGGCACCAGGAACAGATGCACCGTCTGGAACAACTCGACGAGTCCGACCAGGCACGCTACGAGTGACGCGCCGTACAACGCGCGACGCGCCGGCGTGAGCTTGAGAGTGAACGCCAGGAAAAGCAGGCGCGCCTGACCGAGGATCCGCCAGTGCCAGGGTCGGTCCTTCAGCTCGTTGAAATCGATGTTCCGCGAGAAGAAACGGTACGCTTCGGGGGCGTCGCGGGTGAACAGGCGCTCGAGGTCGCCGGTGGTCAGCCCGCGTGTGTAGGCTTCGAAGAAGCGCCCGCCAGTCGGACGTGGTAACGGGGGGACGTGCATTCGCGATTCGTGAATAGCGATTATTGATCTCGTATCGACGTTGGCGCACCCAGGTTCGTTCACCCCGTCAACGCGCGCTCTGCGATATCAGCGGACAATTCCGAGCTTGCGGCCGACGCTGGCAAAGGCGTCGAGCGCGAATTCCAGCTCGGCTTGCGTATGCGTGGCCGTGACGATGGTCCGGACCCGCGCCTTGCCCTGCGCCACGGTCGGGAAGGCGATGCCCTGCGCGAACACGCCCGCCTCGAACAACTGATCGGACAGTGTCATCGCCAACGCGCCGTCGCCCACGATGACCGGCGTGATCGGGCTTTCGCTGATCCCGGTGTTGAACCCCAGCGCCTCGAGTCCGGACTTGAAGAACCGCGTGTTGGCCCAGAGCTGCTCCATCCACTGCGGCTCCTGTTCGAGCACGTCCAGCGCGGCGAGGCAGGTGGCGGCCACCGAGGGCGGATGCGAGGTCGAGAACAGGAACGGGCGCGCTCGTCGATGCAGAAAGTCGATCAGCGACTTGGATCCGGCGACGTATCCGCCGAGCGCGCCGAGCGCTTTCGACAGCGTGCCGACCTGCACATCCACGCGGCCATGCATCCCGAAGTGATCCACGGTTCCACGCCCGTGCTGGCCGAACACCCCGCTGGCATGCGCATCGTCGACCATCATGATGCAGCCGAATTCGTCGGCGAGATCGCACAGGTCCGGAAGTGGACCAAGGTCGCCGTCCATGCTGAACACGCCGTCGGTGATGAGCAGCGTGCGCTGCGATGTCGGAAGCGCGGCGAGGATGGCGCGCGCGGCCGAGACGTCGCGATGCGGAAACACCTTGATGGCCGCGCGGCTCAATCGTGCGCCGTCGATGATGCTGGCGTGATTGAGCTCGTCGGAGACGATGACATCATCGCGCCCGAGCAGCGACGAGACCGTTCCAGCATTTGCGGTGAACCCGCTCTGAAACACAACCGCCGCCTCGGTCTTCTTGAACGCCGCGAGACGTCGTTCGAGCTCCACGTGGATCGCCATCGTTCCCGCAATCGTGCGCACCGAGCCGGTGCCAACGCCGAGCGTGTGAAGCGCGTCGAGCGCGCGCTCACGCAAGCGCGGATGCGTGGTCAAGCCGAGATAGTTGTTCGACGACAAGTTCACCACCGAGCGGTGGTCGATCGAGGTGTGGGCCTTCTGCTCGCCATCGAGCACACGCAGCGGGCGATACAGGCCCTGCGCGCGCAGTTCGTTCAGCTCGACGTCGAGATGGGCAAGTGGATCTGGTCGCATGTGCGCTTGGCCTCACGGCAGTTTGATCAGCACGTCCGTTCCGTCTCGAAAGATCTCGCGTCCACCCAGCTTGGTCAGCGCCGCCGACGTGCGCGCCCCTTGATCGTCGAGCCAGGCGCGCTCGTGCACGAGCACGTGTGTCGCACCGGCGTCGAGCAACGCGCTCCATGCCGGCTCGGGGTGATGAGGGATATCCGACAGTGCCAGCGCGGTCTGCCCGTACTGCGGCGGAAAGAAGCCGCTGTAGCCGTTCAGCAGACGGGCATGGTGGAATATCGAATAGAACATCGCCCGCAAGTCGTAGTCGGGCTGCCCGAGCGGGAGCTCAGCGAGGATCACCTGCGGCTCGCGTTTGACCGCCGCGTAGATCGCTGGCAGACGTGATGGCGGATAGACGCGTGCTTCAGGTGTGGTGTAGTCCGGCAACGTCGATGCGCCGTTCACAGGCAAGGGCAGGAAGAGGCTTTCGCAGAGGAAGAACACGACCACAACTGCCAGCACCGCGTTGGCGCCGCGGTGGCGCGCGATTCTCGCCGCACCGTATCCACCCAGCACCGACAACATGAAGACAACGATCATCGCAAATCGAGCGGGCACGCGCAGCCCGTCGTAGCCGGGCACGTAGTCGTAGAGCAGGCGATAGATGCCGGCAAGATTGATCGGCCGTCCGAGTGCTTCGGGAGTCGGCCCAAGCGACAACCATGTCGCGGCGATGACCGCCGCAACGAAGAAGCCGCGCGCCCGCATGAACGCTGCGCATCGGGCGCGAATCGGAGCCGAGATCGCAAGCAGGATGATCGCGGCGACAGCGGCGCGAATCAGCAGTTGGGTCACGTTCGTCATCCGAATCGAGAATAGACCCAGATCCAGGGTCACGCGCCGACCGATCATGGTCGCGACGGCGGCAACGACGTGGGCCGCGATGAGGGCGATGAGTAGCCAGTGCACTGGGCGAGGCGAGAGACGATCCGCGCGTGCCTGGTCCGGATCGCGCCACGCGAACACGCCGGCGGCCGCGAGCAGCACGGTGACGAGACCAGGGAACAGGTCGCCCTCGGGTTTCGGAAATGCTCTCGCGATGTCACCCCAGATCGGCTGCGCGGCGAACGTGGTTGCGTACGAGTACACGTCCGCCGAGTAGCGCGCCACCTCCGTCATGCTGCGATCGAGATGCAGCATCTCCTGCACGACGAGATACGGCAGGAGCAGAGGAACTGTTAGCACGACCACGATCGCGGTCGCGGCGCCGATGCGAAGCCACATCGCCGTGTTGCGCCATGCCCCGCGCTGCCAGATCTCCCACACGACGTAGCCCGCAACAAAGGGCGCGAAGTACAGTAAGTAGTACCCGCACGACAAGTTCAGGGTGACGAATGCCGCGGCGGCTCCCAAGAGCGGGCGCCATCGGCCGCCGCCTGAGTGGCTGGCGTCCGACATCGACGCGAAGTACCGGCGGAACCCGTACAAGACGAACGGCATCCACTGCGACGACAGCACCTGCAGATGACCCGCTTGCGGAAAACGATAGGGCGCGAATGCGAACAGCACACCGGCGACGAAGCCGGCACGCGCATCGCCGGTCAACTCACGCACCAACAAGTACGCGCCAACACCGGACAAGACGAACGTCGAGAGAAACAGCAGGTTGTAGCAAAGAATCGGATTGCCGGTGATCGCATAGATCGGCAGCGCCTGAATCGCCTGCGGAATGAAATGCTCGGAGTAGGCGAGCGTCAACGGCGCGGGATGAAAGATGTTGGCATCGAAGAAGGTGCGCGCGTGCGAAAAATCTCCGCGCACCATCGTCAGCAGGTGATCGCTGTCCCACGACAGCACCCACATCGCGAATACCGGATCGCCGAGATCGAACGCCACGTTTCGTGACAGGCCGCGCACCACCGGCCAGGTGGCCAGCAGCGTGAGCACCACGTAGGCGAGAACGATGTATCGGAGGCGATGCATCATTCGCCCATCGCGTCAGTAACTTTCTGATAGACGACGTGCAGGATGGCAGCGGTTGGAACCGCGAGAATTGCGCCGATGATGCCGAGCAGCGAGCCGCCGATCAGCAGCGCGATGATGACGATCACCGGACTGACGCCCACTTGCCGCGACATCACGCGCGGAACGAGCAGGTGATTCTCGAACTGCTGCTGCAAGATGAAGAACACGAGCACGGCGAGCGCCAACGCGGGCGAGACGGAGAATGCGACCGCCACCGCTGGCACCGCCGAGACAATCGGGCCGATGATCGGAATCAGCTCGCCGATACCGGCAATCAAGGCGAGGACATAGAAATACGGGACGCCCATCAGGCCGAGGCCGATCGCGGCGGTCGATCCGATGATCAGACCGAGAAACAGCTGGCCGGCGAGCCACGCGCTCACCTTGGCCGAGACGTCGCCGCACGCGGCCTGGACGCGCGCGCGCTCGCTCGACGGAAACGCGCGCACGAACGTGCGCACGATGTTGCTGCTGTCGACGAGCATGTAGAACGCAACGATGAGAATCGTCACGATGCCGAAGACGCCGCCGATGATTCCCCAGATCGCACCGATCACGGTGGTCACCGCGTCGGTGCCGCCGCCGGGTGCTTGCTGCACCGCCTCCATCACGGTGATCTCGCGGCGCAGCAGTCCGCGCTGAATCAACCAGCGTTGACCGCGATGCAGCAGATCGGGCGCCGCGGCCCACAAGTCGCGAGCCTGCGCCACCAGCGGCGGAACGACCAGCGCACCGATGGAGATCACCGCGGCCACGAGCAGCAGGTAGAGAGCGAGGATGGCACCCCATCGCGGCAGCCGCAGACGGATGGCAAGCGGATGCCGTTGAATCGCGTCGACCAGCGGCGACAGTCCAATCGCAATCAGCGTCGACACGTACACCAGCAGCAGCGTGTCGCGAATGAGGTAGAGGGTCCACGCGATCGCGACCGTGATCGCGGCGCCCGCCAGGGCGTATCGAATCAGCGCGCGAGGATTATCCGATCGTGAGGCCACTCGCGTGCGCGCGCTACCCGCGAGCGAGGTAGTCGCGCGTGTAATCAGCGATGTCGGCGTAGATCGCCCGGAGGTCCGAGGGCGGTGCGAGGCAGACGATGCGGAAGAACCCGCCGGCGGCGTCGACGCCGAATCCGGATCCGTTCACGCAGAGGATCCCTTTCTCGCGCAGCAGGCCCAGCACGAAGTGTTCATCGGTGCGGCCGGGCGGCAGCGTGACGGATGGCAGAACGTAGAACGCCGCCTTCGGCGCAACACAACGCATGCCGGGAATGGCGTTGAGACAGTCGGCGGTCACGCGTCCCCGCTCGGCGAGCGCCGCGCGGAATGCGACCTGGTGCGAGCGATCGCCCATCAACGCCGCTGCGACCGCGTACTGCATGGGACCCGGACTGCAGAGCCGGCCATCTGCAAGTTTCTTGATTGCGGCCAACGTCGGATCGAGCCGCGGCGAGGCGCCGATCACGAGCCAACCCGCTCGCCAGCCGGGCGCGAGATACGCTTTCGACAGACTCGAGAACGAGATGATCGGTGCGTCGAGATCCAGCGTGCCGAGCAGCGGCAACGGACCATCGAAACCGAGATCGCTGTAGACCTCGTCGGCGAGAATCGTCAAATCGTGCTGTTCGGCAAAGTCGATGAGCGCGCGCCGCACCGACGTCGGGTACACCGCGCCAGTCGGATTGTTCGGATCGATCAGCACCAGCACGCGCGTGTTCGGCGTGACCAGGCTGCGCAGATGATCGAGATCGGGCAGCCAGTCGCGATTCGGATCGGTACGGTAGTAGCGCGGGTGCGCGCCGATCTTCGCCAGCACCGCGGTGTACAGCGGATACGTCGGCGACGGTACCAGCACATCGTCGCCTTCGTCCACCAGCGCATTGAGCGCCAGCTCAATCCCTTCCGAAGTGCCGGTCGTGATCAACACACGATCGGGAGACACCGCGATGCCGCGCGACGCGTATTCGGCAGCCACAGCCTCGCGTGCGGCGGCGATCCCCGCCGAGGGAACGTATCCGTTATGGCCGTCGCGCATGGCGCGAACGGCAGCGTCGACGAGATGGCCAGGCGTCTGAAAACCGAAGGCAACCGGGTCACCGATATTCAGGTACCGAACCTTCTGCCCACTCGCCTCGACTTCCTTCGCGGCCGCCACGATGTTGCGGATGGCATAGGAGAAGCGATCGACACGTCCCGCGACGTGGACCGGGCGCGAACTCTTCGTCGGCATGAGCCCATCTTAAGGGCTTTGTCGCGAAAGTCGAATGTCGGCAGGACATCGCCGGCGTACCTGTTGTGAGCTCGGTCTGCAGCACAAAAGTGCATACTCCTTCCAGGACCCGCGCTTCACTCAGGCCGGCCCCTAATGGAGAGGTGTGGATTCTCGACCATGCAATTCCTACACGTGAGCGATAGAAATTACGCCCTCCTCGAGCGGGCTTGTCGCGCTAAATGATTGAGCCATCTCGATCAGGGACGTGGCAAGACCATTGATAAAGGCTCAGGCACATGCACCTGATGGTCGCCCCCACCATCGTCGCGCTCGCACTGGCAGTTGCCGGTGCCACACTCGAAGCCCAGGGACCTCCGCCCGCTCCGATTCGACCGGAGGGCCAGGCCACATTCAAGTCCGGAGTCGAGGCCGTCACTGTGTCCGTGGCCGTCCGCGACGAATCGGGACATGTCGTGCGTGGTCTGAAGAAGACGGACTTCGAAATTTACGATTCCGGGGTGCGCCGCGAGATGAAAGACTTCTATGTCGGCGACGCACCGGTCAGCCTGGCCGTGTTGCTCGACATCAGCGGCAGCATGGCGGTCGGCGGCAACATGGATCGCGCGCGCGAAGCGGTTGCCGTCGCGACGATGAACCTGCACGCCGGCCGCGATGAAGCGGCGCTGTTTACGTTCGATTCGGTGTTGCAAGAGGTCGTGCCGTTCACGAGCGACGTGAAGCGCATGCAGCAGGTCAACCTGAAGGGCAAGCCCTGGGGCATGACGTCGCTCTACGACGCGGTTGCGCAGTCCGCCCGCTTGGTGGCCGAACGCAGCAACCGTCATCGCGCGGTGCTCGTGATCAGCGACGGCATCGACACCGGCAGCCGCTTGAGCGCACCGCAAGTCTCCGGCATCGCCAGCTCGATCGACGTGCCGGTGTACCTGCTCAGGGTTGTGAACCCGCTCGATCATCCGGGAGGCGAGCTCGAGGTGATCGAAACAGACGGCCGCAAAGTGCAAGCCGCAACGCTCGCCGACCTCGCGCGATGGACGGGTGGTGATATGCGGGTCACCAGCGTTCCCGCGCACACGTCGATCGCCGTGCAGGATCTGTTCGAGGAAATTCGGTATCAGTACTTGATCTCGATCGAACCAGGAGCGCGCCCGGGATGGCATCCGCTCGAGGTTCGCACGAAGAAGAAGAACTTGGTTGTTCATTCGCGAGGCGGGTACATCGCCGGTCCGTCGCGCGTTGGAAGTTAGTCACGTCGTCACAGGAGAGAAAAAACATCATGCGGAAGAGTCTCTTTGCAGCGTCAATGCTCGCCCTCACGGTGGCCGTGGCCCCTGCCTGCGCCACCAAGAAATTCGTGCGGACCGAGGTTGGCAACGTGAATGGAAAGGTTGACACGTTGGCCGGCACGGTTGAAGAAACCCAGGAGCGCACTCGGAAGAACGAGGAGCGCATCGATGCGGTCGATCAGAAGGCGGAGGCGGCGGGTCGTTCGGCGACCGAGGCGCGCTCAGCCGCTGATGCCGCGGCCAATGCTGCGAAGGACGTTGACAGCCGTCTCGGCGGCCGCATCAACGGTGTCGAAGCAGCGGCGCGCAAGCTCGTGTTCGAAGTGACCCTCAGCGAGGATCAGGGCAACTTCAAGTTCGGCAAGGCCGACCTTCCCGATGCGGCGAAGATGCGTCTGGATGAGGTCATCAAGCAGGTCAAGGCCGATCCGAAGAACATCTTCTTCGAGGTCGAGGGCCACACCGACAACGTGGGCTCGCCCGAGGTGAACGAGCGCATCGGAATGGAGCGCGCGGAAGCGGTGAAGCGGTATCTGTACGAACAGCACCAGATTCCTCTTCACAAGATCAACGTGATCTCCTACGGCGAGGAGAAGCCGGTGGCGCCGAATACGACCAAGGACGGCCGTGCGCAGAACCGCCGCGTCGTCGTGAAGATCCTGTCGTAGTTCAGCGCGTTCAACGCGGGGGAGGTCAAGGGGGACGCCGGTGCGTTCCCCTTGCTTTGTACGGCGTGTCCTCAGCGAGTCGAAGGGCTATCTCATTCCAGCCAGATCGATCGGCACCTTCACCAGCGCGGATCCCTTCTCCGCGAGGATCAACGTATAGCGTCCCATCGGATCGAGCCTGCTTGCGGCGAACGGCACCACCAGCGTTCCGCCTAACACCGCCTCACCCTTGCTGAAGATGGGTGCGGCCCCAGGAATTGGAATCTCCGGAGTCGGTGTCTCGACACGCGGCTGCGAACGCGGATAGCGATCGACGCGATCGGGCTGAATGCGCTCGTTCTTCGCGCCGACGAGCGCGATGTCGTAGGCGGGCACGCCGATGAAGTTGTTCAACGGATGGAACGTCAGCTCGAGCACCAGCGTGATCTGCCCCGGCGCCTCGCTCAATGCCGTAAACGCTTCGCGCTGCGCGAACAACCGGTTGCCTGTGCGCGCCTTCGCTTCTGCCGCCAACACCACGCGATGGAAGGGCGTGATCACATCGATCCAGTCCACGGGCGACTGTTTCACCGTCACCCGGTAGGGCTGGTGGAAGCGAATGCGTTCGCGATCGATGCGAGACTGACCGATGCCGATGGCTTCAGTGATCGCGCGATCGTCCAGCGTCATCTGGAAGGCACGCGCCGGAATGCACAGGCAGACGATACAAGTGGCCAACGCCATGAACCGGGCCATGGACGAATCGTAGCAGGGGGAGGTTCAGTTTCGGGGGTTCGGAGTTCGACGTTCGTAGAGGAAAACGTGTGCGCCGCGGCGGGGACGCGACGCACACGATCCGAGGCCCAACCGACGGATGTCGGCGAACCACGAACGATTACAGCCAGCACGAAACGGACCACCCCGCGTCGTTTACGGCTCAATAAGTTAAGGGCAGCCGGGGCTCGATCCGCTTACGGACGTGGAAAACGGCTTTCGGCCAGCGGCACTACGGCGGGGCTTACTATGGCGCCATGGATCCTACTGGACGAGTCGCGCTCATCACGGGTGGACGGCGGATCGGTGCCGTCGTGGCAACCGAGCTCGCGCGCGCAGGCGCTGACGTCGCGCTGGTCTACAACCGCTCGCGCGCCGAAGCCGACGAGACCTGCGCCGCGATACGAGCGCTGGGCCGTCGAGCGACGAGCATTCAGAGCGATCTCCGCGAGCCGGAGGGGTGTGACAATGCCGTCGACGCAACCGTTGACGCGTTCGGACGACTCGATGTGTTGGTCAACATGGCGTCGGTGTATCGCGCCAAGCCCTTCGATGAGCTCACGCTCGATGATTGGGACTCCCAACTGAACGTGGATCTGCGGGCGTCGTGGCTCTGTGCCCGCGCCGCCGCTCCTCACATGCGGCGGCTGCGCGGCGGACGCATCATCAACTTTGCCGATTGGACGCCGAGAAGCGGACGGCCTCGTTACACCGGTTACTTGCCGTACTACGTCGCGAAGGCGGGTGTCATCGCGCTCACCGAGATGCTCGCTCTCGAGCTCGCCTCCGATCAGATCCTCGTGAACGCGATCGCTCCGGGTCCGATCGTCGCTCCGGAGGGCGTGTCAGATGACGAGTTCACCGCCGTCGAACGAGCCACTCCATTGGGTCATTGGGGCGGCGAAGGCGAGATCGCGAAAGCCGTGCTGAGTCTGGTCGAGGCGGATTTCATCACTGGCGAGACGATCCGCGTCGACGGGGGAAGACATTTGAAATAGGGCGTCGAGTCGCGAGGCACGCGGCGCATCTGAAGATGCGCCTCTACATACTCTCCAACCGCGCGCGAATCGCGGCGAGCGTCGTCGCGGCATCTTCCACCGGCAGGTTGCTGATGTAGATGTGCCGTACGCCGAGCGAACGGATCGCGCGGATGGTGCGCGCGCAGACTTCTTCAGGCGATGCACCCGAGGCGAATTCGACGCCAAGCGCTTGCACGGGAACGGGCATGAACGAGCTGAGCACAGCCAACGTCTTCGGGCTCGCGCTGCGATAGTAGAAGACGCCGAACATCCCGGGCCGCGACACGTTCCGTCGCGTCGCTTCATCGAGAAACCGCTTGAGCGGATCCAGATCGAGATGACTCACGATCTGTGTCAGGAAGAACTCGGCACAGAACTGTTCGTCCACCAGGAAATCCACTTGCTGCGTGGGATTGCCATGAGGATTCGCCCAGCCGCCGAGCGCGAGCCGCGGTTCGCGCTGACGGACGTGCTGCCGCAGCGTCCACGCATGCTCCACACACCGAGGCCGCCCGACGTGCTTGTCGCCTCCGAGTACGACGAGCGACGTGAAGCCATGCTGCCACGCCTGTTCAGCGTAGGAGAGACAGAACTCGAGCGAGTGCTTGCTGGTGAGGAAGGGGACGACGCGATCGCGTGGAACGTCGCGCCCAAGATTGTTGATGAGATGACGAAGATTGTTTTCTTCCTGCGTCCCGACGGCGCTGTCGGTAAGAAACACCGGGACCGTCTGTCGCGCGAGCCGGCGGATGCCGTGATAGGTGTCGATCCAGGCGTCGATGCCCTTGGTCGCATCGAGACCGGCGCGCGGCGGGCGCAGCTCCGCGGCGACGATCGCGGACGAATCGCGGAGCACATGTGCGAAACCGCCTTGGGTCAACGTACGCGAGTCCAGAGACATTCAAATCACAAGACTAACTCACCATTGTCGGCATCATTCTGCAATCCGCAATCTGCATTCTGCATTTTTCCTGATATCGTCGTCCTCTCGGGCGTGACTCAGCTTACTTTCCTCGGCGCGGCACGGACGGTCACCGGCTCCAAATATCTGCTCGAACACGACGGCTCGCGGGTGCTATTCGACTGCGGACTCTTTCAAGGTCTCAAAGAGCTGCGGTTGCGCAACTGGGCCGACTTTGCCGTCGCGCCGCCGTCGATCAACGCGGTCGTGCTCACGCACGCGCATCTCGATCACGTCGGCTATCTGCCTCGCCTCACCGTGCTCGGCTATAAGGGCCGCGTGTTCTGCACGGCCGGCACGAAAGATCTGTGTCAGCTGGTGTTGCCGGACGCAGGACGCATCCAGGAAGAGGATGCGCGACAAGCGAATCGCCACGGCTATTCGAAGCATCAGCCGGCGCTGCCGCTCTACACCGAGAGCGACGCGTTTGCTGCGCTGACGCGCTTACAGCCAATCGGCTACCAACGAGAGATCGAAGTGGCGCCAGGCATCTCAGTGGAGATGTTTCCCGCCGGGCATTTGCTCGGCTCGGCGTTCGTGCTCGTGCGATTGAGCGGGGGGCGGACGATTCTCTTCGGCGGCGATCTCGGGCGCTACGACCGTCCCGTGCTGCCCGATCCGATGCCGCCGGTGAAGGCCGATGTCGTGCTCGTCGAATCGACGTACGGCGATCGCGATCATCCGAGTGATGGAACCGAAGCCGCACTCGCCGAGGTGATTCGCGACACGCTGCGGCGCGGCGGCAAGCTGATCGTCCCCTCGTTTGCGATCGGTCGCGTCGAAGAGCTGCTGTACTGGCTCCGTCGTCTGGAGCAGGAGCGCCAGGTTCCCGTACTGCCGGTCTACGTCGACAGTCCGATGGCCACCGAGGGCTTGAAGTTCTATTCGGCCCGCGTTGCGGAGCTCGATCCCGACATGCGATCGGAGCACAAGCACGTGTCGCAGTTTGCGACCGCGCGGTTTCAGGCGATCGCCTCGCCGCAGCAGTCGAAGGAGGTGACGGCGAGCCGCCGCACGGCGATCGTGATTTCGTCGAGCGGCATGGCCACCGGCGGCCGCGTGCTGCATCATCTCGCGGCTGCCCTGCCCGATGAGAAGAACACCGTGCTGTTCGTCGGCTATCAGGCCGAGGGCACGCGCGGGCGGCAGCTGGTTGATGGATCGAAGAGCGTGCGGATCCACGGACGGGACATCGCCGTGAATGCACGCATCGCGCGCATCGATTCGATGTCGGCCCATGCCGATCGCAACGAGATCGTGCGGTGGCTCGGCTCGATGCCGGCGCCCCCGGGCCGGTTGTTTCTCGTGCACGGCGAGCCGGGCCCGATGGACGCATTGAAAGCGCGCATCCAAGAACGTTTAGGATGGGATGGATACACACCGCAGCACGCGGAGACGGTCGAGTTGTGACGACGACACGACGGCATTTGATCGAACAGATCGGCGAAGCCGCGGTCGTGCAGTTGTACGCCGATGGCTTCGCGTCGCTGACACTGCGTGACAAGACGCTGGTGTGGCACCTGTATCTGGCCGCGCTCGCGGGCCGCGACATCTACTACGACCAGCGCTACGCGCACAATCTCGAGATGCGGGCGGTGCTCGAAGGGATTCTCACGCACGCGGCTCGCGTCGATCGGCGCGTGCTCGACCAGGTCCGCGCCTACACGAAGCTGTTCTGGATCAACAGCGGGCCGTACAACAACCACACCGCCCGCAAATTCGTGCTCGGCGTGTCGCGCGACGAGCTGCGCGCGGCGATCGTCGCAGCCGAAGAGGAGGGCGCACGTTTCCCGCTGCGGACCAGCGAGACCCTCGACGCGTTCGTCGATCGCGTGGTCCCGTTGTTCTCCGATCCGGCCGTCGATCCGGTCGTCACCAACAAGAGCCCGGATCCCGGCCACGACATGCTGGCGTCGAGCGCCAACAATCTCTACGACGGCGTGACGCTGCGCGATCTGGAGTCGTTCGACGAGCGCTATCCGCTCAACTCGCGGCTCATCGCCGACCGCGGTCAGCTGGTCGAAGAGATCTATCGCGTCGGCGGCCGCTACGACCGCCAGATCCGCCACATCATCCGACACCTGACTGACGCCGTACCGTACGCGCCTCGGCGCATGGCCGAAGCGCTGCTGGCGCTGATCGCGTTCTATCGATCCGGCGAGGACGCCGACCGGGTTGCCTACGACGTGGCGTGGGTACGCGATCAGGAATCCACGGTCGACACCATCAACGGCTTCATCGAGGTCTACATGGACCCTCGGGGCGCGAAGGGCGCGTGGGAAGGGCTCGTGTGGTACGTCAATGAAGAGAAGACGAGAAAGATTGAAGCGCTCGCCGCCGCGGCGCAGTGGTTCGAAGATCACATGCCGTGGGATCCGCGATACCGCAAGCCGCAGGTGACCGGCGTGACGGCGCGGGCGATCGAGGTTGTGGTCGAGACCGGCGACTCGGGACCGATCACGCCCGTGGGAATCAATCTTCCCAACGATCAGGCCATTCGCGAGCAGCACGGCAGCAAGTCGGTGTCGCTCACGAACGTCGCAGACGCCTACGAGCGCGCGACGCCGGAAGGTCTGCGCGTCGAGTTCGCATGGAGCGACGAGGAAGCCGAGCGCGCCATGACGTGGGGAGCCGTCGCCCAGGAGCTCACGACGAACATGCACGAAGTCATCGGCCATGGATCGGGCCGCATGGCGGACGGCGTCACCGCGCCGCCCCATCGTCTGCTGGCCGAGCAGTACTCCGCGATTGAGGAGGCGCGGGCCGATCTCGTCGCTTTGTACTTTCTGCCTGATGCCAAGCTCGTCGAGATCGGATTGATCGCGGCCGAGCACCACGATGCGATCGTGCGGTGCGAGTACGAGCATTACGCGAGGACGGTGCTCGTGCAGCTGCGGCGTGTGCGACAAGGGTCGCAGCTCGAAGAAGATCACATGCGAGGGCGCCAGATGATCGTGCACTGGCTGCGCGCGCACACCGGTGCCATCGATCTGAGACGACGGGATGGCAAGTCGTACTACGTCGTGCTCGATCCTCGAGCGTTTCGCGACGGCGTCGGGCAGCTGCTTGCCGAGGTGCAGCGCATCAAGAGTGAAGGCGACTACGTCGCGGCGCGCGACCTATTTGAAGCCTACGGAATCCAGATCGACACGGCGATCCGCGACGAAGTGGTCGCCCGCGTCGACCGCTTGCGCCTGCCGTCCTACACCGGCTTCGTGATGCCGCGTCTCGATGCGAAGCGCAACGAACGGGGCGACATCGTCGATGTCGAGATCTCGTATCCGTGCGATCTCGAATCGCAGATGCTCGAGTACGCGGCCTTTGGCCACGACGGCCACGACGATCGCGAAATGGCCGGCCGCGAGTAGCGGCTGGATCTTGGCGCACCGCGATGCTCTCGAATCGATTGCCGCCGCACGCCGACGTCAACGCACTGAGCCGAGTGGTCGAATCGCTGCGTCAGGACGGCGTGGCGATTGTCGATCTCACCGAGTCGAATCCAACCCGTGTCGGCATCGCGTATCCGCCCGATCTGCTCTCGGGTCTCGGCGCCGAATCAGCCTTGCGATACGAGCCCGATCCGCTCGGCATGCGGTCGGCACGTCAGGCCGTTGGGGACGATTTCGCACGACGCGGCGCCGACGTCGATGCGGCGTCGATCGTCCTCGCGGCCAGTACCAGCGAAGCCTATACCTGGATATTCAAGCTGCTGTGCGATCCCGGAACGAGCGTGCTCGTGCCGCAGCCGAGCTATCCGTTGTTCGAGCACCTCACGCGACTCGAATCAGTGCGGGCCGTGCCCTACAACCTCACGTACCACGGCCGATGGGAGATCGACTTCGAGTCGGTGGCGGCTGCGCCTGCCGACACCAAAGTGGTGCTGCTGGTTTCGCCGAACAACCCAACGGGATCGTATGTCTCTCGGCGCGAAGCGGCGCGGCTGGCCGATCTGTGCCGGGAGCGCCGGTGGGCGATCGTCGCGGATGAGGTGTTTGCTGACTATCCCGTCGAGGCGGATGATCCGGCGACAGAAATCACTCGGGACGCGCCGGTGTTGTCGTTTACGCTGGGAGGAGCGTCCAAGGCGCTCGGCCTGCCGCAGGTCAAAGTGGCTTGGATGCTTGTGAGTGGGCCGCGGCAACTGCGGAACGAGGCGCTGACAGGATTGGAGCTGATTGCCGATACGTTCCTGTCAGTCGGGACGCCGGTGCAGATCGCGCTGCCCAATCTGTTCGCGCGCGCGGGTCTAGTCCGCGAGGCGATTCAGACACGAATTGCCCGGAACATGCGATGCGCCCGTGATGCGGTGCGCCGATATCCGTCGTGCGATCTCCTTGCGGTAGAAGGCGGCTGGTCTGCAGTGATTCGAGTGCCCGCCGTGCGGGGAGAGGACATGCTCGTCGTCGATCTCGTTCGCCGTGAACACATCCTCGTGCATCCTGGATACTTCTTCGATTTTCCGCACGAAGCCTTCCTGGTGGTCAGTCTTCTCCCGCCAGAGGACGTCTTTGCCGACGCCCTCGACCGCGTCCTGCGCGTCGCCTCGTCCTAGAGCCTCGGGTCGCTCATGAGCCGCTCCGCTTCGGGATTGCGACGCGCCGGGATGCTCGTCCCGCTTTTCTCGCTCGCCTCGTCGAAAAGCTGGGGAATCGGAGAGTTCGCGGATTTGCCGCGGGTCGCGGCATGGCTCGACCGGGCAGCGCATCGCGTGCTGCTGATGCTCCCGCTCAACGAGATGCCACCCAACGAGACGTCGCCGTATTCGGCGCTGAGCGCGATGGCCCTCGATCCGCAGTTCATCACGCTCGACGCGGTGGAGGATTTCGCGGCGCTTGGCGGCGAAGCGTCGCTCGAGCCGGAGCAGAAGGCGCGGCTCGACGCGGTGCGGCGCGCACGCTCGATCGACTATGCCGCCGTTCGTGATCTGAAGCAGGCAGCGTTGCGCCGATCGTTTGCGCGGTTTCTCGACGCGGAATGGCAGGCCGGCACTGCGCGGGCGAGCGCGCTGCGGGCGTTCATCGCGGGACAGGCGTGGTGGCTCGAGGACTACGCGCTGTTTCGCGCCCTGCAGGTGCGGTACGGCGAACGCGTCTGGCACGAATGGCCCGAGCCGATTCGTCTGCGCGAGGCCGAGGCTATCGAGCGCGCACGCCGCGAGCTTTCTGAGGAAGTGCTGTACCGGCAGTACGTGCAGTGGATCGCGGACGAACAATGGCGGGCGGCGCGCGAGGCGTCGCGGCAGCTCGCCGTGTTCGGCGATCTCCCGTTTGCAGTCGGTGCCGACAGCGCCGATGTGTGGGCGGGCCAGCACGCCTTCCGCCTCGACCGATCGATCGGTGTGCCGCCCGATGCGTTCAGTGCAACGGGGCAGGACTGGCGGCTGCCCGCGTATCGATGGGACGTGCTGGCGAAGCACGATTTCAAGCTGCTTCGCGATCGCGCCGCTCGCCACGCGAATCTGTTCGCCGGCTACCGCATCGATCACCTGGTCGGCTTCTTCCGGATGTACACGCGGCCGGTCGGCGGTGGAGAGGGCACATTCACGCCTGACGAGCAGACCGCGCAGCAGGCGCTCGGCGAACGAATCATGCGTCTGTTTCAGGACTCGGGCGCGGAGATCATCGCCGAGGATCTCGGGGTCGTCCCCGATTTCGTGCGCGAGTCGCTGGCCCGTCTCGGGATTCCCGGATATCGCGTGTTCCGGTGGGAGCGCCACTGGCACACGCCTGGTCAGCCGTTCAAGGACCCGGTGGACTACGCCTCGATCTCGGTGGCCACGTCGGGGACTCACGATACCGAGCCGCTCGCCATCTGGTGGGAGAGCGCGCCGGTCGACGAGCGCCGCGCCGTGCTCGCGATTCCATCGCTGAGCAACGCGCTCGACAACGCCGCCTCGCGTGCGACCGAGTCGACCCCGTTGTCTCCCGCATTGCGCGACGCGCTGCTCGAAACGCTGTTCGCCTCGGGCTCGGATCTGCTCGTGCTTCCAATCCAGGATGTCTTCGGCTGGACCGATCGGATCAACCAGCCGGCGACGATCGGATCGCACAACTGGACGTGGAAGCTTCCGTGGGCGAGCGATCGGTTGCTCGAGGAGCGTGAGTCAGCGGATGCGGCGGAGAAGCTGCGGGGCTGGGCGATCAAACATCGGCGCTGATCGCGCGGTCTAAACCTGTCTCGCCGAAGCCGTAGGCGAAAGCGGAAGACCCCGCTCTACGACGACTTGTTGATCTTGGCCCAGGTGTCTTTCAGGGTTACCGTGCGGTTGAAGACCGGCGCGCCGGGACGTGAATCGGGGTCGACGCAGAAATAACCCTGGCGCTCGAATTGGAAACGAGCGCCGACAGGTGCGGTCGCGAGCGAGGGCTCGACCTTGCATTCAGTCAGGATTTCGAGCGAGGCCGGATTCAAGTCCTCCAGTGGATCGTGTCCGCCAGCGGCAGGGTCTTCCGATTTGAAGAGGCGATCGTAGAGCCGGACGGTGGCGTCGACGGCGTGTGCCGCTGACACCCAGTGAATCGTTCCTTTGACCCGTCGTGCGGCAGTCGCGCCCTTGAGCGATTCGGAATCGATCGAGGCGCGCAGCTCGACGATCTCTCCGGTGTCGTTCTTGACGACCTGCTCGCACTTCATGATGTAGGAGTAGCGCAGCCGGACCTCGGCGCCCGGAGACAGTCGGAAGAACTTCTTCGCCGGCGTCTCCATGAAGTCGTCGCGCTCGATGTAGATCACTCGTGAGAACGGCACCTTGCGGGTGCCGGCGGTCGGGTCCTCTGGATTCTGTACCGCGTCGACCTCTTCGACCTGACCCTCGGGATAGTTGTCGATGGTGACCTGCAACGGTCGCAGCACTGCGAGCGCGCGATGCGCGCGGCGGTTGAGATCCTCGCGCACCGTGTGCTCGAGCAACGCGACGTCGATGACGTTCTCTTTCTTCGCGACGCCGATCCGCGAGCAGAAGTCGCGCACCGCTTCAGGCGTGTAGCCGCGGCGGCGAATGCCGGCAATGGTCGGCATGCGCGGATCGTCCCACCCGGCGACGAGCTTCTGCTCCACCAGCGACAGCAGCTTGCGCTTGCTCATCACCGTGTAGTTCAGATTCAGGCGCGCGAACTCGATCTGCTGCGGCCGCGACCTGAACCGGACAGACCCACGCAGATTGTCCACCACCCAGTCGTAGAGCGGTCGGTGATCCTCGAACTCGAGCGTGCACAGCGAGTGCGTGATCCCTTCCATCGCATCGGAGATCGGATGCGCGTAGTCGTAGGTCGGATAGATGCACCAGGCGTCGCCAGTTCGATGATGCGCGGCGTGCCTGATGCGATACAGCGTCGGATCGCGCATGTTGATGTTGGGCGATGCCATGTCGATGATCGCGCGCAGCACGTGTGCGCCATCTTCGAACTCGCCAGCCCGCATGCGGCGAAAGAGATCGAGGTTCTCTTCGATGCTGCGATCGCGATACGGACTGTTGCGCCCGGGCTCGGTGAGCGTGCCGCGATAGTCGCGAATCTCGTCGGCCGTCAGGCTGTCGACGTAGGCTTTGCGCTCGCGTATGAGCTGTTCGCCGAACTGATAGAGCTCCTCGAAGTAGTCGGACGCGTAGAAGAGCCGATCGGCCCAGTCGAAACCGAGCCAGCGGACATCCTCCTGAATCGAGTCGACGTATTCGGTGTCTTCTTTGGTCGGGTTGGTATCGTCGAAACGCAGGTTGCAGAGACCGATGAAATCCTCAGCGACGCCAAAGTTCAAGCAGATCGATTTGGCGTGTCCGATATGCAGATATCCGTTCGGCTCGGGCGGAAACCGCGTGTGCACGCGCCCGCTGTGCCGGCCGGCGCGCAGATCGTTGGCGACGATCTCGCGAATGAAGTCGAGTGGCCGCGCCGACTCGAGCGTTGGCAAAGGTTCGGACATGGGGAAACCGTGATTCTACTTGGATCAGGCCGGTTTTACGGAACCTTCTGGGCCTCTTCGATCTCCGCATCGGCCGTCGCGTCGTCGGGGAGACCCATGAGCCCTGCCTGTTTCAGCACTCGCGGCACGGTGTCGATCGGCTCGGACAGCGGCAGCTCTCCCGCAGTCGTGACATCGAGCTCCTTCAACCGTCGCGCGCTCACGAGGACGCGGCTCTCGAACGAACCGGCGGCTCTGTTGTAGGCCTGCACGGCTCCATCGAGCTTCTTTCGCATCTCGTCGAAATGATCGGTGAAGATCAACAGCCGCTCGTAGAGATCTTTTCCGAGCCGCGCGACCTCGCGATAGTTGTCGGTGAGCGCCTCTTGTCGCCACGAGTGCGCCACCGTCGTCAGCAGTGCAATCAGCGTGATCGGGCTGGCCAGCAACACGCGTTGCTGCAGGCCGTGCTCGATGAGCGTGAGGTCGTGCTGCAGCGCGGCGCTGAACAGCGTCTCGCCGGGGAGAAACATCACCACCATCTCCGGCGAATTGCCAAGCTGTTCCCAATAGGCTTTACCGGCGAGCTTGTCCATGTGCTCGCGAACCTGTCGTGCGTGCGCCTGGAGACGCGTCGCCCGCGCCTCGTCATCACCGGCTTCCTGTGCATCGAGGAAGGCTTCGAGCGG
>Ga0075423_10000711_pt1 | contig 27591 bp, 27 predicted proteins | sample SoiMethybrSBSTD2_FD_80114 | JGI IMG/M metagenome (GOLD analysis project Ga0075423, IMG submission 80114) | Bulk soil microbial communities from a Populus tree surrounding site in Tennessee, USA - Soil MetaG P. TD hybrid SBSTD2 | ecosystem: Environmental > Terrestrial > Soil > Tree plantation... | reverse complement strand
CTCTGGCGCCGCGAGGTGTTAACCCGCGATTTCGGTGGCGCAGACCACCTTGTCGAGTGCGATAGCACTACGACGTTACGATAGCGGGCCGGTCATTCCATATTGTCTAGGTAGCTGGGTGGCTGGGTGGCTGAGTAACTGGGTATGGGTTGCTGAGTATTTACCAGCTACCGAGCAACCTAGCAACCTAGCTACCTACCGGCAACCCGCGCACGTGCCGCATGCAACGTGTTCATCATCAACATCGTGATCGTGAGAGGTCCGACACCGCCGGGCACAGGCGTCAGGGCGCCTGCCACTTCCGCGACGGCGGGATGGACATCGCCAACGAGCACAGACCCTTTGGCCTGGAACGATGCAAGCCTCGGATGACCTGCCGGAAACAGCTGCGCTGCCACCGCGGGATCCGTCACGCGATTCATCCCGACGTCGATTACGGCCGCGCCCGGCTTCACGAAGTCGTTCGTGACGAGGCCGGCTCGCCCGACAGCTGCGACGAGGATATCCGCCTGGCGGCAGACGGCCGGTAAATCCGGTGTTCGCGAATGGCAGATGGTCACCGTGGCGTCCCGATGCAGCAGCAGCATCGCCATCGGCTTTCCAACGATATCGCTGCGACCAATCACGACCGCGTGGCGGCCGCGGATTTGAATCTTCTCGCGTTCGAGCAGCTCGATGACGCCCGCTGGCGTGCACGCCACCAGCTTGGGGCGATTCTGAGACAGCAGGCCCACGCTCTCGGCCCCGAATCCGTCCACATCCTTGTCGGCGGCGATCGTGTCGAAGACTCGCTGCTGCGCGCCCGCGCCCATCGCTTTGGGCAACGGGGACTGGACGAGGATGCCATCGTGATCAGGGCTCTTGTTCAGTCGCTCGACCAGCGTGAGCACATCGGTCAGCGTTGCCGACTCCGGCATTCGTTCGAGATCGACTCTGAAGCCGACGTCCGCTCCCGCTTTGACCTTGTTGCGAACGTAGACCTGCGATGCCGCGTCATTGCCCACCAGCACAATCCCCAACCCGGGCGGGCGGCCATGTTTGCTGATGAAGTCCGCGACCTGCGGTTTGATTTCCTCCTGCATGCGCGTTGCGAGCGCCTGTCCGTCGAGCACACGTGCCGTCATACCGAGATGGTCTCCCCGAGCGCCACAGCGCCTTATCGTCCCGAACCGACCGCCGCGTGTTGACGCTTTCGCAGCTCACTGTGCTTGTATCCGTACGCGAAGTACAGCACCAGCCCGATTGCCATCCAGATCACGAGCCGGAGCCACGTATCGAATGGCAAACCCAACATGAGCGCGAAGCTGACGAGGGCCGACAGAATAGGAATGAACGGCACGAACGGCGTCTTGAACGGACGATGGAGATCCGGCCTGCGGTAGCGGAGGAAGATCACACCGATTGACACAATGACGAAGGCCAGCAGCGTCCCGATACTCACCAGCTCGCCGAGGGCGCCGATCGGAGTGAAGCCGGCGGCCAGCGCCACGATGACGCCGGTGATGATGCTCGTGATGTGAGGCGTCCGAAATCGCGGGTGAATCTTCCGGGCAAACGGCGGGAGAAGGCCGTCCCGCGACATCGAGTAGAAGATGCGCGGCTGCGCCATCATCAGTACGACCATCACAGAGCTCAACCCAGCGATCGCGCCAAGCTCCACGAGCATCGTCATGATCCGGAGCAAGGTGCTGCCACCAGAGGCCGCTTCCGCCGCGCGAATGGCGACGACCATCGGCGCCGGCGATCCCAGCATCTCGCGATAGGGCACGAGGCCTACCATCACGCCCGAGACGAGGATGTACAAGATCGTGCAGACTACGAGCGATCCAAGGATGCCAATCGGCATGTCTCTCTGCGGATTCTTGGCTTCCTGCGCCGCGACCGATACGGCGTCGAATCCGATGTAGGCGAAGAAGATGACCCCCGCGCCACGCAACACGCCGCTCCACCCGTATTCGCCGAAGTGGCCCGTGTTCGGCGGGATGATCGGCTGCCAGTTGGCGCTATTCACGTAAGCCGCTCCGCCGAGGATGACGATCAGGACTACCGCAACCTTGATGACAACGATGACGGAGTTGACGTTCGCGGATTCCTTGATCCCGATCACGATGAGCACGGTTACGGCGATCGCAATCAGAACCGCGGGCAGATTCAAGTACGCATCCGGGTTGCATCCCGCGGCCGGCACGATGGTGCAAGGCGCCGACGCGAGCGACGCGGGAATGGTGATGCCGAGGAAGTCGTGCAGAAAGCTCGTGAGATGTCCGGACCAGCCGACGGCAACCGTGGCCCCGCCGAGCGCGTACTCGAGAATGAGGTCCCACCCGATGATCCAGGCGATGAACTCGCCGAGCGTGGCGTAGCCGTACGTGTAGGCCGAACCCGCGATCGGCACGGTCGAGGCGAATTCCGAGTAGCACAACCCGGCCAGCGCGCTCGCGACGCCTGCGACGACCATCGACAGCACGATCGCGGGACCGGCGTATTGCGCGGCTGCCTGCCCGGTCAGCACGAAGATGCCTGTGCCGATGATGGCTCCGATCCCGAGTGTTACGAGATTGGTGGGTCCGAGCACCCGCTTCAGGGAATGCTCCCCGGTAACCTCCGACTCGGCTTTCAGCTGCTCAATCGACTTCGTTGCGAATATCGACATCAGCAATGTCCTCACATTCGGCTACGGGCCCGTGGCCCGATTATATTCGCGTCACCGTGGCTGCCGTCCGCAGATAGGCGCGTACTCGGGCCGCAGGGTCGCGTCCTTCAAGCAAGTCACTGATCACGGCGACACTCGACGCCCCAGCCTCCCACACTGATGCAGCGGTTTCGAGCGTGATCCCCCCAATCGCGACGACAGGCAACCCGTGCGATCGACTCGCGGCCTCCGTCACATGCGCCAGCCCCACGGCCGTATAACCGGTGTCTTTCGTCCGCGTCCCGAACACCGGTCCAATCGCGATATAGCTGATCGGCTCCTGCGCTGCTCCTTCGACCTGCCCGCTCGTGTGCGTAGAGAATCCGACCACCGCAGCCGGGCCCAATAGATTGCGAACCGCCATGGGCGGCAGATCGTCCTGGCCCACGTGAACGCCCGCGGCGTTCGCCATCACTGCCAGGTCAGGCCGATCGTTGACGATTACGACTGCCCCATACGGATCTGCTACTCCGACAAGCCGGTCGCACAACTCGAGAAAACGATCGGACGCGAGATCCTTGGCGCGAATCTGGATACACCGCGCGCCTCCATCCATGAAGGCGCGCGCCAGGTCCGCGGGCTGCCAGCCCGCGCGCTGCGAGAGCGCCACATCGACGATGGCGTGGAGTGGAGAGAGTGAGGTCAGGCTGTATCCGCCAGGGGGCTTTTCCTGGGCTGCGGCATGAAGCGCTCCATGAAGGATGTGTTCAGCCTGCCAGCGGTGAAATCAGCCTCGTTCAGGATCTTGATGTGGAGCGGCACCGAGGTCCGAATCCCCTCGATCACCGTCATGTCGAGCGTTCGTTTCATGCGCGCGATCGCCTCCTGACGGTCGCGCCCGTGCGTGATGATCTTGGCAATCAGCGAGTCGTAGTACGGCGTGATCGTGCACTCGGCGTGCGCGAACGTGTCGATGCGCACGCCAGGGCCGCCGGGAGCGCTGAAGGCATGAATCACGCCGGGTGACGGCGCGAACGTCTCTGGGTCTTCAGCGTTGACTCGACATTCGATGGCATGTCCGGTAAACGTCACTTCGCTCTGCTTGAACGACAGGCGTTCGCCGGCTGCGATTCGGATCTGCTCCTTTACGATATCGATTCCGGTCACCATCTCGGTCACCGGATGTTCCACCTGAAGACGGGTGTTCGTCTCCATGTAGTAGAACTTGCCGTCCCGATCCATCAGGAATTCGAAGGTGCCGGCATTGGTGTACTGCACGGCCTTGGCCGCATCTACGACCATGCCGCCCATCTTCTTGCGTATCTTGTCGCTCAGCGCAGGTGATGGCGCCTCCTCGATCAGCTTCTGGTGGCGTCGCTGAATCGAGCATTCGCGTTCGCCGAGGTGAACGACGTTGCCGTGATGATCGCCGATGATCTGGAACTCGATGTGCCGCGGGCTCTCGAGGTACTTCTCGATGTAGACGTCACCGTTGCCGAAGGCGGCTTCGGCTTCGCGCTGGGCTGTCCGGAGGGCATGGGACAACTCGCCGGCCGTTCGGACGACGCGCATGCCACGCCCTCCCCCGCCGGCCACGGCCTTCACGATGACCGGAAAACCGATGTCCTTGACCACCTTGAGCGCGTGTTCCTCATCGGTCACCGGCCCGTCGCTGCCGGGCAGCATGGGCACGCCGGCCTTCTTCATCGCTTTCTTGGCGCGCGCCTTGTCGCCAAGCAGCTTGATGACGCTCGGGTCGGGCCCAATGAACCGGATGTGGCAGGCCTCGCACACTTCCGCGAGGTACGCGCTCTCGGACAGGAAGCCGTATCCGGGATGGATGGCGTCGGCGCCCGTGATCTCGGCCGCGCTGATGATGGCCGGAACGTTCAGGTAACTGTCGGCGCTCCGCGGCGGACCGATGCAGACGTCCTCATCCGCGAAGCGGACGTGGAGCGAATTCTCGTCGGCCTCTGAATACACGGCGACCGTTTTGATGTTCAGCTCGCGGCAGGCGTGGATGATGCGCAGCGCGATCTCTCCGCGATTGGCGATCAGAATTTTCTTAAACATGGCTAAGTGGGTCTGATGGCAAAGAGCCGCTCACCGTAATGAACCGCTCGCCCGTTCTCCACGTACACCTTGACGACTTCACCGTCGCATTCGGCATTGATCTCGTTCATCAACTTCATCGCTTCGATGATGCATAGCACCTGACCGGTCTTGACCATCTGCCCGACGTCAGTGAACGGCTTGGCATCGGGCTCGGAAGCACGATAGAACGTCCCGACGATCGGCGACTTGATGATCGCCAGGTCGACGTCCTCGCTCGCGACCGTCAGCGGTGCCGATGCCAGCTCGCCCGGATTTGGCGCGGCCGTGACTTGCGGAACAAATACCGGGGACGGCGAGAGGGGCGCGTGACCGGTCCACTGCGGACCGGAATCCTTGCGCAATCGAAGCTTGACGCCTTCCTGCTCGAGCTCGAACTCGGCCAGGCCGTTCTCGCGCATCAACTCCAGAATCCTTTTGATCTCGTCTAGATCCATTCATCCTGCAAGGACCCCGGGGGTAATTTCCGACGAGTTGCGACGGAAATTACCCCCGGGGTCTTATCCAAGCTCCAACAACTCTCTGGTCACCGACGTCAGGACCTCATATCCGTCCGCCGTCACCAGTACGTCGTCCTCGATCCGCACGCCACCCAGGCCTGGCAAGTAGGCCCCTGGCTCAATGGTAAACACCATCCCTGGTTCCAGTTGCACGGAAGCTGAATGGGATCGAGGGGGACCGATGCGGGGTTCTTCGTGAATATCCAGCCCCAGACCGTGGCCGGTCCCATGTCCAAATGCCTCTCCAAGCCCGCGCGATTCCAGCAGGCTTCGAGCGGCGGCATCAACGGAGGCCGCTGGGACACCCGGCTTGACCGCCTCGATGGCCCTGCGCTGGGCATCGCGGACGGCTGAATGCAGCCGCAGGGCGTCGTCTGTGGGCCTCCCTACCGATACGGTCCGGGTCAAGTCCGAGCAGTATCCGTCCAGGACACCGCCAAAGTCCAGCACGACCAGGTCGCCCGCCTTCAGCACGCGCAGGCCGGCGCGGTAATGCGGAAGCGCCGCATTAGGTCCGGACGCGACGATCGTGTCGAATGCCGGGCGCTCGTAGCCGGCCGACCGAAGGCCCGTTTCGAGCACCGCGGCGACGTCGCGCTCTGTCACGCCGGGGCGAACAGCGTCAAAGGCCTTGTCGGCCACAAAAGTGAGCCGGGCGGCTGCATCGCGAAGGGTCGCCACCTCATTTGCGTCCTTGACCAGGCGCGCCTGCTCGACCACCCGCTCGGTCGACGTCCAGCTCAGAGCCAGCCCACGCGAGGAGGTCGTCCGCTCGAGCCACTCTTTCCTGGCGACCGTCATGTGCGCCGCTTCGATCCCGACTTTCACCGGCATGCCCGGTTCCGAGAGCATGTCGATGAGCGCCTCGTCATAGCTCGCGGGCACCGGCCACAGCGTGAGGCCTGGACACGCGGCATCCGATGCCTGGGTGGACCGGACCGACTCCTGATAGCGGAAGTCGATCAGCAGGTGAACGTCGCTGTGCGTGATGACGAGGGTGCCGGCGCTGCCTGCGTGATTCGAGAGATACCTGATATTGGTCGGATTGGTGACCACCAGGCCATCAAGGCCCAGCGCTGTGAGTCTGGCTCTGATCGCGCGATGGCGCGCTGCCAGAATGTCCGAGCCGGGAAACGCCATCACTGGTGTCGCGCGAGTCGTTCCTGCGTAATCACGTCCAGCCACGCGCTCAGTTCCGCGACGATTCGTTCGTCGATCGATCGCCCGTCCGGCGCGCTTGCGGGCGCGCTCTGCGTCGATTCGGCGGCGGCTCGAAGATGAGCGGCCTGATGCGTCCGCTGATGGATCTCAGCGAGCTTGCCGACGGCAACGAGGTTGTCCGGCGCGGCGTCGAGGACACGAAGAAACTCGGCTCGCGCTTCTTCCAAACGGCCAAGTTGGAACAAGGCTCGACCAAGGGTCACCCTCGCCGACAGATAGGCGGGATGTTGTGCGAGTCCCATCTCGCACACCCGCACCGCTTCCTCGCAGTCGCCTGCGCGCCGGTGCTCCTCGGCAAGCTGCGCAAAAGCAATCGACGCCGGATCCCTTAGGATCCGGCGTCGAAGGTCTTCAATCCGCGAATTGTCCGCCACCCCTACATTATGGGATGACTGTGAGCTGATTCGTCTTCGTGCTTTGACGTCCGAGATTGTCGGTCACCGTCAACATGACGTTGAAACCACCAGCCGGGAACGACTTTGTCACAGTTGGCGTCGTCCCGGTATCGACCGGCGCGCTCCCATCGCCGAAGTTCCACACGTGACGCACAATCGATCCGCCTGCGCCAACGGTCGAAGTAGAGGTGAACGTGACCGGCGTAGAGGTAGATGGCGTCAGCGGGGCGTTGGTGAAATTGGCCGCTGGTGCGGCAGGAGATGCGACGACGACGTACCTCGTGGTGCTGCTCGAGACGCCGCCTGCACTGACGGTTAAAGTCACTGCCTGGGGACCGGACGTCTGGAAGACGTGCTGAACGACTTGTCCCGACCCTGAATTTCCGTCGCCAAAGTTCCAGCTGTACTCGCACGCCTGGCCGCATGCTTTGTTACTCAGCTTCGTCGAGGAGGCGTCAAAGGTCACGACATCAAAAACTGCCGGCGTCGTTGGCGCCGATGTGAAAGCAGGCTCCGGCACATCGGGACCGAGGAGAGCCACCGTAACGATCTTGCCCCGTGCGTTATCGAGGTTTTCGCCGACGGGCACAGCCAGGATCGACGCACTCGCGGCAGGCGTGTTCACACTCGGCGCCGTGAATGTCACTGAGCCGTTGCCAGCCGAGTCGGTTACGACCTCACCCGCAGACAATGAGCCCACGTCGGTGGTCACCACTACCCGTCTTTGAGCGATTGGCGCATTCGTAACACCGTCCCGGAGGTTGACCCGGATCGTCGACTGCGAGCTGCCATCGCGAGCGACGATGTCCGGCGACGCCGCGAGAGTGATCGAGACGCCGAAGCCAGACGGCCCGGCGAGCGGCGGGGGAGATTGACTCTCCGTCATGCACCCGCTCAGGATCAGCGCTGCGCTGGCTGCGCCCGCAGCCCGGAGAATCGTAGCTAAACACGTTCTGTCGCTGTGCATCGTCGTTCCTACTGAGGGTCCGCGAAATTGCCAAAGTCGACGCCGATCGTGGCCGTGGCGCTCACGTCGTTGCCAGCCTGGTCGTGACCGTAAAACGTCACGTAGGCGATCGTCGAGATGATGTCGAAGTTGCTCGCAAGGGCCTTCAACGGCGCCTCTTCCTTCGCGGTATGCCGCACGAGCTGGAACACACCCGTCGCGACCCCGTCATTCGGAACGGTGAACGTCAGGGCCGAATCGAACGAATACGGGACATCCACGCCCTGGGTGCTGCGCCCATCGGTCCGCCGGTACTCGACGCGATACCGCGTGATGGTGACCGCGTTGAGGAGGCTCGGGCCGACCGTGACACCCGGCGGCCCGGGATCCTTCAGGACCAGCCGCATCTCGACTTCAGCCATGTCGTTGAGTGTCGAGTTCTTGGTGATGACGTCGGAGAGCAGCGTCCCCTGTTCGTCGTCACCGACGATAAGGCTGTCCACGACGAGGACGACTGGTGCGCGTCCTTCGCGCGTGAACTCTCCACACGCCGACGACACCGCGACCAGGGCCACTACGAAAAGCAGCTTCACGAATTTCGCAGTCACGTGCATGTCTCTCCTAGAGCCTCATGATCTTCGGGGTGATGAAGATGAGCAGCTCACGACTTTCATCCGAGAACTCGTTCCTCTGGAACAACCAGCCAAGCAGTGGAATGCGGTGCAGTCCGGGCGTCCGGTCCTGACTCGCCTGCTCGCGGCTGACGTAGATGCCGCCAATCACCGTGGTATCGCCGTCGCCGACGAGCACCTGCGTCAGCGCGCGCTGCGTGTCAATCGGCGGAATGCCGTTGATGGCGCGGCTGAAGTCGGGCGATGCGTTCTCGACCGAGATCCGCATGATGACGGTGTTGGTCGCGGTGATCTGCGGGGTCACGCGCAGCGTCAACGCCGCATCCTTGAACGTCACGGTAACCGTGTTGTTCGCGACCGTCTGAATCGGAACCTGAATGCCCTGCGTGATCTCGGCCTCGATGTTGTTCTGTGTCGAGACGCGCGGCGTGGAGAGAATCCGTCCCTGACCGGAGGATTCGAGTGCCGTCAGCGCAACGTCCAGATTGACCGCGCCATTGACGGCGCCGAGGGCCAGGCCGATCCCGCTCGTCGCCGGGGTCACCCCCATGTTCACCATGGTGCCGACCGCGTCCGCCCCGGTCGCATCTCCGCTCTGCGTCACTCCGGTGCGTCCCGTGATCGACCCCTGATTCGGGAACGAGAACGGCAGCGTGTTGCCAAGGGCGCTGCTCGCGCGCGCGCCGATGCCCCACTGGACACCGATGTTTCTGGCGAAATCACGTGTCGTCTGGACGATGCGCGCCTCGATCTCGACCTGCGGCTCGGGACGATCGAGCGTCGTGATGAGCGCCGATGCCCGTTCGAGGCGATCAGCCAGGTCGTTGATGATGAGGGTGTTGGTGCGGGAATCGAACTGGATCTGGCCGCGCTGCGAGAGAACCGTCTGCGTGAGCAGCTGCCGCAAATCTTCAGCCTTGGCATAGCTGAGGGAACGCGTCAGCACACGCAGCTCGCCGGCGAGCGCCTGCTCATCGGAGAGCTTGCGGCGCTGAACCTCTTCGTCAGCCAGGACGGTCAGCGGCGCAATGCGGACAATCGTGCCGTCGACAACGTAGCCAAGCTTATTGGCGCGAAGGATGATGTCGAGCGCCTGATCCCACGGCACATCACGAAGGGCAACGTCGACGGTGCCCTGAATGCTCGGATCGATCACCAGGTTCAGGCCGCTGATCTCGGAGAAGGTTCGCAACACGGCGCGGAGGTCCGCACCCTGGAAATCCAGGCTGACCGGGTTGCCCGTGTATCGAGCCTGCTGCGCGGGAACCACCGGCTGCGGCTGCGTCGGGACAGGTTGCGCCACGGCAGGCTGCGATGGCGGCGCAGCCTGTGCTGCCACGCGCTGCTGTACCGGCGGGACGGCAGGAGCCGCGGTGCGCGATGAGGGCACTGATTCGACGTTGCTTACCGCGGACGTGGCGGTCGATGCCACAACCTTCGGATCCTGCTTGACGGAATCGCGGCTTTGAAGAGCGCTGAACGGATCGGCGGCTGGCTCATCGAACACCAGCGTCAGATCGTTGCCGTCCTGCGACGCTTCCACCCGATACGGCGCGCTTCGCGACAGGTCGATGCTGACCTGCGTCATCAACGGCGCGCTCGGATCAAATCCAATACGCACGCGCTGCACCGGACCTTGCCCGACGTTGGTGGTGTTCGGCACGGCGGAGGTCACGTTCGGAAGGTTGACCACGACCCGACGTGGTCCGTCCTTTGGTTCGTTGATGCTGGTCGCAATCAGTCGTGACGTTCCGAGCAGACTGACCGCCGTGGCGTTACCGCGCTTCTGCACGCGAACGTCCCGAATCGCCGGTGATGGGCCGCGCAGACTGACCGCCGGTTCCACCGGAGCCGATACCGGCGTGACGACCGACGTAGGCGGCGCGACCGCTGCGGCCGCCGCCGGTGCCGGAGAAGCAGTGGGCGCGGGAGAGGCAGCTGGCGCGGCGACGGGCGTCGGCGCAACCGCCACACGCTCGGCCTCGACGTAGATGACGTTCTTCGAGCTGCGGACTCGCGGACGCATCGGCTGATCGAGCATCATGCGAACGCGAGCCACGATCGTCCCGTCGGTGGCGGCCGCGTGCTCGACCTGCAGGGCCGCGATCGGATTGCGCGGGTCGGCCGAGAAATCGTTCTGGAAACCGACCGCCACGACGTCACGCAGTTCAACGACGAAAGTCTTGGGGTCGGGCTGCGAGGCGATGTACGGCACAGGCGTCGTCGCCTCGATGGCAATCACGCCCACGCGTCCGTCGACGCGTGACGCGATCCGCTTCAGCATCGCCGCGTCGTTGCCTGCCACGCGCAGCGGACTCATGGCGCCGAGCGCCACGGCGAGACAGAGCCCGAGTAGCATCGAATATCGGTACGTCACGGTCCTCTCCACTACTTCCCCTCTTCCGTCTGTCGGAGCAGCTTTCGCACTTCCTGTTGCTTCCCGAGCGAAAGCGGATCGTTGACCTGCTGCAGAATGACCATCGCATCGGCCGTAATCGATCGAATCGATCCGTCGGCCAGCTTGTCTCCGGCGTGTGCGATGTAGGTCTTGTTGTCCACGCCCTGAAGGATGCCGACGAAGCTGCCCTGGCTCTTGAGCGTGCCGCGCAGGCTGACTTCGGCCGTTCCCAGGCCGGAGAGTCCTGCCACACGCTTGCCGGGATCGTTCGCCGGGGCACCCCGGCGGAGGAGGCTGACAAAGGGATCGCGACGCCCTTCCGCGTTGTAGGTGAATCCCTGTGGTTCGACCGGATCGGACTTTTTCTCCGCCACCGCGCTCTGAGCGGGGGTACCCGTCGTCGGCACCGCAGCCGTTGCCGCGGCCGGTGCGGCTGCCTGCTGGCCGGTTGCTGGGGCCTGCGCAAGACCGACCTCTCCGGCGAGCAGAAGTGTCAGCGGTAAGAGAGCAAGAGAGCGAGTCACCAGCGTTACTCCGTTCGCGCAGCGGTGGCCGGAGTGGCCGCGGCCGCCGGTTTCGCGTCGATCAGCACGAACGTCGTCGCCGTGCACTCCGCGGTGATGGTCGACCCCGCAGTAGCGGCCTTCTCGTCCTGCGCCTTGATCTTGATGTTGCCCACGTTGATGATGCGAGGGAACTTGCTGACACGTTCGAGGAACGCTCCCAGATCGTGGTACGTGCCTTCGAGCTCGAGACCGATCGGCCATTCCGCGTGCATCTGCCGCCGCGTCACCGGGCGCGGCGTGAATCCGCGAATCGTGAGACGCGACTGCGTCGCCATCGCCTGAACGCGTCGCAACAGATCGGCGACGTCCTGCTCCTCTGGCAGCACGGCGCGCAGGCGATCGAGCTGAGCTTCGAGTTGTTCCACTTCGCGTCGGAACTCAGGGAGCCGCTTCGCGGTCGCGAGACCGCGATCGATCGTCTGATTCACTTTGGCGAGCTCGCCCCGGCGCGTCTCGAGCGCGTCCATGGCGTCGCGAGCAACCCAGTTCCAGAAAGCGCCGACAGCCGCGAGCGACAGCACGACGAATACGGCGACCTGGTTGTGCCAGGGCAACTTGCTGAGGCTGAAGTTGATGGCCATCGCGGTTATCTCTTAGCCGGCGGCGGTGCGCCCCTGCCTGCGGGAGCCCCAGCAGCAGCGGCATTACCGGCGGAAGCCAGTTCCGCTTTCACGGTGAAGTTGATCAACTCGGTGGGCTGAGCGTTCGGACCAGCGCCGCGGCCGGCTTCAACCTGGCTGTCGACAATCTCAATCGGCTTTTTGAGCAGCGCGCTGTTCCCAAGATTGCCCACAAAATCCGAGAGTCCGATGAGCGTCGTGCTGAGCCCCTTGATCGTGACGCCCGAGCCGTCCTGCGACATGTCCGTGAGCCACATCATCTCGGGGAGGCTGCGGCTGATGTGGTCGAGGAGCTGCACGGGAACGCTCTGGCCGCTGCGCAGTTGCTCGATCAACTGCACGCGTTGCTGCAATTGCGTGCGCTGCGCCTCGAAGCGTTGCACCTCCGCGAGCAGCGATTGGAGCCGCGCCGCTTCCTGCTGCCGGGCGGCAATTTCCGCCTCGAGTTGCGCGGCCTCGTTGTTGAGACTCCAGTACCACCAGCCGATGCCCACGACGGCGGCGACGAGGATGAGACTGCACGCGAACGTGAGCCGCTGTCCGAGGTCGAACGAGGGAACCTTGCTCTTCGTGGTTTTCTGGCGCTCGGTCCCGAGCAGGTTGATGCGAATCATCGGTCGCTCACCTTCCGCAGGGCGAGGCCGACGGCCACTGCCGCCGTGGACGTATGTTCAACCGCGTCCCGACCGAGCTTCTTCGCATCCCAGAGAATGGCGCGGAACGGATCGAACTCCTCGACCGGCGCGCTGAAGCGTTCCTGCAGCATGTCGCGGAAACCATCGACGCGCGATGCACCGCCACTCAGCATGATCCGGTCGATTCGGTCCGACGACGCCGTCGCCTTGAAGAAGTCGAATGTCTTCTGCACCTCGAGCAGCACGTTCTCGGAGACCGCCCGCAGCACGGGCTGCGCCTCTTCGAACGACGCGCCATCGACGGGAATGCCCTTCTTCAGCTGCTCCGCCGATTCATGCGGCAGGTCGAGTTCTTTCTGAACCGCCTCGGTGTACGCGTTGCCGCCGATCGAGATGTCGCGGGTGAACATCGACTGCTCACCCTGGAGGATGTTGATGTTGATCGCGCTGGCGCCGGCGTTCAGCAGAACGACGACCTGCGCCGGATCGAGACCGTAGTTGATGTCGTACGCGTTCTGCAGTGCAAATGCGTCGACGTCGACGATGACGGGTGTGCGTCCGGCCTGGGCGATCACGCCGGTGTAGTCGCCGATCTTTTCTTTCTTGGCGGCAACCAGGAGCACTTCCATGCTCCCGCGAGAATCAGGTCCGGTTCCGGGATCCAGAATCTGATAGTCGAGATTGACGTCCTGGATGTCGAACGGGATGTACTGCTCGGCCTCCCAGTAGATCGACTCGTCGAGCTCCGTCTCCGTCATCACCGGCAGCGTGATTTTTTTGACGATCACGGCGTTGCCGGAGAGCGAGGCGCAGACCTCCTTCGCCTTGAATGCCTTGTTGTGCTCGAACACGTTGCGAATGGCCTCGGCCACCGCGCCGGCATCGATGATGGCGCCGTCGACGATGGCATCGGCGGGTACCGGCTCGGCACCGTACGCCGCAACGCGGAAGCCCTTGCCGGCGGCCTTCAACTCCACCGCCTTGACAGCACTCGATCCGATGTCGAGTCCGACTACCGATTTGGATTTACCAATGCCAAACATATAGAGCTCTCTGACGCACTGCCCTACTGTGATCCTCGATCACAGGCGCAACCGCCGTGCCACTAGCTCGACCACTCGGTCTTTGGCCTATTTCCACGTATTCGCGCTAGGCGCTCGTCTTGAAGGTGGCGGTTTTTCGAACCCTTCTGACGACAAAACGGTGCGCGAATCACACTTCTGTCATGTGGCCATCTGAATCTGTCACGCGGCTATCTGAACCGCGCGCGAGTCAAAGTTGTTATCGGCAGAATTGTTCCGGACTACAAACGAACGGGGCTTGCGCACGGGGTGACCGACGAACCCCGGAGAGCTCACCGACGAAGTCAGCGAAGTGCCACCGACGAAGTCGGCAAGTGCTACCGACGAAGTCGGCGAAGTGCTACTGACTCTGTGGCTTGACAAGATGTGACAGCGCTCCGTATCATTAGCGTTTACGGTCGTAGGAAACGTCCGCGCTGATGGCGGGCGCCCGGGAAATAAACCGCCCGGGCTCAGCAGCGTGGACCACCCCAGCCTCTGCCGATAGTGAGGTAGAGGCGAGGAATCCTTTTCACTGCAACTCGCTTGTGTTGGGGGACTCCTGAGGACGGTACGGCTGTTTGACACGGCCGGTGTCCGGAGCACGGGAGTTAACCGGCATAACCGACACAAGCAAGGGTGCGGAGTATTTCATGCGTACGTTTGTGGCGAGCGCGAAACGCGCCGACAGCCAATGGCACGTGATCGATGCCCAGGGTCAGGTTCTGGGGCGAATTGCCACCCTCAGCGCGCGGCTGCTCCAGGGTAAGCACAAGCCGTCTTACACGCCCTTCATCGATACCGGGGATCACGTCGTCATCATCAATGCTGGCGCGGTCAAGCTCACGGGTGAGAAGGAGCAGAAGAAGATCTATCGCCGGCACAGCGGTTACGAGGGCGGCCTGCGCGAGGAGCGCGCGGTCGACGTACGAAAGCGCAAGCCGGTTCGTTTAGTAGAGGAAGCGGTTCGCGGCATGTTGCCGAAGACCAAGATGGGAGACGCGATGTACCGGAAGCTCAAGGTCTACGCCGGTCCCGATCATCCTCATACCGCACAGCAACCGAAGAAGATCGAGGTCGCATAGCTTGGCAAGCATCGAATACTACGGCACAGGCCGCCGAAAGACATCGACCGCACGCGTTTTCCTCCGCCCCGGCAAGGGCGCCATCACCGTCAACCATCGCGAGTTCGACAAGTTCTTCACGACGGACGCGCTGCGCATGCAGGTGCGCCGTCCGCTCCTGTTGACGGAGACCGGCGAGAAGTTCGACATCCTCGCGACGGTCGATGGCGGTGGTATCAACGGTCAGGCCGGCGCCATGAAGCTCGGTATTGCGCGCGCGCTCTGCGAATTCAATGTCGAGTTGCGGAAGCAGCTGAAGAAGGATGGACTGCTGACATCCGACTCGAGAGTCAAGGAACGTAAGAAGTACGGTCTGGCTGGCGCCCGTAAGCGGTTCCAGTTCAGCAAACGCTAGAAAAGAGGGAGGGATCTTGCCCGGGATTGCGATGAAGGATTTGCTGGAGGCCGGAGTTCACTTCGGTCATCAGACGAAGCGGTGGAATCCGAAGATGAAGGAGTACATCTTCGGCGAGCGGAACGGCATCTACATCATCAACCTCAATAAGACCGTCAAGAAGTTCCGCGACGCTGAGGAGTTCATCACCAACCTCGCTGCCGATGGCCGAACGCTGCTGTTCGTGGGCACCAAGCGTCAGGCGCAGGACGTCATCGCTGAAGAAGCACAGCGATGCGGCATGTACTTCATCAACCAGCGATGGCTCGGTGGACTGCTGACCAACTTCACCACTATTCAACGCAGCCTCGGACGCCTTCGGGATCTCGAGTCGATGGTCACTGACGGCCGCTACGACACGCTCTCGAAGAAGGAGATCGCCCGCAACGAGAAGGAGAAGCGCAAGCTCCTCAAGAACCTCGAGGGCATCCGCCAGATGTCGCGCCTGCCGGACGCCGTCTTCGTCGTCGACACGCGCAAAGAGAAGATCGCCGTCGACGAGGCGCGCAAGCTGAAAATCCCGGTCATCGGCGTGGTGGATACCAATTGCGATCCGGACGAAGTCGATTACGTGGTGCCCGGCAACGATGATGCGCTGCGCGCGATTCGGCTCTTCGCGTCGAAGATCGCCGATGCCGTCGTCGCCGGCCGCGGCATGCGCGAGTCGCGGATGGCGGAAGAAGACGCGGCGCGCGCTGAGGAAGCGGCCGCCGCTGATTCAGCCGCTCGACTCACGCGCGCGGTGCGCCCGCAACGCCGAGCCGAGACCACAACCGCCGGGGCCTGAAAGCAGTAGAACCGAGGTTCATGCGCCGGCCCCATGGCCGGCGTTCTTTTGTACGGTCGGAGATTGAGATGGCAGAGATCACAGCAGCAATGGTGAAACAGCTTCGCGACCAGACGGGCGCGGGCATGATGGAATGTAAAGCAGCCCTGACAGAAGCAAACGGCGACATGGAAGAGGCTGTGACACTGCTTCGGAAACGAGGTCTGGCGCAGGCCGCCAAGCGAGCCGGCCGCGCGACGGCGCAGGGAGTGATCGGCAGCTACATCCACATGGGTGGCCGGATTGGCGTGCTCGTGGAAGTGAACTGCGAATCGGACTTCGTGGCGCGTACCGAGGACTTCGGCAACCTGGTGAAGGAAGTCGCGATGCATATCGCGGCGGCCGATCCGAAGTGGGTGCGACGCGAAGACGTGCCGTCCGAAGCGATCGAGAAAGAGAAAGCGATCTACCGCGCGCAGATGGAGAACTCCGGAAAGCCGGCCAACGTGCTCGAGAAGATCATCGAGGGCAAGCTCGGGAGCTTCTATTCGCAGTTCGTGCTGCTCGATCAGCCGTCGATTCGCGACGGGAGCATGACCGTCGCGCAGGTCGTGGCGCAAGCGACCGCAAAGACCGGCGAGAACATCCAGATCAATCGCTTCGTGCGATACCGGATGGGAGAAGGCGCGGAAGCTTAGGCTGTGCCGTAGGGCGGGTCCTGCTCTACGGACCCGCCGCGTCTAAACAACAAGACCCGGCCTACACAGCAGCTATAATCGCAAGTCGATGTCTTCCGACGCTGTCATCTCTACCACCCAGACCCCCGTCTACAAGCGCACGCTCCTCAAGCTCTCCGGTGAAGCCCTGATGGGCGAGCAGCAGTTTGGGGTCGATCCCGCGATCACCACACGAATCGCGCTCGATATCGGGGAAATCCAGAGTCTCGGGGTCGAGACGGCGATCGTCATCGGAGGGGGCAACATCTTCCGCGGGATCGCGGCCAGCGCGCGCGGAATGGATCGCGCGACTGCCGACTACATGGGCATGCTGGCCACGGTCATCAACGCCCTTGCGCTGCAAGACGCGCTCGAACAGCACGGTGTAGTCACGCGCGTGGTCACCGCCATCGAGATGCGTGCTGTCGCCGAGCCCTTCATTCGGCGCCGGGCGATCAGGCACCTCGAAAAAGGCCGGGTGGTCATTTTCGCGGCCGGAACGGGAAGTCCATATTTCACGACCGACACCGCCGCTGCCCTTCGCGCCATGGAGATCAGGGCTGATGTGATCCTGAAGGGTACGAAGGTCGACGGCATCTACACAGCGGATCCAATGAAGGATCCGGAAGCAACGAAGTACACGAAGATTTCGTATCTCCAGGTGCTCGAGCGACAGCTGAAAGTCATGGACGCCACGGCGATCTCGCTGTGCATGGACAACAAGCTGCCGATCGTCGTGTTCAACCTGCGGCAGGCTGGCAATATCCGTCGGGTCGTATTGGGCGATCCGATCGGCACGACCGTGTCGGTGTGAAGGGGTCAGACCCTTTCACACTTTCGCACCAACCAACTGAGCTATGGAATTCAAAGACCTGAAAGGCATGTTCACGGACGTCAAGGGGCGGATGGATGCGGCTATAGATCGCGTGCGGCGCGACATGGCGCACGTACGAACCGGACGCGCCACGGTCAGCCTGCTCGACGGCATCCAGGTCGACGCCTACGGCACGCGCATGCCGATCAACCAGGTGGCGACGCTCTCGGTCCCTGAACCTGCGCTCATCATCGCGCAACCGTTCGACCCCCAGGTCATGGGTGCAATCGAAAAAGCGATTCGCGCGTCGGATCTGGGCCTGAATCCCGCGAACGACGGCAAAGTCGTACGCGTTCCCATTCCGGCGCTGACCGAGGAACGGCGCAAGGAGCTGTCACGCCACATCCACAAGCAGGCAGAAGAGGGACGGAACTCGGTTCGCGGGGTTCGTCGAGACGCCAACGAACGGCTGAAGAAACTGCTGAAGGACCATACGATTTCCGAAGACGATGAGCGGAAGGGACTCGATCAGGTGCAGAAGATGACGGACGAACACGTCAAGCTGATCGACGACCTGCAGAAGAAGAAAGATCAGGAATTACTGGGACACTAATCCCCGAAAGACACCCCAAGAGAACGCGCCGTAAGCAGCAGGTCGTAGTCGAGCGGCACGGTCTTCGTCTTCCCCACCACCTCGCCGATCGGAATCGGCACGAGATCAGGAGGATGGTTCGCCACCATCTTGCCGAAGTGGCCGTGGAGCAGCAGCTCGACGGCTTTCCCGCCGAACCGTGTGGCCAACGTTCGATCGAACGCAGTCGGGGTTCCGCCACGTTGCAGATGACCGAGCACGACGTGCCGCGTCTCCTTCCCCGCGCGCTCCTCGAGCTGCTTCGCGCACAGCGCGCCCGCTCCTCCGAGCCGTTCCGCATGGCCGCCGTGCGCCGCTTCGATGACTGACAGCGAGCCGTCAACCGGTCGCGCCCCCTCAGCGACCACGACGATGCTGAATCGGGCACCTCGAGCCTCGCGGTCGCGGAGACACACCGCCACTTTGTCCACGTCGTACGGAATCTCTGGAATCAGGATCACGTCGGCTCCGCCGGCGACGCCGCTGTGGAGCGCAATCCACCCGGCGTAGCGGCCCATCACTTCGACGACCATGATCCGGCGATGGGCTTCGGCCGTGGAGTGCAGTCGATCGATCGCATCGGTTGCGAAGTCGACAGCCGTATCGAATCCGAAACAGCTCGTCGTCCCGACGATGTCGTTGTCGATCGTCTTCGGGACGCAGACGAGCGGTATGCCCATCTTGTAGAACTCGTACGAGATGGCGAGCGTGCCGTCGCCGCCGATGCATACCAGCGCGTCGAGCGACATCTTGCCGAACATCTCGAACACCCGCTCTGCGTAGTTGAACGTGCCCTGGGGCGTGACGATCGGCTCGGCAAACGGATTGCCGCGATTCACCGTCCCGAGGATCGTTCCTCCGAGCCGCAGAATGCCGGTGACATCGCGCGGTCCCAGCGGGCGTGACTTTTCGGGGTAAATGAGACCGTCGAAGCTGTCCTCGAGCCCGATGACCTCGACGCCGGCGTTGGAAGCGGCCTTCACCACCGCGCGAATCACGGCGTTCAGACCCGGGGCGTCCCCGCCTCCGGTGAGGACTCCAATTTTTTTGATCTTCGGCATGGCGGCAGCCGTCGCGGGGGGTCGCGTGGCGAGTTACCTGAAGTATAGCAGTCGAGACACGTCGTAACGCGCTGCAGCAAGACACAACGTTGTAACGAAGGTCAACGAAGCTGACAGCAACGTAGGATTGAGTGGAGTACGGCGAGAATCACATTCAACAGCGAAGACCTGCCCGAGATCCGTCGCACGGTGAAGTGATCACTAGCGGGGACGCCTTTCCGCTTCGGGCGCGCGGCGGCGTCCCGCGTGGCAGGATCCCTCGCCTGTTGGTGCCGCGCGCTCTTTCGTAATTAGCCGTTGGTCTTTGACAACTAGATATTCAATCAGGGCCACCGGCCCGACCTAGCGATCGCAGGCTACGTGAGACGTCCGTCCGTTGGAGCACCTGGATGCGGTCAGCAGCACCTCTTGACTGGCAGGGCCATCTTCCCCTTTCGGAACATGCCACAGGAAGTTGCACGCCTTGCACAGGAAGAAGTCCACACCTGGAGAATAGAGGGCGTGATTGACGTCTTCAACTCCGGGACGATGGCAGTTCGGGCAGACTGTTCTTGCCGACACCTTACCTAGAAGCTCAGCAAGAGTCGTGCAAGGCGGAAAGACTTAGTGTTTCCGTCAAACGCGCTCGAGATTGTCTGAACTGCAGAGACCTGCGTCTGCCGGCACGGCGAATTCACCAGGTTAGTTTGGGTCCCAAACGAGACTACCTGGGGGTGTCTACCGTTGGATGTCAGATTTGTAAGAAGGCACCTTCGGGTCGGGCGTTGATGGCAGCTTCTTCCGCTGAACAACGCTCTCCGCATACGCCATCAAGCGGCTGAGTCGGCTGTCCGTTTCCGCAGTCTTCTCGCGTGTTGCCGCCGATTTCTTCACGAGATTAGCGATTTCCTCGCGAGTCTGTTGCATACGCGTGCCGGATTGCTCGGCAGCATAAGCAGGATTTCTGCCATACACCCCAATTCACGAAACGGTTCGCGACTCGCCAGACCAGTTAATAAGGATTATGGCGTCCCGCGCGGAAGGGCGCTCCATCGCGGCTCAAACGTGTCTTGAGCACTTCTTTTTCTATCGAGGAACCTCTCAACGCTAGCGATGAGGGCTTGCAGTTGACCGTGAAGTTCCGCAGCCTTCTTGCGAATGCGTTCTGACTTATCCAGTAGCGCTGTTACCTCAAGCCGCGTGCCCCGCATGAGATCAACTCGTTACTACTGTGTGAAGAGCACCATTCTTGCCAGCCACGCGGCCGAGGCTAGCACTTCGGCGGCATGCGCCGGTAGTGATGAGCCTCCATGAGTCTGACGGGAGGATGAGTTCGCATATATACTCGCGTTCTCGCCTGAGGCTCGAGTGCCGCATCGCATCTGCCCGCAATGTCGCGCTACCGGCCGAATCCTCACGGGTGCAAGCCAAGATCTGAACGACCTTCTGGCGTGGCGCAGCAAGCCGGCATTACGACGGGCGACGTGAGTCTCCAGACGCTGCGCCATACGGCCATCAGACGGATGATTGATTGCGACGGGGATTGACGATTTCACAGTAATGGCCATCTCGGGCCATCGGTCAGTGCGGATGCTGGAGCGCTATACCCATCCGACGACCCGCCAGGAAGCTGGACGCGCTGACGGTCGACTTGGATGGGCAGAATCCGGGCAGAACTGAAACAAGCACCGAAGAAAACATTGGTGGACGGCGCGAGGCTCGAACTCGCGACCTCCGCATTGCGAACGCGGCGCTCTCCCAACTGAGCTAGCCGCCCACTGTTCTCGTGTCGCGCATACCGTCGAAACACGGCGGCATGCGCATCCAACTACTCTAGCACTTGGGACTTGCTGGCCGCAATTACGGCGGTCTCCTGGGACAGTCAGTGTTCGCGCTCGAACGTCAGATAGAGTGGCGCCGCGCCGAGGACCATCAGGAACCCGAAACTTCCCCATCCCGCCTTGTTCGCGGCCTTGAAGCGAGCGTGCTCACCGGGCTGCAGCACGACCTCGTGTGTCTTCCAGAACAGCGTGTTGTGCACGCGGAGTCGATGGGGACCGGCGGGCAAATCGTGCGTCACCGCTTCACCGTTCTTCAATATCGCGATCTGTTCACCATCGACCGACACGAATATCTCGCGGATACCTGCATCGTCGGGAGACTGCCGGCTTACGGTAATCGTGGCGACCTGCTCCGCGCGCGGCTCCGCCTTTGCCAACTCCGCGCCAGTTTTTCCTCCCGGCGGACGCACGCCTGAGCCACTCTCGCGAAAAGCCATGAAGACCATCCTAAACCAGGCTCGCCTCCACGACTGCTGATTGCCCAGACCTGAACCGAGAACACTTAAAATCAAGGCACAGAATGGCGCTGAAGAATTCGAGAATTCCGCTGGGCCGGGCAGACATGCTCGCCTCGACGGCCGTCCGTGAGGCCCATCAGGCCGGCCTCCCTGCGGACGACATCGTACCGGTTGGCGGAGTCCGTCGTTACGCCCCGGCGGTCGATGGTGCCGTTCTTCTTGCGGTCACCGATGATGCTCGACGCGAAGAGTTCCTCGCCGGTTTTGCCCGCCTCGCGTTCGTGCGATCCGTCGTCGGCAGTTCTCCCTCGAGCGTGCGAGTCTCAACCGACCGCGGCCTGGTGGAAGTGCATGTCTCACGTCCCGACACGGCAGGCGCTGCCCTTGTCTGGCACACCGGAACGCGCCGGCACACCAAGTGGCTGCAGGCTCGGGCCGAGACACTGGGCTTGCAGTTCGCGCACGGTCGGCTCGAACGGACGGGAGGCATTCCAGTACTCGTTCCAGACGAACAGACCTTTTACCGCCTTCTGGATCTCCCTTACATTGCACCCGAGCTGCGAGAGGGAGAAGACGAAGTCGACGCAGCAGACCGCGGTCGCTTGCCGTCACTCGTCACCACGCTTCACATCCGCGGCGACTTGCATATGCACACCACCTGGAGCGATGGCCGCGACTCCATCATGCACATGGTGCTCAGCTCGCGTCAGCTCGGATACGAGTATGTCGCGATCACGGATCACTCGGAGCGATCGTGGGCATCACGCAAGCTGCTGTCGCTGGAGGTTCCGCTTCAACGCGAGGAGATCGACACCGTTCGCTCTCACGCCCCGGGCATCGAGATACTGCACGGCGTGGAAGTGGACATCATGCCGGACGGGTCGCTCGACTTCAACGATGAGACGCTAGAGGGTTTCGACATCGTGCTGGCGTCACTTCACGATGCGAACGGACAGGATGGCCGGCGGCTCACCGATCGCTACTTACAGGCGATGCGGCATCCGCTGGTCAATGTCATCACCCACCCCGCGAATCGATCGCCCGCCCTGTCCGACGGCTACGAGCTCGACTTCGACCGACTGTTCGAGGTGGCCGTCGAAACCGGAACAGCGATGGAAATCGACGGCGCACCGGGTCACCTCGATATGGATGGACGGGTGGCCAGGCGCGCCGCCGACGCCGGAGTGACCATCGTCATCAACAGCGATTGCCACCGGGCAGAGGCACTCGGGCGCCAGATGAGCTTCGGAATTGGTACGGCTCGAAGGGGATGGGTGGGCCCCGAGCAGGTGCTCAACACCCGCGGAATCGACGGAGTACGCCAGTTTGTTGCCCGGAAACGTGGACGCTCGGCCCGGTAGGGTGCGCCATCCCACATGTCAAAGCAGGCACCCGCCTTGCTGGTATCGTAGACACGTCCGCGGACGAACCGCAGTCTTCGAGCGTTTTATGCGACTCCTTGCATCGCTTGTCGTGCTACTTTCTCTATCTGTTCTGGGCTCTGCCCAAACGGGGCGGAGTCCGGAGGAACTGGCCAGGGCGCTTCAGGAGCGATATCAGAGCGTGCGCGATTTCACCGCGGACTTCGTGCAGACGTACCGCGGCGGCGTGCTGCGCACCGAGACGCGCGAGCGCGGGACAGTCGCAGTGAAAAAGCCAGGGCGGATGCGCTGGATTTACACGAGCCCCGAACGCAAGGAGTTTGTGTCGGACGGGATGAAGATGTATGCGTATATCCCAGAGGACAAGCAAGTCACCGTGTCCAATGTGCCGACCGACAGCGAGGCGCCGACGCCAGTACTCTTTCTTGCCGGAAAAGGCGACCTCGTGAAAGACTTTACGGCTACTCGGGCTGAAAGTCCGGTGCCAGGGTCAGTGGCGATAAAGCTCACCCCGCGCCGCACGGAGCCGGAATACGAGTACCTCATTGTGGCGGTCGATCCGGCGTCACTCCAGATTCGCGCGCTGACCACGCGGGATCGCCAGGGCGGTGAATCGACGCTCAGGTTCGAGAATCTGAAGGAAAATCAGGGCATATCCGATAACGATTTTGCGTTCCGCATTCCACGCGGTGTCGACGTCATCTCGAATGGCCAACGCAACTAGCCGACTCTTTCTGCTTCCGATCGTGTTGTCAGTCGCGATCGCGGGCTGCGCAACCGGTGCGGCCATGCGCGCCGGGCGCGACGCGGATCTCGTCAAGGACTACGACCGCGCGATCGTCGAGTACACCAAGGTGCTGCGCGAGGATCCGGATAACCGCGAGGCGCGCAAAGCGCTGGAGTTGTCCAAGATCCGCTCGTCGCTCGATCACTTCTCACGCGGTCGACGCTACGAAGCCGGCGGACGGCTCAACGAGGCGCTCGTCGAGCTGCAGATCGCCGCGGAGTTGAACGCTGGCAGCGCCGAGGTCGATCAGCTGCTGAACAGCGTGCGCACGCAGCTGCGCAACAAGCTCGCCGTGCGAGAGGGCAAGACCGAGCTCGAGACGCTGGTCGAGCGCTCGCGCGCGCTGATGCCGGCAGGTCAGGAACTGCCGACCGGCATCCGGATGCCGGATTCGCTCACGTTCCGCGACGCCAACTCGCGTGACATCTTCACCGCGCTCGGCAAGATCGCCGGCGTCAACGTGATCTTCGACCCGCAGTTCCGGCCTCAGGCGGTGAGCATCGATCTCAAGAACAGCTCATTCGAAGAGGCGCTGCAGGCGGTTGCGACAACGACGCGCAACTTCTATCGCGTGACTGCCCAGCGGACCGTCACCATCATCCCGGATACGAACGCAAAGCGACAGGAGTACGAGGAAGAAGTCGTGCGCCCCTTCTTCCTCAGCAACGCCGATCTGAAGGAAACGATGGACTTGTTGCGCGTCGTGATCGATGCGCGGCGCGTCGCGCCGGTCACCGCGACCAACGCGATCATGATCAAGGACACGCCGGAGCGGGTCGCAGCCGCCGGCAAGATCATCGCGGCGATCGACAAGGCACGGCCTGAGGTCGTGATCGACGTGGAGCTCCTCGAAGTCGATCGCACCCGCCTGAAGGAGTTTGGACTGCAGCTCGCCTCGCCCGCCGGCGATACGCCGACGGGCATCAACGGCACCGTAAGCGTCAACCGGGACGGCCTGTCCTTCCGCGACCTGAGCAACCTGACGCAGGCGGACATCCTGCTGACCAATCTGCCGAACTTGTACTATCGACTGCTGAAACAGGACACCAACACGCGCACCCTGGCCAATCCTCAGCTCAGAACGTCCGAAGGAGTGGCGGCGCAGGCCCGCTTCGGCGAGCGCGTCCCCGTCCCCGTCACGACGTTCTCACCGATTGCGACGGGCGGCGTCAATCAGCAGCCGATCACGTCGTTCAACTACGAAAACATCGGCGTCAACATCGACATCACGCCGCGCACGCACCACGACGATCAGGTCTCGCTCGCGCTGAAGATATCCGTGAGCAACATCTCGGGGACAGGCTTCGGTAACCTGCCCACGTTCGGCAACCGCGAGATCAGTACGGTCATTCGCCTCAAGGACGGAGAGACGAACCTTCTCGCTGGCCTCATCCGCGACGAGGAGCGCCGGGTTCTTCGCGGCGTAGCCGGCCTGAGCGATCTGCCGGTCGTCGGCCGCCTGTTTGCGCAGACACAGCGCGAGATTCAGGAGACGGACATAGTCCTTACGCTCACGCCGCGCGTCATCCGCGTGCTCGATCTGACCGAGGAAGATTTGCGCCCCTTCCGCGTGGGCGAGAACGCGACCGCACCACTCTCGCTGCCCGTGCCGGTTCCGTTGCCGTCACCGGCTGCGCCGCCGGCAGAACGCGAACAAGCGGCTCCCCCGGGGCAACCGCCGGCCGAGCCGCCCGATCAATTGCCCGGCGCAAAGCCAATCCTGCCGCCGGCACCACCACCACAGCGCTGACACTTCGGTGTCAGGCAGTGAATCGTGAATAGAGTCAGCATCGCACCGAAGATCGTTCGGGACGATCGCACCGACGCTCGTTATTCCACCTTTGCCACCTTCGCGCCGAGCGCTTCAAGGCGATCGACGAGCTGACTGTATCCGCGCTCGACGGTCTCGAGCGGCGCCACTCGTGTCTGTCCCTCGGCGGCCAGGCCGGCGGCAATAAGCGACATGCCGGAGCGCAGATCGCGGCTGTCGAGCGTGCGCCCGCCGCGCAGCTTCGTCGGGCCTGTCACGATGATGCGGTGCGCGTCGGCGAGAAAGAGGTCGGCACCCATGCCGCTCATCTGCTCCAGCGCAAACAGGCGCAGCTCGTACATCCAGTCGTGCACCAGTGTGCGCCCCGCGGCCTGTGTCGCAAGCACGGTCACAAGACTCACGAGATCGCTCGGGAACGACGGCCAGAGTCCGGTCGCGATGCGGCGCACGGCCTGCGGCTTCGAAGGCCTGACCTCGAACACGCCATTGCGCATCCCGCAGTCGACACGCATACGCTGCATGACCGCAGCGACAACCTCGATGTCTTCCTCGCGGCACCCTTCAATCGCGATTTCACCGCCGGTGATCGCACCCACCACTGCCCAACTGCCCGCCTCGATGTAATCGCCCCCGAGCTTGTGGCTCGCGCCGCGCAGGCGGGAGATTCCCTCGATGCGCAGCTTGGAACTACCGATTCCGGTGACGGTCGCCCCCATCTTCGTCAGGAACTCACAGAGCTCGACGACGTGGGGTTCGGTCGCGGCGTGCCGAATTTCGGTGACGCCGGGAGCCGAGGCGGCCGCGAGCAGCGCCGTCTCGGTCCCTGTGACCGATGCTTCGTAGAGATACATCGACGCTGGTTTCAGGCCGTCCGGCGCCTCGAGGACATGGTCGGGCCCGTGTCGTTCGCGCGCGCCGAGCGCCTGCAGTGCCTCGGTGTGCGTCGAGATCGTGCGACGCGCGGGAAAGTCGCCGCCGGGCGGCGCGATATGCGCGCGCCCCGTCCGCGCGAGCAGTGGCCCGAGGAGGAGCACCGAGCCGCGAAGCCGTCCCACCAGGCTTCGATCAGGGTTGTCCGTGTTGATGCGCGGCGTCCGGATCCGCAGCGTGGTTGTCCCGATACCTTCGACCTCGGCGCCGATGTCGAGCAGTAGCCGCGCCATCACCTCGACGTCGCCGATGCGCGGCACGTTGGTCAGCACGCACTCCTCTTCAGTGAGGAGGCACGCCGCCAGCAGCGGCAGCGCGGCGTTCTTGTTGCCTTCCACGGCCACTCGACCTTCCAGCCGGTGCCCCCCTTCGATCAGTAATGTCGACATCAGCGCGCTTTCTGCAGGAACCCCACGTCTTCATTCCCCTCGAGTCCGACAAACACCGGCTCCGGCCGCAGCCAGACGCCGCACCAGTCGATCACGGCGCGCTTGATCTGCACGGCAAACCGAAGCACGTCACGTGATGTCGCTCCGCCACGATTGACGATCGCCAGCGGATGTTTCGTCGACACGGCTACGGTCCGTTCACCGTGTCCTTTGCGAATACCAGAACGTTCAATGAGCCAGGCGGCGGGTATTTTCACCCGGCTGTCAGCCATCGCAAAGCCCGGAACACGCTCACCTGAAAGCGAAGCGATGCGCTCACGGTCGTCGAGCGACACGACCGGGTTCATGAAAAACGATCCAACACTGCGAGTATCCGGATCGCTCGCATCGATCACCATCCCCTTGCGTCGCCGAATCGTGAGCACGGCGGCGCGCACATCACTCGGCCGCGGGCTGGTGTGGCCGCAGCGTTCCAACTCGGCGATGAGCTCAGGGTAAGTCGGCGCCGCTGTGGACTCACTCAAGCGAAATGAGACGCCGCACACGATAAAACGACCCGCATCCTCGGTCTTGAAGCGACTCATGCGGTAGGAGAACCCACAGTCGGCAACGGTGATCTCGGTCAGCGACGACGTCGAACGATCGAACGCGACAACACGATCGATGACACTGCCCACTTCCTGTCCGTACGCGCCGACGTTCTGGATTGGCGTTCCGCCCACGGTCCCAGGGATACCCGACAAACACTCCACTCCGCTCAAACCTCGAGCGACAACGGACTCGACGAGGCGATCCCACGACTCACCCGCACCAGCGTTGACGATCGTGTG
>Ga0075423_10000709_pt1 | contig 27638 bp, 25 predicted proteins | sample SoiMethybrSBSTD2_FD_80114 | JGI IMG/M metagenome (GOLD analysis project Ga0075423, IMG submission 80114) | Bulk soil microbial communities from a Populus tree surrounding site in Tennessee, USA - Soil MetaG P. TD hybrid SBSTD2 | ecosystem: Environmental > Terrestrial > Soil > Tree plantation... | reverse complement strand
TCCGCGAGTGGGGCCGTGAGCGCGGCGGCGAGGCGAGTCGACAAGTCCGGTCGCGCGGCGCGCAACGCGTGCACCAGCGCCGCCCGATCGGACCGGAACGCCGGCGGCCCGCCGCCGAGCGCCTCGAACGCGACTGCGGAGAGACTGTGCAGATCGGCCCGCCCGTCTACCCGGCCGCTCACCGCCTGCTCGGGCGCCATGTAGCCCGGCGTGCCGATCGCGGCTCCGGGCTGTGTGAGTGAAGACTCCCCAGCGCCTTCCACGCGGGCGATGCCGAAATCGGCGAGCAGGGCCCGGCCGCTGTCCTCGTCGAGCAGGATGTTGGAGGGCTTCACGTCGCGGTGCACGATGCCGCGCCGGTGCGCGTACCCGAGAGCGTCCGCGATCTCGCGCACCATCCGGAGGATGTGGTCGGTCGGGACGCGCGGGTCGCCACGAAGGCGCTCCTCGAACGTATCGCCCCGAACGAACGTCATGATGAGGAAGCTGATCCCCTCGCGCGTGTCGAAGTCGTACACCCGCACGATGTTGGGGTGGTCGAGCGACGCGCCCAGCGTCGCCTCGCGGCGGAAGCGCTCGTGGCGCATGGTGCTCGATGCCACGTCGGGGGGCAGGACCTTCACCGCCACGATGTGACCGAGCGTGCGGTGGCGGGCGCGGAACACCGCGCCCATGCCCCCGACGCCGGCGAGGCTCAGCACCTCGTAACGGTTGCCGACTGCGCGCTGCACGGCGTCGAGGTCAGGCGTCTGCATAAGAGCAGGGGAATGTACCTGCGCTTGCCCGCGGCCGCAGCGTGCCCGATACTCGGGGGCGCGCTATGCCCTCCGTCTTCTGTCGCGTGCTCGGGCCCGTGCGGGTCACCGTCGCCGGTGCGGACGCGCCGGCGGAGCTCTTGTGGCGCAAACACGTCGCGCTGCTCGTGTATCTGGCGCGGAGTCCGCGGAAGAGTCGCACCCGCGAGCACCTGATCGGCCTGCTGTGGAGCGACCGCGATGAGCGGCAGGCCCGACACTCGTTGAGTGAGGCGCTGCGCGTCCTGCGGCGCGCCCTCGGGGTCGAGCAGCTGGTGGCCGACGTGGATCAGCTCCGGCTGGCGCCGGACGCCGTGGCGCTCGACTGCGATCGGTTTGCCGAGCTGTGCGAACGGAGCGACTGGGGGGCTGCCGCCGCGCTGGTCGACGGCGAGTTCCTCGAGGGTCTGGCGATTCCAGAGGCGAGCGATTTCGAGAACTGGTTGGCTGCCGAACGGGCGCTGTGGCGGGCGCGGGCGCTGGACGCTCTGGTTCAGGGGGTCACCACGGATCTGGCGCGTGGTGACGCGGCGTCCGCCGCTCGGGTGGGACTCCGCGCCGTCGCCCTCGACCGCACGTCCGAGCCGGCAGCCCGCGCCGCGATGCGCGCCCTCACGCTGGCGGGCGACCGCGCCGCCGCCCTACGCGTGGCCGACGAGCTCGCACACGCCCTGCACGACATGCTCGGCGCGGAGGTGAGCGAGGATACCGCGCGTCTCGTCGCACGGGTCCGCGACACTCGCGTCGGGCGCCGCGTGGTGGCTGCTCCGCCCGACGCCCGCCCGCGGCCGCCGCTGGTGAGCCGCAGCGTCGAGCTGGCGACGCTCACGGCGGCGTGGCAGCGAGCGCGCCGCGGGCGTGGGCAGGTCGTGATCGTGGAGGGCGAGCCCGGGGAGGGGAAGACCCGGCTCATCGAGGAGGTGTTGGCCCACGCGCGCTTGGATGACGCCACGGTGGCCACGACCCGCGCCGTGCCCGCCGAACAGAAGACAGAGTGGAGCGCACTGGCCGGTCTGCTCGCCGGAGGGCTGGGCGACGCGACAGGGGTTGCGGGCGCGCCGGCTGAAGCGCTGGCCGGGCTCGCCGGGCTCGATGGCGATCTGCAAACGAGGTTCGGCTCCACTGCGCCCGCGGCCCCGGTCGGAGAGGCGCTCGGGGCAGTCGTGGGCGCCGTGGCCGCAGAGCGGCCGGTCCTCATGGCGCTCGATGACGTCCAATGGTGCGACGCGGCCACGCTGGCCGCTCTCCCCGCGCTGGCTCGCGACACGGCGGCCCGACCGGTACTCCTCCTGCTGGGGCTGTCCCGCGGGTCACCCGAGGGCGAGCGGCTGGATGATCTACGCGCCCGGCTGGGCCGCGATCTCGAAGGTGCGGTCGTTCGCGTGGGACGGTTCGACGCGACGGCACTGCGTGAGCTGGTGCGCTGGGCGCTTCCGCAATATGACGCCCCTGACGCGGAACGCCTGACGCGCCGGGTGGAGCGCGACACGGGAGGACTGCCGCTGCTCGCGGTCGCGATGCTCGAGGCCGTGGCGGCGGGATTCACGCCCGCGCCCGATGCACCGGCCTGGCCGTCGCCGACGCGGACCCTCGTCGACTCCCTCCCCGGGAACCTGCCCCCCACCATCATCGGCGTCGTGTGCCGACGGTTCCGTGAGCTCTCCGAGGCCGCCCAGCAAGTGCTCGGTGCGGCGGCGGCGCTGGATGAGCGGGTGGACGCGGGCCGCCTCGCCCGTGCCACCGGGCTCGACGGCGCAACGCTGTCGCCGGCGCTCGATGCGCTCGAGTGGGAGCGCTGGCTGGTGGCGGACCCGCGCGGCTACGTGTTTACCGCGCCGATCGAGCGGGCCGTCCTGTTGCAGGAGATGATCACCCCGGGGCAGGTGCGGCGTTACCGGGCGAACGAGCGCGCTTGAGATCGGCTTGAGGCCATAGACCGAACGTGTCCCCGGACCTTCGACCGGGAGACACCATGCAGTTCGGACACCTCGGCATCGGACTCGCAATCGCATCGCTCGACCCGCGCCCGGAGACGTTCCTGGTGGTCGGGGCGGCGCAATTCCTGCCAAATGCCGATTCACTCATCATCCGGGCCGGGTGGGCGAAGCCCGAGTTCCACGGCACGTGGAGTCACAGTCTTCTGTTCTCCGGCGCCGTGGGAGCCCTCGCGGTCGCCTTGTTCGGCCCCTGGCTCGGAGGCCTGGCGCTCGCGAGCATCCTTGCGCACCTGCTCGCCGACCTGCCGACCGACACCGGTCTCCCGCTGCTGCTGCCGTTCAGCCGGCGGCGCTTCTCGCTCAACCTCTGGAAGAACACGGGTTACTGGGGGCGCGGGATGTATATCGGCTACTACCGCCAGCGGTGGGCCTGGATCCTCGAGGGTGCGGTATTCGCCGTGGTGGCGTGGCGCTACACGGGGCTGTTGGCGTGAAGCTCCTCACATTCTTCGCGCTCGCGCTGCTCGTGCACGGACCCCTGTCGCCATTCCTGCCGACGGCGTTCGAGGCGACCCTGCTGTACTACGCGCCCCTGTATCCCGCCTGGCTGCTCGCGTTGGTCGGCACGCTCGGCGCGTCGCTAGCGGAAGGCCTCAACTACCGCCTGATCGACTGGGCTACGGAGCTCCCGCAGCTGGCGCGGCTGGCGGACCGGCCTGGGGTGCGCTGGAGCGTCGCGGCGTTCCAGCGCGCTCCCTTCTGGACCACCGCGCTCGTGATTTTCTCCCCGATACCCGACTCGGCGGTGCGCGTCCTGGCACCGTTGGCGCGATACCCGCTGCCCAAGTTTCTTGGCGCGGTGGCGCTGGGACGTTTCCCGCGCCTGCTCCTGATCGCCGCACTGGGCGGACTGGTTGCCGTACCCGCCGGGGTGTTGCTCGGCGGCGGCGTCGCCCTCGTGGGGCTCGCTGTGGGGCGACAACGCGTGGCGTCCGCATTCCGGTGGTTGGGGGGGCGGTACCGCGATCTCTACGCCGTCGCCGTCGCAGGATTCCGTCTCTAACCGGAGTGGACCATGTGGCTTCTCGCGCTGGCCTTGGTCGCCGACACGACTCATGCATTCTCCCTGGAGCTTTCGCCGGCGGAGTCGGTTTCGGTCGCAGTGACGGGAACGGGAGATCCCGTGGTCTTGGTACCGGGCCTGTTCGGTTCGGCGTTCGGATACCGCACGCTGATTCCGCTGCTCACGGACGCCGGCTATCGGGCGATCGTCGTGGAACCGCTCGGCATCGGCAGCTCGGCGCGCCCGGAGCGCGCGGACTACTCCCTCACCGCTCAGGCCGACCGGATTGCGGCTGCCCTCGACCGGCTGGGCGTGCGGCGCGCGGTGGTCATCGCGCACTCACTGGGAGCATCGATGGCGTTTCGCCTGGCCTATCGACGACCCGATCTCGTGGCCGGCATCGTGTCGCTCGAGGGCGGGCCGGCCGAGGCCGCGGCCACGCGGTCGTTTCGCCGTGCCATGAAGCTCGCGCCCTGGATCAAGCTGTTCGGGGGCGTGCAGCTCGTACGGAAGAAGATCCGCAGCCAGCTGATCCGAGCGTCGGGGGATCCATCGTGGGTGAGCGAGCGGGTGGTCGACGGTTACACGGCGGGCGCCGCGCGCGATCTGGACGCGACGCTGAAGGCGTTTCTCGCCATGGCCGAGCGGCGCGAGCCGGAGCGGTTGCGGCCGCATCTGGCCGAGGTGCGGTGCCCCGTCCGTCTGCTGCTCGGCACGGCGACACACGAGGGCGGGGTCAGCGTGGAGGAAGTCGCCGTCCTCGCCGCCGCCCTGCCGGCATTCGTCGTGGACAGCGTGACCGGGGCGGGGCACTACATCTACGAGGAGCAGCCCGCCGTCGTGGTGGCAGCCGTGCGACGGCTGCTGGCGTCGTAGGGTCCGTTGCCCCGGACCTTGGAGGGTGGTTACAATTCCCCGCGACATGACCAATCGCCTGCTGGTGAGCTTGATCCTCGTCGTCGCGGCGGGCGATTTGCCCGCGCCGGAGCCTGCGGCGGACGCGAACGAGGCTCGGATCTTCCTGGACGACCGGGCCGGTACGCTCGTCCTCGACCTGGCGCCGATGGATCTGCCGGCGAACACGCCGCACCATGGGATCGCACAGCCGCCGGTCGCGACGCTGGAGATACCGGAGAGTGGATCGATCTACGGCTTCCGGGTGCAGGTGGTGGACAGCGCCGGACACGAGTTGCCCGACGAGCTGATCCATCACTTCAATCTCATCGACCCGGACCACCGCGAGTTGTTTCTCCCGATCTCGCGCCGCCTGTTGGCGGCCGGGCACGAGACCGGGACGATCCGGCTGCCGCGGCTCTTGTTCGGCGTGCCCCTGAAGCGCGGGGAACATGTCGTCGCGAGCGCCATGGTCGAGAACCTCACGCCGGCCGCGTATCGCGGGGCCCGCGTGCGGCTGGTGATGAGCTTTACTCCCGCAAAGCGGCCGTGGCCGCTGTTCGCCGCGTCGCCCTGGCAGATGGACGTGGCGTTTCCGGTCGGCGACAAGTCGTTCACGCTGCCCCCCGGTCGCTCGTCCCGCGCCTACGAGGGCAGCCCGGCCGTGCCCGGCCAGATCGTCGGTCTGGGCGGGCACATGCACGACTACGGGCGGGTGATCGAGTTCGCCGACGTGACGACCGGCGAGGTGATCTACCGGGCCGCGCCCGTGGCGGACTCCGGCGGGCGCATCGCGTCGATCCCGATCGCGATGCTGTATGGTTGGACGCGCCTGGGGGTGCACATCGTCCCGGAGCATCGCTATCGTATCGCCGTCTCGTACGACAACCCCACCGACGCACCGATCCCGGATGGGGGTATGGGCGTGGTCGGAGGCCTGTTCGTGCCCGACCGCGGCGTGACGTGGCCCGCGGCGGATCCGGGGGACTCGCTGTATCGGCAGGATTACCGGCACTACATGCGGCTCGAAGGGGGGGGCGGCCATCACATGATGGAGATGGCGGGCAAGCCCATGTCTATGCCCATGAAGATGGGTTCGCACGAGCACACCTCGCACGCCCGCCCCTAAGTCGCCGGCCGACGTTGTCCTGTTCGACTTCGGCGGCACCCTCGACGCCGACGGGGTGCACTGGAGTCCGCGCTTTCACGCCGCCTATCGCGCGGTCGGCGGTGCGCTCGACTACGCTGCCTTCGATTCCTTCTTCAAGACCGCCGACCAAGCGCTCGGGAGCCTACCCGGCATCGGGGCGCTGGGGTTCCGCGCCACGATCGAGGCGGCGGCTCGAGTGGTCGTCGGGCTGCTGCCCGACCGCGTGGATGCCGGCGCACTCGCGCTTCGGTTGCACGCCGAAGCGCTGGATGTCGTGGCACGCAATGTCCCGATTCTGGAGCGGCTGGCCCGGCGCTACCGCCTCGGGGTGGTGTCCAACTTCACCGGCAACCTGCAACCGTGTTTGGAAGAGCTGGGCCTCGCGAGATTCTTCGCCGTGCTTAGCGACTCCACCTTGGTCGGGTGGAGCAAACCCGACTCCCGCATCTTCATCCACACTCTCGCCGCCCTCCAGGTATCGCCTCAGCGCGCGTGGATGGTGGGCGACAACTTCGAGGCGGACATCCGCGGGGCTGGCGCCCTGGGCATCCGCACTTGCTGGCTCGCGCCATCCGACCGGGCGGCGCCCCCAGGGGCCGAGCTCGTCCCCACGGCGCGAATCAGTTGCCTTCCGGACTTTGAAGCGGTGCTCGGGTAACGTGCACGGGCTGATCCTCGCCGGGGGAGAAGGGTCGCGCCTCGCCGCAGGCGGTATTCGGGTGCCCAAGCCTCTGGTGGAGGTGGGCGGGCGACCCCAGATCGTGGCTCTGCTCGAGATGTTCGCGGCACTGGGGTGTCGGACCCTTACCTGTGCCGTGCGTGCGGACTTCCCCGCGGTCACTCAGTTGCTTGACGGACGAAAGTTCGGGCCCCCCCTTACCCTGGTGGAGTGTCGCACGCCATCCTCCCTGCACACCCTCGTCGAGGGGCTCCGGGCGGTGCCGGCGGGCCCGGTATTCTGCAGCATGGTGGATACGGTGATGCGCCCGGCCGACTGGCTGACGGTCTTCGGGGCGACGGAGCGGCACCTGGAGGGGGGTGCCGACATGGTGCTGGCTGTGACGCCGTACGTGGACGACGAGTCTCCTGTGTACGTGACCCGGGATAGGGCTGGCGCCGTCCGGATTCTGGGCGACGAGCCAGTCGATCCTCTGTGCGTCACCGGAGGCGTGTACGGCCTGAGCGCCGGGATGCGCCGGGCTGCTGCGGACGCCGTCTCCGGCGGCGGGCACAAGATGCGTGGTTTCCTGAAGATGGTTGTCGCGGACGGGCGGCGCGTGGCGGCGGTGGAAGTGCCGCGCATCATCGACATCGATCGGCCATCAGATCTCCAGCATGCCAACGCGTGGCTCGCCGCGCGTGACACGTAGACATCGGACTCGAGGAGCGACGTCGCCTTGGCCCCATTGGTCGCGATTTACCGCAACCCCTCGTACTCACCGCTGCAACACGGCGTGAACGACACAGCCATCCTGGATTCCACGGTCGCGCGGCTGGAAGCTCAGGGCTGGCGGGCGATCAAGACCACCGAGCGTGAGGTCGAGCAGGGTCGCTTGCCGGCGGCGGGCCTGTACCTCAACATGTGCCAGGGCGCGCTCGCGGCCGAGCAGCTGATGCCGCTCGAATGCGACGGCGCGATCGTGGTGAACCGCCCGTCGAGCGCGCTGAACTGCCACCGCTACCGCCTGGTGAAGCGCCTGGGTGAAACCGGAGTGCCATTTCCCCGCACGCTCGTTCTGGCGAGTTCAGCCCCGATCCCGCCAGCGGGCGAGCTCAAGGCCTTGTGCCCCGATCACCAGAAGATCTGGGTCAAGCGGGGTGATGTGCATGCCGAGCGGCCCGAGGACGTGGTCGCGACGTCGCTCGAGCAAGTGCCGGAAACACTGCAGGCGTTTGCGCGGCGCGGCATCCGCTGGGTGGCGCTGCAGGCGCACGTCCCCGGTCCGGTGGTAAAGTTCTACGGCGTGAGCGACGGTGGCTTCTTCAACTGGTACGGCTCCGACGCCGGATTCGCCGGTGAGCGACCGGCGGTGGACGCGGGCCGGCTCAAGGCGCTCGCCTTCGAGGCCGCCGCCATCCTCGGGCTCGACGTCTTCGGAGGCGATGTGGCCTTTCCGGAGCCGGACCGCCCGGTGCTGATCGACATCAACGATTGGCCGAGCTTTGCGCCGTTTCGCGAGGACGCAGCGCAGGCCATCGCCGCCTACATCACCCATCGCGTCGCACATGGGACACACTCGTGACGGATACGCTACGTCGCACTCAGCTCTCCCTGCCCGGTCCCAGGTCCAAGGCCCTGTTCGACGTGGAGGCGATGTACCTGGCGCCCGGCACGCAGAGCGTGGCGCTGTTCAGTCAGCTCGCGATCGACCGCGGGGAGGGCGCTCTCCTGTACGACGTGGACGGCAACCGCTATGTAGACCTGCTGGCTGGGGTCGGCGTGGCGAGCCTGGGATACGCGCATCCCAAGTACGTCGCCGCGATGCAGCGGCAGGTCGCGCGGGTACACGTCGGCAGCTTTACGACCGAGCATCGCGCGGCGCTCGTGAAGCTGCTTGCGGAGCTCACGCCTGGCGATCTCAATCGCTCGCAGTTCTACTCGAGCGGGGCCGAAGCGATCGAGGCGGCCCTGCGGCTCGCCAAGTCGCGCACCGGCCATGCCGAGGTGCTCGGCTTCTGGGGCGGGTTCCACGGCAAGACCGGCGGCGTGCTGCCGCTGCTCGGCTCGAGCTTCAAGCACGCGCTCGGACCCCTGATGCCCGGCGCGTATCTCTCACCCTACGCGTCGTGCGCGCGCTGCGCCTTCGGCAAGACGTTCCCGTCGTGCGAGTGGCATTGCGTGGACTTCCTCCGCAACAAGATCCAGCTCGAGACGACGAGGGACGTGGCGGCGATCATCGTCGAGCCGATCCAGGGCACGGCGGGGAACGTGGTGCCGCCGCCGGGCTACCTGAAGCTGTTGCGCGAGCTGGCCGACGAGCTGGGAGCGCTGCTGATCTGCGACGAGATGATCACGGGCTTCGGGCGCACCGGGAAGATGTTCGCGATCGAACATGAGAATGTGCTCCCCGACGTGCTCACCGTCGGGAAGGGGTTCGGCGGCGGCTTCCCGATGAGCGGCGTGATCGCGCGCGAGGAGATCGCGTTCTCGAAGCCGTGGGCCAACCCCAGCGGCAGCTCGTCGTCCTACGGGGGCAATCCCCTGGCGGCGGCGGCCGCGCGTGTCACGATCGAGACGATCCTCGAGGACCAGCTGGTGGAGCACGCCCGCGTGCTGGGCGCCAAGATGCTGGCGGAGATGAAGCGCTGGGAAGCCGAGGTGCCGCTCGTGTCCGACGTGCGGGGCCGCGGCCTCATGATCGGTATGGACCTGGTCGTCCCCGGGACCCGGCGGCTGCTCGACAAGAAGACCGCGCGTTGGATCTTCGACACGCTGTTGGCCCGCGGCGTGCTCGCGATGATCTACAACCCCGAGGTCCGCATCAATCCACCACTGGTGATCGACGAGGATCAGGCGATGGGCGCCCTCGCCACCATGAAGGACGTGCTCGGTGAAGCCGCAGAACGATTTGTCGCATAAGGGCCGCGCGGTCGAGGAGTGGGCGGACCTGCATTTCTTCCGCCCCATCGGCATCCGGATCGCGCGCGCGCTCCAGCCGACCGGGATTTCCGCGGACCAGGTGACGCTGTGGTCCCTCGTGATCGGCCTCGTCGCGGGCCACCTGTTCGCATACCAGGACCGCTGGACCAACGTGATCGGGTTCGTGCTCTTCATCGTCTCGGACATCTTCGACTCGGCGGATGGCCAGCTCGCCCGCCTGCGTGGCTCCTCCACCCGGTTCGGCCGCGCGCTGGACGGCATCAGCGACAACCTCCGCTTCGTCAATCTGTACTGCCACCTGATCTACCGGCTGATCCACGCCGGGTTCTGGGGGCCCGGTGCGTTCCTCCTGGTCGCCGCCGCGGGGCTGGCCCACACTTTCCAGAGCGCCGCCATCGACTTCGTGCGCAACGCCTTCCTGTACATCGGTGTCGGCAACGGGGGCGAGCTGGACCTGCCGGAGGATCTGGCGGATGGGCGGCGCGCGACCGTGCTGCAGCGCTTCGGCGCGCGCGTCTACCGCGACTACGTCCGGCGACAGTCGCACCTGTTCCCGCGATCGGTGAAGCTCATCCGCCTGCTGCGCCACCGCGGTATCACCGAGGCGTTCCGCGCCGAGTACCGCGCGCGCCAGGAGGTGGTACTGCCGTTGTGCGCTTGGCTCGGTCAGAACATCCGCTTCGTGCTGCTGGGCGTGGCGGCGGTCGCCGCCCACGTCTCCGCGTTTCTCTGGGCCGAGGCGGTGTGGATGAGTCTGATGCTGGTCGCGCTCCTCTGGATCCACGAGTGGAACGCCAGTGCGCTCGGCGACCTGCTCGATAGCGAGCGCAATGCGTACGCCCGCATCACCTGAACGGAAGCGGTACCGCGGTGCCGTCATCGGAGCCGGCGGCATCGCGCGCCAGTCGCATCTCCCGGCGCTGCGCGACGCCGCTGCTCTGCGCGGTCGCGTCGAAGTCGTGGCGTTGGTGGACAGCGCCATCGACGTACCACCCGTGGACGCGATCCCGTTGCTCGGTCGACGCGACCAGCTGCGCGATCTGGCCCCGCTCGATTTCATCGACATCTGCACGCCGACCGCCTCCCACCTCGAGCTCACCTTGTGGGGGCTCGGGCAGGGCTACCACGTCGTGTGCGAGAAGCCGGTGGCGCTCAGTCGCGGGGAAGCGGATCGCATCGCCGCCGCCGCCCGGGCCAGCGGGCGCATCGTGATGCCGTGCCACCAATACCGGCACAACCCGGTGTGGATGAAGGTCAAGGAGTGGCTCGCGAGCGGCGTCATCGGCCGCTGGCATCTGGCCGAGTTCTCCGTCCATCGCACCATGGCGGACCCCGGGCGGGTGGCTGCGGGCACGCCCTGGCGCGGCACGAGCGCGGCGGGACGGGGCGGGGTGCTGCTCGACCACGGCACCCATCTCGTGTACCAGCTGCTCGACATCGCCGGCATGCCGGCGAGCGTGAGCGCCTGGACCGGCAGGCTGCGCCACGCCGCCTACGAGGTGGAGGACACGGCGTCGTTGCGGTTCGAGTATCCGGGCCGCCTGGTCACCATGTTCTTCACGTGGGCCGGGCGGGCGCGCGAGAACCGGATCCGGTTCGTCGGGGACGCGGGCGCCATCGAGTGGACGGGCGGCGAGCTGCGTCTCGAGCGGGCGGGCACCGTCGAGCGGCTCGATTGCTCGGCGGAGCTCGAGAAGACGGCGTATCACCGCTGGTTCGCGGGCCTGTTCGAGGGATTCGTGGCGGCGCTCGATCGCGGCGATCCGGGCGCGGTGGCACGACCCTTCCTGGAGGACATCCGGCGGGTGGCGAGCGTGGTCGAGCACGCGTACGACGCCGCCCGGAAGGGCACCACGGTCGCGATCCCGGACGGCGCGTGAGCCGCAGGCTGCAGCTGCTGCTGTTCGTCTGCGGCTGTGCGGTCTTCGCCTACCTGGTCTCGCGCATCGGCGTGGGCCAGCTGCTCGCCGACACCGTGCGGACCGGGTGGCTGTTCGTGCCGATCGTCCTGCTGTATGGTGTGGTGTGCGCCTGCAACGCGGGCGCGTGGTGGCTCAGCATGGCGGATGAACCGAGTCATCCACCGTTCTGGCGCACCTACGCGATCACCGTTGCGGGCTTCTCGCTCAACTTCATGACGCCGATGGTCAACGTGGGCGGCGAGCCGTTCAAGATCGCCGCGGTAGCGCCATGGCTGGGGCTGCGCCGCGGGGCGGGCTCGGTGGTGATCTACCAGATGCTCCATACGCTCGGTATGCTGGTCAGCTTCATCACGGCGGTGGTGCTCGGGGCGCTCCTGCTGCCACCGCACCCCGCCATCCTCGCGAGCCTGGCACTCGCGTTCGTCGTTTTGACGACGCTGGTGTGGCTCCTCCTGACGGGTCACCGGCACGGGGGGCTCGAACGGCTGCTGGACCTGTTGCACCGAGTCCCGCTGCTCGATCGCTTGGCGGTTCGTCTCGAGCCGGGACGCGCCAGCCTGGCGCAAATGGACGAGCAGATCACCGAGTTCTATCACCGGCGCCCCCAGCGGTTCGTGCAGGCGCTGGCGCTGGAATACCTCAGCCGGTCGATCTTCATGATCGAGTACATGCTCATCGCATGGGGCGTCGGCGTGAAGATGGGTTACGCGCAGGCGTACGTCATCGGTGGCCTCACCTCCCTCATCCAGAACGTGATCTTCGTCGTACCGTTCGAAGTCGGGACCAAGGAAGGCTCGCTCTACCTCGTGTTCCAGTTGCTGGGCCTCGAGCCGGCCCTCGGTGTGTATACCGCCCTCGTGAGCCGCCTGCGGGATCTCGCCTGGATCGGGGGCGGACTCGCCCTCGTCTGGTTCTCGGGACGGCGGGCCCACGAGCGCGCCGCGGGCCCATGACGATCGTCACGCACTTCCTCGCCACGACGCTCGGGGTTCAGGCGATGGGCCTCGAGGGGCGGGACAAGGTACTCGCCTATGCGTTCGGCATGGGCGTCGACATCGACCACGCGGTCAAATTGCCGTTCTATCTGCGGGCGGTCGGTCTGCGAGACAAACGCGGCTACTACTGGCGATCATCCCTGCAGGAGCCGGTGGCGCTGTTGTGGATCGTGCCGTTGTGTCTGTTCCTCGGAACGCTGCTGCCCATTCTGTTTTTCACGATCCATGTGGCGATGGACTACAGTGTCCGCTTCGAGAAGATGCCGTTCTACCCCTACTCCCCGTGGGTCACGCGCGGGTGGCTCACGAGCATCCCCGACAAGGTGAAGGAAGGGGTCTGCGTCGTTTTGCTCCTCGCGGCCAACCTCGCCCTCTACTGGCTCCGACATCGTGTTTGACTTCGCCCCCGCGGTCGGGCGCTCGCTGGATCGGGTGATCCGGCCGCTGCTGCGGCTCTGCCACGTGACGCTCGGTCTGTCGCCCACGCAGGTGACGTGGGCGGCGTTCGCGGCCAGCGTGGCGGCGGCCGTCGCGGTCGCGGCGGGCCGACCCGGCTGGGCAGGAGGGCTCGGCTTGATGGCGCTCGGCCAGGTGCTGGACGGGATCGACGGCGGCATCGCGCGCGAGTACGGCCTGGCGTCCGACGCGGGCCGGCGACTCGACACGCTGGTGGATCGTCTCTCCGAGGCGGTGATCTTTGCGGGGTTCGCCTGGGGGGGGCTCGTGTCCTGGAAGCTTGTGCTGGTCGCGCTCGCGGCGATCCTGCTCATGACGAGCATCGCCGACCGCTCCAGGCTCGACCCGGGCGTCAAGCGGTTTGCGCTCTATTTCGGGCTGTGGCTGCCATATCCACTGATCTTCAGCGCCATTTTCCTGGTGAATCTCGCGGCCTACGTGGTCGGGCTGTTCGTCCTGGACTGCGGTTTCCAGCGGAAGATGGACGCGCTGGGAGGAGACCTGGATACGGTGGCCTCGCGCGCGGCCGGTCTCGCTCCCTAGGCGGGGCCCGTCTCGAGCTCGCGCTCCGGGAGCCCCGTCGTGACGGTGGCTGGTTGCGACGCGTAGATGTATTGCGAGGCGAGTACCGCGCACGCGACGATCAGACCCGCGACGGCGTCCACGGCGTAGTGGAATTGGCCGTACACCACCGACAGCACCAGGCCCACGGTGAACGGCGTGAGCAGCAGTCCGAGCGGCCGCCAGTAGCGCAGCGCGCACAGCGCCGCGACCACGGCGGCGGCCACGTGCGATGACGGAAAGGCGGCGCCCCAGGAGTCACCGAGGTCGAGCAGCCATTGGGTGACGCGCGCCGGCCAGACGGTGGTCGCCGCATTGTGGGCGAGGTCGAAGGTGTAGCGCGGGCCTGCTACGGGGAAGAAGAGGAACACCACGTAGCAGATGTAGAAAGTCACCATCACGGCGAAGATGGTGTGTCGCGCGGCGTCTCGCCGCCCGCTGAACCACAGGCCGAGCGGCGACGCGTACAGAATGGCGTAGTACGCGAGGTAGCAGCCATGCAGCAGCCAGGAGAGCACCGGGTTGGGCATCTCGCGGATCCAGCGGTAGGACAGTTGGGAGCCGAACACCCACAGCTCGAGCCGCTGAATCACCTGGTCGTGCTGATATCCCAGGTCGACGTTGAGCACGCCGACCTCCGCGTACAGAGCGCCCAGGAGCAGCATCGGGTACCAGTCGCCGAGGAACCGACCCAGGGAACCGGACTGGCGCGCGAGCGGCGCGAGCAGCACGAGCGTCACCAGCAGCGCGTGCGCCGTGAGCAGCAGGTCCCAGCTGGCGTGGTCCTGACCCGAGAACGCCAGGACGGCGGCGGTCGCGATGGCGACGTACAGCAGCGTGACGACGTCCACCGCGGTGAGGCGCTCCAGGACGCCACGACGCAGCGTCGCGAGCAGTCTCGTGAACCGTGGCGTCAGGGCGTTGTGCGACGTGTTCACAGCCACCCCTCCCTCCGGTACCAGTCTGCCGTTCGCCGCAATCCCACGTCCAGGTCGGTTGCCGCCCGCCACCCCGCATCGCGGGCCAACGCCTCGGAGCGACACGTCCAGGCGGGAGCGAGGAACTCGGCCGCCTTGTCCCCTGATAAGAGTGTGGCCCGGCCCGCGAGGTGCGCAATCGAGCCGATCGTCCAGAGGAGGCCCCGGGCGATCGGTCCGGGCAGCGGCACGATGCGGGGCTGTCGTCCCACGGCCCGTCCGATGGCTCGGACCAGCTCGCGGCTGGTGGTCATGACGGGATGCGCCGCATAGTACACCCGGTTGGCCGCGGCGGGCGCCGTGGCCGCCGCCACCAGCGCGGCCGCGAGGTCCCCCGCGTAGATGACCGACAGCTCCTGCGATCCGTCACCGAACACGGGCGCCAGCCCGGCGCGGGCCAACTTGAAGACCTTGAGGACTTCGCGATCCCACTCGCCATACACGGTCGGTGGGCGCACGATGGTCCAGGACCCGGCCATCGCCCGGACGAGCAGTTCGGCGGCGAGCTTGCTCTCGCCGTACGGCGTGACGGGGGAGGGCGGACGGGATTCATCGATCGGCGTGCCCGGGACCGTCGGCCCGGCGGCCGCGAGCGACGAGACGAACACGAAGCGTCCGCGGGACCGTTGCGCCGCGGCCTCGAGCAGCTTCGCCGTCCCGTCGCGGTTGGCGCGCAGGAACTCGTCCCGATCGCGGGCGCTGATGCGCCCCGCCACGTGATAGATCACCTCGGCGCCGGCGCACCCTTCGCGCAGCGCGGTGACGTCGTCCAGATCGCCCCGGACCAAACGCACGTCGGTCCAACCGAGTGCCTGCGCCTTCGCGGGGTTCCGCACCAGGCACGTCACCTGGTCGCCGCGGGCGCGCAAGGCCTGCACCAGGTGCGCACCGACGAAGCCCGTGCCGCCGGTGACGAACGCCTTCACAAGGGCTTGTCGTAGACCCGGTACGTCTTGTAAGGACGGAAGCCGAGCTGCAGGGCGCCGTTCACCATCGGGGCGTTGTCCTCGAGGATCCACCCGCCCTCGCCCCAGGTGTAGCCATGGATCGCGCCCTTGGTCCAGATCCAGTGATACATCATCGCATCCACGCCGGCCCCCCGGTATTCCTTGAGCGTACCAAGCAACGGGATGCGGCAACGGTGAATGCGCCGGGCGTACCACAGAATCTTGGGGATGCCCCAGATTCGGCCGGAAGGATTGTGCTTCAGGGCAACGTTGAAGTCCGGCAGGGCGACGGCAAATCCAATCACCTGGCCCTTCCGCTCTGCGAAGCAGACCAGGTCGGGGACGACGATGGGCTTGAGCTGCTTTGCCAGGTGGTCGATTTCCGCGTTGGTCAGCGGCACGAACCCCCAGTTCCGCTCCCACGCCTGGTTATACAGCGCCTTGACCAGCTCCACTTCTTCCTTGAAGCGCTTCATGTTGAGCGGGCGCAGGGTGATTCCCTTGCGCTGCGCGATGAGGTTCACCGCCCGGGTGATGCGCTCGGGGGGGTCGCCGTCCGGGCTCGCGAACGCGATCAGATCCTTGGCTTTGGTGAAGCCGTAGCCGTGATGCAGGGCCACGTAGTACGGGGGGTTGTGCGGCATCATGATGGTGGGAGGGGTGTCGAACCCCGCGATCAGCAACCCACAATCGTCGTTGACCGACGGGTTCATCGGTCCGCGCATCACCTGGAAACCCTTGTCGCGGAGCCAGCGCCCGGCGGCATCGAACAGCGCGTCCGCGACCGCTTGCTCGTTCACGCACTCGAAGAAGCCGTAGAATCCCACGCGATCGCCGTGCTCGCGGGTGTGGGCGTCATTCTTGATCGCCGCAATGCGACCGACGGTGCGGCCGTCCCGGACGGCGAGGAAGTACTGCGCCTCGGCGTGCTCAAAGAACGGGTTCTTCCCGGGCGTGAGGAGGGTGCGGACATCCATCCGCAGTTGCGGGACCCAGAGTGGGTCGCCGCGGTGGTGATCGTAGGGGAAGCCGATGAACCGATCCAGACCGCGCCCGTTCGTCACGGGCGCGATCTGCGGAGCGCTCAGATGACCCCCAGCTCTTTTCCGAGCCTGCCGAAGGTCTCCAGGGCGTAGTCGATTTGCTCGGCCGTGTGCGTCGCCATCACGCTGGTCCGCAGCCGGCAGCGCGACGGCGGCAGTGCCGGCGGCACCACGGGGTTGGTGAACACACCGGCGTCGAACAGCTTGCGCCAGAAGAGCAGCGTCTTGTCGAACTCGCCGATCAGGAACGGCACGATGGGCGTTTCGGTCGCGCCGATGTCGAATCCCATCGAGCGCAGGCCCTCCTGGAGCCGGCGGGCGTTCACCCAGAGGCACTCCCGGCGCTCCGGCTCGCGTTGCATCACGTGCAGCGCGGCGAGCACGCCGGCGGTGTTGGAGGGTGGCAGCGCGGCCGTGAAGACGAGGGGCCGGGCATTGTAGCGGAGAAACTCGATTACGCCTTCGGGACCCACCACGAACCCGCCGATCGAAGCCAGCGACTTGGAGAAGGTCCCCACGATCAGGTCCACGTCGTCGCTCAGGCCGAAGTGCGCGGCGGTGCCGTCGCCCCGGGGGCCCAGCACACCGACGGCGTGGGCGTCGTCGATCGCGAGCGCGGCGCCGTGCTTCTGTGCGATCTTGAGCAGGTTCGGTACGTCGGCGATGTCTCCCTCCATCGAGTAGACGCCGTCGACGATGATCATCACGCCGCTGCCCGGCGGCACGTGCTGCAGTTTGTGCTCCAGGTTGCGGAGGTCGCCGTGGTTGAAGCGCTCGGTCTGGCCGTAGGACATCTTGGCGCCGTCCACGATCGACGCGTGGTCCAGCTTGTCCAGGAACACGACGTCCCCGCGGCCTACCAATCCCGACACGACTCCCAGGTTCGCCTGGTAACCAGTTGAGAAGACGAGGCAAGCTTCCTTGCCGAAAAACTGCGCCAGCTCGGCTTCCAGTTGCTGATGCAGATCCAAGGTGCCGTTCAGGAGGCGGCTGCCGGTGCAGCCCGAGCCGTAGCGATCGAGCGCTGCCTTGGCCGCCGCGAGCACCTCCGGATGGTGCGTGAGCCCCAGATAGTTATTGGAGCCCATCATGATCCGTTCTTTCCCCTCGATCACGACGACGGTGTCTTCCGAGCGGGAGATCGGCTTGTACCAAGCGTGGAGCCCAGACGCCTGTACCTCGCGCGCCTTGGGAAGGAAATTCCTGCACTTCTCGAACAGCGCGATGTTTTGTAGGGTCTCGGTGTTCACGGGCCCCCAGGGCGGTGGATTGAGAAAATTCAGCCCCAACGGTAACGGAGGGGGTCTAAAACCGCAAGGCCACGAGAGATGCGACCCGTCAGCGCACTCCAGTGACCGCACGTAAGTTGAATGCCGCTCGTCACTCTGATCGGAGCCCGTATGCTTCCCCTGGCCGCCGCCGTCGTCCTGCTCGCCGTCTCCGGTGCGTCCGCGCAAGGCCAGGCGCCGTACAGCCTGAGTTGGGGAGACGGAGTGTCGGTCGTTGCAGCCGGAATCGCCGCCGTCATCCCGCACGCGACGAAGTTGCCGAAGGCCGCCCCGTCGTGTGCACCGTGCGATCCCGCGTCGCTCCCCGGCATCGACCGCGTGGCGCTCCACACGTTCTCTGGATCCGCGGGCACCACGAGCGGCCTGCTGCTCGTGGGGGTGATGGGGTTCGCAGGAGCCGCGTCGTTTGACGGCGCGACATCGGCTCAGCGCCGCGGGCACGTCGCGGTCCTCGCCAACTCGCTCGCCTGGACGCTGGCGGCAACCGACTGGGTGAAAGTGGCGGTGCGCCGCAAGCGACCGGTGCTCTATACGGCCGGTGCGGGGGCAGCGGCGGGCGACCCGAACAGCCAGCGGTCGTTCCCGTCCGGACACGCCTCGATGGCGTTCGCCGCGGCGACCACATACCTCACGATGGCGCGGCGCGAGCACCTGCCGCACCGTGGTCGCAACGCCGTACTCCTGTATGTGGGAGCGGTCGGCGTCTCCGCACTGCGGGTGTCGGCCGGCAAGCACTTTCCCACGGACGTCCTTGGCGGGGCAGTGCTCGGTACGGGCATCGGCTGGCTGGCGGCGAAGGTGCATCCGACCGAACCGTGAGCGGGCCGAGCCAGCTCCCTCGGGTCATGCGGTTGCGCGATGTGGTGCTGTTCAACATCAGCGCCATCGTCGGGCTTCGCTGGCTCACCACCGCCGCGAGCCAGTTCGGGCTGGCGAGCCTGGGATTGTGGCTGCTCGCGATGGTGGTCTTCTTCCTGCCGTCCGCCATCGCCGTACGGGAGCTCGCGGACATCGATCCGGGGGCGGGCGGAATCTATCGCTGGGTGCGGCGCGCCTACGGGCCGCTGCACGGCTTCGTGGCGGGGTGGGGGTACTGGGTCAACAACCTGTTTTACTTCCCGTCGCTCCTCGTCACCACGGCGGCGATCGCGGCGTACGCCGCCGGCCCCCGCTTCGTGCATTTGGGAGACGACAACGCGTTCATCGCGCTGGTGTCGCTCGCGGGGCTGTGGCTCGCGGTGGGCATGAATGTCGTGGGCCTGCGCGTGGGCAAGCGGCTGCAGAATTTGGGCGGCCACGGCACCTGGCTGCCGGGGCTCATGTTCCTGGGGCTCGCGATCTGGTCGTTCGCGGAGCATGGCAGCGCCACACCCCTGAGCGCACGCGGCCTCCTGCCCGCGACGCTCGATTTGCAGTCCATCAACCTGTTCGCCACGATGACCTTCGCCTTCGCGGGGCTCGAGCTGGCGCCCACGCTAGGCGACGAGATCCACGACCCCGCGCGCACGCTGCGCCGCGGCATCACCGTCTCGGGGGTCGCGATCGTGGCCACGTACGTCCTCGGGACGGCCGCGGTGCTCGTCGCGCTGCCGCACCAGACGGTGAGCATCACGAACGGTGTGCCGCAGGCCACCGCCGCCCTGGTCGAGCGGCTCGGCGCGGCCTGGCTCGCGCCGGTGGCGGCGATTGTCGCCATCCTCCTGGTGCTGGGAAACCTGGGTGGCGTAGGCGCGTGGCTCGCGGGATCCGCGCGCCTGCCGTACGTCGCGGGCGTGGATGGTGCGTTACCGCCGGCGTTCGGGCGGATCCATCCGCGGTGGCAGACGCCGTACGTGGGGTTGCTGGTCCAGGGCGCGATTGCGACGGTGTTCGTGATCGCGAGCCTCGTCGGCACGACGGTGAAGAACGCGTACTTGGTGCTCACCCAGACCACCCTGGTGCTGTTTTTCATCCCCTATCTCTATCTCTTTTTGGCGTACCTGCGGCTGCGTCGCCAGCGTACCGTCGCGACTGCCCTGGCCGGGCTGGTCGGGTCTGCCGCCGTACTCTTGTCCATCGTGCTCGGCTTCGTCCCGCCGGCCGATGAAGCGCGGCCGTGGCTCTACGAGGCCAAGGTCGTCGGCGGTGTGGTCGGATTCATGCTGCTTGGGGTACTACTCGCGGGTCGGCGTGTGAGATCTGACACAGCCGCCCCGGCCTCGCCGGCTTAGGCTGGACTGTCCCCTCCGCCCGTTCACAATCCGAGGGTTTCTGTGACGCTCCGTTCGCTGGTCTTAGGGGCCTTGGTCGCCGTCCTGTTCGTGCCCTCGGTGATTCATGCCCAGCAGGCCCCTCCGCCTCGCGTGCACCGCGAGATTCGGGGATTCGACTTCCGCAAGGACGGCGTGTGGCGCCGGCAGGCGCGGGCGGTGCGCGCCATGCGGGCGCGGCTTCTGTCGCGCCGGAGCTTCGGCGCCCTGAATGCCCCGATGGCGGCCGCCGGTGCGCCACTCGCCACCGGCACGGCTGTGTCCGGCAAGCTCCGGGTCCCTGCGATCCTCTTCAAGTTCAAGGACACGCCCGCTGGAGAGCTGCGCAACACGACCCAGTACAACCAGGTGCTGTTCGCGCCGGCGCCCACCGGTGCCTCCGCGGGCCGTCCATACACGTACCGCACCTTCTACGAGCAGATGTCGAACGGCCTCCTGAGCGTGCAGGGTGAAACGTACGGCTACGCCGCGCTCGACTCGAACGAAGTCACCTACGCCGGGACACCACCCTGCACGGGGAACCCGGCTCCCGGCAACACCGAGTGCAACGGCCTCTTCAGCAACAGCCAGACAGTGCAGCCGGTTACGCGCATGCAGAACGGGCTGCGGGAGGCGCTGCGCAAGCTCGACAGCCAGATCGACTGGACGCAATACGACTCCGACGGCGACGGGTACGTGGATCTCGTGGCGTTCATCCAGCCGGCGCTCGACGGTGCGTGTGGAGGCTCGTCCAACAACCACCTCTGGTCGCACCGGTTCTTCATCGAGGGCACGCCGTACGTCACGCATTCGAGGAACGCGCAGGGCGTGTCCATCAAAGTGGCCGACTACATCCTCGAGAGCGGCGTAGGCGGGATGGACGGCTGCGATGCGAGCCAGATCATGCCGGTGGGAACCGTGGCACACGAGACGGGCCACGGGTTCGGGCTGCCTGATCTGTACGACACCGACATCAAGAGTGAAGGCATCGGCGAGTGGAGCCTCATGAGTAGCGGCAACTATACGTCCTCGTTCAGCCCCGCGCGCATGGATGCGTGGTCGCTGAGCCAGCTGGGGTGGGTGACTGTGGTACCGCTCCGGAGCAATGGCACGTTCAGCTTCGGCGCGGCCCCGACATCCGACACGGCGTTCTACCTGCCGGTCGGGGGCGCGAACCCGCGCGGCGAGTACTTCCTGCTGGAAAATCGGCAGCAGGTGGAGGCCGACAGCGCGGTGGTTCACTACCACTGCCAGGTGTGGTTCAACACCGGCTCACCGCCCCCCTGCGGCGGTGGGTTGCTGATTTATCACGTGGACTCGGCACAACTGGCCGATGGCGTCAACACTCCGGGTCCTAACAAGGACTTCAACCACGTGAACGTCGGGCCGATTCACGGCCTCGAAATCGTACAGGCGGATGGCCGTGGCAACCTCGATGCCGACCCGAACACCGCCTGCTTCGGCCCGGGTCTAACGTGCTCCGATCGGGGCGATGCGGGCGATCTCTATCCCGGACCCACCGGCAACGTGGCGTTCACGCCAACCAGCGTCCCGGCCGCCGTACGGAACGTGGACGGGTTGGCCGCCGGGGTGGTGCTCGATCAGATCACGCAGGTCGTGCCGAACGGGACGATGCAGTTCCGCTTGAGCTACCCCGTTTGGGTGGTGCGGGCGACGGATTCGGCCGCCGTGATCCAGTTCGACGGCGTTACGTATCACCAGTTCCGAGATATCCTCACGCCGGGCTCGGTGCACAGCGTGAGCGTGGCCGATACACAATTCACGGCGGGCGGTCGCACGCGTCAGATATTCGTCTCCTGGTCCGGCGGGCAAGCGCGCAGCTTCAGCTACACGGCGGCCGCCACGCCCGAAACCCTGACCGTGACTCTGGCGCGGTCGCAGCAGGTTTCCTACACCGCCACGAGCGGCGGCACGATCTCGGGCTCGGTGCCGAGCGACACCTTCGTGGCCGACGGCACGCCGGTGACCCTGACGGCCAGCGACACCAGTGCCGTGCGCGCGTTTCAGGGCTGGGCGGGGGATACCGTCACGAAGAACCCGAGCATCAGGCTGCCGATGGGTCGCCCGTATTCGGTGCGGGCGGTGTTCCTCGAGACCTTCAGCACCGCCCAGGTCGTGGCCCAGTTGCTGGGCGGTTCGAGCACGCTCACAGTCGCACAGCTGGGGGATCTCGACCAGCTGGGAAACAACAATGGCGCGTTCGACGTTGGCGATTTTCTCGCCTGGGTGCAGGCGACAGAGGCGCCGCTCACAGCGGAGCAACGCGCGCTCGTGAGCGGGGCCAAGCGGAAAGGAGCATCGCGATGACGCCGCTCAGGGGATGGCTACTCGTCGTGCTGGCGCTGGGTGGGGCGGGGAGCTGCAGCGAGTCCGCCGGCCCGGTGGCCGGCGTCCTGATGGTGTCGCTCACGACCCCGAACCCGAACGCGGACGGAGCGATCCTCCTCACCGTCACGGGACCGAGCGCCCTCACCAGCGCCGCGGTCCCCTCCGCCTCCGGCCTTCAGCTCTTCTCGCAACCTCTGAGCACCACGACCAGTTTCGCGGTCACAGGGACGCTCACGAACGCCGCGATCCTCACGATCGGCGTTGCGGACGTCAGCAAGTCCTCCCAATACACCGCGACGATTCAGAGCGTAGCGGCGGTGGACTTCCAGCTGCGGCCGCTCAATGGCTACTCCCTCAAGGTTGCGCAGTAGCTTCGCAGGCGTGCACCTTAGATGACCCTCATGCGCCGAGGCGGCGTGGCAGTGCCCTCGTCGGTGAAGCGACGCTTATGTGCCTCAATAACGTCTGCGACCCTCGCCCTGGCCGGTTGCAGAGGAACGGAGCCGTTCGTTCCGGTGGCCACCACGATCCAGGTCAATCCCACGACGCTCGACTTCACGTCGCTCGGCGCGACCCGGCTGGTTACCGTCGTCGTGCTCGACCAGCGGGGCAGCACCATGACGCATCCGACCGTGACCTGGTCGTCCGACAACGTCGGCGTGGCCACGGTGTCCGCGTCCGGTCTGGTGACGTCCGTCGGCAACGGCAGCGCGCACGCCCTGGCGACCTCGGGTACGGTAAGCGCGCAGGTCGCCGTGTCCGTGGCGCAGGCGGCGGCGCAACTCTTCAAGCAGGGTGGCGATGGCCAAACAGGTGCGGTGCAAGGGACTCTGCCGTCGCCGCTCTCGGTCCAAGTCGTGGATGCGAGCAACAGCCCGATGGCGGGCCTCACGGTCACCTTCGCCGTGACGCTCGGTGGCGGCGGCTTGTCCCACCCCAGCGGCCCGACGAACGGCTCCGGCGTCACCACGATCGAGTGGACGCTGGGCGCGACGCCCGGACAGGCGCAGCAGGTCCAGGCCTCCCTCACCGGCCTGGGCGTCGCTCCTGTGACGTTTGTTGCAACGGCGACCGCCGGGCCTCCCGCGTCCGTCGTCAAGCTGGGCGTCGATGGTCAGACTGCCGCGACGAACAATCCCGTCTCGACCCCACCCGCGGTGCAGGTACTCGACTCCTACGGCAACCACGTGCCGGGCATCGTGGTCACATTCGTGGCCTCCGCGGGCGGCGGAACCGTGTCAGGCGGCGCGCCGCACACCGATGCCGACGGCGTTGCGACTGTGGGACGCTGGACACTCGGCCCTGCTGCCGGGGAGAATACCCTCACAGCCACCGTGGCTGGCTCAGGGATCAGCGGCAACCCGGTCAGCTTCACGGCCACTGCGGTGCAGCCGGGTGCGCCCGCCAGCATGGCCGCCGGCCCGGGCGACGGCCAGACGGGGCTTGCTGGGTTCGCCCTCAACGTCGCCCCAGCGGTGGTGGTGCGGGACGCGGCGAGCTTCCCCGTCCCCAACGTGGCGGTCACGTTTGCGGTGGCAAGCGGTGGTGGGAGCGTCACGGGCGCGAACGCGACCACGGGCAGCGACGGAGTGGCGACGGTGGGCGGCTGGACGGTCCAGCTGGGCATGAACACGCTCACCGCCACGGCGACTGGCAGCGGGATCACGGGGAACCCGGTTACGCTCGCCGCGACCGGCGTAAACCCCTCCTATCACATCGACGTCCGTTACCTCACCGCGGTCACACCCGCGCAGCGGGAGGCGTTCGACAACGCGACAGCGAAGTGGGAGCGGCTCATCTACGGTGACGTATCGGATGACTTTGCCGACTTCCCTGCCGGTACGTGCGGCCCAGGCACGCCCAGGATCAACGAGACGATCGACGACGTCATCATCTTCGCGCAGCTCGACTCGATCGACGGTCCGAAGAAGATCCTCGGTCAGGCCGGTCCTTGCCTGATCCGCGATCCGGGCTTCCAGACCGGTGTCGGCGTGATGCGTTTCGATACCGCGGATGTCGCCGACCTCCTCGCGACCGGTACGTTCGACGAGGTGATCCTCCACGAGATGGGCCATGTGCTCGGCTTTGGTACGATCTGGGGGGGGCTGGGTTTGCTGGCGGGCGCCGGTGGCAGCGACCCGCACTTCGTCGGCGCCCAGGCAACCGGGGCGTTTGACCGCAACGGCGGTCAGCCGTACACCGCCGGCGCCAAGGTGCCGGTCGAGAACTGTTGCGGAGCCGGCACGCGGGACAGCCACTGGCGCGAGACGGTGTTCGATACGGAGTTGATGACCGGCTTTCTGGGCACCAGTGCGGCCAACCCGTTGAGCGTCATTACCACGGCTTCGATGGGGGACTTGGGGTACGCGGTGAATTACGCCGGTTCCGATCCCTACACCGTTCCCAACGCGGCGGCGCTGCGCGCGTAGCCGTTCTTCCCGAGCATCGAGCTCAGGGACGACATCCTGCCCTTGCCCATCCTGGTCGTCGACGCGAGGGGGAGGGTTGTGCGAGTCGTGTGGCCGAAGTAACCCGGCACTCCCTCACGGTGTCGCAGTAACCTCGCAGTCGCCAGGCCGCAGCACGAACGCCGCAGTGCCGTCCGGAAGCCGGAGGGCGAGCACCGCGTCACGCCCGGCGCGCGTCGCCCACGTCGCGAAGTCCCGGGCGGCGGGGTGCGGCTCCCGCCGGCGCACGAGGTACAACGTGTAGGGGTTCGTCAGCGCTGTGTCGTTGGCGAACAGAATGCGCGACGCCAGCCCGCTGAGCTTCGCATAGGTGGGGAGATCGGCCAGGGCGTAGGCCCGGCGCTCGTCGGCGAGGTGGAGCGTCGCCGCCTGGTCGGCACCCGACTCGAGGTACCAGCGCGGCGCCGGCGTCACCCCCGCGGCGTGCCACAGTGCGAGCTCCTTCACGTGCGTGCCCGACGAATCGCCGCGGGAGACAAACGGCCCGCCCGCACCCGCGATGCGACGGAACGCCTCTGCCGCGGTGGCGGCGGTGGCGACGCGTGCGGGGTCGGCCGCCGGTCCCACGATGGCGAACCGGCTGGCGGCGAGCGGACAGCGGAGCAGGGCGTGCCCCGGTTCCACGAGCAGTCGCTGTTCGAGCGCCGGCGCGTGGGTGATGACGACGTCCAGGTCGCCGTTGGCAGCGGTGCGGAGGATCTGCCCCGAGGGCGCGACCACGGTGGTGAGCGGAGCGGGGCCGGTCCAGAGCGACTCGAGCACGGCGAGCGCTCCCGACTGCTGCACGGTGTACGTGGTGCCGAGCCGGAGCGGGGCGGGGGCGGGGCCGGAGCGGCAGCTGACCAGACCCAGCAGGAGCACAGTGTGGCGTAGGCGCATCACATACGGTAGGTGCTCCTTGGTGTCGCCGCAAATCCGCCCATCCGGTGCCGCAAACCGCCCTAGTGCAGTCGCTTCCCGCGCAGCATCATGTCTGTATGTCCATCGGTCGTGTTTCCGGGCTCTGCCGCAGCGCGGCGCTGGCTTTCGGGCTGGCGCTGGCAGCCGTGGGGACGCTCCACGGGCAGGACGCGAAAAAGCGCGAGCCGAAGCGACCGAAGCTCGACGCCGGCCGGGACACCAACAGCGCCGGCGCCTACCACCAGCACGGGATGCTGCATCTCGCGAAACGTCCGCAGGTCGCCGCTGACGCGTTCTACTGGGCGGCGCGTCTCGACCCGTCCCCAGCGGAGCCCTGGTACGGCCGCTGGTGCGCGCTGCTGCTCGCGATGCAGCGCCGCGACATGTTCGCGCTGATGAGCGACGATTCTCGGTATTCCAAGGAAGTCACGAAGATCGACTCGCTACGCTACGAGGCGCTGTTGCGTGAGCCGCTGATCTACACGAAGCTGGATGCCGTCCTCGTCCGGGACTTTTTCTCGGCCCTCAGTCTGGCGACGGACGGCGAGGTGGGCGAAATGGACCTCGCCATGGTACCCGATCCGGCGATGAAGGCGTGGCTCGCGTACGGCAGCGGCCGGTTCGGCGAATCCGTCAAGCAATATGCGGTCGCGATCGGCCGGAAACCGAAAGCCCGGGGGTTGCACGCGGCGCGCGCGCGCGCGTTCATCCCGCTGCTGCAGTACGACAGTGCGGCGGCCGAGTTCGAAGCGGAACGGGCGCTGGAGCAGAGCGGCGAGTCGACTCTGGTCCGGGTGTACAACAGCAAGGAGATGCTCGAGTACAGCATCGGCCGGGTGCGCGAGACCCAGGGCAACGAGCAGGGGGCGCGGGACGCGTACGGCCGGGCTCTAGTGGAGAACCTCGCGTTCTATCCCGGGCACACGGCGCTCGCGCGCCTGGCCCTGGCGACGGGGGACACGGCGACCGCGCTGAAGGAATACGATCTGGCGGTGCAGCTCGCGTCCACCCGGGCCGATATCCGATACGTGTACGGCGTGCTGTTGATGACGCGCCAACGTTTCGAGGAGGCCGTGGAGCAGTTTCAGCAGGCGGTCGACGCGGACCCGTACTTCGCGAAGCCGTATTTCCCGCTGGCCTATCTGCGCGAAGGGCAGGGGAAGGACTCGCTCGCGATGGCGTACTACACGCAATTCATTGCGCTGGCCCCGGCGGCATACGCGCGCCAAGTGGAGGACGCCCGCCAGCGCCTGAGCGAGCTGAAGCGCCTCTTTTCGGAGAGCCACTGAGCGGCTCCCCCTTGCTATCTTAGGTGGCGATAACGGGGCGGTAGCTCAGCTGGGAGAGCACCTGGTTTGCAACCAGGGGGTCGTGGGTTCGAATCCCATCCGCTCCACTCAACTTCTCCATGTCCCCCACCGACTGGTTGCCGTTTCTCACGGAGCTTGCGGATGGCGCCGACCAGCTCGCGCTGCGCTGGTTCGGCGCGGCTGACCTCCGCGTCGTCGCCAAGCCCGATCTGAGCCCCGTTACCGAGGCGGACCGAGCGATCGAGACGATGGCCCGGAAGTTGGTGCGCCAGAGCCACCCTGAGCTGGGTGTGCTGGGCGAAGAAGAAGGTGAAGCGGTGGGCACCGCCGGGGCGCGGCTGATCATCGATCCGATCGATGGCACGCGCAACTTCGTGCGCGGCATTCCCGTGTTCGCGACGCTGCTGGCGATCGAGAGCGGCGGCGAGGTCGTGGCCGGGGTCGCGAGTGCGCCGGCGTTGCGAGCCCGCTGGCACGCCGCCCGAGGCGGCGGCGCGTTTCGCGACGGGCGCCGCATCGAGGTATCGCAGGTCGATTCGCTCGAGCACGCCCTGTTGTTCCATGGCAACCTCGGGGCCGGCGAGGCGGGGCCGCCGCCCGGAATCGCCGGGCTCATCGCACGCGTCGAGCGCACCCGCGGCTTCGGGGACTTCTATCAGCACATGCTGGTGGCGGAAGGGGCGGGGGAGATCGCCCTCGATCCCGTGATGCAGCCATGGGACATCGCGGCCCTGCAAGTGATCGTGGAGGAAGC
>Ga0075423_10000708_pt1 | contig 27655 bp, 22 predicted proteins | sample SoiMethybrSBSTD2_FD_80114 | JGI IMG/M metagenome (GOLD analysis project Ga0075423, IMG submission 80114) | Bulk soil microbial communities from a Populus tree surrounding site in Tennessee, USA - Soil MetaG P. TD hybrid SBSTD2 | ecosystem: Environmental > Terrestrial > Soil > Tree plantation... | reverse complement strand
GGCAACGTCTCGACCCTCGACGATGCCGTCGCCGCCTTCAACCCGACCCAGCGACGCAAGGGGAAGACAATCATTCGCGTTCGTCCGTGAGCAACACGCGCCCATCCAGACCTTGAGCCTTTGTGCTGGACTGATGGAACCATATCGCGTCCTGGCTTCGGCGAGTTGACGGGCTGAGGTGATGGGGGCGAACCGATTCGGAACAACACCGAGCCAACATATCAGCGCGCAATCTTCTGTTGCGCACTCGACGCTCGAGCGAAAGTGACCTGCTTGATCGACGCTGCTTGACCATTGCCCCGAATCCAAAACACGCCAAGAGAGCGGCTCGCGACGTAGAGATCGCCTGAAGTGGTCGTTACCACTCCGACGGGTCCGCTTTGCGCGATGAACCGAAGACCGCGTAGTGAGTCGTCGTAAGTGAACGTCAACGAGCCACGATATCGGGCGCTGAACCCGTTGTCGTCCAATTCGAAAACGCCCAGTTCTGGGAAGACGACTATCGCGCGATCAGTGTCGCCAAAGGCCAGTCCTGACACTGACGTCAGGCCCGGAAACTGTACGCCCGACTTTTCGCGAATCTTGCTTTCGCCGGTCATGATGTCGCCAGACACGGATGCCACGGTCTCCGCATTTGGCCCTTGAACTCGGTACAGCGCGCCATGCTCGTAACCCAAGTGTCCGAGCCCCGCCGCGGCCCAGATGGCGCCTGAGGGAGAACGAGCCAAGTACTTCACGTTGTCATCGAGCAACTTGGTTGGTGTTGTCGACTGACTCAAGTCGACATGGTAGAGAGCGCCTCCGAATTCCCCATGGTCGTACGCGATGAGTACCGACTGTTCGGTCAACAGAGCCCTCGCGTTCGCGACAGTGAAATCGGGTATCGCAATGCTGATCCGCAAGGATGGCTTGGTCGATGACGAAAACAAGTACAGCGCGGTGTCGGAAATCGCGGCAATTCGGTCGCCTTCAATCGTGCACCGGAACTCTTTTCCCTGAATCGGCTCAGAGAATTTCGTCCACCCTCGTTCAGTCAACTGATACAACTGCGCGGCGTCGCCGCGGCCGCACACCACAATTTTCCCAAGCTGCGAGCTATAGGCGATGTCATCGTACGAATCACAATTGATCGCGCGGAACGGGATAATTTGTGAACTGCGCGCGTCCACCGTAGCCAGGCTGTAGATCGCTCTCGCCTTTGACGGCATCCACTTGTCCGTAATCACGGCGACGTCGTCGCCCCAGTTGTAGATTGTTCGGATCAGCGGTTGTTGGGAAATCGTCGGCGGGGTGGCGATCGCGCCAGCGGCGGCACCAGTGCCCGGTTGAGCCGCGAACGCGACTGGACCCGGATGTCGTGCCCCTCCTGAGGAAAGAACCACCCCCACGGTGAGCACGCCGCGCAGCAGCTTCCGCATGCTGACGATCGGTTTATTCGATGTCCCCAACATCTCGCAATCGGTTATCGGCTCATGGCTCCGAAGACTGACGCATCCGCCAATGACTTTGACACCAGAAATCAGGGGAGGTGGCACTCGGGTCGGCCTGGCTCTTGATGACGTAGACGATGGTCTGGGGGATGGACATGCTCGCGTGATGACGCAAGGCGCCTACCGGAGGACAACGATCTGAATCAGGCGTGGAAGCGTTAGCGATGATCGCGAGTGGAGAAGGACTTGCGAGCCTGGGCCGGGATCGCGTTGCAGATATTGTGAACCGAGGTCGGTGCTCAGCGGGGCAGCGACGTGGCCTGCCAACCGTAGCTCTGAATCGACAGGGAGGTTTGGCCAAGCTATGGTGGACAACCTCCGCTTGGATCATGGAGCGGAGGTTGGTGGACCTGACCAGGATCGAACTGGTGACCTCCTGAATGCCATTCAGGCGCGCTCCCAACTGCGCTACAGGCCCACGATGGCGTGAACAAAGAATCATAGCATCTCAGTAGTTCTCGGTTCGGGGTTCGGGGTTCGGGGTTCGCCGTCAGTGTTCACTTGAGCTCCTCATGCGGCGCGAGCGCTGAACAGTGAACCAGCGAACCGAGAACCGGGAACGTCGAACCTCGAACCTCGAACCTCGAACCTCGAACCTCGAACCCTTGGGCGGCCTCCCTATCGCGGCCGCTTGCTGCTACCGAAAGACCGACATGGCCGCCGAAAGGTCCAAATGCCAGGTATCAGTTCGCGGCGAGTTGTGCCTGACGTCGATGGGCCAGAGTCAGCCAGGCTGTCAATTGCCGGGCCGCTTCTTCGGGAGTCGTCCCGTAGAACGGCATCATGGCCGTCGGCATCCCAGGCAGGCGGCGCAACTGGGCGCGCCAGCGGTTGCTGACCGGCGTCACCTCGATCTGGTACGCACGGCCTGCGATCGTCTCTTCGAAATGATGAATGGTCACAACTGGGGTCGGAACGAAGGCGTTGATTTTACGCAGGCGTCACACGCGATCAAGCGAAACGGATCGCGAAGGGACCGTCCACAGGTGGCAGGGCGGACGATCATCGGGAGATCCCGACGAAGAAAAAAATGCAATGTCAGGTTCTCAACAGGATTTTCACGGTTCATCCACAGGTTTTCCACACACACGCAATTCGGCTCAGCTCTGTGAGGATGACGCCTGAAGGGTAAAATGCGGTTTACGTCGAGATGACCCGAGTCGTCGCCGTGATGGTCGGTTGCCTCTGCCTAGCCGTGCTGGGACGGCCGGCGTTTGCCTCGGATGCCACGCTGTTCCGGCTGTTTCTCCTCGATGGTTCCGTGTTAGTCAGCTACGGAGAGTTCGCGCGCGTCGACGACCGCGTGGTCTTCTCGATGCCGGTTGGTGGCAGATCCGAGGAGCCGCGTCTGCAAGTCGCGAGCGTGCGAGCGGCCTTGGTCGATTGGCCGCGCACCGAACGCTACTCGGCATCAGCCCGCTATCAGCGCTATGCCCAGACGCGCGGAGAAGAAGACTTCCGGGTTCTCAGCAACGAAGTCGCGCTGGCGCTGAACGACGTGGCGCTGAGCAGCAATCGACAGCAGGCGCTCGCGCTGGCCGAGAAGGTCCGTCGGGATGTCGCCGAATGGCCGCAGTCGCACTACGGCTATCGCTCCAACGACATCCGCGAAATCGTTGCCGTCTTGGACGAAGCGATCTCATCGCTGCGTGCGTCCACCGGCAGCGGCGCCGCATTCGAGCTCGCGCTGGTGGCCACGTCCGAGGCGCCGCCGCTCGAGCCTGTGCTCGCCATGCCGACGCCCCGCGAGCAGTTCGACTCGATCATGCACCTCGCCAACATGAGCACGTCGAGCGATCGCGTGGCGCTGCTGCAGGCGGCGATGGGGCTGGTGAGCGGAAGCAGAGCCATCATCGTTGGCAGCGAAGCGAGTGGGTTGAAGCGCGCCGTTGAACGCGATCTCCGACAGGAGCTGGCGACCGATCGCCAGTATGCGGCGCTGTCACAACGAGTGATGAGCCAGGCCAACGAGTACGCGGCGCGCGCAGCCATCAACGATATCGAGCGTCTGATTGCGAAGATCCAGAAAGAAGACGCGAAGCTGGGGCAGCGGCGCCCCGAGGTGATCCAGTCGATGAGTGGCGCGGTGCAGACGCAGCTCATTGCCGCCCGCCGCCTGCGGCTGCTGCGCGATCAGTGGCTGCTCCGGCAGTCCTCCTATCGCGCCTATCAACGTTCGGTGGCATCGTCCATTTTGCTGCTGGTCAAGTCGCAGCCGATGCTCGACTCCATTCGCCGGCTCGATGGCCCGCCTCCGGATCGGCTGCTCGCGCTGCGAACGCAACTGAGCGGCGGCGCCGAGCGCCTGGAGCGCGTGCGCACGCCCGACTATCTGCGCGGCATCAACGATCTGCTGGTGGGCACATGGCGCTTCGCCGACAACGCCGTGCGTGCCCGCGTCAAGGCCATCGAAGGCGGCGACTCGGCATCGGCATGGGAAGCCTCGTCCGCGGCGGCCGGTGCCATCATGATGCTCACGCGCGTGCAATCGGAAATCCGCGATATCCTCGAGCCACCGCGACTCAAATAGCCAGGCGTCGCGCGTGCTGCCCAGTGGGCAATGTGCCTTGACGTCTCCACGATCCACACGTCTCGTCCGCGTCGCCACGATTCACGCGTTTCGTGAAGCCGTCGTCGCGCTGGCCAGCCACGGTGCCCCGCTCGACGCCCGCGATCGCTTGATTGTCGTTCCTTCGCGCGCCGCGGCCGCTCACCTGACGCGCAGCATCGAAGATCGTCTCCTGCCGCGGCGCGGCGCAGTGGTGTTGCCCGATATCGTCACGTCGCGCGAGCTCACCGCGCGGATCGGTGAGCGCCTCGGCGGTGACGCGGGGCGCACGCTTGCGCGCCAGGAACGTGAAGTGCTGCTGGGCGTGGCCTGCCGCGCGGCACGCGACGCCGGCGTCGAGCCGCCGTTCCGCCTGCGACCGGCGTTGATTGCCGAGATCCTGGCGTTCTACGACGAGTTGCGGCGGCGTCAGAACCTCGTCGACGACTTCGAACGCCGTGTGTTGTCGCAGCTCGAGCCCGGAGCCGCCGAGGATCGCGGCGCCGAGCGTCTCGTTCGTCAGACGCGCTTTCTCGCTGCGGCATTTCGCGAGTTCGAACGGCAATCGGCACGGCACGGTGTGGACGAGCATCAGCGTCGCGCGCAGATCGTTGCCACGCCAGCACCACATCCGTATCGCCACGTCGTGCTCACGGTCACCGATGTGGCCTTCGATGCCGACGGTCTGTTCTCGGCGGAATGGGATCTCCTCGCCCGCGTTCCGGGCCTCGCTCGACTCGACGTCGTGGTCACCGACACGATGATTGCGGGCGCGCTGCACGAGCGCCTGCACCAGCTGCTTCCGGGGATCGAAGAAGTCCGGTTCGACACGAACGAGCCGACGGTGCGGCCCACGTTGATGGTCCCCGACAAGGGAGCGGTTCATCGAGCGCGCGATCGCGAGGAGGAGATCGCGTCGTTCGCGCGCCGCGTCAAAGCGTTGGTGCGATCGGGTGCGATCGCGTCCCTCGACGGCGTCGCGCTCGTCGTCAAACAGCCGCTGCCGTATGTGTACCTGGCGCGCGAGGTGCTGCGATCGGCCGGTATTCCCTGTCAGATGTTCGATGCGCTGCCGCTGGCCGCCGAGCCCTATGCGGCCGCGCTCGATCTCGTGTTCTCCTGTGTGAGCGCAAACGGCGCGCGTCTCCCCGCGATCGCGCTGCTGCGGTCGCCGCACTTTCAGTTCGCTGCCGACGATGAGCGTCACGCGCGTGATGTGATGGCGCTCGATCGCGCGTTGGCGGAAGCGGGCTATCTGGGTGAGGTCGATGCGCTCGAGAAGTTGGTTGAGGGATGGGCGTCGAGCGGGGCCGCTCGTGCCGGACGCACCCTCATCACGCTGCTGCGCGAGCTGCTGCCGCTCTCATCGCCAGCGCCGGTCGCCTCGCATCTCACGGCGCTGATCGAGTTCTTGCACCGATACGATCGCGCCATCGACCTCGACGATCCGATGGCGGCGCGGCGGCTGCGTGCACGCGGCGCCGTTCATGCGACGCTGCGCGCGCTGCGCGACGCCTACGCCAGATTCGACAACGAACCGGTGGACGCCGACATGGTGGCCGCGCTGGTGCGCCGCTGGGTTGACAGTCAGACGTTTGCGCCGCTCACCGGTGAATCAGGGGTGCACGTGCTGGACGCATCGAGCGCCGCGCTCGGACGCTTCGAGTTCGTGCAGCTCGCCGGTGTGATGGACGGCGAGTGGCCGCAGCGGCCGCGCAGGAGCATCTTCTACTCCGCCGGCGTGCTGCGCGAGCTGGGATGGTCCGCCGAATCCGATCGGCTCGACGGCGAGCGCGCGGCGTTCGCCGATCTGTTGCAGCTGGCCACGTCGCGTACCGCGGTGTCAGTGTTCACGCTCGAGGCCGATGCGCTGGTCAGTCCGTCATCGTTCATCGACGAAGTGGAGCACGCTGCGCTCGACAGCGCGCGCGACGCCTCGTTCTCTCGCATCTTCGACTACGAGGCGCTCGCCGGCGAATGCAGGCCGCATGCTGCGGTCGCGGACCGGGCACGCGAGTGGGCCGCGCGACGTCTGCAACGGAACGTCGGCACGAGCCCGCGCTTTCGCGGGCAGACCGACGCACACGCGCTGCCGGCGCTATCGCTCAGCGCGCTCGAGCGTTATCAGGACTGTCCGTTCAAGTTCTTCGCCGCCGACGTGCTGCGTCTCGAAGAAGCGCCCGAGGACGAGACGATGCTGTCGCCGCGCGCGCGAGGCCGTTTCATTCACGAGGTGTTCGAACGTTTCTTCGAGGCGTGGGATGCGCGCGGACATGGCGCGATCACCTACGGACGGCTCGACGAGGCGCGCGCGCTGATGCGCGAGGTCGCCGAGACGCATCTCGCGCGTCTGCCCGTGGCCGATGCGGCCATCGAGCGCACGCGGCTCTTCGGGTCGGCGATCTCGCGTGGCATGGCGGATGTCGTGCTCGAGCACGAGGTCGAGCATCCGGCGAATGTCATCGCGCGGTTGCTCGAACACCGATTCGAGGGCGAGTTCGCGCTCGGGTCGGCCGATGGTCGGCGCGCCCGGTTGAAGGGCGTCGCCGATCGCATCGATCTGCTCGAGGGCCATCGTCTTCGCGTGTTCGACTACAAGTCCGGCTCCGCTCCCAATCCGCGCCGCGCGCTGCAGGTCCCGATTTACGCGTTGAGTGCGCAGGAGCAGCTGACCGTGCGCGATCAGCAGGCGTGGGCGATCGACGAAGCCGCCTACCTCGCGTTCACGGGCAAGAAGTCGTACGTGCCGATCGTGTCGCCCGGAGGAACGGCGCGCGAGAATCCGCTCGACGCGGCGCGCCAGCGTCTATTCGAGATCACCGATGGCATCGCCGCCGGCGTGTTTCCGCCGCGTCCCTACGAGCCGATCATCTGCACGTGGTGCGCGTATCCCTCGGTCTGCCGGAAGGACGACATCGATGGCGATTGATGTCCGTCTGCCGTTCGATGCCGAGCCAGAGACATCGGCATCAGACCCCGACCCGAGCGTTCACCGCGATCCGACTCCACTCGACTCGCGAATCGACGCGCGCGATCGCGACGGGCGCGCGCGTGCCGTTGATCCGCGCTTCAACGTTGCGCTCGAGGCCTCCGCCGGCACGGGCAAGACGCGCATTCTCGTCGAGCGATACGTCAACCTGCTCAAAGCGGGGGTCGATCCAGCCGAGATTCTGGCCCTGACCTTCACCCGCAAAGCCGCCACCGAGATGCGCGACCGCATCGTCGCGCGGCTGCGCGAGGCGGCGTCGACCGGTGAGATCACGCCGGCCCGCTGGCGTCAGCTTCGCGACCGTACCGGGGATGTCGCGATCAGCACGATCGATGCGTTCTGTTTGTCGCTGCTGCGCGAGTTCCCGCTCGAGGCCGACCTCGACCCGGGATTCTCGGTCGCCGACGAAACCGAGGTGCCCCGTCTCGTCGACGAGTCGCTCGATCGCGCGCTGCGCATCTGCCGCGGTCTGGCGCGCGAAGACGAACATGTCGCGCTGGTGTTTGCGCAGCTCGGCGACCGCCGCGCGCGAAGCGGTCTCGCGGTGTTGTTGAACCATCGGGTTGCCGCGCCCGCCGTGCTGGCGCGATATCTGGCCGCTGGACCGCGCGATCTCACCATCGCGATCGCCGCGCGCCGCGGTGCGGAAGGTCTCCTCGCGGTGTTCGACGCCATGCGCGGCGGGCTCGAACGCTTCCTCGACACCGGGCCGCTCGAGCCCTCATTTCAGGTGCTGTCTGGCTGTCTCGGCGTCGTCGAACACGGCGTGAGGAACGCCGAGTCGCTCGATGCGACGGTGGTATTCAACGCGTTCGTCGCTGCTCGCGAGCATTTCCTCACCCAGGATGGCGTGCCGCGCAAGGTGTCGCCGTACAAGAAGGAAGCGTTCGCGTCGCAGGTCGACTGGCAGACGCACCGCGACCTCGTTGTCGGTCATGCTCCAGCCGTGCTCGAGGCGTATGCGGCCTATCGGCGCGATCTCAACGTGCTCGTCGCCCGTGGCGTCTGGCGGATGTATCGCGTGGCCGAGAGCGAATATCGGCGGACACTCGATGCGCACGCGGTGCTCGACTTTCCGGATCTGCTCCTGCGGGCGCGCGATTTGCTCGGCCAGATGGAAGAGTTTGCGCGCAGCCGCTATCGACTGGAATCGCGCTATCACCACGTGCTCGTCGATGAGTTCCAGGACACCAGCCGTGCGCAGTGGGATCTGATCTCGCTGTTGACCGACTCGTGGGGCGAGGGCGCAGGGCTCGCCCACACCGGCGCACTGCATCCGTCGATCTTCATCGTCGGCGATCGCAAGCAGTCAATCTACGCGTTTCGCGACGCCGATGTGTCGATCCTGCGCGAGGCGGCACGTTTTCTCGAAATGCTGCGGCCTGCGGGCGGACGCGATGGACGCGATCGCGACGACGTTCGTCGATCGATCTCACGGAGCTTCCGGTCCACGCCTTCCTTGCTCGCGTTCGTCAACGATCTCTGTCACGACCTCGACAAGGTCGCGTCGCGTCGCGATGCGTTCATCTACGGCGACGAAGATCGGTTCCCGCTCGACGCGGCGTCGTCCATGCAGTCGAATGCGATTGCGTTTCTCGTCGGCGACACCCCGGAGGAGTGTGCCGAGTCCACCGCGGCGGAAATCGCGCGGCTCATCGAGGAGCAGAATGTCGTTCGCGATCGCGATACCGGCGTGCCGCGGAGCGCGCGACCGTCCGACATAGCCGTGTTGTTCCGTGCGCGCGACAGCCATCGCGAGTTCGAAGACGCGCTCGAACGCCGAGGGCTGCCCTCGTATGTCTACAAGGGCCTCGGGTTCTTCGACACCGACGAGATCAAAGATGTCCGCGCGCTGCTCTCGTATCTCGCCAACCCGCTGTCAGGTCTTGCGGCCGCGGCCTGGCTTCGTTCCCGGTTCGTTCGGATCTCCGACGAAGGCCTCCGACGGCTCGGGCCGTCGTTGACAGAGGTGCTTCTCGCCGAGTCTCTCCCATCGTCCGCGGCCTCACTCGAGCCTGAGGATCTGCAGGCATTGGCCGACGCGCGAGCGGCGGCCAGGTCGTGGCGTCTTCTCGTCGACCGTCTGCCGCCGGGCGAGCTGCTCGATCGCGTGCTCAACGATGCGGCGTACATGGCCGAAACGCGCGGACCTCGCGCCGGGCAGGCGCGCGAGAATCTCAAGAAGATCCGCGCGATCGTTCGTCGCTTGCAAAACCGCGGCTATGCCACGCTCGATCGAATCGTCTCGCATCTCGATCGGCTCGCGCTTGGCGACGAAGCAAATGCGGTGATCGATGCGTCGAACGCGGTGAGCCTGATGACCGTGCATGCGGCGAAAGGGCTCGAATTCCCGATCGTCTTCATCGTGAATCTCGCCCGCGGCACCGGCACTCGGCGTCCGGCGATTCGCGTCGCCGGCGGCGACGCCGGAGACGAGGCCTCGGTGGCGGTTGGCGATTTTCAGTCGAGCGCCGACGAAGACCAGGCGGCGCGCGAGCGCGAGGAGACCAAGCGTCTGTTGTATGTCGCGCTGACCCGGGCGCGCGATCGCATCTATCTGAGCACGGCGCTCAAAGACGGGCAGATCAAACCAGGACGCGGCAGCCTCGCCGAAGTGCTACCGACGTCGCTGCTGGATCGATTCAACGAGGCAAGGCTCGCGACCTCTGTGTCGTGGTCGGCGTCTTCAGGTGCGGTGCACACGATAAGAGTGTGTCCGCGCGTTGAACGTGTTCCGGAGCATGAGACGCAGAACGCCGGGTCTCGAGACGCCGGGTCTGAAGACGCCGGGTCTCGAGAACACGACCCGGCCTACGAACGCGGCAACGATGATTTCCAATCGATCCCTGACTCGGGGCAGAAGCGATCGTCTGTGGCCGCTGCGATCGGGGAGTCGAGCGCGTCGATCCCGTCATCGCGAAGCGGCCACTCGTCGAATCGGACGATCGGAACGCTGGTGCATCGGCTGCTTCAGCGCGAAGGGCTTCGCGAGGACGTGACCGACGAATGGATTGCCGATCGGATGGCGGCATCCGTGCGTGCCGACGAGGCGATCGACGTCGACGCGCAACTCGAGCTCTACACACGAGCGGCTCACAGCTATCGGGCATTTGTCGCCAACGCCGACGTGTGCGCGGTGTATCGATCGGGTCGGGCGCTGCACGAGGTACCGTTTTCGCTCGATCTCGAGGGGACGACCGTGCACGGTGCGATTGACTGCGTGATCGTCGCCGATCACTCGGTCACGGTCCTGGAATTCAAGACCGGCGCACCTCGCCTCGAGCATGCCGCCCAGGCCGACCTGTATCGCCAGGCCGCGGCGGCACTGTTTCCCGGCACAAACGTCATCGCGCGCGTTGTTTACGCCGACTCGACCCATTCCTGAGGTCTGGGCCCAGTTTTTCAAGAAAAAACCGCGCCAGCATCACTTCTGCATTGCGCCTGTCGAAGCCCTCCCATAGAATCGAGTTTTGGAGCGATGTATTGACGACGAAAGAGGAGACTCGAGTGGCGTTGACTTGTCCCAGCTGTGGGAACGACCAGAACTTCCTCGTGAAGACGTTGCAGATGCACGTCGTCCACCTCGATGACTCGAGGGTGGAAGTTTCTGAGGAAGGCCGTCCAGCCCTGCTCGAGGTGCTGTGCGACGAGTGTGAGACCGCGTTGAATTTCGATGAAGTCGATGAAGCGGTGCGGAAGGAACTGCTGCTGACGCTCGGCGCCCGCTGAGTGCGCGCTCGTCTATTCGTCTTCTAAATCCTCGGCCTCTACTTCCTCGAAATAGTCGCATTCCGGGCACAGCCATTCGTGGAACTTCCGCGTTTTGGTTTCTGCCGTACCCGGAACGCGTTCCGTCACGTCGCCTTCGCGTAACTGCATTGTCTCGCCGCACATCGGGCACTCTTTGGCCGCCATTGACTTCTCCTGAACCCACCCCTATGGTACCAGCAGGCTGATGCGGGGACGGGCTTTTCACTACGACGGCGGCGATCAGATCGCACTGCGTGCGACCGATGACGGTCGTCACGAAGCGAGTTGTTTTGCCGACGACGTGGTGATCGATTTTCCGTCGATGGCGACGGCGCTCGAACGTATGCGGCAGGCGTTTGTCGCCGATGAAGTACCTGCGCGATTGAGTACGACGGTGACCGTGTCGCGGGCCGCGGCGCTCGCCGGTGCGAGGGTGCCCGTCGATGTGCCGCTGCGGTGCACGTGTCCGCAATGTGGCGGCCGCGGCGAATCGTGGACCGAGCCCTGCCTACGATGTCACGGCAGCGGCGAAGAATGGCGCAGCCTTCCAATCCACATCACGCTGCCGGCCGGCGTGATGGACGGCGCACGCTTTCATTTCACGGTCACGCTGCGACAGGATTCCTCAACCCGCATCGAGCTTCAGGTGCTCGTCACGTAAGTGGAACGCCACGTCCGGCTTCTCGGGATTCTTTCCAGTCTCGGCGGCAAGCTGGCGATGCTGGTCGGCGTGTCGATGCTGTTGCTTTCTGCCGGCGCACTGGCCGAGCTGCTGGAATCGCTCGGCACCGGCGTTGAGTTTGCGGCCGGAGTGACGACGGCTTTCTTTGCGGCAGCAGGCGTGTTTGCGCTGCTCTGGGGCGGCGCGCACGTGTGGGCGGCCATGCTGCTCGATCGGCGCCAGCCGTTCGGGCGCGTCCTGACGCTGGGTCTGGCCGTGGTGAACCTGGTCGCGTTGCCGTTCGGGACCGCCTTCGGAATCTACGCCTGCTGGACCCTGCTCGCCAACGACGGACGCCGGCTGTTCGAGCCTGCGCGCTAACGTTAAGATACAAAACATGGCCTCTGTACCTGACCGCGACGCGGTGCTGAACGCGCTGCGCGTGGTGGTCGACCCCGATCTTCGCAAGGACATCGTCTCGCTCGGCTTCGTGAAGGATCTCACTGTGGCCGAGGGACGTGCGTCGTTCACCATCGAGCTGACGACACCGGCGTGCCCGGTGAAGGACCAGATGCGCGATCAAGCCACGCAAGCCGTGCGCGCGCTCGGGTTCGCCGACGTTCAGGTGCAGATGAGCGCCAAGGTCAGGGCGGCGGCGGCCATTGAATCCAATCGGCCGCCGGTCGCAGGTGTGCGCAACATCATCGCCGTGGGCGCCGGCAAGGGCGGTGTCGGCAAGACCACGGTGGCCGTCAACCTGGCGTTGTCGCTCGCGCGGTGTGGCAGCCGCGTCGGATTGCTGGATGGCGACGTTTACGGTCCGAACATCCCGATCATGATGGGCCTGAACACACAGCTCGGTACCGACGGGAACCGCATCGTGCCTGCCGAGAAGTACGGCCTTCAGGTGGTCTCGATTGGATTTCTCACCAGCGACGACGCGCCGATCATCTGGCGCGGGCCGATGCTGCATCAAGTCGTGCAGCAGTTCGTTCGCGATGTCGCGTGGAAGGATCTCGACTATCTGATCATCGACATGCCGCCGGGCACAGGCGATATCGCGTTGAGCCTGAGTCAGACGGTGCCGGTCGCCGGCGCGATCGTCGTGACCACCCCTCAACGGGTGTCGCTGGCCGACAGCCGCCGCGCGGTCCGCATGTATCAGAAGCTCAACATCCCGACGCTCGGCATCGTCGAGAACATGAGTTACTACACCTGTCCGAACTGTCACTTCGAGACCGATCTGTTCGGACACGGCGGCGGTGAAGCACTGGCAACCGATTTGGAAGTGCCGTTCCTGGGACGGCTGCCGATCTATCAGCCGATTCGCGAAGGCAGCGACTCCGGCGTGCCGTTGATCGTGGCAGAGCCGACGTCGCCGGCTGCGAAGTCGTTCCTCACGGTGGCCGAGCGCACGGCGGCGCAGATCTCGATCGCCGCGCACAAGACGGCGGAAGCCAACAAAGGCAAGATCCCGCTGATTCCGGTGCGCTAGCCACCGCCCCTTCACGGCGCCCACACCATGACGACGAGCGACATCGACCTTCCTTACACGAAGCGCACGCTCGCCAACGGTCTCGATGTGACCGTTCACGAAGATCACCACGTGCCGATCGTGGCGGTGAACATCTGGTACCACGTTGGCTCGAAGAACGAGCAACCCGGCCGCACCGGCTTCGCGCATCTGTTCGAACACCTGATGTTCGAAGGATCGGAACACCACAACTCCGGCTTCTTCGTTCCGCTGCAGCAAGCCGGCGCGCTGCTCAACGGATCGACCAACACCGATCGGACCAATTATTGGGAAGTGGTCCCGACGAGCGCCATCGATCGCGCGCTGTGGATGGAATCCGATCGCATGGGGTATCTGCTGCCGGCGCTGACGCCGCAGCGCTTCGAGACCCAGCGCGACGTGGTGCTCAACGAGCGGCGTCAGAACTACGAGAACCGGCCGTACGGGCTGTCGGCGATGGCGCTCTCGTCTGCGCTCTACGCTCCCGATCATCCCTACAGTTGGACGACGATCGGATCGGCCGACGATATTCGTGCCATGCAGCTCGACGACGTCCACGCCTTCTTCCGCACCTACTACCATCCCGCCAATGCGTCGCTCGTGCTGGCCGGCGACATCGAGACGGAGCGTGCCTTCGATCTCGCCGAGAAGTACTTCGGCGAGCTTCAGGCCGGCACGTCTCCGGCTCGCGTGTCGGCGCGGGCGGCTCTTTCGCGTGACGTCAATCTCGTGCTCGAGGATCGCGTCGAGCTGCCGCGTGTGTATCTGGCATGGCACTCGCCGGCGATGTATGCCGACGGCGATGCGGATCTCGATCTGGCCGCCGACCTGCTCGCCAACGGCAAGACGTCGCGCTTGTATCGCAGTCTCGTGTACCGATCGCGCATCGCCCTCGATGTGTCGGCATTTCAAAACTCTCGAGAGCTCACAAGCTTCTTCCTGCTTGCGGCGACTGCCGCACCGGGTCAGGCGTTGAGCGACATCGTGACGCGCGTCGACGACGAGCTTCGGAATCTGGCGGCCACGGGGCCCGCTGATGACGAAATGGAGCGCGGACTCGCGCAGGCCGAAGCCCATTTCATGTATCGCCTGCAGACGATCGGCGGGTTCGGCGGCAAGTCGGATCAACTCAACGCCTACAACGTGCTGCTCGGCACGCCCGGTTTCTTCGCTCGGGATCTCGATCGCTACCGTCAGGCCACGCGCGAGTCGGTTCGCGCGGCGGCCGCACGCTTCCTGGTTGGCGCCTCGCGCGTGACATTGAGTGTCGTGCCACGCGGCCGCCGCGATCTCGCGATGGCCGGAGCCGAGCCGGTGTCGGTGTCCTGATGGCCGCCGATCGATCGCGGCTCCCCGATGTCGGCGTCGATCCGGCGTTCACGTTTCCGACGATCGTCAGACACGTCATGCCGAACGGGCTCGCGGTCCGCACCGTCGAGCACCACAGCGTGCCGATCGTGACCTACGTGCTGCAGATCGAAGGCGGGTCGGGTGCCGACGGCCGCGGACAGGAAGGCCTCGCGGCGATGGTCGCCGACATGGCCGACGAGGGCACCGGATCAATGAGTGCCATCGACATCTCCGATGCCTTGTCGCGGATCGGCGCCGATTACGACGTCGACGTGGGCGCCGATGCCACCGTGTTCACGCTGACGACGCTCACCAGATTCGCCGAGCGCGGTGCAGCGCTGCTGTCGGATATGACGGTGCGGCCGAGTCTGCATCAGGAGGATTTCGACCGCATCCGTCAGCTTCGGCTCGATCGGCTGAAGCAGCTCAAAGACTCGGCGCCGGCCACCGCTGAGCGCGCGTTCCTGCGTCTCATCTACGGTACGCATCCCTACGGACATCTGGCGATCGGTGCCGATCCCGCGCTGCGAAGACTCTCGCTCGACGATGTGCGGTTGTTTCACTCGCAGTGCGTTCAGCCGACCCGCGCCACGCTCGTGATCGTGGGGGCGCTGTCGCATCAGCAGCTGCTCGACGCGGCGAAGAGATTCGTCGAGTGGCCACAGGCCGGCCTCTCTGTTGACGGGGTCGTGCCCGCATCGAAGGTCGCCCCGCCGGCGCAGCCCGGCGCACGACTCGCGCTCGTGCCGCGCGAGGGCGCAGCGCAGTCCGAGCTTCGCGTGGGGCATCTCTCAACCCTCCGGACGACACCCGACTATCCGTCGCTGTTGGTGATGAACGCGGTACTCGGCGGTCAGTTTGCCAGTCGCATCAACCTGAAGCTGCGCGAAGAGAAGGCCTTCACCTATGGGGCGCGCACCGGGTTCGACTGGCGCCGCGGGCTCTCCCCGTTCGTGCTGCAGGCGAGTGTGCACACCGCGGCCACGGCCGAATCGATCGCCGATTCCTTCGCCGAGATCGAGGGCATTCGCGCCACGCGTCCGCCGACCAGCGACGAGCTCGCACTCGCCAAGGCGTCGTTGACGCGCGGTTATCCTCGCAACTTCGAGACGACGCAGCAGGTCGCGCGATCGGTGGCCCAGCTGGCGCTCTACGATCTGCCCGATAGTTACTTCGCCGACTTCGTACCGAAGATCAATGCGGTGAGTGCCGCCGACGTGACGCGCGCGGCCGCCACCCATCTCGACACGTCGAAGCTGGCGACGCTGATCGTCGGTGATCAGTCTGCCATTGCAGACTCGCTTCCTGCGCTCGGGCTTGGCGAGCCGCACGTGCTACCGCTTGAACTCTGACGTAGAGTAAGGGGTAGAACTTCACCCCTTGGCTGAAGACGTCGCCGCCACCATCGATCCTGAACGCGGGGCCGATCGCGTCACGAGCGTTGCCGTACTGATCGGCATCGTCGCCGCCGTGGTGGCCAGCGCGACGATCTGGCTCGTGTTGACCGATCCGGTGACGGTGGCCAATGCCGTGAACGAGGGGGAAATCTCGCCGCTCGTTCGTCAACTCGCCGACATCATCTACAAAGCTCTCGCGGGGTTGCTGGACTATTTGTAGGGCGCCCGCTACGCGGGCATGGGGCGGGTCCGCCAACGTCGTCGGCTATGGCGGACCCGTGGGGCCGGCGCGTGTTCACGCGCCGGTCGGACTCGCGCTGCGCGCGAGTGGGGCCAGGGGTGTTCGCATTCGAAGCATGCGCGCGATGAAGGCGATCGCGGCGGCCGCGGCGAGGTGCTTGAGCGTGTGGCCGCTGACGATTTCACCGAATTCAAAGATCGGTCGATCGGCCAGCTCGAACAGTTTTGCGACGCCGTAGGCGACCAGGCCGGCGATCAGGTACGTGTTGTCCGTGTATCTCGACTCGTACAAAGCCAATACCAGTGCTACGACGACGAGCGAGCCAAATTGCACGATCACATAGAGACGCAGATCCCCAGCCGCACGAAGCTCACCCCAATACCAATACAAAACACTTCCCGCACCGAGCGCGATCAGCGGCCAGAACAGGCGGCGGCCCACCTGACGATTGATGCGTTCGGCGATCAAGGCGGTGAGGAGTCCCATGAACCCCAGCGTCATCGGCAGCCGATCCCACACGAGACGCGCGTTGTCGGGGGCGAGATGGTAGTAGCTCGAGCCGACCGCAGTGGTCAGTACGCCGACGAATAACACGGCGTACGGCAAACGCACCCACGGATCGCTCGAGAACGACCGCACTGATCCAGGGCCGAGGGTCGCGATCAGGCCCAGGATGCCGATGATCGCAAACGGGACGTTCGACAACACGTTCAAGCAGTTGGCGATGCCAAGACACGTCCGTTGATCGGCCATCACGTGATAATCGGGCGCCTGAGAGATTGGAGGCCACAGAAACACCGCCAGCGTCGCAATCGCGCCAGCGATCAGCGTGGGTGTGCGCATGTAGCTGTTCTCTGACTTTCCTACCATCGAGGGGCAATACGGCGCGTGCCGGCAGTCGAAGCGTTCGTCTGGCCCCATGCGGGCGTTTCACAGGACAGAGGAGATTCCCCAATGCCACGCTGGACGACTGTTCCCCCGACTGTGTTGTTGTGTCTGGCCGTCGTGTGTTGGACGCTTGCGAGCGTCTCGGCGCACAAAGAGGCGAACGCCCAAAACACCCAGAGTTGGTTCAAAAACAGATACACGCGTGGTTCGCTCGCCGCCACGCTGGCGCAACGGCATCAGCCAGAACAGTCGCCGAACGCGTTGCCGGTCCCGGCGCTTGCCGCGCCGCGCGACCTGCTCGAAGGGCGAAGGCTGTTCGATCGCGAGACTTTCGGTGGCAACGGCCGTACGTGTCTCACCTGCCATGGCGCCCAGACGGGAACAGTATCGCCCCAGGACGCTCGTCTTCGATTCAAGATCAATCCTGACGATCCGCTCTTCGTGCACGATGGCAGCGACGACGATGACGGCGATGGCTTCGGAGACGGCGTGCACGTCACGCGAATGCTGACGGATGCCACGATTCTGATGCGCATCGAGCTGGATCCAAAGGTCACCCTCAAGAACGATCCCACGGCCCGCTTCGTCACGGTGCGGCGCGGCATTCCGACCACGCTGAACACGCCGGCGCTCGATGAAGTCCTCATGCTCGATGGCCGTCAGCCCAGCCTGCAATCACAGGCGCTTGGAGCGATTACTGATCACGCGCAGGCGACACGATCCGTACAGGCGCGCGAGCTGGAGCTGATCGCGCGATTCCAACAGAATGCGCCGCGCTTCTTCACGTCACCCGGGCTCGACTTCTTCGCGCACGGCGGCCCGGCGCCGCGCCTGCCGCTCGGACGTACCGCCTCCGAAAAGCGCGGCCGCACGTTCTTCGAAGACGTGCCGCCGGATTTCTCGGTCACGCCGCCGAACTTCAAGGTCGGTGCGTGCGCGTCGTGTCACAGCGGACCGCTCCTGAACCAGACGAACCAGTTCCTCCCGCTGCCGGTGCCGCCCGGCACGCGGTTCCAGTCGGTACTCGTCTCGGAGCTGAATGAAGGCGGCAACACGCCGATCGATTTCGTCTTCCACGGCCAGAACGTCCCTGGCGGGATCATCGAGCTGTCGAGTCCCGATCCCGGTCGCGCGCTCATCACCGGACGCGCGGACGATTCCGATCCGACCAGCCCGGCATCGACGTTCGACAATCTCAACGCGTTCAAGATCTCGCCGTTGCGCGGGATCCGGCACACGGCGCCGTACTTCCACGACAACTCGGCAAAAACTCTCGAGGACGTGGTCGAACACTATCGTCAGTTCTTTGCCATCGTCAGCGATCCCGATGGGCCGGGTCCGCAGCCGCCCCTCATCCAGCTGACCGATCAGGACAAGAAGGACATTGTCGCCTTCATGAAACTGCTGGATTGATCGAAGCCGTGTGGACGGGTCGATTTCGATCGGCTCGTCCGCGTCGCTACAGATTCTTCAACAGGAATCGGGTCAGCACGAAGCCGTCGATGAATTTGAACGGCGCCACGCCGCTGCTGTAGTGACCGCACGGCAGCGTGGCGACTTCGTGCGTGATGCCGCGGCGCGCGAACTCGTCGACGAGATGTTGCGAGAGATCCACGGGAAACGTCAGATCGTAGCGGGCGTAGACCAGCAGCGTCTTCGTGTTGCCGACACGATCGAGATACGAGAACGGGCTGATCGGTCGCCACAGCGCGCGCAGTCGTTCGAGGTCGACATGGCCCTCGAGGCCGGCGCGGACGTGCCGTGTGGATAGACCGCGCCACACCACGTCGGCAAACCATGGCGAGACATGGTTGAGCGCTTGCGTGCGGATCCGCGGCTCGTGCGCCGAGGTCAGCATCGCCAGGCACGAGCCGAGGCTCGTACCGAGAATGCCGATCCGCTCGAAGCCTTGCGACGACAGCCACTCGATCGCGCGTCGCGTATCGAGCACGGCCTGCCGGCACACCTGCACCGTGCGGGCGATATTGGAACTGACGATGTAGTCGGCACGCGTGAGCTCGGGCGGCATCCGCGAATCGTGATAGGGCAGGCTCAGTCGAAGCGCCGAGATGCCGAAGCGTGCCAGCAGCTTCGACAACCCGATGTGGCCGCCGGGATCGGAATTCCACTGCGGCAGCACGATCACGGCCCGGCCGCCACGGCGACGCGATCCGACAGACGCTTCCTCCGTCGAAGGAAACCAGCGTCCGACCGCGACGTTGTTGGCCTGGTGCGGCGTGACGAGTGCGCTCGGAAAGCGCAGCGTGCCGGCCTCGCCGTTGCGCCGCACGTCGGCCGCTGCCTCGTCGAACGTGAACGCCTCGCACGGCGGCGGCGTGAAGAACGCCTGCGTGTCGCCCATCACCTCGTTGACCCAGCCTTCGACAGAGGCCGCGTCGTCGATGCCGTGATGTCCGTTCGACGGAATCCAATCGACGCCCCACTCGAACGGACGGACGACGCGATCCTTCGACACGTCCGCGAGCCGCCGTTCCCATTGATGGAAGAAGTTGGCGATCACTGGTCCATCACGGGTTCGAGACACGCCGCGATCTCGAGGACGTCGGCAGTTTGCGCGCCGACGATCTGCGCGCCGATGGGAAGCCCTTCTCTGGTCTTGCCACACGGGATCGAGATCGCGGCGTGACCGCTGATGTTGAATGGTTGCGTGAGGCGGAGCATCGCGTTGCGCACGGGCTCTTCGGTTCCGCCGAGCGAGACCGTGACTGCACCGAGCTTCGGCGCGGGAATTGCCATCGTCGGGAGCAGCAGCCCGTCACGACCGGCGAGTGCCGCCTTGACGTCCGCGATCAGTGCCTCGCGGCCGAGCAGCGCCCGCACATAGTCCTCGGCCAGGATGTAGCGCCCGGTTTCGATGCGAAGCCGCACGTTCTGCGAATAGTCGTCCGGCCTCGAGTCGAGCGTCGAGGCGTGATACGCGGCCGCCTCGGGCAGCGCGAGGTGCACGTAGATGGCTGAAGCGTAGTTCGCGTGCGGAATGACGACGTCCTCGAGGACCGCTCCCGCTCGCGAGAGACGCTGTACTGCGGCTTCGAACGACGCGCCGACTTCGACGTCGAGCAGGTCCATGAGGTACCGCCGCGGGATGCCGAGCCGAAGTCCGCGGACCTCGCGGCGCTGGATCGAGGGAGGATTGGCCACGCCGCGAAGCGCGTGATACACGATGCCCGCGTCTTCGACCGATTGGCAGAGTGGACCGACATGATCGAGCAGCATGCTCAACGGCACCACGCCGTCGATCGGAATTTCGCCGAGCGCCGGCTTCAACCCCACGAGGCCGCACACCGACGAGGGAATGCGGATCGACCCGCCGGTGTCGGTGCCGATCGACGCGAACGCCATGCCGGCAAGCACGGAGGCGGCCGACCCCCCGGACGAACCTCCTGGCGACCGTGTGGGATCGAGCGGATGGTGCACCGGTCCGTAGGCAGAATCTTCGTTGGTCGTGCCGAAGGCGAACTCGTGAAGGTTGGTCTTGCCGACGAACACGGCGCCCGCCTGCCGGAGCCTGGTGGTGACGAGCGCGTCCGTCGTGGCGATGTGTCCGGCGCGGACGCGCGACGCGGCTGTGGTTGGCGTGCCGCGGACATCGATCAAATCTTTGAGCGAGATCGGCACCCCGTGGAGCGGTCCGCGATCGCGTCCCGCCTTGAGCTCGCGATCGGCGTCGCGCGCCTGGGCACGCGCCTCGTCAGCGGTGACCGTGATGTAGGCGTTGATGTCGCGGTCGCGCTCGGCGATTCGCGCGAGACAGTGCTCGGTCGCCGCTTCGGCGCTCAGCGACCCGGCGCGGATCTGACGCGCCAGCTCACTGATGGTTCGTACGTCAGCGTCCATTCGGGCTGGATGTGGTGCCGGACGTGCCCGACAGATCTCGATTCCAATCTGCGGTGCGCAGCGCGCTCGTCGAGCGGGCCAGCGCCTCGAGCAGAGGCGTCAGTGCGGGCAAACCCCGCCGCTCTGCATCGCGTGTCGCCTGTTCGAGCCACTGTGCCACGGTCATAGCCGGTTTTCATCCATCATCTCCCGCCTTCGCACGACAGGCAAATCCCGTGCTTCGGCGAGGCAGGCTCCTCCTTCGCACCGCGCGCATAGTGGTGCTTGAGCGAGTCAGGCTATAGCCTATTACATCGATGCGGAAGACGAAGATCATCGCGACGTTGGGTCCGGCCTCCGACAGCGAGGCGGTCATCACAGAGCTGATAGCGGCCGGCGTCGATGTATTCCGTTTCAACTTCTCGCACGGCACGAGAGAACGTCACCGCGAGATCATGGAACGCGTCCGGCAGGCCTCCCGTGCGAGCGGCCGCTTCGTCGCGCTGCTGCAGGATCTCAGCGGCCCCAAGATCCGCACCGGCACTTTGCATCACGGCGCGGCAATCACGCTCGCCCCTGGCGATCCGCTGCGCATCGTCATCGGCGATGTTCCAGGCGAGCCCGGCCGCATCTCGACCACGTATGCCGATCTGCCCAAGGCGGTGAAGCCCGGCAGCACGCTGCTGCTCGATGATGGACGTATTCAGCTGCGCGTCGATCGCGTGAGCCCGAGCGAACTGCAGACGAGCGTCGTGTACGGCGGCGCCCTCGGCGAGCACAAGGGTATCAATGCTCCCGGCGTCGAGCTGCCGGCAACAGGCCTGACGGACAAAGACATCCAGGACCTTCAGTTCGGCGCCGAGTGCGGCGTGGATTTCATCGCCTTGAGTTTCGTGCAGAGCGGGGCCGTACTTCGTCAGGCACGGACGCTCTTGGCGAAGGCCGGTACGCCCGAGATTCCGCTGGTCGCGAAGCTCGAACGACCCGAGGCGATTGCCCGTCTCGAGGAGATCGTCCGCGAGAGCGACGCGGTCATGGTGGCGCGAGGCGATCTCGGACTGGAGCTGCCGCTCGAAAGCGTTCCGCGCGTGCAAAAGGCCATCACGCAGTGGGGCCGAACGCTGGAAGTGCCGGTGATCGTTGCGACGCAAGTGCTCGAATCGATGCGCACCGAACCGCGCCCGACGCGCGCCGAGGTCAGCGATGCGGCCAACGCGGTCGACGACGGCGTCGACGCGATCATGCTCGCGGGAGAGACGGCGGCGGGAGCATTCCCGGTCAAGGCCGTGGAGACGCTCGACCGCGTGATTTGCGATGCCGAGTCAGTGCCGCCGAGCCGATTGCGTCTGCTCGAGCAGGCGCGTCTGCTCAGCGGGCACTTCCACGCCGTCTGTGAATCGGCGGTCACGCTCGCCGAGCGCGGTGATGCGGCAGCCATCGTCGCCGTGACGCGGGGCGGTCAGACCGCGCGCCTCTTGTCGGCGCTGCGGCCGCGGGTCAACGTGTTTGGCGCAACCGATCGCGGCGAGATCGCACGTCGTCTTGCGCTGGCGTGGGGTGTGACGCCGGTCCTGACCGATCTGAGCGGCGATGTGGACGAGGCTGCCAGTCGAATTGGTGCCGAGCTCGTGACCCGCGGTGTGATCGCGCCGGACTCGGTGATCGTGCTCGTCAACGTGACGCCCGATCTCACGCACGGGCCATCGAACTTCGTGAAGGTACAACGGGTGTGATTGGTGAGGCAGGGTTCGTGTTTCGTGCCTCATCGTCCGATACTGTCTCTGTGCCTCGGTGCCTCGGTGTGTCGTAATCGGCGTTAGCGACTTCGCATCGCGATGCGGGAATTCACACACAGCCTCACGATCCAGGCGCCGCCAGCCGCGGTGCTCGATGCGTTCTTCGATCCGGAGGCGTTGGCGTCGTGGTGGCACGTCACGCGGTCGCTGTGCGTACCCCGATCGCTTGGTGTCTATGCCATCGAATGGGCGCCCACCGAGTGGAAGGACGATGTGCTGGGGCGACTGGGCGGGGCGTTTCGCGGCACCGTCATCGAATTCAAGGCCGGCCGCGAGTTCTTCATTGCCGACGCCTATTGGCTACCGCCCGATGGCGAGCCGATTGGGCCGATGGCGCTCGAGGCGACGTGCACGCTGCTCGGCGATCGCACGGTGCTGAAAGTGCGCCAGTCAGGCTGGGAGTCCAGCCCGCGATGGTCGCGCTATTACGATCTGATTGCCACCGGGTTCACGCTGGCGCTCGACGAATTGAAACGCTACACCGAATCTCACTGGAACGACTGACACCAACATGCATCCCCAGCCGCTTGCCTATCGCGATCATGAATTCCTCGAAGGCGAGGAAGCCCGTCCGATCCGGATTCTCGCCGAGTACCTGGAGCCGCTGCGCCGCTTCAAGGCGCAGAACATCCAGGACACGGTGGTGTTTTTTGGATCGGCGCGCATTCACAGCCGCGAGCACGCCGAGCAGGCGCTCGAGCGTCTCGAGCGCCGTTTCGGATCGGCGGAGGCCGCCGTCAACGAGCACCTGACCCGCGGCCGCAAGGCGGTGGAGTGGTCGAAGTACTACGAGGACGCGCGCCGGCTGGCGTTTCTGCTCACTGACTGGGCGCGCTCGCTCGACGCGCCGCACCATCGCTTCGTCGTCACCTCGGGCGGCGGCCCTGGGATCATGGAAGCCGCCAATCGCGGTGCGCACGAAGCCGGGGGCAAGACCATCGGCTTGAACATCAAGCTGCCGTTCGAGCAGGGCGCCAACCGTTTCATCACCGACGGCTTGCACTTCGAGTTCCACTACTTCTTCATGCGCAAGTTCTGGTTCGCGTATCTCGCCAAGGCGCTGGTGATCTTTCCGGGAGGGTTCGGCACACTGGACGAGATGTTCGAGATTCTCACGCTGATGCAGACGGAGAAGCTGACGAAGCAGATTCAGATCATCCTCTACGGCACCGAGTACTGGGACGCGATTCTGAATCTCGAGCCGATGGCCGAGTGGGGCGCGATCAACCCTGCGGACATGCGGCTCGTGACGCGCGCCGACACGCCGGAGCAGGCATTCGAGTACCTGAAAGACCACCTGGCGTCGCATCACCTCGTCGCGCCGGCGGAAGAGACGAGAGCGCCAGGGATTACGAAGACGCGATCCTGAAGGCCTCAGGGCCCAGGCCTCAGGCCTCAGTGCTGGTCTAGGCGCCAGGCCCGATGACTGGCCCAGCCCTGGGGCCTGAGGCCTGGGCCCTGAGGCCTAGTAGAGCAAGTACTTCTCGCGCAGCCGTCTGAACGCGGCCTCGTCCTCGGACCAACCCGAGGCGATGTCAGCGCCCGATGACCCCGCTTCGATCTGCTGTCTGAGCTGCTGCGATCCTGCCAGGATGTCGATCGGCGTCTTGTCGTGCTCGTACTCGTACGGCGGCTGACGCCAGGCGAACTTCGACGGGTTCGTCTTGTGGAACATCGCGATCAGTGCCGCGCCAGTGAGCACCGGACGGAACCCGGCGCGATCGGTCACGTGGATCTGGCAGCCGCCGCACGCCTGCTTGGCGTGTTTCTGAAACGTCGGCTCGAAGACGGCGGGGCGGAAGAACGCACCGGGCAGATGCAGCGCATTCATCTCGCGCGCGAATCGCTCCGCTTCGATCCAGGGCGCGCCGACGAGCTCGAAGGGTCTCGTGGTGCCACGGCCCTCTGAGAGCATGATGCCCTCGAACAGCACCGTGCCCGGATACACGATGGCGGTGTCGAGCGTCGGCATGTTGGGCGACGGCATCACCCATGGCAGTCCTGTGGCGTCGGCGTACATGTCGCGGCGCCATCCCTCCATGCGGATCACCTCGAGCGTTGCGCCGATGCCGAACTGCTCATTGAACAGGCGGGCGAGTTCGCCGATGGTCATGCCGTGGCGCATCGGAATCGGAAACTGCCCGACGAACGACTCGAACCCCGGCACCAGTGCCGCGCCCTCGACGTCGACGCCGCCGATCGGATTGGGCCGATCGCAGATGATGACCGGCACGCCGTGCTTCGCGGCGGCGCGCAGGCAGTTGGCCATCGTGTAGATGTAGGTGTAGATGCGCGCGCCGATGTCCTGCAGGTCGATGACCAGCGCATCGAGGTCCTTCAGCATCGCCGCTGTCGGTTCGCGCGTCTCACTGTAGAGCGAGTAGATCGGCACGCGCCGGCCGGGATCGTCGACATGTGGCGTCTCCACCATGTTGTCCTGCACGTCCGAGCGGAATCCGTGCTGCGGCCCGAAGATCGCCCCGAGCGTGACGCCCGACGTGGCCGCCACGCGATCGAGCACGTGCACAAACCCGCGGTCGACCGACGCGTGATTGCAGACGACGCCGATTCGTGTGCCCGTTAGACGCGGCGACGCAAACAGGAGATCCGAGCCAAGTCTCACCATTGGCTCAATTATCGGCTCGACTGTCGTTTCGCTTATCGAAACGTTGACCGAAGCCAGCCGGAAAAAGTACTGTCGAAAGGTTGTATCAAGCCTTGGAGACTGACGAATGCTGAAGGCGACTGCGGGACTGACGCTCCCGACGACGATCACGGGCTCGCTGCCGCGCCCGAGTTGGTATACGGAAAACCTGGGGACGCGGTCCTTCCTGGATGCGATGGTGACGTCGCGGTTCCGGGAACAATATGTGGACGCGCTCTCCGTCTATCTGCGCGAGCAGGAAGTGGCGGGCCTCGACATCGTCACCGATGGCGACTGCCGGTTCGATCAGGACATCGGCGGGCAGAGCTGGACCAGCTATCCGCCGCACCACATGAGCGGGTTCGAGACGCAGCACCCGAAGCTGGCGAAGGTCGGCGCGGGTGGAATCGCGTTTCCACGCGGGCACATCCTGCACGACTACCTTGAAGCGCGGGTGATGCCGAAGCTGGTGGGAGCGGTGGGCCGCGGCGAGATGCAGTACGCCGAGCTGTTCAAGGCGGCGCAGCGGATGACGGGCAAACCGGTCAAGTTCGGCACCGTCACTCCCGAGCTCGTCGCGTTCGCGGTGCAGGACGAGCACTACAAGGGACTGCCGGACCGCATCATGGCGCTGAGCGACGCCTTCAACGAGGAACTGCACGACCTGGCGGACGCGGGCTGCCAGGTGATCCAGATGGAGGAGCCCCAGATCCACCTCCTGGCGGCGCGTGGCTATAAGGACCCGGTGATCACGCCGGAGTTCATGCTGAAGGTGTTCAACAACACCGTCAAAGGGCTGCGGGCCAAGACCGAGGTGTGGTGCCACACGTGCTGGGGCAACCCGTCGCAGCAGCGCATGTTCGGATCGGTGCAGACCTATAAGCCGGCGCTCGAGCTGCTCAATCAGGTTGACGCCGATGTGATCACGTTCGAGATGAAGAGCTCGGACGCGCAGGACCTGGAGGCGGTGGGGAAGGCGATCACGAGCATGAAAGTGTGCATCGGCGCGATCGACCATCACACACTGCAGGTGGAATCGCCGACGGAGGTGGCGGATCTGATTCGCCAGGCGCTGAAGGTGATTCCCGCGGAGCGGCTGGTGCTGTCGTCGGATTGCGGCATGGGCCGTGAGGGCATGAGCCGGCGGCACGCCTTCTACAAGATGGTGGCGCTGGTGCAGGGCACCAACATCGTCAAGAAGGAGCTGGGCCTGCCGGTGACGGAGAGTCTCGGCGCGGATCCGAAGTTCTCGCTGATTCGGACGACGTAGAGCGCGGGCTTAAGCCCGCGCGCTACGAAAGGGGCGCGAATTGATCAACGCGGCAATCGTAGGAATGGGATGGTGGGGCCGGACGCTCGTCGAGTCCGTGCAGAACGACAGCGACATCATTCGCTTCGTCGCGGGATCGACGCGCACGGTGTCGCCCGAGGTGAAGGCATTCGCCGACGCGCAGAAGCTGAAACTCACCGACTCGTATGAGGCGCTCCTCGCCGATCCCAACGTCCACGCCGTCGTGCTGGCGACGCCGCACTCGATGCATGCTGCGCAAGTGATTGCTGCGGCCAAAGCCGGCAAGCACGTCTTCTGCGAGAAGCCGTTCGCGTTGACCAAAGCCCACGCCGAAGCCGCCGTCTCCGCGACGACGAAAGCCGGCGTGACGCTTGGCCTCGGCTACAACCGGCGCTTTCACCCGGAGATGACGAAGCTGCGCAATCAGATCCGCAGCGGCGATCTCGGCACGGTGCTGCACGTCGAAGCGACCATGACGTTTCCCAACGCCCTCGCGCTGAAGCCCGAAGCCTGGCGGGCGCAGAAGGACGAGACGCCATGCGGCGGGCTGACGCCGATGGGCGTACACGCGATCGACGGGATGATCGATCTGTGCGGCGAGATCGCGTCGGTCTACTGTCAGAGCTTCCATCAGATCGTGCCGGTCGACGCCGATGACACGACGTCGATGCTGTTCCGCATGAAGAACGGGTCGTCCGGATACCTCGGCACGATCACCGCCACCGGGCCTGGCTTCAGCTTCCAGGTGTTCGGTTCGAAGGGCTGGGTGCGGCTCGAGGGTATGACGCACGTCGCCGGCGCATCGTCGGAAGAGCGCCGCACACGACTCTTTGGCACGTGCAAGTTTCAGCCGATCAAAGGTCCGGCGGAAACGTGGGAAGCCGCGCGGCTTGACGTCACGCGCGCCTGCCTCGACGCGTTCGGCACGGCCGCATCGGGCGGCGCGCCATATCCGATCACGACATCGGAAATGATCCACGGAGCTGCAGTGACCGAAGCAGTCGTCCGCTCCGCCGAGTCGAAGCGGACGGAGACGGTCACTTAGCAAGTGGAAAAGTGGAAAAGTGGAAAAGTGGAAAAGTGGAAGTGATTAAGTCTTCAAGTCGGCAGAAAGTGCGTCCTGCTTCTCGACTTACTTCCGTTCACTTATCTACTTCCCCTACTTCCGTGACTTCGACTTTTCCACTTTTTCCACTTTTCCACTTCTTCCACTTGTAAAGGACACGCCTCGATGGATCTAGGGAACGGCCTGGGCCACCT
>Ga0075423_10000707_pt1 | contig 27658 bp, 26 predicted proteins | sample SoiMethybrSBSTD2_FD_80114 | JGI IMG/M metagenome (GOLD analysis project Ga0075423, IMG submission 80114) | Bulk soil microbial communities from a Populus tree surrounding site in Tennessee, USA - Soil MetaG P. TD hybrid SBSTD2 | ecosystem: Environmental > Terrestrial > Soil > Tree plantation... | reverse complement strand
CCGTTCGACGGATCGATGACCCGTCCTCCTTTAAGCAGCTTCTTCATCGGTTCCGCCCGCGAGCAAATACAACACCGCCATCCGCACCGCCACTCCGTTGGCCACCTGGTCGAGGATGACCGAGTACGGCCCATCGGCCACTTCGGACGCGATCTCGACTCCGCGGTTCATCGGGCCTGGATGCATGATCATCACGTCCGGGCGCGCGAGACGCAGCCGATCTTCAGTCATTCCGAAGACGCGGAAGTACTCGCGCAGCGACGGAAAGTAGGCGCCTTCCATGCGCTCGAGCTGAATGCGGAGCAGCATGATGACGTCAGCATCGACGATCGCTTCATCGACCCGGCTCGTGGACTGCACCCCGAAGCGACGGATGTCCGTCGGAATCAGTGTGGGCGGTCCGCACACCCAGACGTGCGCGCCCATCTTCGTCAGCAGCTGAATGTTCGATCGCAGCACGCGGCTGTGCAGCAAGTCGCCGATGATCGCCACCTTCAACCCAGCCAGCTGCTTCTTGCGCTCGCGAATGGTGAACGCGTCGAGGAGCGCCTGAGTCGGGTGCTCGTGCATCCCGTCGCCGGCGTTGATGATGGCCGACCGGCAGATCCGCGACAGGAAGTGGCACGCGCCGGATGAGGAATGGCGCAGGACGATCATGTCGGGTGACATCGCTTCCAGATTGAGCGCCGTGTCCGCGAGTGTCTCTCCCTTCACCACACTCGATGTGCTGGTTGCGATGTTCAGCGTGTCGGCGCTCAAGCGCTTCTCGGCAATTTCGAACGACGTTCGCGTTCGCGTGCTCGGCTCGAAGAACAGGTTGACCACGGTCTTGCCGCGCAGCGCCGGGACTTTCTTGATCGGCCGTGTGCCGACTTCCTTCATCGCCTCGGCGGTATCGAGCACGAGCGTGATTTCTTCGGACGACAAATCGGCGATCCCGAGCAGGTCCTTGTGTCGAAGAGACGTGACAGCCGGCGTCCGATCGATGTCACTGGCCGTGGTCATGCTGCACCTCCTTCGAGTACCACTTCGTCCTGTCCGTCAATTTCGAGCAGCCGCACCTGCACGCTCTCCTCGGGCGAGGTCGGCAGGTTCTTGCCGACGTAGTCGGCTTTGATGGGCAGCTCCCGGTGGCCGCGATCGACCAGCACGATGAGCTGAATGCCTTTCGGGCGGCCGTAATCGATCAGCGCATCCAGCGCCGCTCGCGTCGTCCGTCCGGTGTACAGCACGTCGTCGACGAGCAGAATCTTCCGATTGTCGATGGAGAACTGAATCTCCGTACGGCGGACGGTCGGCTGCGGCCCCACGGCATGCCGCATCAAATCGTCGCGATACAGGGTGATGTCGAGCGCACCGGTCGGGACGTCGTGTCCGGTGATCTCTTTCAACGAGCGCGCGAGCCGCCGTGCCAGCGGCACGCCGCGCGTCCGCACGCCGACGAGCGCGAGGTCGTCGACGCCTTTGTTGCGCTCGACGATCTCGTGCGCAATGCGCGCGAGGGTACGGCTGATTCGATCCGCATCCATGACTACAGGCATGCGGAGGATCCTCGGGGATTGTCAGGGAGCGCGTGTGGCGGCATGGACACCTCTTGGCGGCCTCGCAGGACCGCGTTAAAGAAGTGAACCTATGTTAGCACCTATTGAACCTCGTGCGACGGCACGAACGTAATCGTCTTCTGTTCATTGAATTCGCGCGTGAAGACGTCGACGCGGACGACCCCATCCATATCGCGCGGCACCGGGAGTCCGAGGAAATAGAGCAGCGTCGGCGCGACGTCGACGACGGCGCCGCGGGCCTGCCGGGCCGGCGCGACGCTCGATCCGTACGCGAGGAGGAATCCATCGGGGCCGCGCTCGTGCGTGCCGCTGAAACGGGGATCGCCGACCAGCCTCTCGAGCAGACGCTTGCCGGGCGTCTGCGCTTCCATCCCGAATCCCGAGACCACCATCAGCAGATCGTCGCGGCCCATCCTGGTCAATGTGTCGCCGACGAGTCCATCGACGTAGGCGTAGTAGTCGTCCAGCACCCGACCAAACCGTCGCCGCTCCTCTTCGGACACATCTCCGAACGAAGCCGGATCGGCGTAGCGCAGGTAGTAGTGACCGACGGCGTCGAGGCCGGCGTAGCGCACGGCCAACAGGCGGACGTGCTCCATTCCATCGAGCTCGCGTGCGAGCACGTGCCGTTCACGATCGGCTTCGACACTCGATCCGCGTTCGCTCGCCGGCAGCAAATCGAGTGGCACCGGCGTCGAAGAGAGGGCCGATTCCTCGGCAAGGAGCAGGGTGCGCGCCAGATCGTCGAGACGGGCGGGCGCAACCGCCGGTCCGTCATCGAGCACCGAACGATCGATCCGCCGATGAAAGCGATCGCTCACGGTGAAGCCCGATGAGGTCTCCGGCGGATACGTCAACGGAAGACCAATCAACCCGGTACTCACGCCGTAGCGCGCGGCAATCCGCCATAGTGGCGGCGTGCGAAAGCTTTCGGACGAATACGGCTGTTCGATGATCAGCCCGTACCGAATGAGCGCCTGCGAGAACAGATAATCCGGCAGCACGTCGAGCGTCAGGTCGGCATTGAACGGACGGTAACGCGACGCACCACGTACTCCGTGATGCGCCGGCCAGACGCCGGTCATGACAGATGCCCACACCGGTTCGGCCTGTGTCGGACGCGTGGTTGCGAGATGCATCGATGCGCCGCGCTCGAGCAGTCGGGCAAAGTTTGGCAGGCGGCCGGCGGCCACGGCCGGCGAGATGACGTCGAGCGACGCGCCGTCGAGGCACAGCAGCACCACACGCGGACCGTCCGCAGGCTCGGCGCGCACCACCGGCGACGGACGCGCCGGCATCTCCGACTCGCCACCGCGGCCCCGCAGCACGAGCGGCATAACGATCGACAGGACGGTGACGATCGTGAACAGGACGGCGACCGTCGTGCGATGGCGCGGCCGCGCAGCAATCTGCGCAAAGCCGAGCCCGAGGAAGAGTGCGGTGGCCATCGCATAGAAGATGGCCGTCGATGTCAGTGCTTGGACGGCCACCGGTTCGAGCGACGACTTCAATCCCGTCGCGTGAAGCCACGTGATCACAGCGGCCGTCCCGCCCAGGATGGCGGCGCTCCACGTCAACAGGCGCAGGCTGATCCACCCGGGATTCGGCTGTTCGACGATGGCGATTTGACGAAGGACGTAGAGCCCGTACGAGGCCACGGCGATGTGGATGCCGTACGCGAACAAGGCGACCGTCAACAGCGCGCCCACGGTATGAGCAGTGAGCGGTACCGCGGGATTCAAATCCAACAGCAGCACGGTCAGAAACACGGCCGCGAGCACGCCCGCGAACACCGAGTTACTGAGCATGCGCAGATAACGCATAGAGACCTACTGAGAACCCCGCAAGGTATACTCCACTGAATGCCCGTCGATGTCGAGGCAAAGGTCCTTCGCAATACGCGCCTCTCGTCCGACTACAACATCATTGCTCTCGAGGCTCCCGAGATCGCATCGCTCGTCGAGCCCGGCCAGTTCGTGATGGTCAAGCCCGGTCGCGGCAGCGATCCGCTGCTGCGACGGCCTTTCTCGGTGTTCGAGATCCTGCGCTCCAAGGGACGCATTGAAGGACTCACGCTTCTCAGCAAGCGCGTGGGCGTCACAACTCAAATGCTGCTCGACGCGGTCGAAGGCGACACGGTCTCGTGTCTCGGTCCTCTGGGCAGACCGTTCGTGACCGTCGATCCGCCAGCGCAGGCGTGGATGGTGGCTGGCGGCGTCGGACTCGCGCCCTTTGCCACGCTCACTGAAGCGTTGCGGGAGCGCGGTACGACAACCCGCCTGTTCTACGGTGCACGCACCGGCGGCGAACTGTTCCATCTCGATTGGTTCGCGTCGCAGGGCGTCGATCTCGTCCTCAGCACGGAGGACGGCGGCACTGGCGATCGCGGCCGCGTCACCGTGCCGCTCGAACGCGAACTGAAACGAGCGACAGGTGCGCTGACGGTGTATGCGTGCGGTCCGGAGCCAATGCTCGAAGCGGTGGCTCGATTGGCCGCGGCGCATGGCCGTCCCTCGCAAGTGTCCGTCGAGCGTGTCATGGGCTGCGGAATGGGCGGATGCTATAGCTGCGTGATCTCGATGCGCGATGCCGGCGGTGGCCACCACTACGTCCGTTCGTGCATCGGTGGACCGGTATTCGCGGGCGCCGATTTAGTGTGGGATTAGCGATGGATCTGTCAGTTCGGATCGGCTCGCTGCATCTGCGAAATCCGCTGATGGCCGCCAGCGGATGCTACGGATACGGTGTCGAGTACGCCGATGCGGTCAACCTCTCGTCCCTCGGCGCCGTCGTCTCGAAAGGGTTGTTCCTGAAGCCCCGAGAGGGACATCCTCCCGAGCGCATCGTCGAAACGCCGTCCGGCATGCTCAACGCGATCGGCTTGCAGGGTATCGGCGTCCATCGATATATCGCGGAGAAGCTACCAGAGCTGCGGCGCCTCGGTGCGACCAACATCATCAACATCTGCGGCAGCACGCTCGACGAGTACGTCGAGATTGCGAGGGTCCTCTCCGACGTCGACGGCGTGCACGCGCTCGAGATCAACATCTCCTGCCCCAACATCAAGGAAGGGGGCATCACCTTCGGGTGCAGTCTGCACGGCACCTTCGACGTCGTGTCGGCGATCAGAAAAGTGACGCACCTGCCGGTGATTCCCAAGCTGACACCGAATGTCACGGATGTCGCATCGATCGCGAAGGCGGCTGAGGAGGCGGGCGCCGACGCTGTGTCGCTGGTCAACACGTTTCTCGCCATGGCGATCGACGTCGAGACACGACGGCCCAAGCTCTCGAACATCGTCGGCGGGTTGAGCGGGCCCGCGATACGGCCGATCGCGGTGCGCATGGTGTACGAATGCCGGCGAGCGGTGAAAATTCCGGTGATCGGCATGGGCGGAATCGCGAGCGCGACCGACGTGCTCGAGTTCATGATCGCCGGGGCGACCGCGGTGCAGGTGGGTACCGCCAACTTCGTCGATCCATTCATCTGGACCAAGCTCCTCGACGGGATCGAGCGCTACATGGCGCGTCATCACCTGACGTGCCTGTCCGATCTGATCGGCTCCATCGACACGAGCACGCGGGAGAAACAGTGGGTCAGCTCATAGACGACAACCGCCTGCTGGTGGCGCTCGACGTCGATTCGGGCGAGCGCGCGCTGGCGCTTGCACAATCGCTTCGAGACGTGGCGGGTGGATTCAAGGTCGGCAGTCGACTCTTTACTCTCGAAGGTCCTTCACTCGTTCGAGCACTGGCCGACTCCGGCGTGAAGGTCTTTCTCGATCTCAAATTTCACGACATCCCCAACACGGTGGCCCAGGCCGTCGAGTCGGCCGTACTGACCGGGGCGTGGATGGTCAATGTGCACGCGTCTGGTGGGACGGCGATGATGCAGGCCGCCGCGAGCGCCGCTCGAGAAGCGGCGTCACGAGCCGGCCGGCCGAAGCCGCTCGTCATTGGCGTCACCGTCCTCACCAGCATGGATGAGGCGACGCTCCACGAAAGCGGCGTGACGCGACCCCTTCTCGACCAGGTGATCGCATTGGCTCGCCTCGCGCGGGGCGCTGGACTCGACGGCGTCGTCGCCTCCCCACAGGAAACGGCAGCGATCCGCCAGGCCTGCGGCGATGCATTCGCGATCGTCACGCCGGGGATCCGCGGCGCATCGGCGGGCGCCGAGAAGAACGATCAATCGAGAACGATGGGACCGGCAGAAGCGATACGGGCCGGCGCCACGTTCATCGTGGTCGGCCGGCCCATCATTGCCGCACAGGATCCGCGGGGTGCCGCGGAGCGAATATTCGAGGAGCTCGAGGCTTCTACTTCGCCACGATGATGAAGTGGCCGCGGCGGTTCTTGCCCCAGCACTCCTCGGTCATCTCGGTGCAGACCGGCGCTTCCTCGCCCTTGCTGATCACGTTGATGCGATCGGCCGCGATCCCCAACCCGACCAGGTAGCCCTTCACCGCACTGCCTCGTTTTTCACCGAGCGCGAGGTTGTATTCGTTGGTGCCGCGCGCGTCGGCGTGCCCCTCGATGGTGACCTTCGTTGACGTCCAGCGTTTCATCCAGTCGCTGTTCTTCTGCAGCACAGCACGCTGATCGTCCTTGATGTTCGACATGTCGAACTCGAAGAACACGTCCGCCAGCGGCATTTCCGCGTTCAGCTGCTCGAGCGTCTTCTTCGCGAAGATTTCATCCTCGGTGGGCGCCCGTGGCGGAGCCGGTGCCGGCGCCGGTGGTGGTGGCGGCGGCGGTGGCGGCGGTGGCGGTGGCGGCGCCGCAGGAGGAGCCGGAGGCGGCGGCGGTGGTGGTGGCACCACTTTCTTGCCGCACGCTGAGACAGTCAGCACGATCAGCAACACAATCGCGGTGAACCACACGTACCGTCGCAGCATCATCTGGAGCTTCTCCTGCAGTGAGTTGTCGGCGGAAGACCGGGTTGAGATTAGCGTCCGGACGATCTGGTGTCAATCAAGGTCTGTCAGGAGGCGCGGCAGGAAAAACTGTTGTTTCAAAGAGTCGCAGCCCCAGACGCCGCGAATCGGTGGTCCCCTCTGCTGGTCCGGGGAGGTACACGCGATCGACTTCGACGGCAATCGCTCCCCCGACACGCTGAACGATGTCGCCAGGGACAACGACATGCCAGGTAAACTCGCCGACGGGGTGCAATTCGCTGACAATCTGTTCGCCGGCTGCGATTCTGACCGCCGGAGCGCTGTCGAAGTACTTCAAGGGTGATTCCCCGTGCAGTACCAGCTCGATCCCCCGCGCCGGCGCAACGCGCAGCACCGATTTCTCGCTGGTCCATCGCCAGCGCAATCCGGTCGCCGTTTCGTATTCCTCTTCGTGCCACCCTTCGCCAAAGCCATACATCAGCGTGTCGGAGGACTGAATGTCGAACTGGCGGATGGCGATCGGTGGCGTCGAACGCGACGGCGGATCGGCATGCGCGCTGATGGTCAGCCTGGCGTATGGACCATCGCCGGCTGGCAATCCGCCGGGCAGATCGATGAAACGCAAGAAGCTCGCGCCAGCAGGCGCCGGGTCGACTTTCCACGTTTCAATGGGCGCGCCGTCGATCGCCAGCGCGATTGTCACCGCCGAATCGCCAGGCGCACTGAAATGCCGACCGCCAACCATCACCCGTAGCGGACCCGGGCGTCGTCGCACATATGCCTCAATGGGCCGCCGATCGACACCCATTCCGGCAGCCTGACTGACACCACCGGTCTCTGGCGTCAGCGCCCACCCTTCACCCGCGAACCAGCCCGGAGGCCGAAACACGTACCAATCGACGCCAACCGGTCGGGCGCCGCTCATCGTCCAGCGGTTGGCCACGTCCCAGCGGAAGCGTGTGACGTCGGTGCGACTCTGCGGATCGATCAGGGCGAGATCGGTCCGACGTGCGTCGGCGAGGAACCAGACCGGCCCATCGTTTCCTCGCCGCCAATAGTCCACGAGGCCAAGCCACTCGTAGCTTCGTCGAGGCTCGACGATCGTGACGTGGTCAGGAGCACTCGCGAGCAGCGGTCGACGCAACGAAAAATGGGAATAGATCGCGGCCGGCGCGGAAGCGGCCGCTCGAGACTTCATGGCGGCAATCGCCTGGAACTCCGGATGCGGCTGGCGCGCGTACACCACGCCCGACGGAGCGGCGACGAGCAGCGCACCGATGAAGACTGCTGCCGTCAGGTACGGTGCCGTACGGCCCGCGATTCCCGCGCCGCGCACCACGAGCCACGTCACGAGCGGCAGAGTGGGCAGCGCGTAGCGCACGAACACCGTCTCCTGAAACAGCAGATGAAACATCAGGTACGGCGCGAAGGCGAGCGCGATCACCGCCAGTGCGTGCCGATCGCGCGCGAGCGACACGAGTGCGCCGACGGCTGTCCCCACACCGATGGCGATGGCCAGGGGCAGCGTGTCCCACGGCAACGCAAATGTCTCCCACAACGCAAATGCGAGACGCCGCGGCGTGTGATTGATCCAGAGCATCCCGGTCCACGCGAAGTCCTCGCCTGCCTGCGATCCGAGCGCACGCAGGTAACCATCGACGCCACCCGATAACGCGAGCAGAGGGATCGCCCACGCTAAAGCGCCGAGCACGAGCGCGACGATAGGTCGAGTGGTCAGCCACAGCACTCCAGCGGATCGCTGATGCCACATCGCGAACGCCAACATTGGAAGCGTGAGACATGCAGTCTGCGCGCGAAAGCCCGCCGCCACTCCAGCGAGCAGAGCCGACCACACGAGCAGCCGGCGATCGCTCGTGCTTCGCAGCGCGAGCGCTTGCGCGATCATCGCCACCGCAAGTCCTGGCATATCGCTCAGGGGACGCAGGCCAGAGATCCAGAACAGCGGCGACGCAGCGAGCAGAGCCGTTGCCCAGAACGAGATTCCGCCCACTTTGAAGTAGGGCGACGGCGTCGACCGATAGCGGCCGACCTCCGCGAACAACGCCCACGCTGCGAGGAGCGCGATGCCGCCGCCAATCGCCGACCACACCGCCAGCGCGATCGCTTCGGCGCGGGCCCTGTCGAGCGACGGCGCCAGCGCGCGGATCACCGTCAACGAGACATGGCCGAGCGCGATGTAGACGGGATAACCAGGCGGATGGGGCTGATGATTCGCGACATCGAAGTGGCGCAGCCCCAGCGCGAAATTGATCGAATCGATGTCTTCGAGCGAGGGTGCGAGAAACAGGAGGTGCGCCGCGACATAGACGGCGACGATGATGAGGATCGAACGAGGAACCCGAAAGAGTGGACGCGGCTCTGAGCTCTCAGACTTGTCGGAGGACAAGACCGTCATTCAAGCTGCCCATTCGATAACCCTGCAGGTCGATCGTCACGTGCTGGTATCCGACAGCGCGGATCTCACGAACGAGGCGATCGCGGACGTCCGGTTCGAGCGCGCGCGAGAGCACGTCGCGGCCGATCTCGAGGCGGGCCAGCGCAGGAGCGACGCCGTCGATCCCCAGTGCCAGGTCGTGATGCCTGACACGACAGACGCGAAATCCCAGCGATCGCACGATCGCTTCCGCACCCTCGATCATGCGCAGCTTCTCGTTGGTCACTTCGCTGTGGTACGGAATGCGCGAGGACAAACACGCGGATGCCGGCTCGTCCCACGTCGGAAGTCCCGCCCGTCGCGACAGCTCGCGGATCTCCGATTTGGCCAGACCGATCTCATCGAGCGGGCTCCTGACGCCGAATTCGCGCGCCGCCTGCCGTCCCGGGCGATAGTCGCCGCGGTCGTCGGCATTGCTGCCGTCGGCAATCACCGCGAAGCCGCGCTCGGCGGCGATCTTGGTCAGCGCGGTGTAGAGCTCGTGCTTGCAGTAGTAGCACCGGTTCGCCGGATTGGCGCGGTACTCGGCGCGTTCGAGCTCGGAGGTCTGGATGATCTCGTGTCGAAGGCCGAACTCGTGCGCGACGCGGCGCGCGAGTTGACGATGGTGATCGGGGTAGCTGGGACTGTCGGCGGTAACGCAGAGCACTGAATCACCGCGCGCGGCGGTGGCGGCCCAGGCCAGGTAAGCGCTGTCGGCGCCGCCGCTGAAGGCGACGAGCACCGAGTCGTAACTCGCCAGCAGCCCGTGCAGACGGCCGGCCTTCTCCAACAGATCCGCCTCCTGATCGCGCAGTGGAGGCGAGAGCTCCATCACTCGTCGAAGTCCTCCTCGTCCTCTACCTCGTCGTCATCGTCGAGATCATCGTCATCGTCGTCGTCTTCTTCTTCGTCATCTTCGTCGAGGTCGTCGTCGTCGAGATCGTCGTCATCGTCGTCGGCAACTTCGAGCTCGTCGGCACCGACCATGACAAGGCCCTTGCCGCATTCGGGACAACTGAGGGTGTCACCCTCTTCGTAGTCCTCGGTGTCAATTTCGTCGAACTCACACTCAGGGCAGGTCGCCATACGGGCTCCATGCAGCGGATCAACCACGAAGAACACGAAGGGGTGAATCTTCGTGAGCGTCGTGCTCTTTGTGGCGGATCGGCCGCGTCGAAGGATCCGGGAACGAGCCGCCCCCCAGCGGATCTGATTCATCCCGGCCAAGATTTCGGATTATATCGGGGACCTGCGGATCAGGGCAACGAAGCCTAACGATGTGACTGCGCGGTGTCGATACAGATCTCGTGGAGTGTATCAACTGGAAGAGTACGAGCCACAACGAGCCTCGACGGTGATCCGCTCGGCCGCGACATCGGAGCGGCCGGCGTCGACTCGCGGGATACGTGCCAGTAAATGACCGCCACTCCCAGAGTCGAGGCGAAGACCGTGCTCGTCGCGGACGACACGGCGTTCGTGCGCGACCGGTTCAAGGCAGCTATCGAGGGCGCCGGTCACAAAGCGGTCACGGCACAGACCGGTCCTGAATTGCTGGGACGGGTTCGCACCGACGTCACCGACCTCGACCTCATCGTGCTCGATCTACGCTTGCCGCAAGGCAACGGCGTGGCGCTGCTGCGGGCGATACGCAAGATTGCTCAAGATGCACCGCCGGTGATGGTGTTCAGCGGCACGATTGCCAGCGCCGACGAGGTGCGAGAGCTCGGCGCGCTCGGTGTCACCGGCTATGTGAATGAATACATGGCGGTGCAGCACATCGTGCCGGCCCTGGTGCCGCATCTCTTCCCCGATCGTTCCAATCGCCGGTCGAGCCCGCGCGTCGTGCTCGGCATTCCCGTGGCCTACAGATTCGGTAACACGATCGCCGCAGCGCTGACGTTGAACATCAGCCGCGGTGGTCTGGCGATTCGCACGACGAGCCCGCTTGCGGTTGGTACTGCGGTGAAGGTTCGCTTCCGGCTGCCCGGCACCAAGCGTGACATCGATACCGAAGCGCAGATCGCCTGGACCGATCGTCGTGTGGGAATGGGAGTGCAGTTCACCGGACCATCTTCTGAAGACCAGGCGCTGATCGACGACTACATCCAGGCCCACTTCTTCTCGAACCGCAAGGCGTGATCGTACGTAGTGTCCGCCTTCAGGCGGACCCTCGTCGTAGTGTCCGGCTTCAGCCGGACCTCGTCGTAGTGTCCGGCTTTAGCCGGACCTGCGGGAATCAGATTCCAACCGTTTCGAAATCAGGGTTCGCTCCCTTGATCCGCGATACGACCTCGTAAACTCCAGTGAAGTGAATCAGGATTCGAAACTTGCCCTCGCGGTGACGCAGCACGTAGAAGTTGCCGCCGCCCTCCAACTTGAGCGAACGAAGGTCGGTAAGACGGAGCTTCTTCGTATGCGTGAGTGCGACAAATGAGATCTGGTCTCCGGGCTCGAATCGAATTTCGTACGGAATCCTGAGCACGAACAACCAATTCCAGAACACGATCGCACTCCACAGCACCGCGACAGGAAGCGGCGGACCGTTCTGGTACCCGCTGACGGCGCTCACGATCATCGCGATGCCCGCCATCGACATGAGGGTTATCACGCCGAAGATGAGAATTCGGTACGGAAGCGACAACGTCAGTCGATACACGTCGCTAGAAGCCACGAGACTCCTATTTCTTTCGAGAACAGTCGTCCGGTCCAGCTTCAGCCGGACCTCACTTATCCAACTTGAACGCTCTGCGCTTTCCCTGCTCGTACATGCCTGCAGGGAGCAGCCGCATCAGCCTCGACGTCGACTTCGCCTGTGGTCCGATCAAGTAGCGCAATCGCGGCTTTGGAGTCGAGACGATCTCGAGCAGCGCTTGCGACACCAATTCCGCTCCAGGAGCGGTCTCCTCGAACGCACGGAAGGCGTTGAACGCGCGGCGCCGCCATTGGTCGTACGCTGGCAGCGGCGCGGCGGCTGGCTGACGCTTGTCCATCATCGGCGTCTTGAGAAACGCAGCCTCGGTGAGCGACACGTGAATGTTGAACGGCGCGACTTCCATGCGCAGTGCGTCGCTATAGCCCTCCAACGCAAACTTGCTGGCGGAGTACATGCCCATGAACGGGATCGCCGAGACGCCGGAAAACGACCCGACGTTGATGATTCGGCCGTGCCGTCGCTCGCGCATTGATGGCAGCACTGCCTTGATCATTCGCACGACGCCGAAGAAGTTCGTGTCGAACTGCGACCTCGCCTCTTCGAGCGACGTCTCCTCGAGCGCACCGGACAACTCGTAGCCCGCATTGTTGATGAGCACGTCGACGTGGCCGGTTTTGTCGAGGACCGACTTCACGCACGTCGTCACCGAATCGTCATTGCGGACGTCGAGCGGCACCATCTCAATCGCTGATTCGCCGCGGCTCGGATTGCGGCTCGTGCCGAAGACCCTGTAGCCCTTCTGCGAGAGCAGCCGCGCCGTCGACTGGCCGACACCAGACGAAGCGCCCGTGATGAGGACCACTTGCTGAACTGACATGGTCGAACCCTCCCGACGTTGCTACGGCTTACTTGCGTGATCGACCCGATCGACGAGCGCCGGCGCGAGTCGATGGCCCTCGGGATCGCCGGGTGGGCGTGAGGCGAGTCGCGATCTGCCAGGTGTTTCCCCAGGGATCTTCCACCATCGCGCGGCGATCTCCATAGGGCATGTCGGCAGGCGTCTCGATCGAGTGGCCGCCTGCGGACATCGCCCGACGATACGCGGCATCGGTGTCGGCGATGTAAACGTAGAGGAACGCGCTCGTTGGTCGACGCGCGCTGTCGTCGCTGACCATGATGATCGAATCACCGATGCGAAGCTCCGACGGCCGGTCGTCTCGATAGGTTCCGGTCGCGCGAAACACGCGCTTGACGAACGCCACCAGGCCTCGCGGGTCGTGTGTGAACAGGCGCGGTATCACCCTCGGCCAATCTGCTGGGAGCAAGGGACGATCGTGGCTTGTGCGCATCGGTCTACTTCGCGTGGTGATCGACTTCATCGCGCCCGCAGCAAACGCAACGCGTTCGCGACGACGATGACCGACGCGCCAGTATCCGCGAGCACGGCCATCCATAGCGTTGCGGTGCCGGTCAACGCCAGCACGAGAAACGCCGCCTTGAGCAGCAGCGACACGACGACGTTGGTCTTGATGTTGCGCAACGTGGCCCGGGCGAGCCGCAGCGTGTAAGGCAGCTTCAGCAGCTCGCCGGACATCAACGCGACGTCGGCGGTCTCGATCGCGACATCAGAACCCGCTGCTCCCATGGCGACGCCGACATCAGCGGCAGCTAATGCCGGAGCGTCGTTGACCCCGTCGCCAACCATCAGCACAGGACCATGAGTGCGCATCTCGACGATGCGGGCGTGTTTCTGATCCGGGAGCAATCCGCCGTGATGCTCGTCGAGGCCGAGCGTGTCGGCGACGATCGTCGCGCCGGCGGCATGATCGCCGGTGAGCATCGCGACACGGCGGATTCCATTCGCGCGCAGCAGCTCGATGGTTTCACGCGCCGTTTCACGCACCGGATCGGCGATGCCGATCGTCCCGAGCACGCGTCCGTCGACAGCGATGAACACGTTCGAGCGGTCGGGTCGAGTGAGCGCCTCGTGATCGAGCGGCAGCGCGATACCGCGCGACACCAACATGGCGCCGTTGCCAATCACCACGAGGTGACCCCTGACGTGTGCCTCCGCGCCGAGACCCGGCGCGGCCACGAACCCGATCGCCGCCGGAATGTCGATCGACACGCGCGCCGCATAGGCGGTAATCGCTCGGGCGATCGGATGCTCGGATCGAGCTTCGACGGCCGCTGCGAATCGAACGACGGCGGCCGCCGTCGCGTCACCAACCGGGGTCACGCTCGTGACCGCCGGCTCTCCGCGCGTCAGCGTTCCGGTCTTGTCGAACGCCACCACTCGTGTCGCGGCCAAGCGCTCGAGATAGGCGCCGCCTTTGATCAGCACGCCGTTGCGCGCCGCAGCCGACAACGCCGCCACGATCGACACCGGAGTCGAGATGACCAGCGCGCACGGACACGAGATCACGAGCAGAACGAGCGCGCGATACAACCACGTCGCCGCGTCGGCATGAAACATCAGCGGCGGCGCGATCGCCACCAGCCCCGCCAGCGCGATCACCGCCGGCGTGTAGATGCGTGCGAATCGATCGACGAACGACTGCACCGGCGCGCGCTGCGCCTGCGCCACTTCGACGAGGTGGATGATCTGCGCGAGCCGCGTGTCCTTGCCGACGCGCGTCACCGCGAGCTCGAGTGCACCACGGCCGTTGATGGTGCCGGCGTAGACCTCATCGCCCGGCTTCTTGTCCACCGGCAGCGATTCGCCTGTGATCGGCGCCTCGTTCACATCGCTGTGACCGGCCACGACTCGACCATCGAGCGGGACCTTGTCGCCCGGTCGAATCACGATCTCGACGCCGGTGCCGACCGCGTCGACGGGCACCCACCGCTCACCGCCGGGCTCCTTCACCAAGGCCTCGCGCGGCGACAAATCGACCAGCGCGCCAATGGCCAGCCTGGCGCGCTCGAGCGTGCGCGCCTCGAGCCATTGCGCGAGCGCGAACAGAAAGACCACGCTCGCGGCCTCTTGCCACTGGTTGAGTGCCAGAGCGCCAATGACCGCGGTCACCATCAAGGCATTGATATCGATGGTCCGCGACCGTAGCGCCGAAAGCGCCCGCTGTAGGGGAAACACGCCGCCTGCGGCTACAGCCACCAAATACAGCACGGCCGAGGCGATCGATTGCCCGGCTGCGCCGGCCGCGGCGCCCGCAGCCAGGGCCCCGCCGGACGCCGCGGTGAGCCACAGCCGCGCTCGGACGTCGCGAGCCGAATTGCGGGGCTGCTCATGCTCGAGCCACATCCGCATCCCGGTCTGCCCGACCGCGTCGACCATAGCGGCCGTTGTGAGCTTTGCGGCGTCATATGTGACGTGTAGACGCTGTCCGACCACGTCCGCCGAGATTGCCTCCATACCCGCGAGCGGTTTCAACCGGCGCTCGAGAATGACCACTTCCTCGTGGCAGTCCATCCCCTCGACCCGGAAGACCGCCTCCGCGTGGAGCTCGCACGTAGCGCAGGTGACTGGACGAGCAGTCGCCACGAGATCGCGGCCTAGCGGCCGCCCTCCTGGACGTGGCGCAGACCCTGTCGGAACAGGGCGAGCACGTGCTTGTCATCGAGGGCGTAGAAGATCATCCGGCCCTCGCGCCGGGCGCGGACGATGCGGACATTGCGGAGCAGGCGTAGTTGATGGGACACCGCCGATTCGGTGACACCCAATTGATTGGCCAGGTCGCCGACGCACATCTCGGAGCGCGACAGCGCGTCGAGGATGCGGACGCGCGTGGGATCGCCGAGCATCCGGAAGATTTCGGTGAGACCGTCGACGGTCTGCGCGTCCAGTTGCGACATATGAACAACTGTTCATACGTTAGCACGAGATCTTGCCCACGCCAGCGGCCATCGGCTACTATCGCCGTTTGTGCGCACGTAAGACGCGCGCACTCTAGAACTTACACGTCGAAAACAGAGGGAGGGCTGCAGTGAGGCGGCCCGCACTGGATCGGCGAAGGAGCACGCGGTGATCGAAGTTCAACATCTCACCAAACAGTACGGCCCGGTGACCGCCGTCAGCGACGTCAGCTTCAAGGTCGAGAAGGGCGAGATCCTCGGCTTCCTCGGGCCGAACGGCGCCGGCAAGACCACGACGATGCGGATCCTGACCGGATATATGCCGGCTACAGACGGCAAAGCGCTCGTCGCCGGATACGACGTCGCCGAACAGCCGATCGAGGCCAAGCGCCGCACCGGATACCTGCCCGAAACGCCGCCGCTCTATCCGGACATGACCGTCCGCGATTACCTGACGTTCTGCGCGAAGATCAAAGGCGTACCCAAGAGCGACCGCACGACTCGCGTGGCGACCACGATGGAGCGGACGCGTATCGTCGACGTCGCGACTCGTCACTGTGCGAAATTGTCGAAAGGCTATCGTCAGCGCGTCGGCCTGGCGCAGGCGCTCCTACACAATCCCGACGTGCTGATTCTCGATGAGCCGACCGCCGGCCTCGACCCGAAACAGATCATCGAGACGCGCAATCTGATCAAAGGACTCGCCGGCGATCACACGATCGTGCTGAGCACGCACATCCTGCCCGAGGTGAGTCAGACGTGCAGCCGCGTCGTGATCATCAACCGCGGCCGCGTCGTCGCCGTCGATACGCCGGAGAATCTCACCAGCCGGCTGGGCGGCACCAGTGCGATGTACATCGAGATCGATTCAGGCGGCGTCGACGCGAGCAGCGCGCTCTCAGGCGTCGCCGGCGTCACCGGCGTGTCGGTGTCGACCACACGCGGCGCCATCGTCGGCTACGAGGTGGCCAGCGCCGGACGCGACGTGCGGCGCGAGCTGGCCGCCGCGATCGTCGGGCGCAGCTGGGGGCTGTTAGAGCTGCGTCCGATGCGCATGAGCCTCGAGGAAATCTTCCTGCAGGTGACTACTGAAGAAGCGGCGCCGGAAGCCGCGGCGGAGACTGCGCATGAGTAACATCCTGGCGATTACCCAGAAGGAGTTGAAAGGGTATTTCGCGTCGCCGATCGCGTACGTTGTCATTGGGTTCTACGCACTGATCTTTGGGTTCTTCTTCTACTCGCTGGTCCTCTACTTCGACCGTCAGAGCATGCAGATGCTGGGGCTGGGCGCGGGTCAACCGCCTGTCAACGTGAACGAGAACATGATCCGGCCGGCGTTCCTCAACGCCATGGTCGTGTTCCTGTTCGTGCTGCCGATGATCACGATGCGCACCTACGCCGAGGAAAAACGGTCGGGCACGATCGAGCTGCTGCTCACGTCACCGCTCACCGACTTCCAGATCATCATGGGCAAGTTCCTGGGAGCGATGGCGCTCTACGCCGCGATGCTGGCGGTGACGCTGATCCACATTGCGCTGCTGTTCATGGCCGGCAAGCCGGAATGGATTCCCGTGATCACGACGTATCTGGGCTTGCTCCTCATGGGCGGCTGTTTCATCGCCGTCGGTCTGCTCATCTCCAGCCTGACGAAGAATCAGATCGTGGCGGTCATGGTGACCTTCACGGTGTTCCTGATGCTGTGGGTCATCAACTGGATCGCGTCGTTCGTAGGGCCGACAGCGCAGCAGGTGCTGAACTACCTGTCGATCACCGATCATCTCGACGACTTCACGAGAGGGATCATCGACACCAAGCATGTCGTGTACTACGTGAGCTTCATTGGCTTCGGTCTGTTTCTGACCGCACGGGCCGTTGATACCGAGCGGTGGAAGGGATAGCGCCATGAAGCGACTGTTCAGCATGCTGAGTTGGGTTGGCGTTGCGCTGGTCGCCGGCGCGTTGGTCGTGCAGCGGGCGAAACCAGACTGGGATCAGTACGCGCGCTACGCCGCATGGGCGGGTCTCGTGCTCGTGCTGTTGTATGTGGCGTCGCAGTGGCGGGAGATCGCCGCGCAGTTCCAGAAGCGCAACACGCGATACGGCACCATCGCGAGCGCCAGCGTCCTGATCGTCCTGGCGATCGTGGTCCTGCTCAATATGACGTCGCAGCGTTACAACAAACGCTGGGATCTGACGGCGAACAAGCAGTACAGCCTCTCCGACCAGTCGGTGAAGCTGCTGAAGAGTCTCAACGCGCCGATCAAGTTCATCGTCTTCGATAAGGAGGACGCCTTCGATCGCTATCGGACGCGGCTCAGCGAGTACTCCTACAACTCGCGGCAGGTGCAGGTCGAGTACGTCGATCCCGACAAGACCCCGGTGAAGGCGCGCGAATACAAGATCGAGTCGTACGGCACGATCGTCGCCGAGTACATGGGGCGCACCGAGCGGGTGACGAACAACGCCGAGCAGGATCTGACCAACGCGCTCATCAAGGTGATGAATCCGCAGGCCAAGAAGGTCTACTTCCTGAGCGGACACGGCGAGAAGGATCCCGCGAAGAGCGAGCGCGACGGCTACAGCACCATCGCGGATTCGTTGAAGCGCGATAACTACCAGTTCGACAAGCTGGTGCTGGCTCAGACGAACGAGATTCCCAAGGACGCGACCGTACTGATCATCGCTGGGCCGCGCACCGATCTCCTCGAGCAGGAAATCCCGCTGATCAACGAGTACCTCACATCGCGCACCGGCAAGCTGTTCGTGCTGATGGATCCGCCGGACGACTTCAAGCAGCCGCAGCAGATGCCGCGTCTGGCGGGGTTGCTCAAGGAGTGGGGCATCAACGCCACGCAATCGGTGGTCGTCGACGTGAGCGGTCGCACGTCGGTAGCGACAGTGCCGGTGGCTGCGCCGCCGTATCCGACGCACGCGATCACCAACGACTTCGGTCTGGTTACGATGTTCCCGATGGTGCGCGCGATGCTGCCCGAAACCGCGCCGCAGAAGCGCTCGGGTCAGTCGTTCCTGCAGACCGCCGCGCGAAGTTGGGCCGAGACCGACTTCAAAGAGCTCGCCACCGGCGAGGGTAGCGCGATTAAAGCCGAAACCGACAAAGGCGACATCGCCGGGCCGGTGTCGATCGGCGTCGCGACCGAAGTGGCCTCGACCGCGGAGCCGCCGAAGCCGCTCGGCGACGTGGGCAAGACCGACAAGCCGAACGACAACGCCCCGAAGCCGGAAACGCGCGTCGCTGCGATCGGTGACTCGGATTTCGCCGCCAACAACTATCTCGGCATCGAGGGCAATCGCGACCTGTTCATGAACACCGTGAACTGGCTGGCGCAGCAGGAGAGCCTGATCGCGATCAGACCTCGCGAGCCCTCGGACAGCCGACTGACCCTCACAGCCAACATCCGCTCCGCGATCTTCTGGCTCTCGATCTTCGTGATCCCCGCCGCCGTTCTTGGCGCCGGCGTCTTCACCTGGTGGCGGAGGCGATAGCCATGCGCGGGTGGTCTACGCTGGGTCTCGGTGTCGTGCTCGTCGCATTGATCGGGTTTTACTTCTTCCTCGACCCGAAGCGCGATTCGAGCGCGAGCACGGAGAAGAAGGAAAAACCGTTCGGGTCGGTCGTCACCAACGACATCGAAGAAATCTGGGTCAAGACCGGCAACGACACTGCGCGCCTGCAGAAGGTGCAGGGCAACTGGGAGATCGTCGAGCCGGAGCCGGCCGCTGCGGATCAATCCGAGCTGACATCGATGACCGGTAGCTTATCGGCCTTGGAGGTCAACCGCGTCGTCGACGCCAACGCCTCCGACCTGAAGGCGTATGGTCTCGATCCGCCGCGCGTGGAGGTGTCGTTCCGGCTGAAGGGTCAAAAGGATCCGAAGCGGTTCGCACTGGGCGAGAAGACGCCGACCGGCGGCGACATCTACGCCCACGTTCCCGGCGACAAGCGCGTGTTCCTCGTGTCGTCGTTCCTCGACTCGACGTTCAACAAGACGCCGTTCGCGCTGCGCGACAAAGCGATCCTGAAGATCGAGCGCGACAAGGTCGATGGCCTCGAGCTGCAGAGTGGCACCACCACCGTGCAGCTCGCCAAGAAGGGAACCGACTGGACGCTGGTCAAGCCGATCGCCGCGCGTGCGGATTTCGCAGCCGTGGAGGCCGCGATCGAACGATTGTCGTCGGCTCAGATGACGGGCGTCACCTCGCCTGGGGTCCCGGCGGCCCAGCTCGGTAAATACGGACTCGACAAGCCGACGAGCACGATGACCATCACCAGCGGCAGCTCGCGCGCCACGCTCGCGTTGGGCAAGACGGAGAACGCCGTCGTCTACGCGCAGGATACGTCGCGGCCGATGGTCTTCACCGTCGCACCCACAATCAAAGACGACGTGATCAAGAAGGTCGCGGATTTCCGCCGCAAGGATCTCTTCGACGGACGCTCGTTCACGATCACGCACGCCGAGTTCAAGCGCGGCGCCGAGACGATCGTCCTCGACAAGAGCAAGGGCAAGGACGGCAAGGATGTCTGGAAGAACGGCGCGGGCAAAGACGTCGACGTGATGAAAGCCGAGGACGCGCTCAACAAAGTGTCCGGCCTGCGCGCGATGTCGTTCGAAGACAAGCCGGAGGCCTCACTCAAGACGCCCGCGCTCGTCGTCACGTTCAAGTACGGCGAGAACAAGATGGAAACGGTGACGCTCGGCAAGTCCGGAAACGACGCCTTCGCCACCCGCAGCGACGAACCGGGGACGGCCAAGTTGGACGCGATGGCCTTGGATGAAGCGATGAAGACTCTAGATGCTCTAAAGTAATTCAACATTCAACATGCCAAATGCAAAAGGTCGCCGACGCGAGGGCCGGAGCCGCGCGAGCCTCCTTTTTGCATTTGGCATATTGCATGTCGCATTACTGAGTTGCGTTACACCCTCGCCAGCACTTCCCCAGGTCATCGCGCCACCACGATTCGACGCTCTCGCCCAACTTCACCAAGACATCCTGACCGCAACGAACGGCCCCGGCGTCACCCGCGGTGTGTGGGGCATCGCCATCTACTCGCTCGATCGGCAGCAGCCGCTGTTCGAGCTCAATCCGCGCCTCATGCTGGTTCCCGCTTCGTCGGCGAAAATCGTCACCGTCGCCACCGCGGCGGAGGCGGCGGGATGGAACTATCGCTACCTCACGACGCTGCGCGCCACCGGACCGATCGTGAACGGAATACTCAAGGGCGATCTCATTGCCGTCGGATCGGGGGATCCGTCAATCGGCGGACCGGCCGGCGACGATCTGACGATGTGGTCCGACGGAATCAAAGCCGCCGGGATCAGGCGCATCGAGGGGCGCATCATCGGCGACGACGATGCGCTCGAGGAGCCGCGCCCGCAGCTGGCGTGGGCGTGGGACGATCTCGGCTACACGTCAGGAGCTGTGTTTGGCGCGCTGAACATGGCCGAGAACCGCACCGTGATCACGATCGCGCCAGGACCGGCCGTCGGCGCGTCGACGACGATCACCGTCGATCCACGTGCGGCCTATCGCACACTGACGAACCGGTCGCTGACCGGACTCGCGGGATCGGCACCTCTGCTCTGGCCCGAGCAGCGTCCCGGCGAAACTGCGCTGACCATCGGCGGATCTATTCCGGCAGGGGCGCCGCCGATTCAGATTGGCATCGCCGTCGGCAATCCTACGCTGTGGTTTGCGAACGTGCTGCGCAGCCACTTCATGCGCGACGGCATTGAGGTGACTGGCGAAGCGGCCGATATCGACGACCTCAAGCCGCCGCCGGATCCCGTCGCTGCATCAGTGATCTTCACGCACACATCGCGCACGCTTGGCGAAATCGCGCAGCCGCTGCTGAAAGACAGCATTAATCTGTACGCGGAGGCGCTGCTGCGCCTCAACGCTGCGCCCGGCGTCTTCCCCACCAACGACGCCGCACTCGAGGGCGAGCGCTCTCGCCTCGAGACGTGGGGCGTCCCGCGCGACAGCCATCAACTGGTCGATGGCTCGGGCCTGTCGCGCCGCGACACCATTTCATCGGAAGCGCTGCTGACCGTCTTGCGACGAATGTACGACCCTGCCGGTACCTCGCCGTTCATGACCGGGCTCCCAGTTGCCGGCGTCGATGGATCGCTGTCGGTGCGCATGAGGGGCACGCCCGCCGCGGGCATCGTTCGCGCGAAGACGGGCACGATGACGAACATCCGCTCGATGTCGGGCTACGCGACCACGCACGACGGCGAGCATCTCGCGTTCGTGCTCATGGTGAACAACTTCGAGGGCACCGGCGCGCAAGCCAACGATGCGCTCGATCGGATCGCGGTACGTCTCGCGTCATTCAGCCGTCGTTCAACGACGACACCGTAGAGCAGGGGTTCACCCCGCGTGTCCGCGCAGGCTAAAGCCTGCGTGTGAGGCGTGTCCGCGCAGGCTAAAGCCTGCGCTCTACGATGGTCGCAAGGCTGAGGCGATCGCGTCGCGGGCGGCATCAATCACCGCGGCCACGTCGCCAGTCAGCCCGGCGCCCTGCGCCAGATCGGCCTTGCCACCTCCGCGGCCGCCAAAGGTCGTCATCAGCGTGCGCAGCAGCGCGTTGGAGTCGAGCGCAACATCGGCCGATCGCGCCACTGCAGCCGCAGCGGGTTGCGTGGCTGACACGAGAACGGCGGCGACATTCGCGTGAGCGGTCAGCGCGGTCGCAATCGCGCGCAGCCCCGCGGCATCCCAACCGTCGAGCGTCTGCGCAACAACGCGCACGCCCGCAAGCGATGGCGCCTCGTCGAGCAGGCGCGCAGCTTCGTGGACGGCCAACGACTGCTGCACGCGCGCAATGTCTTTTCGCGACTGCTTCAGATCCTGCTGCAAGCGCTCGATGGTCGACGGGAGCTCCGATGGCGCAACCGAGAGGTGCTTGATGCTGCCAGCAATCGCATCGCGCTGCAGCCTGAACGCACGCAGTGCCCGGCCGCCGCATACGAACGTGATCCGCGATCCGCCGCGAAAGCGCTCGGTCGCGCTCACCGCGATGATGCCGATCTCTCCCGTGCGCGCCACGTGCGTGCCCCCGCACGCGGACAGATCGAAATCGGCCACATCGATGAGTCGTAGGGGCCCGCTGCGACCCGGCTCTTTCCTCAACGGCAGCTGCGCCGCTTCTTCGGGAGACACCGTGCGAATCGTGACTGCTCGATCGTCCCAGACCACACTGTTCGCTTCGTCCACGGCACGCTCGACGTCGGCGCCGCTCATCTCTCGCGCGAGATCGATCGTCGACGTGTCGGCGCCCATGTGAAAGCTCATCGTGCGGTTGTCGAACAACCGATCGAACGCCGCCGAAAGCACATGCTGTCCAGTGTGCTGCTGCATGTGATCGAATCGGCGCGCCCAGTTGATATCGCCGCGCACCGCCGCGCGGTCGGCTAACGGCGCACTCAACACATGGACGATGTCTTCGTCCTCGTCGATAGTGTCGACGACATCGACATCGCCGAGACGACCGGTGTCGAACGGCTGGCCGCCCGACGTCGGATAGAACGCGGTGCGATCGAGGTGCACTGCGGGGCGGCCGTCGCGCTCGAGAACGCGAGTGACCACCGCGTCGAACGTGCGCCGTTGGGGTTCCTGGTAGTAAAGCCGCTCGGTCATCGATGCAGCAGGGGATCGGGCACACCGACCTCGGCGAAGCCGGCCGCCCGCAGCACGCAGCTATCGCATCGTCCGCATGGTCCGGTGGACGTGGGATCGTAGCAGCTATGCGTCAGGCCGTAGTCGAGCCGCAGCTCGAGGCCGCGACGGATGATCTGTGCTTTCGTCATCATCTGCAGGGGCGCGTGGATGCGAAAGCGCTCGCCCTGCACGCCTCGCGCGGTCGCCAGAGACGCGAGCCGCTCGAAGGCGGCGATGAACTCGGGGCGGCAGTCCGGGTAGCCCGAGTAGTCGAGGACGTTGACGCCGATGAAGATGTCGTGAGCACCCACCACCTCGGCCCATCCCAACGCCAGCGCCAGGAACACCGTGTTGCGCGCGGGCACGTACGTCGATGGGATCTCGGTCGGAATGATGGATCGGTCTTTCGGCACCGGTGTCTGCGTCGTCAACGACGAGCCGCCGAAAGCTGAGAGCCCGACATCGATCTCGACGTGACTGGCGACGTCGAGCGACGCTGCGACCTGACGCGCCGCTTCGATCTCGACGATGTGCCGCTGCCCGTAGCGCACCGTCAACGCGAACAGACGGAAGCCGTCCGCTCGCGCAATCGCCGCGGCCGTATAGGAATCGAGGCCGCCGCTCAACAGCACAACGGCGTCAGACACCGCGCGCGTCTGGGCTCCAGATGTACTTGTGCAGCTGCAGCTGCACGCGGACGGGCAGACGATCGGTGAGTACCCATTCCGACAGGGTCTTCGGGTCGAGCACGCCGTGGACCGGAGAGAAGTGAATGGCCGATGCGCGCGCGGCGAGCTCCCTCGTACGCACGACCTCACGCGCCCATTCGTAATCAGCACGATCCTTGATCACGAACTTCACTTCGTCTCGCGGGCGCAGGCGATCGAGATTCGCCCAGTCGTTCGCGTTCGATTCACCACTACCAGGGCACTTGATGTCGAGGATCGTGATGACGTCGCGCGGCACGCGCGCAGTACTGCGATGGCCGCCGGTCTCGAGCAGAACCGTCTTGCCTCGATCGAGCAGCCCTTGCATGAGCGAATACACATCCTCTTGCAGGAGCGGCTCTCCGCCGGTGACCTCGACGAGCGGACAGCCGAACGCATCGACCTCACTCCAGATCGCGTCGAGCTCGCGTTTACTGCCTTCGTGAAACGCGTACGGCGTGTCGCACCAGGAGCATCGCAGATCGCACGCAGTGAGCCGCACGAACACGCACGGCCGACCGGCGTAAGACGACTCGCCCTGCACGGAGTAGAAGATCTCGTTGATCGTGAGCATGCTCAGGCTGGCGCGCAGCCTAAGGCTGCGCTCTACGAATCCGGTTTCGCGTGCCGTAGAGCGCTGGCTTCAGCCAGCGCGGACACCCAAACGGTTATTGTACTGTCCATGGCCCTTCTCATCGGCACCTCGGGCTGGAGCTACCCGTCGGGCAAGGGGAAATGGAACGGCCTCTTCTATCCTGCGACGCGATCGAAGAAGGCGGGCACCGCTGGGTTCGACGAGCTACGCTTCTACGCCGAGCACTTCGATACGGTGGAGGTGAACACTACGTTTTACGGGCAGCCGCGCGCCGAGGTGGCTCGCACGTGGGTGGAACGGACTCCACCAGGTTTCGAGTTCTCGCTGAAGCTGTACCAAAAGTTCACGCACCCGAAGATGTTTCGTGAGGCGGCGCTCAAACGCGCTCCCGGATCGGAAGGGCCGCTCCTCGATCTGCTCGCGCAGGTCACGCAAGCCGACCTCGACGAGTTCCGCGCCGGCATCGAGCCGCTTGCCGCATCGGGACGTCTCGGCGCGCTGCTTGCGCAGTTTCCCGCCAGCTTCAAGGACAGCCCGGCGTCGCGCGACTACCTCGCACAGCTGCTGAATGCTTTCGACGATTACCCCGTCGCCGTGGAGCTTCGCCACAAGAGCTGGAGCGACGCAATCGGCGACACGCTGTCGATGCTCAACGCCTTCGGCGCGGCCTGGGTACAGATCGACGAGCCGAAGTTTCGGTTCTCGATCCGTCAGAACTATCTGCCGAACGTCTCGAGCTTCTACTACATGCGCCTGCACGGACGGAACGCACAGGCGTGGTGGCGGCACGAGAAGGCGGAAGATCGTTACAACTACCTGTACTCACGGCAAGAGTTGCGTGAGTTCGCCGACATCGCGGGCGCGGCGCAGGCGCTGGTGAAGAAGTCGTATCTCTACACGAACAATCACTTCGCGTCGAAGTCGGTGGTCAACGCGGTCATGATCAAGGCGCAGCTCGGAGAGCCGATCGAAGGCGAGTACCCGCCCGAGCTCATCGAGCACTATCCAGAGATCAAAGATCTGGTGACTACTTCTTCGCCTCGTCGCGTACCGTTACTCGAACGATCCGGTCGGTGATGCGCAGCTTCTGCACGACATCCATGCCCGAGATCACCTGTCCGAAGACGGTGTACTTGCCGTCGAGCTCAGGGCGCGGTGCGAGCGTGATGTAGATCTGGCTGTCGCCACCCTTCGGGTCGCCTTCGCGATGCGCCAATGCCACCGCGCCCGCGACGTGCGTGCGCTTCTTGCTCACCTCGAGGGCGCCGACCGGGTTGCCGCTATCGCGCGTGCCCCAGTCCTCACGCTTGGTCATGTCGCGTGACTGCGGATCGCCGAACTGCACGACGAACCCGGGATCGACACGATGGATGCGCTGACCGTTATAGAAGCCGCGCTTCGCTAACGCGAGGATGTGCTCGACGGCCTTCGGTGCTTCGTTTGGATATGTTTCGAACTCGAACGTCCCCTTCATGGTCTCGACGACCAGCACGGGGCCGGCGCCTGGTGATGTGCGGCCGGGAGTCGCGGGCGCCGCGGGGGCTGTCCCCCGACCCGGCTGCGCGGGCGTTGCTCCGCGGCCTGATGCACCGCGCGGCGCGCCGGTTTGAGCCGCGATGTCCGTCGCGAACACCAGCAGCGCGATAACGCTCCCCACAACGAGCTTCATCGTGGCCTCCAAATCGTGTCGGCGGGTCTATAGAACAAGACCCGCCCTACGAACGCCAATTCTTGGGCACAGCCTGGCGATTGCGCAATCCCCGCATCGCGGATACACGGGCCTGCAGACGTTCTGCCCCCAGGTCACCAGATAGAGATTGATCAGCGGCCACCAGCGGCGATCGGTTGCCTTGTACAAGGCCTGCTCGGTTTCTTCCGGCTGCCTGGTGCGCACCCATCCCATGCGGTTCGAGATGCGATGCACGTGCGTATCGACGCAGATGTGGTCGCCGCTCTTGAACGCCAGGATCATCACCAGGTTCGCCGTCTTCCGTCCGACGCCCGGCAGGGTGACGAGATCGTTCAGCGACGAGGGCACACGCCCGCCGAACCGCGACTGCAGCACCTCGCAGCACGCCTTCACGTGGCGCGCTTTGTTGCGATAGAAGCTGACCGGATAGATCAACTTCTCGATCTCCGCAACTGACAGCCGGGCCATCGTTCGCGGCGTCCTCGCCCGGCGGAACAACCGCGTCGACGCGGCATGCGTCGTCGCATCCTGCGTGCGCGCCGACAGCAGCGTGGCAATCAGAATCTGGAACGGATCCTCGGCCTGCGACTCGGAGATCTTCTCGATTGCAGGGAGATCCATGCCGGTAATGGCCCGGGCCAGCGAGCGCATCACCCGCTCGACGCGTCGGGGATCGACTGTGTTCAAGGGTTTTGGCGGTCCGCTGGCTGATGCTAGCATTCCTCCGCCTTCGCCTACGGCGACGGCGAGACTTTCGGCCCGCGACGTCATGAACAAACTCCATCTGTTAGCGGCAATCGTGCTCGTGGTTTCGGGGCCTGCGAGTGCGCAGACGGCCCCAGGCGATTCGGATCCGCGCATCGAGACGCTCGTCGCCAGCGTGTCCGAGGAGCGGCTGAAGATGCTGGTGGAAACGCTCGCCGGCTTCCAGACCCGCAACACGCTTTCCGACACCTCGTCGCCGACGCGCGGCATCGGCGCGGCGCGGCAGTGGATCTTCGACGAGCTGACGCGATCGAGCCCGCGGCTGCACGTGGCGTTCGACACCTACCAGCTGAAAAGACAGGGGCGCATCACGCGCTCGGTCGAACTCCGCAACGTGCTCGCGATCCTGCCGGGCCGCGCAGCCCGTCGCATCTACGTATCCGCCCACTACGACACCGTCAGCATCCCCAAGGGACAAATCGAGGCCAACACCCGGCCGCCGACGAAACCGGGCGAAAAACCGCCGCCCGATCCGCAGGTGCGACGCGATCAGGACTACAACGCCGAGGCGCCGGGCGCCAACGACAACGGCAGCGGCACTGCGCTCACGATGGAGCTGGCGCGCATCATCGCCTCGAGCGGCCTCGAATTCGACGCCACGATCGTGTTCGCGCTGTGGGCCGGCGAGGAGCAAGGCCTGATGGGCGCACACGCCCACGCCGCACGAATGTTGAAGGAGAAGACAATTGTCGATGCCGACTTCAACAACGACATCGTCGGCAACATCCGCGGCGGCAGCGGCGAGATCGACGCTGGATCCGTTCGCGTGTATTCGGAAGGTCCCGAGGACTCGATGTCGCGATCGCTCGCGCGCTACAGCGAACGCATGGCCACACGATACGTGCCCGGCCACCGCGTG
>Ga0075423_10000706_pt1 | contig 27693 bp, 28 predicted proteins | sample SoiMethybrSBSTD2_FD_80114 | JGI IMG/M metagenome (GOLD analysis project Ga0075423, IMG submission 80114) | Bulk soil microbial communities from a Populus tree surrounding site in Tennessee, USA - Soil MetaG P. TD hybrid SBSTD2 | ecosystem: Environmental > Terrestrial > Soil > Tree plantation... | reverse complement strand
GCAACACGAACTGTCACGCCTTGCAAGTGAAGCTGGAAAAGCGTTTCGCTTCCGGATTCTCTTTTTTGATCAGCTATACCCGATCGAAGCTGATCGATGAAGCCTCGTCGGTTTTCGATGCGACCATCCTGACCGGTCCAGTCGCTAACTTCCCCGTGGCCGACAGCTTCAATCGCCGGCTTGAACGGGACCTGTCGACAGGCGACATCCCTAACGTTTTCGTAGCCAGTTACACCTACGAGCTTCCCTTCGGACCCGGACGACGCTTTGATCCCGCGGGCTTTGCGGGAAAGCTTCTGCGAGGTTGGGAGCTGGCTGGAGTAGTGACGCTGCAGTCAGGCTTGCCTATAGCGGTGAGCCAGGCCACCAATTTTAATGCCTTCGCCGGATTCGGCACTCAGCGTCCTAATCGAGTAGCCGATCCGGAGCTGCCGGCGGACGAACGCAGCACCGCCCAATTCTTCAACACGGATGCATTTGTGGTCGCGCCACAATTCACACTCGGAACGAGTTCGCGCAATCCTGTCCGGGGTCCGGACTATCAGAATGTCGATCTGGCTTTGATCAAACGAACCTATATCCGGGAACGGGTGAACCTGGAGTTTCGGGCCGAGGCTTTCAATCTTACGAACACGCCGCCTCTAAACGCGCCCAATGCAGTCCTGGCCACACCCGGTTTTGGTTCGATTACGTCGGCAGGAGATCCGCGGGTACTCCAGTTCGGTCTAAAAGTTAACTTCTGAGAGAAGCTCAACAATGGCGAGAAATCACACAGTTCAATTCCAAATTGGTTTAAGTCTTGGTCTGTTTCTCGCTCTTCTTTGGAATCCACTATCTGACCCAAACCAGACGCAACCCTCTCAGGTTAATGCCGGAGAGATGCTCCTGACGGTAGATGGCGAGGTACAACCCCCGCTCAAGTTGAGTAGATCTGATCTGGAGAAGTTGCCGCGTCAAAGCGTGAAAACTAAAGGTCCGGACGGCAAAGAGTCTGAGTTCGAAGGCGTGGCGCTAATTGAGATCTTGCGGTTGGCAGGCGTCAGGACTGGAGATCAGTTGCGTGGAAACTATCTGGCCATATACGTCTTGGTCAAAGCAGCAGACAGGTATCAAGTGGTCTTCTCGCTGCCTGAGCTTGACCCGGTTTTCACCGATCGCCTCACTCTCCTGGCAGATCGTCGAGATCAGAAACCGATGGGAGGCTCAGAAGATCCCCTTCGAATTGTGATCCCTGATGAAAAGAAGCACGCGCGCTGGGTTCGACAGGTCATCTCTCTAACCATTCGACGCGTCTGAGTTTCAACTCTGCAAGGCGTACCGAACTCTATGTCAGGATCTCAAGCGTCCCCGCTGCCTTCTCGACGGAGCGTTAGTCAACAGCGACCATCACGTCGCTGGCTTTGATCACGACGTAGGCCTTCTTGCCAGTCGATAGTTTGAGTCGTTCCGCTGAATCTTTCGTAATGATCGAGACAATCTCTGCCCCGCCCGCCAATTCAACGGTCACTTCAGTGTTCACTGCGCCGGGGACAAGTTTTTTGACTTTGCCTTCCAGATGATTTCGGGCACTGAGCTTCATCATTCCTCCAGCCTCTATGTTTGGTTTCGGAAGGCTACACCCATGATTTTTGCCGAGCTAGAGCATTCCGTTTCAAGATGAGAAGAGCTGCGCGGTCTGTATTAGTGCACACATCAAAATACTGAATTCAAGGCTAACACACATTGGCCTACCCAATCGGGGAGAATTGAAGGATATGGCTTTTCTGTTTGAATTCGAGGCGAATTCTGAAGAACGCCACCTCTGCATTCCCATGGAGGTGCGCCTCAAGCTGGATCTGTGTGGCGTGAAACTGCAAGTTTCTCAGTGGCAGACACTGAGTCAATCCGAACAAGATGTTTTGGCTGATCTTCCCTTCGCATCAAGTGAACAGTTGGTGCGCTTTCGACAGACAGTTAAGAAAACTGTGTTCGAGAGCAGCGGAGTCCCGGCTACAGACCTGCGGGTTGAGACCAACCCTCCCTGGGACGACAGAACGAGGATCCCTGCTCGTCTGCAGGAAAGGGCTCTGGAATCGGGATGTGAGCTGAAGCTCAAACAATGGGCCGCGCTAACCTCCCTGCAGCGCTTTGCCCTGATCAAGTTGGTCCGGCCAGGTCATGAGAATCGCAACTTTTTGCCGGCACTTAGAGAATTTGGCCTTCTTTAGATGAATCGATCACTACCAGGACAGAAAGCGATGTCTTAGAGATGTATACCGAGGTCAAAGCTATCTGCGCCAGAATAAGTTAGCCTCACTCGCAGCAACGTAGTTCACGGCTGAGCCAAGGCTTCAGCGGCCACGACGCCTTGGCTACCGAACCAACGAATGTAATATTTCGCGAATATATCTGAAATGAAATCCGGTCATAATGGTATCTATAAGGGGAGTTCCTTTTGAAGGGGGAGCTATGATGAATCGGAGATCGTTTGTTTCTTTCGGTGCTGCCATGCTGACGCGAACTATTTTGGGGAATGAGGTGAACTGGTTGCAAGCTGCAGCGGCAACCATTCGGATTGTGGAGTTTGACGCTCGCGGACACCGAACCGGAGTGAAGGACGTGGATAAGGTCAGAAAGACGGATGCAGAATGGCGTCAGCAGTTGACACCTGAACAGTACGAGGTTACCCGTCGTAAGGGTACTGAGCGGGCTTTTACTGGGAAATACTATGCAAACCACGCCGATGGCATTTACCGCTGCGTCTGTTGCGGGACGGTTTTGTTCGATTCCAAGAAGAAGTTCGAGTCAGGAACGGGTTGGCCCAGCTTCTGGCAGCCGATTGCCAAGGAGAACGTGTTCGTGGCGAGCGACAACTCCCTCGGGATGCATCGAAACGAAGTGCTTTGTGCGCGTTGCGATGCCCATCTTGGCCACGTTTTTGAGGATGGTCCGTTGCCGACGGGGCTCCGTTACTGCATGAATTCGGCGGCTTTATATTTTGTACCTCGGGGACAGGATCCAGGATCTAAGTGATTGCTAGTGCCCTGTGAACCACATCATCGAACCTGGTCCCCTGAGCTGGTTTCCTCGCCCGTCTAGTCCGGCTTCATCCTGGCTCTGATACAAACTATTTTTAGCGGCAGGACGATCCTCTTTTGAGTTAGACTAGGGCAAATTTCTAAGGAGGATGTGACATGGTTACACTGAGTGATGCGCGCCGCGTGATTGCAGCCGCAGAGAAGAAGGCAGCCGAGATTGGACAACCCATGAATATCGCCGTGGCCGATGGTGGAGGGAATCTGGTATCTCACGTTAGGATGGACGGAGCCTGGTTGGGCAGCATCGATATCTCGATTAAGAAGGCTTACACTTCACGGGCGTTTGATATTGCCACCAAAGACCTGGCAACTCATTCGCAATCCGGAGGACAGTTCTTTGGAATTCATGCTTCCAATAATGGCAAGATCATGATCTTCGCCGGTGGGATTCCTCTAAAGAAGGATGGCAAGGTAGTGGGGGCTATCGGAGTCAGCGGAGGTTCAGGGGAACAAGACCACGCCGTTGCCGAAGCAGGCGCGAAAGCATTTTAGACGGAGACTTGTAGGCGTTAGTTCAAGGTAGATGATCTTGGCAACTCCCTATTTGGCAGGGATGCGGCGTTTTGACTCTTTGCAGAATTTCCATGGATGTAGGTACAGTGATACGAAGTCTCAGACAAGAGGATAAACCAATTCGGCCCCCTCACGCGGCGTCCTTGGCCACTCTCTTCCTCAAGAAGAGGGAAGCTGCGAGAAAATTCGCGGTTGCTACAGAGCACCGTGTGAGGGCACGCTGAATCCAACGGTCCGCTTTGGTTTGTCTGATTCAGCAGGCATGAATTGAGGAGAACATCGATGAAGAAACAGATGGCTGTGGTGGCGATATTGCTGGCAACAGCAGTTTCGATTCAGGCTGGAGATAACCCATCTAAAGGAGGCAAACCTTCGGTGATTTACGACTACACTGTGAAGAGCATCGATGGCAAGCCAGTAAAGCTAGATCAATTCCGTGGCAAAGCGCTCCTGCTGGTCAATGTTGCCAGCCAGTGCGGCTATACTCCGCAATATGAAGGCCTGCAAAAGATCTACTCGAGGTACAAGGACAAGGGTCTGGTGATTCTGGGCTTTCCCGCCAACAATTTTGGCGCACAGGAGCCCGGAACAGATCAAGAAATCAAGACTTTCTGTTCCACCAAATACAACGTTACTTTCCCGATGTTCTCAAAAATCTCGGTGAAGGGCAGTGACAAACATCCGCTCTATCAGTTCCTCACCGAGGAGAAAACAGATCCGAAGTTTGCCGGAGAGATCAGCTGGAACTTCAACAAGTTCCTGGTTGACAAAAAGGGCAACATCGCAGCCCGTTTCGATTCTAAAGACACACCGGAAAGCGAAAAGGTTGTCACCGCTATTGAGCAGGCCTTGAAGTAAAACAGCACTCTCGAGTGCGAGCGGAGAGTATTCCTGAGCTCACGCCGAGAACTTCTACGTGGAGAGGATCTCGTCAAAGGTGCGAATGACCGGGTGATTCGAGCTTTCAGGCTGATGCTGGACTGACCGAATGCACCATGCAGTCTGCATCCCTGCGAGTTGCGCTGCGTCCAGTTCCCCGCGAGTATCAGAAAGAAACACAATCTCAGAGGCCGGAACTTTCAGGGCCGTTGCGATCCGCTGATAACTCTGTTCAGCGGTCTTAGCGCCAGTGCTGGTATCGAAATAGTCCCTGATAAAAGGCGTAAGGTCACCGGCCGTCGTATGGGCAAAGAGCAGCTTCTGCGCTAGTACGCTTCCTGAAGAGAAAATGCAGATGTCTCTCCCCTGACGAGACCAGCGAGCAAAGGCGAGAGGGACATCCGAATAAACCTGGCCCCTCAGCTCTCCACTGAGATATCCTTCCTGCCAAATCTTGCCCTGAAGAGATTTGAGGGCCGGCGACTTGCGATCGCAATCCATCAACCACTCAACGTAAGCGATCATCGATGGCAGCAGAGAGTCTGGGCCATCGGCCCAGGCCGGAGGATCTAGACCCTGCTGCAGGTCCATCGTGTGCTCTTTGCGCAGCGCCTCGACTTCAGGGGCAATTGTCTCTTGCTGGTGAACAAATCTTCGGAGCTGATTTCTGGCGTAGGGGAACAGTGCCTGATAGACAAACTCCACCGGAGTCGTGGTCCCTTCAATGTCCAGCAAGATCACTTGAATTGACGCGTCATTCAGGAGGGCTGACAAGATACCTCAGGTCGTCTGAATGGGGATATAGTGTGTTCCCAGGCAGAGAGGCTGGTAGTTCTGATCGACCTTGCTCTCAGTGTAGTGGGGTGTCCAGCCCGATGGGTCTTGGAATAGGCGGATGGCACAGATCTCGCGATCCACGCAGAGGTCGAACCAATGCCATGTTCCGCGCGGGACGCGGATCAAGTCCCCCGCTTCGACTTCAATTGCAAACACGCAACCCTGGCGTGGCCGGACATGAAACAAACCCCGTCCGCGAACGATAAAACGGACCTCATCCTCATCGTGCCAATGCTCACGATTGAACTTGGCCAGCATCGCTTCCAATCCAGGTGTCTGGGCATCAACGTTGATGACATCCGCCGTCACGTAACCTCCGCGTTGCTTAAGCTTTTCGATTTCCGGAGCGTAAGCTGCCAAAATCTGTTCCGGCGACGCTGTTTCTTCCAGTCGTTGAGAAGGTGTCCAGCGTTCGTAATCGATCCCGACTTTCGATAAATATTCGGTGATTTTAGCGGGATCGGAAAGGCTTCGGTTCTCCTCGGGAATTCTTATGAGTGCCATAACAGTAATCCTCTCCCTGATTGATTTAGGCAGGACAGACAAGGCTGTCTCTACCGTCTGCCAGCTGATTGTCGCCCATCTTATTTCACCACTCTGGAAGCTTCATGTCCAGGCCCGGCCGTAAGCTCTGCCCAAGACCTCCAGCAGAAATTCCAGGATTTCGACGTGACGTTTCGCTTGCGCCAGGTCCTGGCCCCAAGTGTAAAGTCCATGACGACGCAGCAGAAAACCATGAGCGTTTGGATAGACCTGAAGTGTCCTTTCAATCTCGCGCTCGAGAGATGCCATGTCCTGCGAATTTTCGAGAATCGGCAGCCACTCCCGATGTTCATGCGTGCGAACGCTTGCCAATCCTTTGAGCATTTCGTAACCTTCCATCCAAAAGCCGCCCTGATCGGCGTAAGCGTCGGAAAGAAGAGTGCCCCAAACGGAGTGGGTGTGCAACACGGCTCCGGCACCACACAGGCGGACCACAGCCAGATGCAGAACCGCTTCGTCCGAGGGACGAAGCGATCCCTCCACCACGTTCTTACCGGCATCGATCTGGACGACCTGTTTTGGACTGAGCAGGCCCTTGTCCAATCCGGTAGCTGTTATTGCCAGGCGCAAAGGATCTCGAGTCAACACAGCGCTGAAATTTCCGCTTGTTCCTAAAGCCCAGCCGCGACGATAGAGGTTCTTCCCCAACTCAGCCAGAGCGGCAGCCAGTTGGGTGAATTCAACCTCGTTCAGCTTTTCGTCCACCAGGGACTTTTTTGCGGGTATCGGAGCGGCCATTTACGGAGTTTCCAGGCAGTCGAACTTTGCTTTCAGGATCGGCAGTCAGTTGCCGGTATCATCATTACATTATACCGGCACCGACGGCTGATGGCCAGAGTCAGAGCCAAGGTTTGCTACTTGATGGGCGCGACGGCAACAGTGGCAAAGAAACGACGAACTGCTGGCGGGTGGCATTGTGATCTCCGTCGGGCGTAGTCTTCGTGCCAGGAAAATAGTTTCCAGGTGTAAGGGCAAATGGGCGGGCAAGTTAGAGCTGATGTTCAAGAAGAGTTGATAGGGACGACTGCGCAGGATTTGTCGAGCGTGATACAAAAAATCGGAAATAGCTTGACGAGAATATGAGCTAGTTTTAGCATCAGCCTATCTTCGTCCACCGGCTCCTCTTCATCTTCAGAAGGCTCCTGCCCGATCGGGACGGTACTACCAATTCGCGAACAGCTCTCCAGATTTGCAAACGGCGGCTCAAACTTTCAATCTCGGGACAGGCTCTCTGCCGGCGTGGTGAAGAATGGGAGGTGTTCCATGAGATACAGAATATTTGCCTGCGTTGGTTTTGTCCTATCTTCACTGCTTGCCCCGACAGCGTTTGTGAAAACTGGCGAGACTGAGAAGACACCTGGCGGCATGAGGCCCGCTATACCCAAGACCTGGGACGATGAGGCGATGGCTTCCTTGGAAGTGCCGGTGGTTGTACCGAAGTACTCCCCGAAGGCTGTTTCGGCGGATTACTACTACAAAATTCCGGCTCGAACGATCTACAAGAGCTATCCGATCTATGCGCCGGGGCGGGCGCCGGTTGGGTATCTGGAGAAGCTGGAGACCCTCGAGCCCGAAGTCGCGTTTGATCCCACCCGATTGAAGACGGAGCAGGATTGGATCCGGGCCGGCGAACTGGTGTTTGAAGCACCAACCCTTTACGACGGCGAGCTGACGCTCGAAAACGTGGCCGACCCGAATTGGTACACGCACACCAGAGTGCGGCTCACGAGGAACGGGATTATGCCGTACGCCCGGTACGTGCTTCGCAAAAAGGGCAAGCTCGAAGTGGGAAATCTTTCTTGTGCGATGTGCCACACGAGTGTGCTCGAAGACGGCACAGTGATCAAGGCGGGGCAGGGAAATTTCCCTCTTGATAGGAACAACGCGCTCGTCACCCGGCGGTCCACGTTGGAGGAAGGCCGCCGGGATTTTCTGGCGCTGTTCTCGATTCCCTGGATTCCTGAGCGGCAGCAACAGTTCGAATCCTATTCCGTGGAAGAGATGGCAGCGATTTTAGATTCGATCCCGCTGGGAGTTTTGGCGCGGAACCGCTCCAATCCATTTTTCCCGCCGGCCATTCCAGATCTGCATGGCGTTCGCGACCGACGGTATCTCGACAAGTCGGGTTTGAACCAGCATCGCGGGATGGTGGACCTGATGCGCTATGCCGCGATGGCACAGGGCTTGGAATTCCTGTCTAGTTTCGACGGGTTCATTCCGCTCGGTGAAGAGAACTTCAAAAGTTTACCTCCACCGGAGTCGCAGGGTCGGTTCAGCGATGAGCAACTCTACGCGCTGGCGCTATGGCTGTATTCGCTGGAGCCGCCGCCGAATCCGAGGCCGCCAGAGGTGCGGCTAGCGGTGGCAGGGAAGAAAGTGTTCGATCAGGAGGGCTGCGGCGCGTGCCACACACCTCCGCTGTACACGAACAACAAACTAACGCCCGCGAAGGAGTTTAAAGTTCCCGAAGAGCACAAGTCGCGGTACGACGTCCTTCCGGTCAGCGTAGGAACCGACCCAAGGCTCACGATGGAGACACGTCGTGGCACGGGTTATTACAAAGTCCCATCTCTTCGAGGTCTCTGGTATCGCGGGCCGTTCGAGCACAACGGTTCCTGCGCCACGCTCGAAGACTGGTTCGATCCGGCACGACTTCGTGACGACTACGTACCCACGGGCTTTGTGGGCTACCGCATAAAGACGCGCGCCGTGAAGGGTCATGAGTTCGGGCTGAACTTGTCCGTAGAGGATAAGAAGGCATTGATCGCGTTTTTGAGGACGCTCTGAGTTGAAGATGGAGGTTCCTTATGAAGTCTACCTCGCTGCCCCATTCTTTCCTTCAGATGCTTGCAGTCTTGGTCATGGCAGTGTCCATTACCCAAGCGCAGGGCGCCGAGAATGGCTTCCGTCCTGCCATTCCGAAAACTTGGGATGATGAGCAGATCGCGACGCTGGAGGTGCCCTCACCCGAACCCGGTTACACGCCCGTGCATGTCAAATCAGACTACTACTACAGGATTCCAGTGCGCCCTGTCTACCGAACCTATCCACGCTATCGCCCAGGCAAAGAACCACCGGGCTACCTGGAATGGTTGCGCAACCGAGAGCCGGAAGTCCTTTTTGATGCATCCAAATTCAAGACCGAGCAGGATTGGGTGCGTGCCGGCGAACTGGTTTTCCATTATCCTGTCGATCTCAGCCCGAATCTTCCCGGCGTTCAATCCGACGTGGTGGCCCGTTCGGGAGACCTGTTCGGCAAAGACAACATCAGCCCCTTTGTGCGGTACGTGATTCGCAAAAAGGGATTGGTCGAGTTTGGCGCGGCTTCGTGCGCGGACTGTCATAGCCGTGTGATGCCAGATGGCTCGGTTGCAATCGGAGTGCAAGGGAATCGGCCAGTTGAGCGGATCATCGGTATTGGAATGCGAGTTGAATATGAGAAGACCGGAAACGTGAGGGATCGTGAAGAAGCTCTCGTATCAAACCGGACCGTCTGGCATCAGGAGTTTTGGACGCCCTGGGTTCGTGAAGGACCGCAGGCCAGAATCTTGGAAATGTCGCTCCTGCAGATGGCGGAAGAGCATGAAGCCATTCCTCCAGGAGTTCTCGCCCGGCAGCGTTCGAGTATCCTCTATCCGTCCGTCATTGCGGATTTGATCGGAGTCAAGGATATTCGCTACCTGGATCGATCTGGTCTCATGCGTCATCGGGATATCGGAGACCTGATGCGCTACGCGGCCATGAACCAGGGAGCAGACATGCTCGCCAGTTTCGGTGGATTTATTCCACTCGGAAAAGAATATCGGGAGTTGCCGGATCCTGGCACGCAGGAACGCTACAGCGACGAGCAGCTTTATGCGCTCGGGCTGTATGTTTACTCGCTCCAGCCGCCACCGAATCCCAACAAGTTCGATGCCCTTGCGGCGCGTGGCCAGAAAGTCTTTGAGGGTGAGGGTTGCGCCACATGCCACACGCCCCCGCTCTATACGAATAACAAATTAACGCCAGCTGGAGGTTTCAAGATTCCCGACGACCACCCGAAGAAATACGACGTTCTGCCTATCTCCGTCGGCACCGACCCTGACCTTACCATGAAGACGCGCCGTGGCACAGGCTACTACAAGGTGCCTTCGCTGCGCGGGCTGTGGTATCGCGGTCCATTCGAGCACAACGGCTCGGTGGCGACACTTGAAGACTGGTTTGACGCCGCAAGAGTTCGAGACGAGTACGTGCCGACGGGTTTCAAGAGCTACGGCGTGAAGACGCACGCAGTGAAAGGGCATGAATTCGGCCTGGATCTTTCCGCCGATGACAAGAAGGCGTTGATCGCCTTTCTGAAGACCCTTTGAGGGAGGTTCTTTCTCTTGAGTACCACGGCTTCCAGTCGCGATTCGCACACCACGGGGAACCGCGGGCAAGTGATCCTGAGTCGACGAGTAACGCTCAAACCTCAGGAAGGAGGCTCTCAATATGGCTAGCAACAAAGCAATCCCTGCTCTAACCGGGTCTGAAAGTTCATCCAGCGTTGTGCGGCCTACCCTAGTCGAGAGCACCCGTGTCCCTTGGCACATCTGGTGCTCGGTGGTTGCTGTGACGTCGGCCATGATCGGCGCGCATTGGGATATTTCCTGGCACATGTCGATCGGTCGCGACACGTTTTGGACGCCTGCTCACATGGCCATTTATTTATGCGGCGTCCTGGCAGGTATTTCGTGCGGTTATCTGATTCTGTCCACCACTTTCGGAGGCCGGGTTGATGCCCAAGAGTCTGGAGTGAGAATCTGGGGCTTTCGCGGCCCGTTGGGAGCGTTCATGGCGGCCTGGGGTGGCATAGCCATGATCACCTCTGCTCCCTTTGACAACTGGTGGCACAACGCCTATGGCCTCGACGTCAAGATTCTGAGCCCTCCTCACGTTGTGCTGATTACCGGGATACTGGCTGTGAAGCTCGGCTCCTTGATCTTGATTTTGGGTGCGATGAACCGAGCCCAGGGTAAATTACGCGATCGGCTCAACGCGCTGTTCCTCTACATCGGCGGTACTGTCATCATCCAAGCAGGGATATTAACTGCGGAACACACCTGGAGGGGCGCCATGCACAGCGCCTCGTTCTATCGGGTGGTTGCCCTGGCAATACCTCTCCCGCTTGTGGCTGTATCTAAGGCCTCGGGGCGCCGCTGGGCATCAACCGTCGTCACGACAGTATACACAGCTTTCTGCCTCGGAATGCTCTGGATTCTCCCTCTTTTTCCGGCCGAACCCAAACTGGGACCTGTCTATCAGCGAGTCACTCATTTCATTCCCTTACCCTTCCCATTGTTGTTGATCGCTCCTGCCATCGCCTTGGATTTGCTGAGGCCCAGGATAGCGAGCTGGAACCCATGGCGGCAGGCCTTTGTGGGCGGGACCGTATTCTTGCTGGCCCTTATCGCTGTGCAATGGCCGTTCGCCGATTTTCTGATGTCGCCGCTCTCCCGGAACCGCGTCTTCGGAACCCACTATTTTGGCTACAATGATGTCGCGGGATTTTTTTATGACCCTAACCAGTTCGTCGCTCTTGAAAAGACACGCAGCCAGTTCTGGATTGGAATGGCCGTAGCCTTCCTTCTTGCTATCATCACCACGCGCATCGGTCTGGCCTGGGGGAAATGGATGGAGCAGATACGCCGGTGACTCAAAGCCTCAAGCACAATGTGCGAACGCGAGTGGGATTTGGTCTTTGTGTGAGGTCTTGGTTTTCTACAGGGATCAGAAGGCCAATTTTCATTCCGTTGCTGCTGATCTTAATCCCGACTGCAGGCGCCCACGTCGGAAGCCCAGATGTCTTTTTCGAGGGCAACGCAGGCCCCTACCATCTATACGTAACGATCCGAGTGCCCCAGGTCATTCCCGGTGTGGCGCAAGTGGAGATTCGAAGCCAGACCAACGACATTCATGAGGTTCGAATCACTCCGACTAACGTCACGGGGCCAGGCTCCAAGTTTCCGCCGGTGCCGGACCGCGCCCAGCCTTCCAAAGAGGATCCACAGTATTTTACGGGCAGCTTGTGGTTGATGGAGTTTGGCCCTTTGCAGGTGAGAATTCACGCGGACGGTTCGCGGGGCACGGGTGAACTGGGGGTGCCGGTTCCGGCGTTTGCCCGGCGCACGCTGCCGATGCAGAAGCCATTGGGCGTTCTGTTGGTTGCCTTAATGCTGTTTCTTGCAGTCGGCGCTGTCTCCATCGTAGCCGCTAGTGTACGCGAGGGCAAGCTGGAGCTTGGGGCCGCTCCTGCCCCCAGCACTCTTCGTCGGGCTCGTACAGTCACGAGGTTCACCAGTGTGCTGGTTCTGGCCGTGATTTACCTCGGCAAGATGTGGTGGGACTCCGAGGCCGCAGCCTACAACCGGCGCATCAACTTGTTCAAACCACAGGAGGCAGTCGCCACGTTGGCAGCAGGTGGCCGGCTCGTGCTGCGGGCCCGAGCTGAAGATCCGGAGTGGTCCAAATGGGTAAAACCGGAAGAGCTCATTCCCGACCATAACCATCTGATGCACCTATTCCTCATCAAGCTTCCGGACATGGATCGAATGTGGCATTTACATCCGCAACGAACCGAGGGCGGCGCCTTTGTTCAGCAGCTTCCGACTGTGCCTGCCGGCCATTATCAGATTTTTGCGGACATCGTGGACAAATATGCTTTCCCATGGACTCTGGTCGGGCAGCTGGACCTGCCAGAGGTCTTGGGCAAACCACTTGACGGCGATGATTCAGAAGGTTCTGGACCTCCCATCTCATCAGGTGCCAAAAATCCCACAGTGGTTGAACTGAGGGACGGCGTGCGGATGGTCTGGGTGCGCGATGCGGCACCCTTGAGAGCCAACGTTCCCATGTCTTTTCGCTTTCGTGTTACGGACCGGGACGGCAAGCCCGTTCAAGACCTGGAGCCCTACATGGGAATGCCTGCCCATGCGGCGTTCGTACGCTCAGACCTTTCAGTCTTTGCCCATGTTCACCCAGCCGGTACAGTCTCCATGGCGGCCTTAGAGTTGGCGCAGGCTAGCCTGCCGGGGAGTGTGGCTCCGGAAGCGAACATGCACGCAGGCATGACGATGTCCTCCGCCCCACTGCCAGCGGAGGTATCGTTTCCGTATGGGTTTCCGCAACCAGGGCTTTATCGCATCTTCGTGCAGATCAAGCGTGCCGGGCGCGTTGGCACGGGCGTTTTTGATGCTCACGTTGAGTAGCGAGCTACCCGACTCTTTCGGGTAGCAGTGCGACACTGATCACGTTTCTGAAAACCCTGTGAAGGGAGACTTCCCTGGGTAACAAGGCTTTCACTTCAGCGGTTGAGCTTACTCGGGGATAACGCGGGCGCTGACGAGGGATGCCTTGCCCGGGACAAAATTCTCTACCGTGGTTTGCAGGAGGGCCTGGAAATACTTGGGGGGTGACTTGTGCTGGGGTGAAAGTTCCAACAGCGCTTCTCGCAGCTTCTGGAGGTGCCCGGCATTGGTGACGTACTCAATAGCAGCCTGAGAACCCTGAGTGTAGATTCCATAGATAAGCAGAATGCGCTCCTGCTTCTTTTCGTTCGGGAGCATCAAAACCAAGGCATAGTCTCGGCTTAGATTATTAGTCACAGGGTCAAACTCAGGTCTGTAAACCGCCTGTTCACCCGACCGCGGCTGCTTGTTAGAAATCACTCCACCGTGAAACCAGAATCCTTCGGGGTATAGAAAGACCCGTCCACTCCAGGATTGGTTTCCGCCCAGCAGGATGGCATTGCCTCGCTTGATCTCCTCAAAGTCGACCAGCCTTGAGGCCTTCACTCGAAATCGCTGACCGGCACCGGCGAGCAGCTCAAAGAAGTTCACCAATCCCAAGGCCTCTCCAACCGCAGTGAAGTCTGTAGTGGTTGGCACAAAATGGAATCCTTGGAGTTCGCGAAAATGTATGGTGTCGCGGAACTCTGATAGTTTTTCTTTGTCAATCAAGTAACTGTGCTTTAGGGTCACGGGGCTATCGCCCTCGTGGGCCGCCCGCAGCAGTGGATGAATAGGGAGCACGATCAGCGGCGGTGCCGCAGGAGGCAGAAAAGGTTCCCAGAACCACTCCATACTCTTAGGAAAACCGCTGGCTGAGGCCTCATTCGGAGACGAATGATCCACCAGAAATCGTTCTCTCAATAGAAGCAAGCCAAGAACCAGACAGCCCACAGCCAGCCCCAAGATCACGCCGTTCCGACGAACGTTACTCTGCAGCCGCAAAGGCGCCTCCGGAGGCCTTTCTCCGGCCGAAACTGAGCTGGTCGCCGCCTGGTGATTCACCTTGGAAAAAACGGGAACGTAATGTCCGGCGGGCAAGTCGATTCTCAGGCTGCTGTCTTTGCCTTCTTCTTCATAATACTTTTTCAGTGCCCGCCGTATCTCATGCGCCTGGACACGAACAATCGGATCGTCCTGCGGATTGAAGTCCGCACCCCGCTCGTAGATCTCTATTCCAACGAGATATTCGTTGAGCTTTTCGGCATTACCAAGGAAGGCCTGTTCGCAGATGAACTCTAGAAAGCGGCTCTTCTTCCGGGCTTTCGCAAAATGCTTGCTTTGCAGAAGCCGCTTCAACTCCTCGCGCTTTTCGTAGAGCGAGATCGAATTCACGCTGGCCTCTTGAGGAAATTCGGGGCTGCCATGAAATCACAGCCCATCAAACCAAGCCATGGTCCTCACCCTTACTGGAAAGAAAGATGCGTGTGAGTAACAGCAATATACATCTTCAGATTCTCAGCGTCAACGCAAGGCCTCACCTGCACGCATTTCGACTCGAGATAGCCGTTAACGGTTACCCCAATCTGTCCAGCTCAGCGCGCTCGGTAGACCGCTGGTTTGACACCACCGCCTTCGTCGCCAATTACGACAGCTCTGGTAACCTGCTGCCTGGCAACGCCCGGAAGGAACATTTTCCGTGGACCGCGCTATACCAACTATGACTTGGTCCTGGGAAAACTCTTCCCCATCAAGGAAAGAGTTCGCCTTCAATTTCGTGCTGAATTCTTCAACTTATTCAACACACCTCACTTTGCGCTTCCCGTAAGGCGAATGAGCGACCCGGCTTTCGGCATGATCACCCATACCAGGAATCCAGTGAACTTCGGCTCCACGGCTACCTCTTACGCGAACCGCATGATCCAGTTCGCGCTAAAGTTAGAATTCTGAGGGGAGAAGAAAAGCACCCGAATTTTTGTTTTTGAGTTTTGGCATTTCAGCACGAGGTTGACGACGACATGCGTCCCTAACCGTTGGCTGTCGATGCCTAATGCGAGGATATGAGTATTAGGTTCAAGAGGCTCTGTCCCTTCGAAAACGAACCAATCTCCTCGAGGTACCAGTGGTGCAGGAAATCGGTCACTGCTCGCGGATGATCCTGCCAAACACCTGCCCCCTGACGGAGGCTCCACTCCAGGTTCCAGCGTACTGGTCGCGATATAGAAGGACCCGAGCTGTATAGGTGCCGACGCCCGGAATGGCAATATCCGTGAGAGTGATAACCGGTGTGTCTCCAGCCCACTGGACCTTCAGCGGGATGGGAACCGGAATTTCGTGGGAACCGTATTTCAAGCGGGTTTGAAAGAGCCAGGTGTCGCCGGACAGTTTCGACACTTTGTCGATGGCGTACCGCTCTTCGTCCGAAAGCCCGGGCTGATCGAATCTTGTGGAATGGCCAACCAGGGCTACACCTGCCATCATTTTCTCAAAATCCCGATCTCGTTGAGCCTCGCTGACGGACTCCTGCTTCCTGGAGCATCCTGCAAGCGAAACAAAAAGCAAGAGCGACCGGCACATCATTTGAGAGTGGTGGATCATGAACGGATTGGCCGAGAACAACAGAGATAAAAGCCACCGCAGTGACGCTAAGGCACTGAGAGCATCTCGCAAGGCCGGCAGGCAGTCAAGATTCAATCTGGGCAGGCTCGAGCGTCTCTGGTGTCTCCTCACCCTCAATCATTTTCTTGACGAGACTGGAATGTGAGGCGAGTCGTTCCGTCGTGTCCTCTCTGCGCCTCGGTGTCTTTGCCGTTGATTGACCTGCCGATTCGGCTAGTGTTCGACCGGGAAACCGAACGCGTACTGAGTTCCGTCGTAGCCTCCCACATAGACGCGGCCACCGCCTGCCGCCAGCCCTCCGCTGTGTACAAAAGAAGAGATGGTGTTCCCACTGTTCCACAACTCCTTGCCTGTAGCAGCATCGAGTGCATATAAGACGGCTTTGGACGAGCGCTGCGCCCGTTGAGCGGCAGCCACACTCCCGTCATTCGGACGAAACTCGCCGCTGGAGAGCGCAAAGACGACGCCGTGGACGATGGCCGGAGGGAGCGGAGAGACCATGTCGCGCGAGGCCCAGCGCGGCAGCAGCTTGAGAGCGCCGTTCTCTTCAGCTACTTCGAATGCCACAATCGCGCCGTTCCTGACCTCACCGTTGCCTACCGGAAATCCGGCGCCTACCGGGGTAGAACCAGCCGCCGGGGCCAGTACCCAACGTGTGCCGGAGGGGTCCTGCCAAGAGGCTAGTGCGCCCGTAGCAAAATTCGCACTTGAAAAGGGCGGCGTACTAGAGAGCGGCTGACTGCTCAACGCCGCAGAGTCAAGCAGCTGCATTTGGCCATCACGCGTCGCCACGGCGATGAGATCCTTGTGCTTGAAATCAAATACCACGGGCGAAGAGGAGAACTCCTTTCCCGCTTTGTAGGAGCTCTTGACAGCAAGCGTGCCGGGTTCGAGTGCTACAAGTTCTCCGTCACTGGAGGCGACAAAGAGCGTTCCATCCGGTCCCACGGCGAACCCGGCCGATCCGGCCACCTCTCCGCCAGATTTCCAGTGAGTGACTTTCTTGGACTCGATATTAAGGGCCCAAACCCCATTCTCTACGCCACTGCAGCCATTCACTGTGGCCACATAAGCGGCCTTGTCAAACACGATCAGCCCTAGGGCGTTCGCCTGTGGCGGCAGGAACGGGATGGGCGGGTTAGGTTCCTCGCCATTGGATACGTAGAGCGAGTGAAACTTCCCATCGCTTGTGACCGCGTGGACATACTTCACCGAGGGCGCGTAAGGGTCTGGCGGAGCCGCGATTCGACCGCCCGGGCTGGTGGGAGGAGGGGGCTCGGCCGCCTCAATCTCGCGCTCTTTCAACGTGACCGCACCCTCGAGTGGCTCGCCCACTCCCGACTTGGCCGGGCCGCTACGGCCGGAGCCGCGCCCGCCGGCAGTCAAGTAGCCTGCCATAGTAGGGCGGGTAACGCCGGATGTCATTCCACCAGGGCACAGGATGGATACAGAAGCGAGGGAGTGCGAGACGAGACTTTTCTCCCATTCGATGTGCGCCAAGTCGACGTCAATCCCAATGACCCGATCGGAACTTCCGCCGATAAGCCCGAGAGACCGGAACCCGCGGTATCCGATGTAAAAATCAAACAGCACCGGCGGCGTCAGGGAGTTGAGTTGCCTGGACTCGTTTTTTGGCTTTATTTTCCACAGAAGTTGAAAGCCGGGCTTGCCCAAAGTGTCTGGGGAAATCTTGGCATCACCGCGTACCCAGAAGGACCGCTGGGCGTCGTTTCCCACGGTCATCCAATCTCCGCCGCCCTGGGCATACGACTGACCTGTCACGGCAACCACATAACAGCCGAGCACCACCAAGCGAACTAGCCTCTGCATCACGAAGGAGCTCCTTTCCTGTTCGTGCGCCCCAACATTTGGCAACACCTGGATTCGTTCAAGACTGAATGGCTCACTGTCTCCCTCACTCGGAGTCGTCAACCTTCCATCTTTCTGCCTTACGGAAGCCGACGCCCCCTGCGGTCCACCTGTTTCCAGGAGACTTGAGCGCCCTCGCTCCAATGTGAGAGGATGAGGCAAAGCCGCGATTGTCACCTCAAAAATAGAGCACTCGCTGCAACACGAAAAATCGTAGCGAACACCCCGGGTTGCGCGACTTGGTGGAACCTGTTTGGCGTTCCAGGGTACTTTCAAACGCGCAACATTTTTCGTATAGTAGGTGCTTGAAGAAGAAAAGTAAAGAAACCGTGATGCCCCAGAAAGGCTGGCTCATGAAGATTTGCTTAATCGTTGGGCTCTTCTTTCTTTGCCTGTTTGATGCGGTCGCGTCCGGTGCCGACTGGCTGACTGCCAGCGGCGATGTGATGCGCACCGGTTGGCAGAGAGACGAAACCATCATCAACACGTCCAATGCTAAGGACATCAAACTACTATGGAAGGTCAAACTGGACAATCAGCCGCGTCAGATGCACTCGCTGCACCCGCCGCTCGTGATTGGGAGCCTCAGAACCAGCAGTGGTCCCAAAGAGGTAGTGATCCAGGCCGGTGTATCCGACAATCTTTATGCGATCGATGCTGCTACGGGTGAGCTCCTTTGGAAGAGACACTTTGACAGCACCTTTCAAGAAAAGCCAGGAGACGAGAGATCGAGTGTGCTGTGCCCTGGGGGAATGACGGCGAATGTGACGATCGGCCCTGCCGGAGCGCCCGGCCAGTACACCATCTACGCCGCTTCCTGGGATGGCCGCCTTCGCCAAGTGAACGCTGCGGACGGAGAGGAGATCGCTTCCCCCGTCAAGTTTATGCCTCCCAATGGCAAGCCCTATGCATTGAGCTTGTTCCAGAACGTTGTCTACGTTCACACGGGACAAGGTTGCGGCGGCAATCCGAATACGGCTTATGCGTATGATCTCGCCAGCAACAAAGTGGGGAGTTGGGGACCTGCAGGTGGAGGCATGTGGGGACGCTCCGGCCCCGCCATCAGTGCCAACGGGACGATGTATACAGGAACGGGTGACGGACGCTGGGATCCGGAGAACGGAATTTACGGCAACGGTATCATCGGCGTGAAGCAGAATCCGGAGACCAAGAGTCTGGACTTGGTCGACTACTACGGCCCTTCCAACGCCGAATGGCTCGTCAAGCGCGATCTGGACATGCAGGTGACGCCTGCCATCTTTAATTACAAAGGTAAGGAATACATGGTGGACGCCAGCAAGGAGTGCCGTCTCTACTTTATGGATACAGAATCCATCGGAGGCGACGACCATCGGACACCCGTGTATCGCTCTCCTCTTATCTGCAATGAAATCGTCGATTTTGCAGAGGCCGGTATCTGGGGCTCTCTTGCAACCTGGGAAGATTCCAAGGGTACGCGTTGGCTGCTGGCGCCTTTCTGGGGACCGAAACATCCCCAGTTTAAAGCACCAGTTGAACATGGTGAGGTCAAGAAGGGCGCCATCGCAGCCTTCAAGGTGGAGCCGCAGCATGGCCAGATGCAATTGTCACCGGTGTGGATCTCCCGCGATATGGATCAGGCCGAGCCGCCTGTGGTCGCCAATGGAGTCGTTTTCGCCTACGGCAGCGGAGAAAATACCGCCCAAGCGTTTCCGGACGTGGGCCTCGACTTCCGGATGGAACGACGCCTTCCTAAGTGCACCCATGCCGTGCTTTACGCGCTGGACGCCCAGACCGGCCAGGAGCTGTGGTCCAGTGGCACGCAGATCGCCACTTGGAACCATTTTACTGGTCTGGCAGTCGCCAACGGTCGGGTTTACATCAACACCTACGACGGCGTTCTGTATTGCTTCGGCATCAGGAGATGAAGACCCGGCTCGCAGTCGTCCTGTTGGTTATGAGCTGCGCCGTTCAAGCTCAAGCGGAGGACCAGGCCAAACTCATCGCTGAGCTCGAACAGGAAGTGGCCGCTCAGGTGCGCCTCCTCAGCGACTGGGGCGGCCTCACACGTTATGGCAGCGAGAATGCCGAGCTTGGTTCCCCCGCTCCGGGCGTTGATCGCGTCGTCTTTCTGGGCGATGAGGTTACCGAAATGTGGGGACGAGCCAAAGCGAAGTTTTTTCCCGGAAAGCCGTTCCTCAACCGCGGGATCAGCCACCAGACCACACCTCAAATGCTGGTCCGGTTCCGCCAGGACGTGATCAGTCTCAAGCCGAAAATTGTGGTCATTCAGGCAGGTTCCAGCGACCTCGCGGGGTATTCGGGGCCGGCCACCGAAGGCACGATCTCGGAAAATTTTATGTCAATGGCTGAGCTGGCAAAGGCCCACGACATTCGCGTTGTGCTGAGCTCGGTGACTCCAGTTTGCGACTGCTTTAAGATCCTGACGGAGCGCCGGCCGCCGGGGAAGATCCTCGGACTGAACCGCTGGCTGAAGGACTATGCGGCTCGCAGCGGTTCGGTATACCTTGACTACTATTCCGTACTGGCGGAAGGCAAGACAATGAAAAGGGACTTGACCGTCGATGGTCTGGTCCCGAACGACGCCGGATACGCGCTGATGGCTCCCTTGGCCGAGCGAGCCATAGCTCAGGCGCTTAACCTGCAGTGAAGTGATGGAGAGAGAGTCTCCAAACCAGGTCTTCTTCGTTAGGGCGGTTGGTCCTTCGTCCGCCGCGGTCAATGCGGAGCATTTACCCCACGCCTTTTGTCAGAGGGATTACTGGCTTGGTATTAGTCGACCTTTTGCCATGGCGTTTTCCCTCACAACAGCCACCACGAGCTTCCCGCGACCGCGCCGGTTTGATACTTCTCGACTGTAAGCTGCAGACGCCTGAGCGAACGGCAGCACGGCGTCCACGACTGGCTTGGGATGCCCCGCTCCCAACAGGTTTCCAATCTCAACCAGCTGTTTTCCATTCGGCTCAACAATAAAAAATGCCTGTTTCACGCGCTCGCCCCTAGCTTCCTCGCTGTCGGCGGCGATGGTTACCTTCCTTCCGCTTGGCTTAAGCAAACTCCAGGATCGTCGCAGCGTATCGCCACCGACCGTGTCAAACACAACATCCACTTCCTGAACGCTCTCTTCAAAGTTCGTTCTGCGGTAGTCGATGACCTGCTGGGCTCCCAACTGAGAGACAAAGTCAAGATTGTTCGAAGATGCGGTAGCAATGACGTACCCACCATGCAACCGGGCCAACTGGATGACGAAGACGCCCACAGCGCCTGCTCCGCCCTGTACCAGGACCCGTTCTCCGGCTTGAAGTTGCGCACGGTCAAACAGGCCTTGCCAGGCTGTCAAGGCCCCGATGGGAACTGATGCGGCTTCCACATGAGTCAAACGGGGCGGCTTTGGGGCCACCGATAACGGCTGCGTGATGCAGTACTCTGCCATGGCTCCATCAGAAAACCAATCATTCATACCGTATACTTCCTGGTCGAGGTCCAGACCTGCAACATCCGGGGCCAGAGCGGCTACGACTCCGGAGAACTCGTGCCCCGGTATGGCGCGGTTGCGCTGCTCGCCGGTCTTGCTGTGAGAGGTGGGATACCAAAGTATCTCCGTTGGCGTCACATCCACCGCATGCACGCGCACAAGCACCTCGCCGCGGCCAGGCTGCGGTTGAGGAAGCTCTTCCTCCACCAATGCGGGTCGCTGAGCCGAATCATTCAAACGCATGACCTTCACATATCACCTCCGGGCTCCTGACTCATTATCTACCGTCCTGACCTAAACCCAGAGAGCGCAGCCAACTTACCTGCTGACACGACTGAGAGGTCAGGCATCTTGCCTGCTTCCTCCCACCAGGATGGTCCCGCTCGCAAGTGAGCCATACCTCCACATCGAAATTCGTCGAGGCGTGTCTCCCTGGCTTCTCAACATTCCATATCCCTGCACAAAAACGAGCCTCGGGATGCGGGCTGCAGACTTGAGATCCCTCTGATGTTTCCCTTCTTTTCGCATCGTTGCTATTGTAGCAAAATGGGGTTGAAGGTAGGGTGCGATCGGTCTTGGAGGCGGCTCAGTGGAAATTCATGGCGCTGCGAGCAGCAAGCGCGACACTCACGGAACTCGAACTTCTGATAGTGCGTCTTTGGGAATTATGTCCGCCGTCGCCCGGTCGTCAGCCGACTGACTACACTCTCCTTCCGATTTCCGGGGCGAGGGAGTCAGACGTTACGGCAGCTCAGCGCCCTGCAGAGCAAAGGGTTCGTCGAGGATGAAGACCGGTGCACAACAGATCCCGAGCATGATTGAGGCGGCGGGAACAACCGATCGAATTCGACGTGCCTATGACCTATGGAGTTTCGTTTATGCCAAGGTTGCGGGTCCTTTGGAACACGGCCCGCGCCTTCGAGCTCTCGAATTAGCGGACGTTCAACCGAGGGACACAGTACTGGAAGCAGGAGTTGGAACCGGAGCCATTTTTCTGGAGATCCTGAAGCGAGTGGACCGAGCCAGAGTTGTGTTTGGCATCGACCTCTCACTCAAAATGCTTCGCAAAACGCAACGTCTCGTCCGCGATCAAGGTTATCGAAACGCGGCCCTGTATCAGGCGGATGTGAACCAATTGCCTTTCCAGGGGCGAACATTTGGTGTGATCTATTCCAGCTACTTGTTGGATTTACTGAAACTCAAAGACATTCCGCGGGCGCTTAGCGAGTTCCGCAGGGTCCTCAAACCCGGTGGCCGGCTTGTTCTAGTCAATTTAAGCAGAGAGAATACTCAGAGGATTTCCTGGATAGAACGATTCTACCTGATGCTTCCATCCGCATGGGTGCCCTATTTGCTCGGGAGCTGTCGCCCCATTTTTACGGAGACTTTCCTGAGGGCTAGCGGATTCATTGACGTCCAAAGGGAGTTTGTCAGCCACCTCACGCACTCGGAGATCGTGAGGGCCAGAAAGCCCAATTCTTAGCTATCAGTTCGCACAGATGACGTCTCCTTTGTCGCTTCCAGACTACTGTTTGTTCTGTCGCTGCTTATTAACTATCTCAGGCCAATTCTTGTCGGCCTTGGCGATATTTTCCGGAATGTCCCCTTGCCAAGGCTTCCCGGCCAGCCAGTTCTCATTGAGATAGAGCTTTCCGCCCGGCACAAATATTCCTGAAAAATCAAAGGAATCTCAGCCGACGACCCTCAGAGCTGAGATTATGAGAGATTTAATTGCGGCCCTCGGCCCTTGAGCACCAGGCTGCATGGAATAGAGCCAACTTCTTCTGGCATATAGTGGGCATGTTGATGGCAACAACGAAGAACGAGGTCCCGAAAAGGCGGTGGGTCTGGAAAGCCTTGGCTATTTATGCCCTGCTACTGATCCTTTCTCATTGGATAAGAGTCAGGGACAAGCCCGTTCCTGTTCCTGAAGATATCAAGAACGTTGAAGTTGCCGCAGTAGAGGGCGATGTACTGCTCGAGTTCCGGTACGACTGGCCTATCGGGAATATGTTTTCGAGCGAAGCCCCCTGGCAGCTGGCCCTTCGATGCTGACGTTGTCCCCAAAGTTATGGGAGTCGCCGCCGTGATCCTCATGCTCACGATCGCGCTTGCCACTCTGGTCAGCGAAGATCTTACTTGCATTGGCGTCGGCGTAATGGTGGCTGCCGGACGCATCAGCTTTCTGCTGGGCACTAGCGCCTGCTTCCTCGGGATCTTTTTAGGAGATCTGTTGCTTTTCGCAACCGGACGATTCCTGGGTCGCGCCGCGATTCGGCGACCACCACTAAAATGGTTGATCCAGGGGCAGGACGTGCAGCGCAGTTCTGCCTGGTTCTCTCATCAGGGGATGAAAGTCATCATAGCCAGTCGTTTTCTTCCCGGGACTCGTCTACCCACCTACTTTGCCGCGGGGCTTCTCCAGACCAACTTCTGGAAGTTTGTCATCTACTTCCTTCTGGCAGCAACAGCATGGACTCCCATGCTGGTGGGGCTGGCTGCGGGTCTGGGTGGTGGCGTGATCAGGTCCGCGCTTCTCCAGGGACATGATCTCCTAATGAAGCTGCTATTGGGCAGTGGTACGGCTTACCTGGTGACACGACTCTTGTTTCGATTGACGAGCTACCAGGGAAGACGATTGCTGGTCTCTTCCTGGCGTCGGATGATCCGCTGGGAATTCTGGCCTCCGTGGATCTTCTACATTCCTGTCGTCTTCTACATTGGATTCCTGGCAGTGAAGCATCGGAGCTTGACGCTTTTCACCGCGGCCAATCCGGCCATGCCAGCCAGTGGTTTTATCGGAGAGTCAAAGTCCGACATCCTGCGCGGATTGTCTGCGGCCAACGGCTTCATTGCCCGCGCCACAGCGATTGGCGGCTCGCTCGATCTAGGCCGGAAATTGCAGAACGCCAAATCATTTATGGTTGCGAATAGCCTGAGCTTCCCGGTGGTGCTGAAACCAGACTCCGGGCAACGCGGATCTGGAGTGGCAGTGGTACGTTCGGACGCTGAGATGGAGCAATACCTAAGGGACGCCGGCGCTGCAACGATCATTCAGGAATACGCCCCAGGCTTCGAATTCGGCGTGTTCTATTATCGCTATCCCGGCGCCCCAAAGGGCCGTATCTTCTCGATTACCGAGAAGCGTTTCCCCAGTGTGATCGGAGATGGTACATCGAGCCTCCGACGTTTGATTCTGAAAGATCCGAGGGCCGTCTGCATGGCAGCATTTTATCTGAACAAGCACGCGGGCCAATTGTGGGACATCCCGAAGAGGGGTGAAGTCGTACAGCTCGTGGAAGTCGGAACGCACTGCCGTGGTGCGGTCTTTTTAGATGGCAGCTGGATTAAGACTGAGGAATTAGAGGAAGCCATCGACCGCCTCAGCCAAACCTACGCCGGGTTCTTCTTCGGCAGGTACGACGTCCGGACGCCGTCACTGGAAGATTTCAAGCAAGGCCGCAATTTCAAAGTGGTGGAACTGAACGGCGTTACGTCAGAAGCCACTCATATCTACGACCCCAAGAACAGTCTCTTCACTGCCTACCGAGTTCTGTTTGCCCAGTGGAGAATCGCCTTTGAAATCGGAGAACAGAACCGTCAGCGCAATTTCCATCCGACCTCCTTGTGGACCCTGGCTGGCATGCTCTGCGAATTCAGATCGCGATCTGGGCTGCAGACGACCTAGTGATCATTAGACATAGTGTGTAGGGGGAGTGACGATAGTTCCTCGAGAATCCTGAGCCGTTTCTTCTACGGTTTCCGGAGCAGATTGTTGCCCCACCCGCTGGGCAGCAGGCGAAGTCAGCAAACGTTCAGAGCTCAAAAGATCGCAAGGACAACAACGGGCGATTCAACGCTTGGGGCGACGCCGACGCGCCGTACTCTGACTCAGTGACGGCATAAACCAGGAGGGGGAAGACCTTCCTGCAAAATTTCCCCTTTAGGGTGTCTGTCTATTTCTCCGTTTTCTTCTTGGTTGCGTCCTCGAGGTTTCGATGGTTTCGATAGTGGCCTCCAGTCACAAGCTGACAGCCTAGCCTTGTCCTGGTTTTGGAAGGGAATTGAGATGTGCGATGTTTGTGAAGAATTGATGCGGAGATGGCTCGATGGATAACGTGACAGGACAAGGCCTTCTTCAACCCTGACAATCTCACAGCAATCAAGACCTGCGTTGGAGCACCAAAGCGATCTAGAACCTGCTGCCGATCAAAGGAATCTCGCGCCGGTGAAGGACTAGAACCGAGGCGCTGCAAACAAATACCAGGACCGCCAAGGCGAATAGCTCACCTCGATCGTTCACAGCAGGCAAAGCAATCCCTAGTTTGGTCAAGTGGCTGAAGATGGCGCCGCTGATCACACCGAGCGAAAGAATCGCTCCAAACGTAACAGTCGAGGGGATCACCAAAAGCACCGAAGCGATCAGCTCCACAACTCCTGACCCGATCCTGCCCCATGGCTCCAGGCCCAACGCAGAAAAGATGTAAACAGACTCCTTGGCGCCCGTGAACTTGAAGAACAGTGTTTGGAAGAGCACGACAGCCGCGAGCAGTTGTAAGATCCAGCTTACGATATTTTGTCCTCGGGATAGTGACATGTTCATAACTCTCCTTTCCGGAAAAATCCCCTCCTCGGAGGGGCGGCGGCTCTGCCGCCGGGGGTGGGTGCGCTTTCGTTGGCTCCAAACCCACCCCTGAGCCTTCGACTCTTTCCCCTCCCAAGAGGGGATTCACTCAGACTCTCTATGTCCTATAGGCGCGGCAAGTCATTTTTTTATTCCAGCTCATTTGGTGGTGGCGGCAGCGTTCCGAACAACACTCGCCGGCCGCCTCTCATCTTCCTGGTGGGATACAGTCGTAGCCCGCTCGGTAGTGAACTGCACCAGGTCCTTGGTAAACAGCAGATCTAATGTCCAGTCCAGTGCAACTCGCACCTTCTTTTCGAAGCGCGGCAACTTGCTGAGGTAAATGGTGCGCCACAGCCACCAGGCAATAAAACCCGAGAAGTTGATTCCAAAAACATTGGCGACTCCGGTGCGTTTTCCGATGGCTGCAAGTTGTCCGAGGGTAGAAAAAACGAACCGCCTCTTTTTTCCGCCCCGGATGGCGGCGGCCACGTTACGGGCGGCAACCTTTCCTTGCCGCAACGCATGCTGAGCGGTCGGCGGGTATGGCCTCCCCTCCGGATCGGGAACGCAGGCGCAGTCACCCAGCGCCCAAACCCCTGGCCAATCCGGCACTCCCATATCCGAGTTGACCTTTAGACGTCCGCGCTCTGTTTGGCAAGGCAGTGTTTGAATGAGCGGGTTCGGGGAGGTTCCTGCGGTCCAGACCAGCGTGCAAGTCTTGACGACTGTGCCGTCACTCAAAGTCACACCGTCGCCGCTGAACCCGGTCACTCGGGTGTTGACTCGAATCTCTACCTTTCGCTCTGCCAGTTTCCGCTGAGCGTAGACGCCGAGTTTTTCACCCAGCTCCGGCAGGATCGCGGGGCCGGGGTGCACGAGAACCATTCGAAGGTTCTCCTCCCTGAGATGAGGGTAAAACTCAACGGCTTCACGAATGAAGTCGTTGATCCCGGCAATCGTCTCCACTCCAGCGAAGCCACCTCCCGCGACCACATACGTGAGTAGTGGTTCGCGTTGTTCTGGAAAGCACTCGAAGTCAGCCTCTTCCAGGTTCCGGATCAAGCGATTTCGCAAATAGATGGCATCACCCAACGATTTCATCGTCAGCGCCCGCTCTGCCAGCCCAGGCAGATTGAAGAAGTTGGTGATCGAACCGAGTGATAGCAGCAAATGGTCGTAGGGCAGCTCGTGATGATGATGGTTCTCCCCGTGAGAAACCATAACCTTTTTACCCTGCAGGTCTACCGATTCCACTTCTCCTTGGAAGAATTTGACTCGACGAAAGAATTTTCGTATCGGATTGACGATGTGAGTCATGTCCAGATCGCTAGCGGCGACCTCATGGAGCATGGGTGTAAATAGGAAGAAGTTCTCCCGGTTCACCAGGGTCACCTCAATATCAGGATCTCGGGCCAAGCCCTTTTCGAACTCCAAGGCCGCGTAAAGGCCGGCAAAGCCTCCACCCACGATGACGATGCGTTTGGGCTTAGTGGCGCCCATTAAGGTTCCCCTTCTTTGCTCATTAGGTTCTTCCACGTTCTGGTTCAACATCACTCCGTTTCCCCCTTAGAGAAGGAGGGACGATGAAATGACGCCTGTCTGCCCTGCCCTCAGGCAGGCACGACTGCTGCAAGGAAGCGTCAATCGTGACTACCTAAACCGGACGGTCGATCGCGCCCGCTCTAGTTGGTTGCCATGGCGTATTCTCGGGACTGGTGAGGCTCGTCAGTTGCCTCGGCGGCGACTTTACAGAAGACCTTGATCGCACCCTTAGCCTCGGTGAGTTGGTTGAAGAGCTCTCTGTAATTCTCCAAGCCCGACACAGAATGAGTCAGTAAGCGAGAGAGCCACCCGGGATATTCCGCTTCTGCCTGGGCCAAGTCACGAACGCCTGTCTCAAAATATTCCCGGTTTGCGTTGACGGTCCCGACCATCACTTTGTTTCCCAGGACGAACTCGAGGTTGATCTTGTCCGCGGGTACCTCAACCTTCCGGTCGCCCCCTGTAACG
>Ga0075423_10000705_pt1 | contig 27694 bp, 28 predicted proteins | sample SoiMethybrSBSTD2_FD_80114 | JGI IMG/M metagenome (GOLD analysis project Ga0075423, IMG submission 80114) | Bulk soil microbial communities from a Populus tree surrounding site in Tennessee, USA - Soil MetaG P. TD hybrid SBSTD2 | ecosystem: Environmental > Terrestrial > Soil > Tree plantation... | reverse complement strand
GAGCGCGGCCTGCGGTGCGGCGAAGGAAGGCGACGCAATCGTCGGGGCTCTCGCTCGGGAGCAGCTCGCAGTAGGCCAGCCGGGAGTGGTCGTCGATCGCGAGGTGGAGGTACTGCCACCCGGCGCGGCGACTGCGGGCAAGCCGATCGCCGTAGATGCGCTTGCCGATCGTCCAGAAGCGTCCGAGCTTCTTGATGTCGACGTGCAGCGGCTCGCCGGGCCGCGCGCGCTCGTACCGCCGCACCGGCTCGCGGGCCGGCAGCCGCAACCGAGAGACCGCAATCAGCCGTCTCGCAGGTGTGTAGGCAACAGAACTAGTCCGCCGGCTTCGCCCAGAGTTCGATCGGGCTATCCGGGTCGCTTCCAGCTCGCGTGTCCGTCACGACCCAGCGCCTGCCTTCCTCATCGAACTCGTCGCCGACCTTGACCGTCTGCCAGCTGACGTCGTTGTACTTGACGTCGCGGGTTTCGCCGCGCGGGTCTTCCAGGTGGACGAGGTACATCCAGCCCGGAACTCCCATCGAGCCATTCCTAACACGTCGGTTCTGCCGGTGCGCGCGTGACCGAGCCGCTGCCCGCCCTGCTCGACTGCAAGGGCCTCCAGGCGGAGCTCGGCGTCACCCGGGCCGCGGCCGAGCGGATCATGCGGCAACTGCCGCCCGTCATGCCGCGGGGCTGCGCAAACGCGGGCTGCCTAGTGTGATGTTGTCGCCGCAATCACATCTCGAACGCCGGGCCGCCGAGTCGATCCTCGGATGAGACGGTTCCCGCGCGCAGGTTCCCCGGTTCCACGGGCCGCACTTCGATCTCGCGTAGTCCGTCGAAAACGGGTGGCGCGCCCGGCGCCGATGGGGTATGACTGCACGCGTGAGCACGACCATCTCCCCGTGGCCGCTCGTCCAACGCGGCGCCGAGGGACACCCGGTCCGCACGCTCCAGCACCTGCTGAAGGCGCATGGCCACAACGTTGCCGTCGACGGGATATTCGGGTCGCAAACGGAAGCCGCCGTCCGCGCGGTTCAGAGCGCCAACGGCCTGGCCGTCGACGGCATCGTCGGACCGCAAACGTGGCCGGTGGTCATCGTGCAGGTCGCGAGCGGCAGCACAGGGCAAGCGGTCCGCGGCGTGCAGGAGGAGTTCCAGTTCCGGAACCTCTCCGGCGACCCGAGCACCGGCGTGCAGATCGACGGCATCTTCGGCCCGCAGACCGAGGCCGCCGTCCGCGACTTCCAGCAGGCGCTCGGGATTGCGGTCGACGGAATCGTCGGCCCGATCACCTGGCGCGCGCTCGTCAGCGGAATGCTGTCGTTTTGACGGTGGGGAACTAAGGGACGCACGACACACACCAGACGTTGAACTCACAGCAGGTCCTCCGGCTGCGTCGCGACCACGAATGGCTTTGGCGTCGACGCCGTGGCTGGCTTGGGCGACCCACTGGAAGTCGGTCCAGAACCTGCTCTCGGCAGACCGCAGTCAGGGATGCACCGCCGCAGTTGGTTGTCGTCTTTTGGTGGAAACGCGACATTCGCTTGCTGGTAGGGAAAGTCGGTCCCAGGCGATGTGCACGGCCGACGAGCGGCCGAGGCCGACCGCCTATGCAGACGCACACAAGCACGCCCTGCGCCGCCGGGCGGTGCGGACGGTTGAGCACGAGGAAAAACGCGCCTCGCGCGCGTGTACCCAGTACGAGCAGTGCACAGGCACGCTCGCCCGGGGCGCTGCCTTGAAACGCGAGTCGGTCCGTTGCTCGAGGAACGCCAAGCGGGCGTCTTGTGGCAAGAGAAGCGCGGCAACGCGGACGCGGCGCGACGCGCCTTGCGTTCTCGGTGCGATCTGCAATCTCGTCCGCAAACGCCGGCGCTGGTGCGTCGAGGGCGCACGAAGTTCGTAGACGACGCTCTCAGAGCCCGCTCCACGCCGAGGTGGTCGATCGTCAGCGGAAGTGGCTTCCGCCTTGTGCAGCTCGTCGGCCTCGACGTGCTCGTCATGCGCGTCGATGCGCTCGGGCGCGGAGAGCTGCCCCAGCGTGTAGCGGGAAGGCCTGGCCGGTTGTGTGGTCGTCCGGGCGTCGGTCGGCGCCCGCAGGCTTGACGATCGGGCTGCCGCCGTTCACGCATCCGAGAAAGGAGCGTCTGCGAACCTTGGTTACGCTCGGCGGGTGGCTTCGGCGGCGGCGTTCTTCGATCTCGACCGTACGCTAGTTGCGGGTTCTAGCGCTCTGGCGCTGGCCGGGGAGTTCCATCGGTGGGGGCTGGTCTCGCGGCGCGAGCTTGTCCGGGCGGCTGCCTGGCAACTGGTGTTCACGCGGTACGGGGCGAGCCCCTCCCAGGCGGAGCTGATGACACGGCGCGGACTTGAGCGGCTGCGCGGCCTTCGACCCGGGGAGCTACGCGAACTCGTCGCCTCGGCGCTGGCACCCGTGCTGAGACCGCGCATCTATCGCGACGCGCTTGCCCTCCTCGACAGGCACCACGCGCGGGGCGACGGTGTCGATCTCGTCTCGGCGACGATCGACGAGGTCACCTCCGCGCTCGCCAGCGACCTTAGCCTCGCGGGAGCGCTCGGCACGGCTGCCGAAGTGATCGACGGCCGCTACGCCGGCAAGGCGCTTTTCACCTGTCTTGGCGAGGACAAGCTGGTCGCAGTGCGCCGGCTGGCGGAGACGAACAGCGTCGACCTCGCCCGCTCCAAAAGACGACAACCCGTGTCGCGTGGTCGGGTCGAGGGGCCGCATAACCGGCGGGCGGCCGCGGCCACGCGGACGGACGATCCTCGCCTGCGACTTTTTGTCAGAACGCCGATCCAGGCGACCAACGCGAACGCCTACGCGGAACGCTGGGTCGGAAGCGTGCGCAGGGAGTGCCTCGACCGGCTCCTGATCTCGGTCGCGGCCAGCTCGAGCACGTCCTCCGCGTCTACATCCGCCATTTCAACGAACAGCGTCCTCACCGAGCTCGACCTGCGACCGCCGGATCGCCGCGGCGAAACCGAGCCTTCTCGCACAGGGAGCGTGTATCCGCTCCAGGTCAAGCGGCGCGACCTCCTCGGCGGCCTGCTCCACGAATACGAAGCCGTGGCGTGAAGATCAAGTTTGTGCACCCCACGGGTCCGTGGTCGTGGCTGCCTGCGACCGCTAGGAGCGCGCAGGCGCGATGTTGTTGTTGAGCCGGAAGAAGTTGTCGGGGTCGTACTTCGCCTTGATCTCCGAGAGCCGCCGGAGGTTCTTCCCGTGGGCGCTGTCGACCCCCACGTCCGTTCCCTCGCCTGAGATACCCGTGAAGTTGAGGTAGACGGCACCGGTCCCGAACTTGCTGATCGCAGACCAGGTCTGTCTCACCCAGGCAACGTTGTCGTCATTCTCGGCCGGATCATTCCAGTTGCCGTCGATCGAGGTCATCCACGATGCGGATCGCTCCGTGAAGGCCGTGTCCTCGGAAGCCACGCTGTTGATGGCGCCGCCCCAGAGGAACGTCACCATCATCGACAACGGCGAGGGCCGTTGGTGCGCCCTTTCCGCAATCACCTCGATTGCATCGTCCGAGAGTTCTTTCAGAAACGTGGACTTCCAGTAGCTCTGAAAGTGCTGCCGCGGGAAAAATCCGTCAAAGGCACTATTGACCACGGTATACGGCATCGGTTGCGAGATGTCGGCGAGCGGAGTGCCGAGCTCCCGGAGCGGCTGGAGGGCCTTCATGCCCTCGTCTGCATCCCCCGCATAGACGGCGCCGACGACGAGACAGTGCTGGTCGTGAACCGTGGGGGGAAGGCTCGGATCCGCCGGCATCGTCACGCCGATCGCAGCCGCGGACACTTCTTCCGGCGCCGTGTTGCCGAAGTCGCGGAACCTGCGAAGGATTCCTGCCGCGTCGCCGAGTGGGTAGAAGATGCCTGCGAAGGCGACGATGGGACCGAGGGGATGGAGGCGGAACGTGAAGGACGTCACGATCCCGAAATTCCCGCCGCCGCCGCGGAGCGCCCAGAAGAGATCGGGATTCGAGTCCGCCGATGCGACTCGCACTTGTCCGTCGGCGCCGACGACCTCCGCTTCCACGAAGTTGTCGCACGAGAGGCCGTATTTGCGGCGGATCCACCCCTCGCCGCCTCCGAGCGTGAGCCCGGCGACGCCGGTATCGGACACGATGCCGCCCGGAGCGGCGAGCCCGTGGAGCTGCGTCTCCCGATCGACGTCACCCCAGAGCGCGCCACCCTGCACGCGCGCGAGCCGGGCATCGGCGTCGACGAGGACGCCGTTCATGAGGGAGAGGTCGATCAGCATCCCGTGGTCGGAGCTTGAGAGCCCGGCGACGGAGTGACCACCTCCGCGTACCGCGACTTCGAGGCCGTTCGAGCGCGCGAAGTTGACGGCGTCGACGACGTCCGCCGTTCCGGCGCACTGCACGACCAGCGACGGCTGGTCGACCTGCATCGCGTTGTACGGGGCCCGCACCCGCTCATACGCCTCATCTCCAGGGGTGAGGACGTTTCCGCGTACGAGCGTACGGAGCTCTGCCAGCATTTCGTCCGAGATGCTCGTTTCAGAGCCAGCCGTCGTCGAAACGATGGTGGTCATCGATCCCTCCTTCTCATGCCTGTTCGGTACCGGGCGGTTCTAGGCAACGTTGCGAAAGTGCCTGCGGATCACGTCTGGTGTGTCTACCGCTCTTGAACCGTCATCCGTCTCTGGAGGCGATCACGGTCGGCGCGGTACCGTCCACCATAAACGGTGTGATCGCACCGGAGGTGCCCAACAGATGCAGAGCTACTCTACGAAGCAGTAGGAATCGCTCGACGCGCGGCACAAGGACCTAGGTCGCGGCTTCGCCGAGGTAGAGCACTGCATATGCGACGAGCCAGTGCTCGAGGGCGTAATCCGTGCCGACGGCTTGGTCGAGGCTCGCGGCCGCGTGGCGCTCGGCGGTTTCGAGCATCGGCCGCACCCGCTGGTCGTCTGTCGGAAGGCTCGCTGCGAGGCGCCGCCAGCACCAGGCCCGGCTGAGGTTGAGCCCGTGCAGGTGGGCGATGAGGCCGTCACTCGGGTCGCTCACCTCCGCCGGGGTAAACAGCGTGGCCGGCTCGCCTCGAGCGATTCCGGGGAGGAATCGTTCCAGCCACGCCGCGAACTCCGCCTGGGGGAGCAGCGACGCGAGGAGTTCGGCTTCCGCCAACGCGGGAGAGAGGAAGTCGAACGCCGACGGCTCCCACTCGGCGGGGTAATCGACGTCCTCGTGATACCACCGCAACGCGGCTGCACGCACGGCCTGGAGCAAGCTCGGGTGCGACTGCGCGAACGGCATCGCAAGGGAGAGGCCGAAGGCGGGATTCGCGTGGATGCCGTACCGGATCGCGTACGTCAGCTTCGGCAGCCACTCGACGAGGCCACGGACGAAGACGTCGACGAGCGGCTTCATGTTCGCCGCCCAGCGCGCGGCATCCGGATGGTCGAGCGCTGCGAGCTCGGCGGCGAGACGGAGCGCCCAGCCCCAGCCGTACGGCCGCTCGTTCAAAGCGTGGCCGGGATGCTCGAAAAAGCGCGCCTCGGCCGAGAGCGCGTCTGCGGCCAGGTGCGCCTCAAGGGTGGCGCGGACCTCCCTCACAGGCACGCGCTCCGGCACTAGGCGCAGCAGCCGCACGAGCACCCAGTGCATCTCGACGCACGAGTGCCAGTCGAGGCTGCCGTAGAACGCGGGGTGCAGCTCGCGGGGGCGCGCTACCGCGCCCGGCTTCGTCTGGAGGAGGTGCTCGGAGTGCGGAAACTCCCGCTCGATGTTTGCCAACGCCACTCGCGCATAGGCCGCCGCGCGCTCCTCCAGCTCGTGCATCACGCCCACGATAGGCAAGCGGGGCGCGGCGCGCCTACCCGCAGAACTTCCGCTTGGTAGAGGTCCCGGCGTGAGCCAGCTGTCGGCCGCAACCGCATACCCCGGAAACAACGCCACCTGAAAACGGCGGAGCAGCGGTTCCTCTAACCGCGTTCGACCCTAAAGCGACTGCATATAGCGCCCGTGGGACAGTCGCGGCACAGCGGCGACGATCAACAGGAGACAACCCTGGTGCGACAGCGGACTCGAAGGGATCGTGGCCAAACGACTCTCCGAGAGCTATCGACCCGGCGAGCGGCGCTGGATTAAGGTCAAGAACCGTTCCTACTGGCGGTACCCGCTCGAGACAGCGGCCGCTCATCGCCGCTGGCGCAGAGCCCCATCGATGTTGGCTACGCGATAGCGCCTACAAAGCTCCGATACGACCTTCATCGCCCGCGGATCGGGAAGCGCGGCCAGCGCGGCGAGGAGAAGCTGAGAGTCGCCCAGACCGATCTCCGGCGTGTCGATGACCAGGCGGGCGTGCCATCTCGCCGCTGTGCGAGGGAAACGCGCCGGCGCCTTTTCTCTGATCAGAAGCGTCAGCGCGAGCGCGTCGGTGTGGCTGAGCCGGCCGAGCTGCCTCGCCGCGGTCTCTGCAGACAGGAGATGGCCAAGCTCAATTGAGTGGAGGAAGTGGGCGTGCGGGTGCCCCTTCGCGGTCACGAACGTATGTTCGCATACCACCCTGTGCCGCGAACGAGCTAGCCGGGGTAGCTCGCTTGACTGTCTGGCGAGCGAGGCGTACGCTCGCCCGCGCGAAGCGGTCGCGAGCCCGCCGACGAGCCGGATCTTGCGGGCTGCGGGGAGTCGACCCGCCGACGAGCTGCCTCCGCTGGTTCGAACACTACTGGGAGGGGGTCCCAATGAAGAAGTGGACTCTCGTCGCTCTGCTCATCCTCGGCGCGAGCGTGCTGGCGGCGACGGTGTCGCGCGAGCCGACTCCGGCATCTGCGGCGTCAAGCGGCGAGTTCAAAGCGCAGTTCCGAGACGACGACTGCGTGACGCACGCGCTATGCGGGACGGGTCTAGTCGAGGGGTACGGACACGCCACGACTACGTTGGACCGCACGGGTGCGGACTTCGATCCGACCACAGGTTGTCTGGTCAACGTGACAGCTGTCCGCAACGTCGAACTAGTGGGCGATGCTTCGAGCACTTTGACTCTTGAAGTGACCGACGGAGTGATCTGCGCTAACAAGGGATCGGCCACTTTCACGATCAGTGCCGCGACCGGGGCATTCGCGGGCTTGGCTGTTCTGCCCGGAACCGTTCGATTGACACTCATACCTGGCGTGCCAGGGGACGCGGCTCAATACCGCGCGGTGATAGCTCCATAAGGTCGCCGCCTGTCCGGTGATTGCGCGGCGGCGGGCTTTCACGGCTCGCCGCCGCTCCCATCGTTTGCTCCATTGAAAAATGCCGGCGCCCGGCGTGGATACCCGTCCTCGGGCGAGCTGCAGCGGACGAAGGCTGCGCTGCATAACCGGAGAATCCACCTTGCGCCGGCTGCGTTACGGCCTGACCGGACGCCGGTGTTTCGTCGAGGCACAAGCGTGGACTGCCGGCTTGAAGAGGACCTCGGGCGACCGACGCCCATTTCCGGTGCCGTCGGGGCGGAACGGAAGGGTGTTGTGCTCGTGACGGGTGTGCGACGCCCGATTGTTGTTCTTGGGCGGCATGGTGGTTGTCAGAGCGCATGGTTGAGCGGTTTGCGCCTGTGCTCCGCCGGCGCCGCGTTAGCGCCGCATGCTTGTCGGGCGTTTCCGCGCGTGTGCCTCGGCGGGAGGTCGGCGGGGCGGTGACAGCGACGGTGCCGTCCGGCGACACTCCGGTGTCGGAGCGGTGACGCCGTGGTGGTGCGCCAGGGTTGCCTGCCGCACGAGCGCCGGACGACGCGACGGCCTGCCGCCGGTGGTTGCGGACGCGCTCGGCCCCACTCGCCTGCGCCACCGTCGAGCGTGCCTTCGTCGGCTTCGTTCGCCGCGGCCAGTCGACCTTGGTGCGCTCCTCGCCCGGCGAGCGAGCCCGCGTGCGACGGTGGTCTACGGCGCCGCTGCCGCGGGCTCGGGCTCCGGCTGCACGTTGCCGTCGGCGTCCACGTGCACGTGCACGATCGTGGAGGTCGCCGCGCCGTCCGGCGCCGGCGCGGGCGGCGACCTGCGCAGCTCGATGGCTGCTAACGCGATCGAGTTCCATCCCGTGCTCGGTTTCCGGACGACACGCTGCTCCAGCTTCCAGGCCGCCACGGGGCGTTTAAAACAGAACACGCGTGTTTTGGCCGCGACGGGTTGTTCGTGCGCGTGGCTCGAACGGGGTCTAGACGCCTCCGCTGTTCGGTACTAGCGTCGCGGGCGTGCAGAGCGGTATGAGAGGGAGGTTCCGAACAAAATGAAGGCGTTGTTCAAAATGGCAGTGATTGCCGCTTTCGTCGCGGCTGCCGTCTCGGCCGGAGCGGCGGTCGCGAAGCCGTCGGCCGCGTCTCCTGCGACGGTGACGATTGACGGGACACCGAGGTTCACGGGCAGCTGGCACGAGGGCTGGTTCGCCATCTGGCGGTTGCGCGTCGTGCATCATCTCGGCCGCTCCGACTTCGTCTGGAAGCGCACGGGAAGCGGGTCGCTAATCGTCGTCGGCAGGGTAAGCGACGCCGCGCAGCTGGAGGTCTCGCTGCGTTCGTCATCGGGGAAGGTCGTCAGCACCTCGAGGCCGTTCTCCGCTCCTGCTGGCCGCTACACGGCCTCGCTGAAGCTCGGTCGCCCCTTACCGGGCCTCTACACAGTCACGACCCGCGTGGTCGGGCAGGCCGACACGACGCTAACGCGGGTGGACAAGCAGGTGAAGTTCCCGGCACCGCCGGAAGGCGTTGCCGACCGCGCTTGCGTCAGCTCGAGCCGGAAGGGCCGCTGCGTCAAGGTCCTCCACAACCGGCACATGGCCTGGGCTCGCTTCCACTTTCTAACCAAGCCGCCGAACACGAACACCGTCTACATCGAGTGGCGCCAGCCCAACTGGGTCCACATCTGCCAGACACCGACCGGCCCGGCCACGCACTGCCGGCTGACGAAGAAGCCGATCCCTGCGGACGGCCTCGTCTCCACGTTCCTGCGCTCCTCCGCCGAGCTCCAGACCGGGCGCTGGTACTGCCAGATGACCATCAAAAAGGGCAGCCGGTACATCGTTGCTCGGCGCACCTTCGTGACCATCAGGTGACGGCCGCCGCGTGCGGTGCTCGGGCTCGGGCCGGGACAGAACGCGCTCTTCTAACCGCGCCCGGAAAGGGTTACGGCAACGGGGGATCCCGCACACCGTTCACGGAAAGCTCACGAGTGCGAGGCGTTCCACAAGTACCGCAGGGAGCGCGATGGAGAGTGAGCGGGTCCTCGGTGGAAACCAGAGCGCGCGGCGTCCTGTTGAACTGCGCCTAGCTCCCGCGCCGAAGCCAAGGCTGGGCCGCCCTGACGGCGCAGCGACGAGGAGTCATTCATCTCTCCGGCACTGAACCTGACAAACGTCTCCGCGGTGATCGCCATGCTCTGGCGCGGTACCGCGAACGGGTTAGGCCGGGTGGCCCGCACTTGACTTTGTACACGCACTTCCTCGAGCAAGGCTGCGACGCCGCGCTCTTCGTCGGCATGCATGCGCGCGCCGGGACTCCGGACGGCGTGATGGCGCACACGGTGTCGGGCCAGGAGTGGCAGGACCTGTGGTTCAACGGCACGCTCGTCGGCGAGACGGGGATCAACGCCGCCCTGTGCGGCACGTGGGGCTGTCCCGTCATGCTGGTGACCGGTGACGAGGCGACGTGCCTCGAGGGCAGGGACCTCCTCGGGCAGGGGCTGACGACCGTCCCGGTGAAGAAGGGACTGGGTACCTTCGGGGCGCGGCAGCTGCCCGCGGTGCGGGCCCGCGAGCTGATCGAGGAGGGCGCTCGCCAGGCGCTGTCCGATCTCTCGGCTGTTCCGCCGTACGACCCTGGGCATCCGCGCGAGATCCGGGCCGAGTACAAGGTGACCGAGGTGCCGCGGCGGCTCGCGCGGGTCGCGAACGTCGAGCTCGTCGATCCGCGGACGATCGTGTCGCGCGCCGACGACTGGTGGTCGGCATGGCGGCAGTTCTTCTTCCACCAGTCGGGTTAGCCCCCGGCTGATTGCGTCCGCCGCGAGGTCGGCGGAGAATCACCGCATGCCGGAGCAGCCTTCGGGTTCGGTCACGCTCGTGTTCACGGACATCGAGGGCTCGACGGGTCTTCTGCGCGAGCTCGGCGAGGACGCGTACCGCGACGCGCTCGCCGAGCACCGCTGGGTCGTCCGCGATGCATTTGCTTCCGGCTACGAAGTGGACGAAGAAGGCGACGCCTTCTTCTACGCGTTTCCGACAGCCGCGACAGCGGTCGCAGCCGTCGAGCAGGCGATGCGTGGGCTCGAGCGCGGGCCGATCCGCATCCGGGTCGGCGTGCACACGGGCGAGCCGGCCCTCGACCCGCCGAAGTACGTCGGGCTCGACGTGCACCGAGCGGCACGGGTGATGGCGGCGGGGCACGGGGGTCAGGTGCTGTTGAGCGAGTCGACGCGAGCGCTGCTAGATGACGGGGTGCTCGTGCGCGACCTCGGCGAGCACCGGCTGAAGGACCTGTCCGGGCCGCAGCGGTTGTACCAGCTCGGGGCGGGTGAGTTCCCACCGCTCAAGACGCTGCACCAGACGAACCTGCCGGCCACCACGACGCCGCTGATCGGGCGCGAGCACGAGCTCGAGGAGCTGCTCGAGCTGCTCCGCCGCGACGAGGTCTCTTTCGTCACCCTCACGGGCGCGGGCGGCAGCGGCAAGACGCGTCTCGCGTTGCAGGCTGCCGCCGAAGCGGCGGAGGACTACGCGGACGGCGTCTGGTTCGTGGGGCTGGCCGCGCTGACGGACGTCGAACTCGTCCCGGCTGCGATCGCGCAGACGTTCGCCTTGCGCGAAGGGGGCGGCAGGACCTATCGCGACGCGCTCGTCGACTACCTGCGCTCGCGGCGGCTGCTGATCGTGCTCGACAACCTCGAGCAGCTGCTGCCCGAGGTGGCGCGAATGGTCGCCGGCCTCGCGGCCGAGTTTGGCGGAATCGACTTCCTCGCGACCAGCCGCGAGCCGCTCCACATCGGCGCCGAGCGCGAGTATTCGGTGCCGCCGCTCGAAGCAGCCGAGGCGGTGGCACTGTTCGCGGAGCGGGCCGGCCTCGAGCTCGACGGTGACCGGCCGGCGGTCGCAGCGATCTGCGCGCGGCTCGACGGGCTGCCGCTGGCAATCGAGCTGGCCGCCGCGCGGGTGAAGGTGCTGCCGCCGCCGAAGCTGCTGGATCGGCTGGAGCAGCGGCTGCCGGTATTGACCGGTGGGGCCCGCGACGCCCCCGAGCGACAGCAAACGCTTCGCGCGACCATTGCCTGGAGCCACGACCTGCTCGACGAACGCGAACGGGAACTGTTCGCGCGCCTCGCGGTGTTCGCCGGCGGCCGCACGCTGGAGGCGGCCGAGGCGGTCTGCGACGCCGACGTCGACACGCTCGCGTCGTTGCTCGACAAGAGCCTGCTCCGCCGCGACGAGTCTCGCTACGGGATGCTCGAGACGATCCGCGAGTTCGCAGTCGAGTGGCTCGACGAACTGTCCGATGCCGAGGAGACGCGGCGCCGCCACGCCGACCACTTCCTCGCCGTCGCGCTCGAGGCGCAACCCGAGCTCGTGCGGCGCGACCAGCGCGCCTTTCTCGACCGGCTCGAGGCGGACCACGAAAACTTCCGCGCCGCGCTGCCGTGGCTGCTCGACCGCGCTCCCGACGACGCGCTGACGCTCGCTCACGCGCTGATCCTGTTCTGGTACACGCGCGGGCACGTGCGCGAAGGCCGAGACTGGCTCGTCGAGGCACTCGAACGCTCTTCGCTGGCGGCGAGCGCCAAACGTGCGGCGGCGCTCGACTGGACGGGATATCTCTCCTACGAGCTCGGCGAGGACGGCGGCGCGCTCCTGGAGCAGGCCGTTTCGTGTGCGCGCGAGGCCGACGCCGGCGCCGAGCTCGCCCTCGCACTCAGTCACCTCCCGTTCTCGTTGGGTGACGATCGCCTCGACGAAGCCCGCGCGGCTCTCGAAGAGGCACGGGTCGTTGCCGAGCAGGCGGGGGATCCGTTCGCCCTCGGCACCGTGTTGAACAACGTCGGCGTGGCGGCCAGCCAGCTAGGGGACATGGACCGTGCGCGCACCCTGTTCGAGGAGAGCTACCGCATACGTGCCGAGATGGGCGATCTCTCCCGCATGGCACTGTCGCTCGCCAACGCTGGCTGGGCGTCGTTCGAGCTCGGAGACGTGGCTCGGGCACGCGAGGACACAACCAGAGCGCTCGCGTTTGCTCGCGAAGTCGGCGACCGGCGACACATTTCTACGGCCCTCGACGACCTCGGCTGGATCGCGCTGGCGGAGGTTCGCATCGACGCGGCGCGCGACCTGTTCACGGAGGCACTCGCGCTTGCTAGGCAGATCGCAAGCCGCGCTGGCACACGCACCATCCTCTACGGTCTCGCGGCTACCGCCGGCGCGAGCGGCGACGGTCACCTCGCGGCACGGCTCGGGGCAGCCGCCGAGCACGAAGTTACAGGCGGTTCCCATCTCATCGACCCGTCGATGCGGGCCATGAGCGACCGGTACCTCGCCGCCGCTCGAGCGGACACTGATCCGGCCGAGTGGGAGGAGGCGTGGGCCGCCGGCGCCGCATTGACAATTGAGCAAGCGGCGGCCGAGGTCCTCGGAATGTGACGACTGGGAGGTGATAGCCGGTGGCTGCCATGTCGACGCTAGTGGCATCGAGCGCCGTGCACTGGGGCGGCTTCGAGTGGCGGGGAAGCTTCACGACGCTCGATCTGATCGCCGCCTCGACGAACGCGATCTGTGGCGCACTGCTTGCCCGGCGCCCAGATCACTACAAGCAGTTCACGATCGTCGGCATCCTGTTGATGGCGCTACTCGGCGGTCTCGGGGGCATCATCACGCGTGACGTCATGGTCGCTCAGGTCCCCGCCGCTCTGACCAACCCCGCCTACATCACGCTGGCACTGGCGTTCGGCGTCCTCGGGTACTTCATCGCGTACGGGAGCGGTGAGCTCTTTCGCGAAGGCCTGTTTCAGTTCATGACGGCGTTCTCGGTTCCCTGGTACGCGATCGTCGGTGCCCAGAGGGGCATCAGCGTGGGCCTTCCGGTCCTCGGATGCCTGCTGCTCGGAGTCGTCGGGCCGACCGCAGGTCGTTACTACGTCGACATCACGAGCGGTGTCACCGCCAAGCATTTCATCCGCAGCGAGTGGCTCGTCACCACGGCGCTCTTGACAGCCCTGGTGTGGATCCTCGTCGACGGGGCCGGAGCCGGCACCTGGTGGGCGGCAGGGGTCGCGTTCGCGTTCGGCTTTACCTTCCGGCTACTCGCGCTGTTCAGAGGCTGGGAGGAGCCCCTGCCGAAAGGGCCGAGGGGCGTCGTCATCCATCGAGATCATCCTCTCCTGGGGCGCAGGCTGCGAGACAAGACGGAGCGGGAGCTGCGCGAGCTCGGGCTAGCCGTCGACGATGGTCCGGACGCCGCAACCGAGCCGACTCCGGTTTCATGATCGCGAGCTCTCAGCCGCGCCGGCGGGACCCTTACCGCTGGAGCAGCATGACCGTGACCCGGCCGCTCTTGCTCAGCTGCGAGTTCGCTTGCACCTGGCAGTTACGCGAGTTCCTCGACGGCATCTTCAACTGGCGAGTGAACGGGGCGCTGATAGCAGCGCTGTGACCCGACTTCGACCCGGCGCCGCCACCGGTTGCGCAAACCATCGACCAGGCTAGCGACGCCTTCTGTGCCGGTTTTGCGATCACCTTCACGTAGACGGCGTGGGGGTGCTTGGCCGTGCCGGCCGCCTGCACGATCGCCTCGTCGCCCGACGCGGACGCCTTCGCGAAGCGCTTCAGACCGGCTTGCGCACCGAGGGCCAGACCTGCTGCGCCGAGGGCTACGACCACGCCGATCGCGAGTACCCTCATGCCGGCAACTCCCTTCCCGCAGATGATTTCGTCGGTATCGCCTGGCGAGTTTCGCAGTTCTGTTCGTCCGTGCCAATAGGCCGATCGAACCGCTCCGAACGCCGTCGCGCCTGCCGCGGGCGCTATTCCGCAAAGCCCTCGGGATGCATGGCGTACGACCACATCGAGGTCGGCTCGATACGCATGAAGACGACGCCCTTTCCCCATTCGAACGGGCTCGAGCCGTAGATCTCTCGCCAGACCGGCTCGATCTCGTCGGCGCCGTCGTCGTCGCGGCCGATGATCGTCGCCCGGCCGTTGACGACAATGCCGACGACATCGCCGTCCATGTGTGCGGCGCTGCAGGCCGCGTTTCGCCTGAGATGCTCGAGCCGCGCGGCGCGTCCTCCGGTCGAGACCGTGAAGCGCCCGTGGATGAACACGCCGTCGAGCGGCGCGACGCGCGGCTCGCCCTTCGCGTTGACGGTCGCGAACGCCACGTGCTTCGTTCCCTGCAGATAGCGCACAATCTGCCGGGCGTTCAGGCGACGTTCGGGCTTCACGATGCCGCCGAGGTGCGGGTTCGCTCGGGCGAACGTGCGGTCAAGTAGCGCCTGCACCTCGCGGATGTCGTCGTCTGACTCGTACATCTGCGCCTAGGTTTTTGCGCCGTTCGGCGGTGCAGGCTCGATGCTGTGGAAGACGGCCGGCGTGTCCTGCGCGCCGTACCAGTCGCCTCCGTGTCGTTCAAATGGTGCGGGGAGTATCTCCGCGGCACCAGGTGCTCGCATCACCTTCCGAGGATGAAGCGCGTCTACGGCAGCGGCGCGATGTCCAGCCGCTCCACGAGCGTGAAGAACGCGGCGGCATAGGGGGATTCGGCGGTTCGCTCGCGCAACTCGTCCCAGTCGACCTGCTCGCGGAGCGCGCGGCTGATCTCGAGCACGGGCCGGTAGTCGAGGGACTGCTCGTTCAGCGCGAGCAGCTTCGCGACGAGGACGTCCTCGAGCGACGCGACCGCCATGCGAACGGCGTGGACCTCGATTTCGTCTGAACGCTCGAAGATTTCATCCGTCACCGGGCCTGCGGTCGTCTCGAAGATGAGGTCGACGTGGCAGGCGTCGTCCCAGGCCTTGTACAGCCACCCCTCCGGCGGACGCTCGGGACGCATTCCTACCGCGGCCAGCGTGGCGAGGGCGTCCTCCGCGTCTCCGGGCCGGACCAGGAAGTCGACGTCGTGGTCGGTCTCCGGACCGCCGCGCGCCCAGCAGGCAATGCCGCCGCCGAGCGCGAACGGGACCTCGGCCTCCCGTAGCGCACCGGCTGACTTCTTCATCACCTCGACGAGCTCTTCGAATCCGCTTCGCACGAGCCTCTGGATACCCACAGGGGCCGATCGGGAACACTGACGGGCGATGCCGGTCGTACGAATCGCCGCCGCGGGTGACGTTCACGCGCACGAGTCTGTGCGCGGCGAGGTCACTGCTGCGTTCACGGCGCTCGAGGGCCGTTGCGACCTCGTGGTCCTCGCCGGCGACGTCACCCGGCACGGCGAGCCCTACGAGGCCACGGTGATCGCGGACGCGGCAGCGACGATCACGGTGCCCGTCGTCGCCGTCCTCGGCAACCATGACTGGCATGCGAACAGGCACGCCGAGGTCGTCGCCGCGCTCGAGGCCGGCGGCATCACGGTGCTGGATCCGGGCCACTACGTGCTGGAGCTCGACGGCACGAGCGTGGGCGTCGCGGGTGTGAAGGGCTTCGTCGGGGGGTTCCCCGGCAGCAACATTCCCGACTTCGGAGAACCGCTGCTCCGTGCGATGTACGCGGAGACGACCGAGGAGGTCGCAGCGCTCGACCGCGGCCTCGATGCGATCGCCGAGTGCGCCGTCCGCGTGGCGTTGCTCCACTACGCACCGACGATGGCGACGCTGGAGGGCGAGCCGGAGGGCATCTGGTCGATGCTGGGCTCGAGCCGGCTGGCCGCGCCCATCACGCGCCATCGCGTCGACCTCGTGCTCCACGGACATGCGCACGCCGGCAGCTTCGAGGGACGGCTCGGCAGCGTCCCCGTCTACAACGTCGCCGTGCCGGTCATGCGACGCGACTTCTGGCTGTTCGAGCTCCCCGGCGAACCGACTGCCCCCGCGCCGCCAGACGTCCGCGTCGACTCCGCGGCGCGCGGCTAGCCCTCGTTTCCCTAGCTGTTTGCGTGGCCCTTGGCGTGCCCCTTGGCCTTCCCTTTGCCGTTGCCGGGCCCGGAGGACGCGGCCGTAGGCGAAAGGCAGCTATTGGCCTGCGCTTTCGCGGAGTCGATCTCGCTGCGGCTGCCCTGGAGCTGCTCCGAACGGGTCATCCACTGAAGGGCCTCGCTGCAGTCTCCGAGCTGCAGGAGCGTGTAGCCGAGGTTGTAGTCGTTGTAGGCCTCGTCGGGCGAGGTCTGGCTGTACGTCCCTTGCAGTGCGCTCGCTGCCCGGCGGAGGACCGGCAGCGCCTGCGAGTACTGGCCGTTCTGCATCAGCCCGTAGCCCTGGAGGGCGAGCGTCGAGCCGCTCGTCCCGGCGCCGCCCGACGTCGCGGCGCCGCCCGGCGAGGACGCCGGGGCGGGAGGGGGTTCCACCGTCTGGGTCACGGTGACGCGCCGCTCGACCGCCCGCCCGCGCGTCGTCACGGTGCGGTGGAGGACGACCGTGCGTGCGTTGTCGCTCCCGCCGGTGGCGAGGATCGTCCCGGCCGCGATGCCGGCGGCGGCGAGGAGCGCTGCGAGCAGCGCGAGCGCTACGAGCCGACCCGGGCGCGGAGGTCGGTCGAAGCGGGTCGGAGGCGGGAGTGGGAGCAGGCGCGTCTGCTGCTCGGGCGCCTCGATCGCACTGCGCAGGTCGGCGACGAGCTCGCCCGCGCTCGGCTGTCGCTGCCTCGGGTCCTTGGCCAGCGCTCGCTCGAACACCTCGTCGACCCCGGATCGCAAGTCGGGGTTCCGGGCGGTCGCCCGCGGCGGCGGCTCGTGCGCGTGCGCCGCGGCCTCGGCGGTGCTGCTCTTGCGCTCGAACGGTCGGGTGCCCGTAAGAAGCTCATAGGCGACGGCCGCCAGCGAGTAGACGTCGCTCGCCGCGGTCGCAGGCTGTCCCTGCGCCTGCTCCGGCGAGATGTAGCCGGTCGTGCCGAGCACCGTCCCCGTGAGGGTCAGACTGCTGGAGTCGTCGAGGACGCGTGCGATGCCGAAGTCGCCGACGTGCAGCAGTTCCCGCGAGTCGAACAGCAGGTTCGCGGGCTTCACGTCCCGGTGGACGATGCCCTCGGCGTGCGCGGCGTCCAGCGCGTCGGCGGTCTCGGCCAGCCACTCGATCGCCTGCGGCGGGCTCACCGGGGCACCGCGCAGCCTGCCGGCGAGCGTGCCGCCGTTCAGGTACTCCATGACGATGAACGGGCGGCCGCTCCACTCACCGACGTCGAAGATCGTGACCACGTGCGGGTGTCCGGAAAGGCGCGCTGCGGCCAGTCCCTCGCGCTTGAAGCGCTCACGCAGATCGTGGTCGGCGGCGAAGCGCTCCAGCAGGACCTTCACGGCCACGTCCCGCTTCAGCACCCGGTCCCGCGCCACGTAGATGTCGCCCATTCCGCCATGGGCGGTCAGCCGTGCCCGCTCGTAGCGCGCCGGAAGCGGGGCGTCGCTCGCCACGGGTTGGAAGTAGCCGGAAGGGCTGCCGCTCAAACCCGTGCAAAAGCGGGTTACACTCGAAGCAATGGCGGGGTATGTGGTCGCGGCAGGCGACGTCGACGAGACGCCGACCGCAGGAGACGAGAACACACGCGTCCGGCTGACGATCGGACCGGGTCAAGGGTGCGAGCGGCTCGAGCAGCGCGTGATCCGCTTCGCCGCGGGGCAGTCTCGTCGGCAGGATCTCGGCGGACAGCAGGGCGTCCTCTACGTCGTCTCGGGCAAAGGCCTGCTGCACGTCGACGGACGGGCTGAGGAGCTCGCGCCGGTGACGGGTGCGTACATCGCGGCCGGGGAGTCCTTCAGTGTCGAGAACCCCGGGCCTGACGAGCTCGTCGTCGTCCTGGTGACAGCTCGACCGGAGCACAGCGTCCTGCCTCCCGGCTACCGCACGATCCGGTGGGAGGACCGACCGTCGCTGCCGGCCACTCCGAACCGTGAATTCCGCTTCCTCGTCAACGAGGACGTCGGGTGTCACGACATCACGCAGTTCGTCGGCGTCATCCCGTCCGGCCGCGCTCCGATGCACAGCCACGCCTACGACGAGGTCGTGTACGTGCTCGAAGGCGAGGGATTCCTCCACCTCGACGACCGGAAGACGCCGATCGCGGCCGGCTCCTGCATCCACCTGCCGCCGCTCGTCGAGCACTGCCTCGAGAACACGACCGACGACGCCATGCGCGTGCTCGGCGTGTTCTATCCGGCCGGCAGCCCGGCCTCGAAGGCCTCCGAAGCGCCCGAGTAACGCTGCGTTGACACTCGCTCGGGCGGGATGACACAATCGCCTGTTCTGGTCGGCATCCCAACCAATTTCTGCGGCGCGAGTCTTAACGAGCAGAGTCAACCAGGAGGAACGTATGAAGAAAGCACTTCTTCTCGTGATCCCGGCCGCGGCACTGGCAGTTGCCGCGACCGCGCTCGGTCAGTCGAACCGAGCGTCCGGGCCCACGAGAGCAGGGGTCAACGGCAGCACCCAGATCACATGCGGCAAAACCCGGGCGATCGGCCTGATGGCGCCGTTCACCGGTCCGGCCGCGTCGATCGGAACCGACCAGGTGCACTGGGCGAGCTACTGGAGGACCCAGTACAACAGGTCGCATAAGACGAAGATCCGCTACGTCAACGAGGACACCCAGCTCGGCGCGGCGAACGGCACCGCCGAGGCCGTCAAGGGCGCCCAGGCGCTGGCCTCGAACAGTGCCGTCCTCGGGGTCATCGGTCCGGCCGGCTCCAACGAGGTGAAGGCCACGACAGGGGCGCTCAAGGGTGCAGGGCTCGGATGGGTCTCCGGGTCGTCGACAAACACCCAGGTGACGCTCGACGGGACGCGGAGGGGCTACTTCTTCCGCACCGTCCCGCCCGACTCGTCGCAGAGCAAGAGCGTTTCCGCCTACATCACGAAGAAGCTGAAGCTGAAGCGCGTCTACATCATCGACGACCAGGAGGCCTACAGCATCGGCCTCGCCGACGAGGTGCAGTCGCAGCTGCGGGCAAAGGGCGTCACGGTCTCGCGTGACGGCGTCAGCCAGCAGCAGTCCGACTTCTCGTCGCTGATCGCGAAGATCCCGCGCAACTACCAGCTTGTCTACATCCCGTGGCAGCTTCCGCCGAAGGGCCAGGCGTTCGGGCGGCAGCTGAAGAGCTCCGGTCGCGGGAGCATGAAGCTGATGGGTTCGGACGGACTCTTCGATCCGCTGTTTTCCGGCGTGGGGTCGAACGTGTACGACTCGTTCTTCCCCGTGAACACGAAGTCGGCGCTCGTCAAGGCGTACAAGAAGTCGCACGGCGGGAAGGGCGAGTACTTCGGCGCTCCGACCTACGTGGCGGCTCAGGTCGTCACCGGGGCGATCGACCGGGCGTGCAAGGACGGCAAGGCCACTCGTGCCGAGGTCCGGGCACAGATCAAGAGGACGAATCTGAAGAACTCGCTCCTCGGGATCCCGATCCGCTTCGACAAGAACGGCGACATGCGCAAGAAGCCGTTCGGCATCTGGAAGTCGGTCAAGGGACAGTTCGTCGCCGTCGCCTAGCAACAGCCTCGGCGAAGGCTAGAGAGATGCGGCCCGCCACAGCGGTGGGCCGCATCTCGTTTGTGCGAACCTTTCGGCCGGCGTGGCACTGATCCTCTCGTCGGTCCACCTCGTCACGGGGCTCCCGCTGGCAATCGACTGGAGCCTCTTTTTCGCCGAGTTGGTGAACGGGCTCACGCTCGGGAGCATCTACGCGCTGATCGCGCTCGGGTACACGATGGTGTACGGGATCCTGAAGCTCCTGAACTTCGCTCACGGCGACGTGTACATGGTCGGGGCGTTCATTGGCTTCTTCGTGCTCCAGTGGCTCGGCGGCCCCCTGACGCCTGCCGTGACCGGCTGGCTCGCCGTCTCGATCATGTTCGCGGTGGCGATGGTCGGCTGCGGCTTCCTCGGGGTCGGCATCGAGCGGTTCGCGTACCGGCCGCTACGCAACGCGCCGCGCATTGCGCCGCTGATCAGCGCTCTCGGGGTCTCCATCTTCCTCCAGAACAGCGCGCTCTTGCTCTGGGGCCCTGAGTTCCGCGACTACGACACCTTCGACCTGATCGGCATCAAGACCTACAACATCGGCGCGAACTTCTTCATCTCGAACGTCCAGATCCTGACCATCGCCGCCTCGATCGGGCTGATGCTCCTGCTGGCTCTGCTCGTGTCGCGAACACGCGCGGGCAAGGCGATGCGAGCGACGTCGTTCGACCGTGAGGCTGCGGAGATGATGGGGATCAGCGTCGACCGGGTGGTCTCGTTCACATTCTTCGTGGGCTCCGCGCTCGCCGCAGCCGGCGGGGTCATGTTCGGAATCGTCTTCGGCCAGATCTTCTCCCTGATGGGCTTCTTCGCAGGCCTGAAGGGTTTCACGGCTGCCGTGGTCGGGGGTATCGGCAGCATCCCGGGTGCCATGCTCGGCGGCCTCCTGATCGGCCTCACCGAGTCATTTGCCACCGGCTATCTGCCGGGCGGCGCGACGTACGCCAACCTGTATGTCTTCGCGCTCCTCATCGCCATGTTCCTGATCCGGCCGAGCGGGTTGCTGGGCTCGCCGGCAATTCAGAAGGTGTGACCGGATGAGCGAGCAACTCGGAGATACGGGCATACCGGCCGGCGTCCCGGCCGTCCCGGGCGGCGTCGATCACCCGCGGGTCGGCGTCGACGAATGGGTTGCGAGCCATGAAGGCCGGCGCGAGGCCCAGAAGGGCGTCACAGGGGCGCTCTACCGGGCATGGGATCGCATTCCGGCGTGGGGGCATCTGGTCATCCTCCTCGGCCCGTTCGCCATCTTCCCCTTCGTTGCCAACGAAGGCAACCTGTTCCGGTACGGCCTGATCACGATCCTCTACGCGTTGCTGGCGATGGGCCTGAACGTCGTCGTCGGCTTCGCCGGCCTGCTGGACCTCGGCTACGTCGCCTTCTTCGGCTTCGGCGCCTACCTGTACGGGATCATGGCGAGCGGCCATTCTGGCCACCATCTGCAGGCGGAGATCGCGATCCCGATCGCGACGGTCGTGACGGCGCTGGTCGGCCTGCTGCTCGGGTTGACGTCGTGGCGACTGCTCGGGGACTACCTCGCGATTGTCACGCTCTTCTTCCTGCAGGCGTTCGTGATCTTCGTCAACAACGCGAACGGCGGCCCGAGCGACTTCTCGTACCCGTTCGTCGGCAAGGTCGACATCACCGGGGGAGCGAACGGCCTCGATCAGATCGACCCGTTCAACCTCTTCGGCTACCACATCTCCACGACAAAGCAGTACTACTTCTTCACGCTGATCTCGCTGGCGGCGGTGATGATCCTGCTCTACTTCGTCAACGAGTCGCGGACCGGCCGGGCGTGGCGCGCTCTGCGCGAGGATCCCCTCGCGGCCGAGGTGATGAGCGTCCCCGTCAACCGGCTGAAGCTGCTCGCGTTCATGTTCGGCGCCGCGATCGCCGGCTACACGGGCACGATCTACGGCGCCGTCCAGTCCGGCGCGTTCCCGGGCGACTACGACGTCGGCCTGCTGATCACGATCTATGCGATCGTGATTCTCGGCGGGCTCGGCAGCATCGGCGGGGTGGTCATCGGCGCGCTGGTCGTGAATGGGGCGCCCGAGCTGCTGCGCTCGTCGGAGAACGCGCGCTTCCTGTTCTACGGCGTGCTGCTCCTTGCCCTTTTCGTGGCTCTCCGCCCGTGGTACCGGCCAGTCATCGTCCTCCTCGGCACGATCGCATTCGGCTTCGTCGTGCACGCCATCGTCGGCGCCGCCTGGTCACGCGGCACTGCCGGGCACATCGACGGCGGCGGCAAGGTCGGCCGAGCGCTGGAGCACTGGGTCTTGCTGCCGACGCACGTGAACCGGATCGCCGGCTGGGCCTACTTTGCGCTGATCTGCGCCGCGCTGGTCCTGACGCTGATCCACGGCTGGTGGCGGACGCTCGCCCTGATCCCGACGCTGTACCTGGTGGCGTTCGTGTGGGAGAACGAGCTGGTACAGCAGGTGTCCGGCGCAACGCGGCTGATACTGCTCGGCGCGCTGCTGGTCGTGATCATGAACGTCCGGCCGGCCGGGATCTTCGGCACCTCGCGCGTGGAGATTGTGTAATGCCGCTGCTGGAGCTCAAGGACATCTCGAAGGCGTTCGGCGGGCTGAAGGTCGTCGACCGCCTGAACTTCCACGTCGACGAGGGAGAGATCGTCAGCGTGATCGGGCCGAACGGCGCCGGCAAGACCACCGTCTTCAACCTGATCACGGGAATCTTCCACCCGGACTCGGGCGAGATCGTGTTCGAGGGCCGCAACGTCGCCGGGCTGGCGCCGCACCGGATCACCAAGCGCGGCATCGCGCGCACGTTCCAGACGCTCCGGCTGTTCCTGAACATGAGCGTGCTCGAGAACGTGATGGCCGCCCAGTACGGCCAGACCCATTCCACGTCGTTCGAGGCGATGCTTCGCCTGCCGCGGGCGCGGCGAGAGGAGCGGGAGATCCGGAAGGTCGCACAGGACAAGCTCGCCTTCTTCGGCCAGCGCCTGGCCGGCTACCGCCACGACCAGATGGCCTACAGCCTCTCGTACGCGAACCGGCGGCGCCTGGAGATCGCGCGGGCGATGGCGACGGGCGCGCGCATGCTCCTGCTGGACGAGCCGGCGGCCGGCATGAACCCGAACGAGACGCTCGAGATCACGGAGCTGATCGGCAAGCTCCGGGACGAAGCCGGCTACACGATCCTCGTCATCGAGCACGACATGCACGTCGTCGAGGGCATCTCCGATCGTGTGATCGCGCTCGACCACGGCGTCAAGATCGCCGAGGGCTCCTTCGACGAGGTGGCCACGCATCCGCTCGTGATCGAGGCCTACCTGGGGGCGCGCGCGGCACCAGAGGCCGAAGCGGTCTAGGAGCGCTCGTGCTTCTGCGGCTCGAAGCGGTCGATACCTATTACGGGCTGATCCACATCCTGCAGCAGGTCTCGTTGGAGGTGGACGAGGGCGAGCTCGTCTGCCTCCTCGGCGGCAACGCCTCCGGGAAGTCGACGACGCTGAAGACGATTCTCGGCCTCGTCCGGCCGCGGAAGGGGAAGGTCCTGTTCGCGGGTGAGGACGTGACGAACCGGCCGACGAATTACCGCATCGCGAAAGGGATGGCGATCGTGCCGGAGAACCGACGCCTGTTCGCTCCGATGACCGTCCAGGAAAACCTCGAGATGGGCGCGTACCTCAACCACGGCGAGGCGAAGCGCGGGCTCGGCCGCGTCTATGAGCTCTTCCCTCTGCTTCGGGAGCGTCGCCGGCAGCTCGCGGGCACGCTCTCCGGCGGCGAGCAGCAGATGGTGGCGATCGGCCGTGCCCTGATGTCCGGCCCCAAGCTCCTGCTGATGGACGAGCCGTCGATGGGGCTCGCGCCGATCCTGGTCGAGCGCAGCTTCGACATCATCAAGCAGGTGCACGAGGCCGGCGTCGCGGTTCTCGTCGTCGAGCAGAACGCGAACGTCTCGCTCTCGATCGCAGATCGCGGCTACGTCCTCTCGACAGGGCGCGTCGTCCTCGCCGACGAGGCGGCGGCGCTGCTGCAGCACGAGGATCTCCGGAAGGCCTACCTTGGCCGGTGAGAGGCGCGATCGCGTGATCGCCGGCCCCGCGGCCGACGGCGTCGGCACACCGCCCGCGCCGGCGTCTCCCGAGCCCTCGGAACGGCCGCTCCTTACCCGGCCGCTTCCGGACCGCGTCCGCCACCGCTTCCCGATCTTCGAGCGGCGGATCTACATCAACAGCTGCTCGCAGGGCGCGCTCTCGGACGCGGTGCGTGACGCCTATGCCCGCTACCTCGACGACTGGGACGAGCGCGGCGCGCCCTGGGACTACTGGGTCGAGAAAGCCGCGGACGCCGGACGGGCGTTCGCGTCGCTCGTCAACGCCGACCCGGACGAGGTCGCCGTCACGGCTTCCGTATCCGCGGGCGTCAGCACCCTCGCGTCCGGGCTTCGCTATGCGGGGCGTTCGAAGCTCGTGCTCACCGACCTCGAGTTCCCGACCATCGGCCAGATCTGGCACGCGCAGAAGCTTCGCGGCGCGCGGGTCGTCCACGTCGAGCCGGGGGAGGACGGGTCGATTCCGTTCGACCGCTTCCAGGCGGCGATCGACGACGACACGCTGCTCGTGTCGATCACGCACGTCTCGTACCGAACCGGGGCGCTGCTCGAGGTCGAGCGCATCGCCGAGCTGGCCCACGAGCGTGGCGCACTCGTCCTCCTGGATGCGTACCAGTCGGCCGGTTCCGTCCCGCTCGATGTCAAGCGCCTCGGGGTGGACTTCCTCGCCGCGGGCACCGTCAAGTACATGCTCGGTTCGGCCGGGCTCGGCTTTCTGTTCGCCCGACGCGAGGTGGTCGAGCGGATCTGGCCCACGGCGACCGGCTGGTTCGCGGACGAGGACATCTTCAAGATGGATCACCGCGATTACTCGCCGGCGCGGACGGCGGCACGGTTCCAGGCCGGCACGCCGCCGATCCCGTCGATCTACGCAGGCGTGGCCGGCATCGGGCTCCTGCAGGAAACGGGAGTCGACGAGATCCGGCAGCACGTCCTCGAGCTCAACTCGCGGCTGCTCGAGGGTCTCGACGGGCTGCGGGCGACGGTCGCGACGCCCCGCCGGCCGAAGCGCCGCGGCGCGCTCGTCTGCGTCAAGTCAACGGATGCGCCGGCGCTCGTCGCGGCGCTCGGACGTGAGGGGATCGTCACCTCCGAGCGTGACGGGAGCCTGCGAATCTCCGCGCACCTCTACAACTCCGCCGACGACGTCGACGCGGTGCTGGAAGCGCTCGGTCGGCACCGGCGGCTGCTGGCGTAAGCGGCGGCGCGTGGCCAAAAAGGACAGCGTTGTCTATCTTGCGGGACATGAGCGGACGGCCGCTGCGCGTGGTGCTCGCGCTTGCGCTCGCATCGGCCGGCGTTCTCGCGGCCTTTTACGTCGGCGGCTCTCGCGCTGACGCCGCCGGCAGCCCGACGGACTGTCACGCGCAGAAGACCTGTCCTTCGGCTGACCATTCGTACACGTGGTCCGACGGGACGACGCTCTGGGACTGCGCCCTTGCGAGCAATCAGCCGGCCGAAGACGGCTCCACGATCATCGTCTACGAAGGGGTGCGGTACGAGTGCGTCGCCGTTTCCACCGGCACGACCACGACGACGACGACCACGACGACGACACCTGAGCCTCCCGCGCCGCCGCCGCTGACGCCGCCGAAGAGCCTGACACAGGAGCCGCCGCCTCCGCCGACGCAGTCGAAGAAGGAGACTGAGCCGCCGGCAGCGACGGCGACAGCGCCTTCGACGGGGTATTCGCCTCGCATCCCGCGGCGCCAGCCGCGTCTTCCGGCCGGGCGCTATGTCTTCCCGGTCGACGGTCCGGCCTCCTATTCGGATACGTTCGGGGATCCGGCGTCACAAGCAGGGTGGAGCCACGGCGAGGAGATTTATGCGCCGCTCGGCACCCCGCTCGTCTCCGTGGCCGACGGGGTGCTGCTCAAGGTCGGCTGGAACGCAGTGGGCGGCAACCGCCTCTGGCTGCGAGACAGCTGGGGGAACTACTTCTACTACGCGCACCTGTCCGGGTTCGCGCCGGGGGCGGTCTCCGGCGCGCAGGTCTTCCGCGGCGAGGTCATCGGGTACGTGGGGAACACCGGGAACGCCGCGGGCACGCCGTACCACCTGCACTTCGAGATCCATCCGTCGACGCTGCTCGACCTCGGCTACGACGGCGTCGTCAACCCCGACCCGTATCTCCGCGCGTGGCAGAAGGCCGGCGAGATCATCGCGACGGGCAGGGCCGGCGCGTCGGGTGCGCCGACGCCCGGGGCGATCCTGCTGACGGCGGCCGACATCTCGAGCGCGAGCGGGCTCGATCCGAAGCAGGTGCTCCGGCGCGCGTCGGCTCCGGTCACGATCGAGCACGTGGCGCGGCTGCTCCCGCTGCCGCCGCCGACGCTGCAGGAGCTTCCTACCGGCGAGTCAGACCTCAGCAACGTGCTCGACAACGCGGCATCATCGTTCTCGGCCGTACCCGGAACGACGATCTGGGACACGCTCGCCGAGTGTGAGTCGGGCGGCGACTGGCACGCGAACACGGGCCTCTACGACGGCGGCCTGCAGTTCCATCCGGAGACATGGCGGCATTACGGCGGTCCGGCGTTCGCGCCGTACGCGTATCTCGCCACGCGGGACCAGCAGATCGTGATCGCCAGGCGCGTGCTCGCGTCCGAGGGCTGGAAGGCCTGGCCGGCCTGCAGCCTCAAGCTCGGCCTTCGCTGAGGCCCCGGCTACTCGGAGCGTTCGGCCTTGACGAGCGCGTACAGGCTGTCGTGCTCCTCGCGGCAGGCCGGGCAGCCGTCCAGGTGGGCCCGCAGGCCCGGGATCTCGGCGTCGGCGTCCGCGCCGGCGAGCTCGAGCTCGACGTAGCGGTCGAGCGCGGCGAAGCACTCGTCGCAGCCGACCTCGGGCTCACCGGGGCCGAACAGCGCGTGGAGGAGTCGGCGTTCAGGGGTGTTGGTCATTGGTCTCTCTCTGCCTCCGTGAGGCCGCCCGCCGCGACGTGAGCGCGCAGCTTCCGCCGGGCGTCGTGGAGTGTCTTGTAAAGGGCGCCTCGGGTGGTATCGAGCCGCTCGGCGAGCACATCGATCGGCACGCCGTTCAGCGCGAGCGCGACGAACACGGTGCGCTGGTGCGGCGTCAGGAGCTCCAGTCCCTCCCGGGCCGCCGCGAGGAGCTCTGCCTGTTCGATCTGGGTCTCGGGGCCCGCGGTCGGGGACGAGAACGTCGGCCATGTCTCCGGCTCGAGCGGGATCTCGCGGCCCTGCCACGCGCGCCGCCTGAGTTTCACAGCCGCCTCGAGGAGGGCGAACTTGTAGGCCCAGGTCGTGAAGCGGCTGGCGCCGCGAAAGCGATCCAGCCGGGCGAGGATCGAGACGAGCGCGTCGTCGGCCGCCTCGTGTGCGATGTCGTCGAGCTCGTTGCCGCGCAGGTGCGGCAGTGAGCGCTGCCGCCGCGATACCTCGAACCGCGCCGCACGCAGGAGCAGCTCGTGGAGACGGACCACCGCGAGGTCGTGCGCCTTGCCCTCGGCGCGGAGGTCGGCGAGCCACCGGCGCGACTCGAGGTCCAGCGTGGCCGGCGGTGACACGGCCGGTTCGGCTTCCACGGCTGCGACGCTAACAGCGCGGGGGGTCACCGAGTCTCAGCTCCCCTTGCGGACGCTCGTCCCGTGGTCGGGTCGTAATGGATACGCACGGCCAGTGAGTGTCGCCGTCGGCGGCCGCTCTTACCCTGCTCGCGAGAATCCGCTCCGGAGAGGGCTAGGCCCTCTCCCTCGCGAATCGAGCCCGTATGCAGAAAGGGCCTTTCGGCCCCTCGCCCCCGCTTGGGACCGTAGCGAAGAATCTCGCGCGTGTCTGTGCCGGATCTGTGACGAGTTCCGCGCGTGCCGATCGTCCGCGGGACCGGTCCGCGGCGCGGTCAGCCGCGCGCTCTCGCGTACGCTTGTCGGCATGGACGTCACCACCGAACGCTTCCATTCCGAGGTCCTCGAGCGCTCGCACGAGGTGCCG
>Ga0075423_10000704_pt1 | contig 27708 bp, 26 predicted proteins | sample SoiMethybrSBSTD2_FD_80114 | JGI IMG/M metagenome (GOLD analysis project Ga0075423, IMG submission 80114) | Bulk soil microbial communities from a Populus tree surrounding site in Tennessee, USA - Soil MetaG P. TD hybrid SBSTD2 | ecosystem: Environmental > Terrestrial > Soil > Tree plantation... | reverse complement strand
CGGTCGAACTGTGCCGATCGACGAAGATGAGCACCTCAAGACGGCCGGTCCTTCCGCTGCCGACCAGGCGCTCGCGGCGCGTTCACCGAAACCCGCCGCTGGCGGCGCTGCCGGAGCAGGCAAGCCGGCTGGACCCGCGCCCGCCGCGAAGGCTGGTGGCGAGATGAGGCAGGCGGGTTAGACAGGATCAAACATCGATGAAATCAGCGCTCGAAATCGCCCACGAAGCAAAGTTGCGCCCGATCAACGAGATCGCCGAGGCAGCCGGCATCCTGCCCGAGGAACTCGAACAGTACGCGCAATTTCGCGGCAAGGTCAGCCTCTCGATTCTGGGTCGCCTCGCCAAGCGTCCCGATGCGAAGCTCGTGATCGTCACCGCCATCACGCCGACCAAAGCCGGTGAAGGGAAGACCACGACGAGCGTCGCGTTGACGCAGGGGCTTGGCAAGATCGGCAAGAAGGTCGTGCTCTGCCTGCGCGAGCCGTCGATGGGGCCGGTGTTCGGCGTGAAAGGAGGCGGCACCGGCGGTGGCTATTCACAGATCGGCCCGATGGAGGACATCAACCTCCACTTCAACGGTGATTTCCATGCCGTGACCGCGGCGCACAACCTGCTCGCGGCGGCGCTCGATGCCTCGATCTTCAACGGCAACCCGCTCCGCATCGATCCGTCGACGATCATGTGGCCACGCACCGTGGACATGAACGACCGCGAGCTGCGCTACTCGGTCGTCGGGTTGGGCGGAAAGGCACACGGCGTTCCGCGCGAGCATCAGTTCGTCATCACCGCGGCATCCGAGGTCATGGCGGTCTTCGCCCTTGCCAACAGCCTCGCCGATCTTCGCCGTCGTCTCGGCCGCATCGTCGTCGCATCGACCCTCGACGGCGAGCCGGTGACGGCGGAGATGCTCAAGGTGGCGGGCGCGATGACGGTGATCATGAAGGACGCCATCAAGCCGAATCTCGTGCAGACGCTCGAAGGGCAGCCGGCGCTGGTGCACGCCGGACCATTCGGCAACATCGCGCACGCGGCGAACTCGATTCTCGCTGACCGCATCGCGCTGAAGCTGGCCGACTATGTGATCACCGAAGCGGGATTTGCGAGCGATCTGGGCTTCCAGAAGTTCTGCGACATCGTGTGCCGCTCGGGCGGGTTCGCGCCGAGCGCTGCGGTGCTCGTCACTACCGTACGGGCCACGAAGTCGCACGGCGGCAAGCCGTTCAACGTGCTCTCGACCGAGGACCTGGATGCGCTCGGCAAGGGTGCCGACAACCTGGCGGCGCACGTCCAGATCGTGCGGCAGTACGGACTGCCGTGCGTGGTGGCCATCAACAGCTTCCCGACCGACACGGCGCGCGAGCTCGCGCTCGTCCGCGATCTGGCGCTCAAGGCTGGAGCCGAAACCGTCGTCGTGCACTCGGGATTCTCACAGGGTGGCGCGGGCGCGACCGATCTGGCCAAAGCGGTGACGGACGCCTGCGACAAGCCGAACAACTTCGCCCACCTCACGCCGAACGGCACGCCCATCGTGCAGCAGATCGAAGCCATTGCCACGAAGTTGTATGGCGCCGCGGCGATCGATCTCGAGTCTCAGGCGCGCAAGGATCTCGAGCGCGTCGAGAAGCTTGGCCTTGGACACGCCCCGGTGTGCATGGCGAAAACGCATCTCTCGCTCTCGCACGATCCCTTGCTGCGCAACCGGCCCACCGGTTTCATCCTGCCCGTCCGCGCGATCGTGCCGAGCGCGGGAGCCGAGTTCGTCGTGGCGTTGTGCGGTGAGATGCAGCGCATGCCGGGTCTGGGCAAGGCGCCGGCGTTCATGAACATCGACATCGACGGGGAAGGGCGGACCGTAGGGTTGTTCTAAGCCTCGGGATCCGGGATCCGGGACCGCCTTGATTCATTTCTAACCGCCGTGGGCATTCTGCTCGCCTGCTCAGCTGCGATGAACTGATCTTAATCACCGGTTCATCTGTGGCTCAGAGTGGTAGCGTCCAATAAGAGCGTGGGCAGGACGCGGTCGACCTTCCTCGCCGCGCTCGCGGCACTGCTTGCGGCGGCCAGTCACGGATGCGGCGGGATGCTGCGAGTCGCGACGCAGCCGGGCGGGATCCGCGAGTCGTCGACACAGGTTCCCTTGCACGGCGAGCCCCTGACGCTTCATCTCCTCTCGCCCATGGATCTGAGATCGTCCGCGCCGCTGGTGCTCTATGCCAGTGGTGATGGCGGATGGTTCGGCGCAGCTGTCGGCATGTTCCACACACTCGCCAGGAGCGGACTTCCGGTGGTGGGGGTCAGTACCAAGGCGCTCATGCACATCGAACAGCGGTGGTCGAAGCCGCTGACGATCGCGCACGTGGTCCACGGGTATCAACAGATTATCGATGCTGCGCGCGCGACATTGCAGCTAGCGCCGGACGCACCCGTGGTGCTGACGGGATGGTCGCGCGGCGCGTCGCTGGGCCTGCTCGTGGCGGTCAGTCCTGACGCCGATCCGAATGTCCTTGGCCTCGTGGCCATCGGACTGTCCGCGGACGAGCAACTCGATCTCGAAGCTGTGACCGATGACGACGACGGCCTGGCTGAACCCGTCGACAGCACGCGCGATCAACGGCCGCCGCCAATCGCCATGTATCCGCTTCTTTCGCGAATGGCGTCGAAGCGCTCGGTGGTCATTCAGGCCTCGGGCGACCACTATCTGCCCGCCGCTCAGGCACGGGCGCTGTTCGGTCCCGATTCGCCCACGCGTCGATTCCTGGCGATCGACGCCCGCAACCATCGGTTCAGCGGTGGTGAATCGGCGTTCTCGGCAGCGCTCGTCGAAGCAGTGGCGTGGGTCTCTTCTGGGGGGGAGGGCATATGACAAGGGCACAGCGGATGCTGATAAGCGCTGCGGTGATCGCGGCGACGGTCTTCGGCCTGCATGTTCAATCGGCATATGCAGAGACGACCGCGTACCTGACCGTTCGCGGACAGCAGCAGTTGCTGCATATCTACGGTCACCCCGGTGGCGATCCCGTCGTGGTCACGAGCGGAGATGGCGGCTGGATCCATCTCGGCGTGCATGTGGCTGAGGCGCTTGCGGTGCGCGGCTACTTCGTCGTCGGATTCGATGCGAGGGCCTATCTGCGCAGCTTCACCACGAACGAGGCGACGCTCCGGCCCGAGGAAGTACCGGCTGACTATCGATTGTTGACTCAATACGCGTCGCAGCGCGGATCGGGGCGGAAGCCGATTCTCATCGGTGTGTCGGAAGGAGCCGGCCTGTCGGTTCTCGTCGCCGCCGATGATCAGTCGAAGGAGACGATGGCGGGAGTCATCGCTCTCGGCCTGCCTGATGCCAACGAACTGGGATGGCGCATGAAGGATTCGTTGATCTATCTCACGCATGGCGTGCCGAAGGAGCCGTTGTTCAGCTCTGCTGCGGTCGTGGGCAAGCTGACACCGATTCCGCTCGCGGAGATCCACTCGACCCGTGACGAGTTCGTGCCCGTCGATGAAGCGCGACGAATTCTCGAGAAGGCCAGTGAGCCGAAGCGGCTGTGGGTCATCCAGGCGTCCGATCACCGGTTCAGCGACAACCTCGGCGAATTCGACCGGCGGTTGCTCGAAGCGTGCGACTGGGTGCGTCAAAACGCGCCGCGGTGAGCATCTGCCTATGTCGTAGAGGCGGCAACCACCTTCGCTCTGCGAGCGACGGTCCTCTCACAGCAGTCGGAACGCGCCTGCTGTGATAAGGGTCGGGATTGCCGCCCCGAGAAACAGATACAACGGATTCACGGCGTCGTCGAAGAACTTGCCGAGCAGCGCCTGCCCCGCAGGATTGGGTGCGTTCGCAATGACGGTCAGTCCGCCGCCTGTGACCGCGCCTTCGACGACGGCGTGCTTCAAGCCTTCGTTGAGATTGGGCACCAGCGTGGCGAGATAGGTGATCAGGGCGTTGTCGTTGAAGGCCGTCAGGAGCGTGGCGCCGATGAAGAGCGGCGTCTCCGCCAGGCGAGAGATCAGCGGACCGATCCACCACGCCTGGAGTCCGCCATGGACGACGAGGCCAGCGAGGAAGAAGCCGACAAGGAGCGGCGTGCGGAAGTCGGCGAGGCTCGAGTACGACGCAGTGGCACGGTTGAAGCCGAGGAAGAACAGGAACCCGGACACGAACAGAGCCGGGTAGTGTGCGTTGACGACCGTCCAGATCATGAAGAGCACGTGCACGGCGGTGACCCACCACGGAATCGGGAGCGACTGCTGGCCGCTGGGGACGGCCTCGGGAGCGGCCGGAGTCGTGTCCGGCACTGACGGACGATTGGCAAGCACCGCGAATTCGCGGTGGAAGACAAGGTAGTACCCAAGCGTCGAGATGGCGATGGCCAGCGCGGCACGCCATCCGAAATGCCCGAACGTGAATGCCGTATCCCAGTTCCAGGGTCGCGCGACCATCAGGATTGGCGGCGCCGCGAAGTGCGTCAGCGTCCCGCCGATCGAGACATTGACGAACAGCACACCCAGCGTGGCGTACTTCAAGCGGACGCTCGGCTGCAGGTCATAAAACTGCCGGGTGAGCAGGATGGCGGCGATCGTCATCGCGCCTGGCTCGGTGATGAACGAACCAAGCAGGGGACCGATCGTGAGAATGATGATCCACCAGGCCGCAGGCGTGCCGCCGCCGATGTTTGCGAGACGGCGAAGTGTTCCTTCCGCCAACTCGATGATCGGGCGCGTGGAGGCAAGCGCCATAATCACCACCACGAACAACGGCTCGGTGTAACTGACCGTATCGTTCAAGTAATGCGCGGCCGTCGTCCATCCGCGCGACAGCACGATCGCGACGATCAGGGGGACGCCCCAGAGGCCGAAGATGACTTCGACCTCGCCGAAGAAGTGGAGAAATTCTGCCGCCACGCTCGGCATCGGCGCGACTCCGGCTGCAGCCGATTGGGCATCACTCCGGCGCTGAATACGATGAGCCGCCTCGACGAACCGGGCCGCAAAGAACGTGTGCACGACGGCGAGCAGAAAAATCGCTGTCGCGACCGCGTTGAACGGATCGATCTCGATGCGGCTGCGCAACACGCCGATCAGGCTGTCAGCAGCCGCAGGAGGATACGTGGCGAGGGGTATCGGAAACGGCACGTCCTGCAGGAGTTCGCGCATGAATGGTCTGTTCGACGATAGAAACGCCGCCGCGAAACGTCAACTTGTTCGCACGCGGTAATTCGTGTAGAAGGCGCCTGTTCCAGTCTGCCGCGAGAGTGGTATCCTGCCGCCTTCCGTTTTCTGTGAGGAGTCACATGGTCCTGACCAAGTCCGAGTTGATCGGCTCACTCAAGCACGAAGTCCACATCTTGCTTCACCTCTCGAGCAAGCTCGATCGCAGCATGCTCGATTACCGTCCGACGCCTAAGCAGCGGAGCGCCATGGAGCTGTTGCGGTATCTGAGTATCATGGGGCCCATGCTGGTCAAATTCGCCAAGGCCGGCGCATTCGACCCGGCGCAGTGGACGGTTGAACAGGGCGCCGCGGCGGCGCGCGATTTCGATCAGACGCTCGCCGTGATTGCGGGGCATGGCGATCTTTACGCGAGCCTGCTGGGTGAGATGTCCGATGCCGACTTCCGCGAGGAGATCGAGATGTTCGGCAACAAGACAACGCGCGGGGCGTTCCTCGTGAACCTCGTGTTGTGCGGATGCGCCGCGTATCGAACACAGTTGTTTGTGTATCTCAAGGCCTGTGGCCGTGAGGAGCTGAGCACGTTGAATCTGTGGGCGGGCATCGACGCGCCCGTGCCAGCCTGATCGGGCTCAGACCCGTGTCGTAGTGTCCGGCTTTCTTGTCCACCGTCTTGTCCGCCGTAGCGCGAAGCGCGAAGGTGGAAACGCGCAGCGCGAAGGCGGAAGCCGGACCTCAAGAGAGGTCGAAGCGATGCGACTGAAGACAACTTTCACGACACTGGCAGCCGTGCTCTTGATCGTTGCGGGACTGCGCGTGACGGAGCACGCCGTGCGTGCGCAGTCGAAGCCGGCACCAGCCGCGCTCAGGTTGTACGTTTTCGACGGTGGCACGCTCGAATCCGATCCGGCCCGGTATCAATTGACCAAAGAAGACGTCAAGGTCACGCAGTTGTCGGTCGCCGCGTACCTGATCGTTCACCCGAAGGGCTTGCTCATGTGGGACACGGGCGCTGTTCCGGACAGCGAGTGGATGCCGACGGGCAGCCCGGTTCGCCAGCGGCTGGTTCTCTCCGATGGACAGGAACGGTTTGTCACGATCACCCGGCCGCTGATCGCGCAGCTGCAGGCTGCCGGGCACAAGCCGTCAGACATCACCTGTCTGGCTTTGTCGCACTCCCACTGGGATCACACGGCGAACGCGAGCCTGTTCACCGGTGCCACGTGGCTGGTGCGGCAGGCTGAGCGCGATGCGATGTTCGCCGAGAAGCCTGGCGGCACGAGCAGGCCAGGCACCTACGCCGCGCTCAAGAACAGCAAGACCGTGATCGTGACCGCCGACGAGCACGATGTTTTCGGCGACGGCACAGTGATTCTCAAAGCGGCACCGGGGCACACGCCCGGCCACCAGGTCCTCTATCTGAATCTGCCGGAGACCGGTCCGGTGGTGCTCTCGGGCGACCTGTATCACTACGCGGCGGAACGCACGATGGGAAAGTATCCGACGTTCGAATTCAACGTCGAGCAGACGAAGGCGTCACGCGCCGCGGTCGAAACGTTCATGACTCAGCGGAAAGCGCGTCTCTGGATCCAGCACGATTTCACGGCGCATGCCGCGTTGAAAAAAGCACCCGACTTCTACAAGTAGGAAAGTTTAAAGTCTAAAGTTGGTAAGTAAGTGGGAAGTACACAGCCATGCTTCGAACTTACTTTCAAACTTTCCTACTTTGAACTTCCACACTTACTGTTTGGGCAACATGTCGTCGACGCCGCTGAGGCGGTGCAGGATGACGATGGTCTGTGTTTGCACCTGCTGATTGCCGTTGGGTGTCAGTCTCACGGTGAGCTCGGTGTTGTCCTTGATGTCGGCGTAGCGCCGCAGGATCGTTCCCGCCGCCGGGCTGACACCGCCCAGAATGTTGTGAAAGACCTCGCCCGGGTACACGGTGAGCGCACCGAAGTACCCGAGGTATCCCTGCATCGCAGCACGCGCCTCGTCGGCAGTCGGCGTCTCGCCGGCGAACGGCTTTCGGTTCAACGTCGGGAAGTGCACGCCGACGAACCCGCCCGGCGTGTAGACGATGACGCTTGGCGCACGCTTGGACTCCGACACCACGGCTCCCGTCGAGACGTTCACGCGCCGCTCGACGACGTGCTCCCAGAAGCCGACGGCCTGACGATAGAACGGCGACAGGTGGTCGATGGTCGGGACGCGCTGCCACGCCCAGCGAGTACCCCCCTGGGCGTGCGGCTCGTCGATCGACGTCATCGTCAACGTGTTGCCGGTCTGCGCGAACGATCGTGAGAACTCGCGTCCCTGCGTGACGATGCTGACCGCGCCCTGCGCCTTGAAGGTAATTCGCTGCTGCGCCGAGTCAACGCGATAGCCGCCCCAGAAGCCGCCGTACGCGTTGAACATCCCGAGCGGATCGGCTTGCGCCGTTTCCGGCTGCTGACGACTCGCGGTGGTGAAGAACTCGTAGGCGTGGCCCACGGCGTCGAAGATCAGCAGGCCGCGCGCGTTCTGGACTCGCTCCGGCTTCTCGCCGGAGACGCCGCGTTCGACCGACGTCAGCGTCCATGTGCTCACCAGATCGGCTGCGGTGGACGCGGTCGATTCCTGCGCCACCGGAACCAGCGCGGTCCACAGAATCAGCGCGACACACAACACGGCGGCTCTTGTCATCGTTCGACTCCGTCGAGGATCTCGCGGACCCGTTGAGCGATTGTCCTGGGAGAAAAAGGCTTTTGAATGAAGTTGGCGTTCGTCGCCAGGATCCCGCGCTCACCGAGCGTGTCGTCCATGTATCCGGACATGAACAGCGTTCGCGTGTCGGGCCTGATCGTGGAGAGGTGTCTCACCAGTTCCGGGCCATCCATGTCAGGCATTATCACGTCCGTAATCAGAAGATGGATCGCGCCGGTGTGGTTGCGCACCAACTCCAGTGCTTTGCGTCCTGATTCGGCCGTCAGCACCGTGTAACCGTTTCGACTTAACGCCACTTGCAGCAGAGTACGAATAGCCGATTCGTTCTCCACGATGAGCAACGTTTCTGTACCTGAAGTTTCGGACGGCCGCGGGCTCATTACCCCCACACCTGTCCGCCAACATACCCTAACTCAAGCGGGCATGGAACAACCCGAACAGGTGTAAGAGTTACCGACGACGTACTCTAGAACTTCACGGCGAGGGCGCCACTGAATCGGCCGTAGTCGAGTTTGGTTTCACCGAGGTTGAATCCGACGAATTCGAGCGCCGAAAACGCGTGAAAGTAGCGGATGTCTCCACGAATGCCGAAGTGGTCACCGAAGAAGATGAACATTCCGCCGCCGACGTTCCACCCAAAGTCGTTGTTATCCTCATCACTTTGGACCAGGCCCGACAGCGTCAACTCCGCATGCGATTTGATGAGCCCGAGTCCGATCGTGCCGTAGGGCTGAACGGGTCCGAATCTCGGGGCCAGCATGAAATTTCCCATCAGGGTGAACACGCTGGATGACTGGGTGTTCGACTCTCCGAAAAAGTCCGGAATGAACGCGAACTCGAGTTCTCCGCCGAAGATCGATCCTAACGCGCCGACGCCGACGCCCCAATTGAGGTTCTTGTCCTCGCAATTGGTGATCTCCACACAGCCCGAATCGCCGCCAAAGTTGTAGCCAATGAAGGGGCTGACAAATCCTTGCGCGCGCGCCGGAGCTGCACTGGAAATGGAGATCAACAGTGTCAAGAGCAGGGTAGAGACCGACATTCTCGCCATTGGAGACATAGTTCAATCACCTCGTTCCAGCGGAGATGCAAGAGTCGGGGCATACTATTCCGAAGGTCAAGGGTCAAAAGTCAAAGGGCAAAAGTAAGGTCAAAGGTACTAGGTACAAAGGTACTAAGTGATAGGTCACAAGTACGAAGTATCAGGTCCGTTCATAGTCGTGGCCTTGTTGCTCGGCGCCTCCATCGCCGTCGCGCAGCAGCCCACGGTCGATCACGCCCGCTGGCTGCAGGGATGTTGGCAATCTGTCCGAGGCGAGGCAACAATCGAGGAACAGTGGATGGGTCCGCTCGGGGGAACGATGCTCGGCATGGGGCGGACGGTCCGTGCCGGAAAGACGGCCGAATACGAGCTGGTGGTGATCAGGGAACAGGATGGTCGCCTCGCCTACGAAGCGCATCCGTCAGGACAACCCACGGCCACGTTTCTGTCGACCACTGTTTCGGAGACGAGCGTCGTCTTCGAGAATGCCGAGCACGATTTTCCGCAGCGTGTGGGGTACCGTCGTGAAGGTCCCGACAGCCTCCAGGCGTGGATCGAAGGCACGGTGAGCGGAAAGTCACGGCGTGTCGACTTCTCCTATCAGCGGACGCGGTGCGGAAACTAGGTCAAAGGTCAAAGGTCAAAAGTACAAGGGGCCAGGGTTAAAAGAAGGTCAAAGGTTAAAGGTGGGAACGTGATTGAAGTAGAGAGCCTGCATCACGTGGCCGTTTGCGTCACCGACGTGGAGCGCGCGAAACATTTTTACGGCGTCGTGCTCGGGCTCGAGGAGGTCGCGCGGCCGCCGTTCGATTTCGGCGGCGCGTGGTATGAGTTTGGCGGCCGGCAGATCCACCTGATCGTTCATCCGCCAACGCTGACGATGCGCCGCACCGGCGACATCGACGACCGCGACGGCCACCTGGCGTTGCGCGTCCGCAGCTATCGGCAGACGCTCGAGCACCTGCGCGCGCATGGCGTCGACGTGCTCGAGAAGCCGCGCAACCTGACACCATGGGCGCAGTTGTACGTCACCGACCCGGATGGCAATGTAATCGAGCTCAACGCTGAGATGCTCGATTAACGGTGCGACGGGCGGACGGTGCGAAGGTGCGACGGTGGGCTGATCCTTCGCACCCCGGACCGGACCTTCGCACCCCGGACCGGACCTTCGCACTCCGCACCTTCGCCCCATCGCACCGTTGAATGCCGTATCATCTCGGTCGCGAGGACACTGATATGCCTATTACCCGTCACTCCGCCGCGAGATACGTTGCCCTTGTTCTTCTGGCGTGCACCGTTGCCGTGTGGCCGATGGCAGCAGCGACGTCGGTGGTCCGGCCCGAAGAAGTCGGCCTCTCTGCCGATCGCCTGCAACGCATCAACGATTTGATCAAGCGTCACATCGACGCGGGTACGTTCTCGGGAGCGGTTACGCTGGTCGCCCGGCAGGGCCGCGTGGCGCATTTCGAGGCTCAGGGCCTGATGGACATCGAGTCGCGCAAGCCGATGCAGAAGGACGCGATCTTCCGCATCATGTCGATGACCAAGCCGATCGTCGGCGCTTCGATCATGATGATGATCGAGGAGGGCAAGGTTCGCCTGACCGATCCGGTCTCCAAGTTCATCCCGGAGCTGAAGGATCTCAAGGTGGCCGTTACGACGCCCGCGCCCGCGGGGCAGACAACAGCGGCGGGTACCCCGGCGCGTTTCTATACTGTTCCCGCCGAGCGTGAGATCACGATTCGCGACCTGCTGACACACACGTCCGGCCTCGTCAGCGGCGGCATCAGCAACCAGGAAGCCCGGAGCGTCGCGCTCAAAGGAAAGGAGACGCTGGCGGACTACCTGCCTCGCTTGGGCAAAGTGCCGCTCGACTTTCAGCCTGGCACTCGATGGTCCTATAGCGCGCAGGCGGGTTTCGATGTATTGGCTCGCGTCGTGGAGATCACGTCGGGAATGCCGTTCGATCGTTTTACGAAGCAGAGAATCTTCGATCCGCTCGGCATGAAGGACACGTTCTTCTATCCGGCCGACGGCAACCCGCGGATGGCCACGCGCTATAGCCGCGGCGCGAATGGACTCGAGAAGCAGACCAACCCGGGGTTCATGAACGGCGCTTACTTCTCAGGCGGCGGTGGCCTGATGAGCACGGCGGAGGACTACCTGCAATTTGCGCAGATGCTCCTCAATCGCGGCGAACTCAACGGCAAACGACTGCTCGGTTCCAAGACCGTCGAGGTAATGACCTCGGTCGCGGTGCCCGACACACTGCCGGGCAGAACGAAGGGCGAAGGTTACGGATTAAGCGTTCGCGTCGTAAATGATCCAATCGCGCGCAGTTCGTTCATGTCTGCCGGGACGTTTGGCTGGAGCGGTGCATACGGAACCCACTTTTTCGTCGATCCTCAGGAAAAAGTCGTGGGCATCCTGATGACGCAGACTCCGGATCAGCAGGTCCGCCTCGACTTTGAAAACGCCGTCATGCACGCGATTGTGGGCAATGGCGTGCTCGTCGGTACGCATTGAGGCTGGCGGATGGCCTGTCTGGGGAGTTCCCCAAGTGCCGCGCATAGTTGTAGGATTTCCACAGGACTTACCTTCGGTTCGCTTGTGTTGAGGCAATCAGCGTGGGCGTGCGGCGAAAATCCGGCCAATTCCGGCGGGAACGACGCTGCCAACCGGACCAACACAAGCGAGCTGTGGAGTAAAGGCACGATTCGCTGTCGAGCAGAAGGAGACCGTCCATGAGGATGCGGGTTACTGGCCCTGTCGCCGTTGTGCTTGCCGCGACGCTCGGGTTCACCGTGGTCACCGCCCAGGCGCAGCAGGCTGCTGGCGCAGCGGCGGCCTCCGCTGCCTCGAAGCCCAAACCGGTGCCGCGCACACCGTGGGGCGACCCCGATCTGCAAGGTACGTGGGACTATCGGACGATCACCCCACTTGAACGCGCGCGCGAGTTCGGCACTCGTGAGTTCTACACCGAGGAAGAGAAGAAGACGCTCGAAGCGCGCGCTGGCCGGCGCATGGACGGTCCGCCAGAGGAGATTCGGCCGGGTCTGACACACGCGCAGTACTGGACCGATCCCGGGCGCTTCATTTCCGACGGCTATCGCACGTCACTCATCATCGATCCACCCGATGGCCGCATTCCTGCCCTGACGGCTGAAGGCAAGGCTCGACAGGCACGCGCGCCCAATCGCAACAACTCGGTGAACGCGTCGTGGCTCGACCGTGGCAACCAGGAGCGCTGTATCACCTACGGGTTGCCGAGCGCGAGCCTCCCGACGCTGTACAACAACAACATTCAGATCGTGCAGGCGCCGGGCTACGCCGTAATCGTGCACGAGATGATTCACGAGGCGCGGATCGTGCCGCTCGACGGCCGGCCGAAGCTGAACGATCACGTCCAGGCCTGGATCGGCGACACACGGGGCCATTGGGAAGGGGACACGTTGGTCGTCGAGACGACGAATTTCAACGGCAAGAACAACTACCGTGGCTCGACGACCGGTCTGCATCTGACCGAGCGCTACACCCGCGTGGATGAAGGCCGGCTTGAACTCCGACTGACGGTCAATGACCCTACTACGTGGGAGAAGCCGTGGACGGTATTGCTCCCGATGCGGCCGACCGAAGGTGAGTTGATCGAGTACGCGTGCCACGAGGCCAACCTGAGCATGTTCAATCTCCTCGAGGTGGCCCGTGATGCTGAGAAAGACGCCGCCAAGAAGGGCAAGGCTCCAGGCGGAGCGGATCCAGCTGACGACAGGCAAGAGCGCTGAGCCTCACGAACAGGAAATCGACCAGTCATGAATAGAAACCGAGTCGTACTGGCCATCGCAATCGTGGCCATCAGTGTGGCGTCGCTGCGCGCGCATCATTCGTTTGCCGCCGAATTCGACGCGAACAAGCCGATCACCCTCAAGGGCACCGTCGTCAAGATGGACTGGGTCAACCCGCACAGTTGGATTCACCTCGACGTCAAGAACCCCGATGGCACCGTGACGAGGTGGATGATCGAAGGCGGTACGCCCAACACCCTCATTCGCCGCGGCTTCACAAAGAACTCGTTGGCACCTGGCACCGAGATCACCATCGAAGGCTATCAGGCGAAGAACGGCGCCAATCGCGCCAACGGCGCCGACCTGATTCTGCCTGACGGCAAGCGATTGTTCATGGGTTCTTCGGGCACCGGCGCGCCCAAAGATCCCGAAGCTGGCAAGTAGCGCGCGCGTGCGTTCGAGTCGTCGCCGCCTTCTCCAGCTTCTCGCAACCAGTTCGCTACTTCCTCACCTGCATCTACCCGATGGGTGGGTGGATGCAGCGTATGCATCCGCACAATCTCCCGCGTCGTCTGCTGACAGCGATCTGATCACATCAGCCGCCGATGCGTTGTCCGTCCTCGACTTCGAGCCGGTCGCGAAGGCGAAGCTCCCGCCCTGGCATTGGGCGTGGCTCTCGACCGGCGGTGACGCCGGCGAGACGATGCGAGCGAATCGGGAAGGATTCGATCGCTATCAGATTCGGGCGCGTCGCCTCGTCGACATCAGCAAGGTCGATACCTCGATTCAATTGTTCGGGCGCACCTGGGAGACGCCGATCTACATGAGCCCGGTCGGTGGCCATCGCACATACAACCCGGAAGGAGAGCTGGCAACGGCTCGTGCGGCGAAGGCGAAGAAGCATCTGCAGGTGCTCTCGACGGTCACGACGACATCGGTTGAAGACGTCAACGCCGCGCGCGGCGAGCCGGTGTGGTTCCAGTTGTATCAGCGCGACGATTGGGGCCAGACGCGCGAGCTGCTCAAGCGCGTCGAGGCCGCCGGATGTCCGGCGCTCGTGTTCACCGTCGATTTGCTCGGCGGTCGTAACATGGAGCAATTCAATCGCGTGATGCAGCGCAACCGCCAGCAGTGCGTCGCGTGCCACCTGAACGGCCAGCCACTGACCGATTTGCGCAACCGTCCGATGCTGAACGCCCTCAAGACGCCAGCGACGCCACAACCCGAGATCGGGTCGCCGACGTGGGACTACGTCAAGCGGCTGAAAGACACCATCGGCATGAAGCTGCTGGTGAAGGGGATCGTCACGCGCGAAGACGCGGAGCTCGCGATCCAGAACGGCGTCGACGGCGTCTACATCTCGAATCATGGTGGCCGGGCGGAGAACAGCCTGCGGCCAACGATTCAATGCGTGCCCGAAGTCGCGGCCGGTGTTGCTGGCCGCGCGCCGATTCTTGTTGATGGCGGCGTGAGGCGTGGAACTGATATCTTCAAGGCGCTGGCGCTCGGCGCAACTGCCGTTGGCGTGGGCCGGCCGTACATGTGGGGTCTTGCGTCGTTCGGTCAGCAGGGGGTCGAGACGGTGCTCGATATCCTGCGTCGTGAGCTGCAGCTGATCATGCGTCAATCGGGCGTGACGAGCACTCGGAACATCGGTAAGAACTTCATCGCCGATCGACAAATTTAGACGTCCGGCTTCCTTGGCCACCGAAGCACGAGTGCGAAGGTGGCAGCCGGACCGGAGTCTCAGATGAAACGAATCGGTCCCGTCATCATCCTCGCCGTGCTCGCGGCAGCGTCTCTCGTTCGAGCGCAGCAGCCGGCGTTTCCGCCGGTGACCGAGGAGATGCTGCTCAAGCCGAGCGCGAACGACTGGCTGATGTTCAGCCGGACGTACGACGCCCAGCGCTTCAGCCCGCTCAACCAGATCAACACGAAGAACGTCAGTCAGCTTCGCGAAGCGTTCAAGAAGGAACTGCCTGCCGGTCCGCACGAGAGCATCCCGATTGTCTATCGCGGCGTGATGTACATGCTGTTGCCCGGCAACATGGTCCAGGCCATCGATGCCACGAATGGCAAGGTGATCTGGGAGCACAAGCGGCCCACCGGTTCGTCGCGAGCCAAAACGATCGCCATCTACGACGACATGATCTTCAACAGCACGCCTGATGGATTCATCGAGGCGCTCGATGCGCGAACGGGTGCGCTGCGCTGGGAGACGAAATCCTCGGGGCGCCTGACGTCTGGCGTAATCGTTGTCGAAGGCAAGGTGCTCAGCGGGCGAGCATGCGCGCCGAAGCGCGAGGACTGCTATGTCGCCGCGCACGACGCGAAGACCGGCAAGGAAGTCTGGCGCTTCTACACTGCGGCTGCCTCCAACGAACCCGGCGGCGAGACGTGGGCGGGTGCCCCCGACGAGACGCGAGCCGCATCGTCGTGGGCGTTGCCCGGTGGCTACGATCCCGTGAGGCGGCTGGTCTACTGGGGCGTCGCCAACCCGACGCCGAACACGCGCGCAAACCGGCACGGTGGGAACAGCAACGCGATTCCCACCGAATCGCCCGCCGATCTGTACAGCAACTCGACGATCGCACTGGACCCGGACACTGGCAAGCTGCGCTGGTACTACCAGCATCTGCCCGGCGACGATTGGGACGAGGACTACGCGAACGAGCGCACGCTGCTTCGCACGGCATTCAATCCCGATCCGAAGCTGGTGAAGTGGTTCAACCCGGACGTGAAGCGCGGTGAGCAGCGCGATGTCGCGGTGATGGTCGGCGAAGGCGGCGGCATCTTCGTGATCGATCGCGGCAACGGCCAGTTCCTGTGGGCCAATCCGTTTCCGTTCGACACGCCTGACTTCCTGATCTCGAATGTCGACGGGAAGACGGGCCGTGTCTCGCTGAACAAGAACAAGGTGTTCACCGGGCCGTCAGACCGCCGTGTGATCTGCTACTGGAATACGCGCAGCTATTGGCCAACGGCATACCATCCCGGCGTCAACTCGCTGTTTGTTCCATACGTCGAGAACTGCCTCGATATGACGTCGGAAGGGCCGAACGGCGATCCGCGCGAGAAACGCAGCGGCATTCCGCGCCCGGGCTCAGATCCGAACACGTGGTCGGGCTTGATGAAGATCAACATGGCCACCGGCGAGATGAAGCCGATCTTCACGGGGCGGGCGCCCAGCAACGGGGCGGTGCTGACGACGGCGGGCAACGTCGTGTTCTGGGGAGATCTGGATCAAAAATTCCGTGCGTTCGACGCCGCGAGCGGGAAGATGCTGTGGGAGCAGACACTGGGCGGACCGGTCCAGAACAGCACGATCACGTACTCGGTGAATGGAAAGCAGTATCTTGCCGTGCTCACGGGCAGCGGCGCGCTCAGCGGCGGGCTGATGGACCAGGCTGGGATCAAACCCAATCGCGGTTACAACTCGCTAGTCGTCTTCGCCCTCCCGTAGCGCCCTGCCATGACACCGGGTGTGATTTCCACATGTCCGCGAGGAAATCACACCCGGTGTCTTTGTCGCAGCTCTTGATCCCATAGAGGCGAGCCTTTAGACTCGCCGCTACTATGACGAATCGCCGCCAGTTCCTCATCGCGTGCTCGTCTGGCGTCATCGCACTGTCGTGGCCACGTACCGTATTGCCTCAAGCGGTTGGTCCCACTCGCGCGGCCGCTGCCGATCCACTCATCGAGGATCTCGTCGCTGGGAATCGAATCCTCGCGAGCGAAGGGGTGCTCGACGCGATGGGCCACATCAGCGTGCGCAGCACCGCCAGGGCAGATCGCTTCCTGCTCGCGCGATCGATGGCGCCCGAGTTGGTGACCGCCGCTGACATCCTCGAATACGACCTCGATGGGCAGGCAGTCGACGCCCGCGATCGCACGTCCTATCTCGAGCGTTTCATCCACAGCGAAATCTATCGTGCGCGACAGGACGTTCGTGCGGTCGTTCACTGCCACACCGCATCGTTGATCCCGTTTGCCGATTCCGACGTACCGCTTCGCGCGATGTACCACATGGCTGCATTCGTAGCCGAAGGCGTACCGATCTTCGACATCCGCAAGGCGGCGGGACTGACCGACCTGCTGGTGAGAGACGGGAAGCTCGGGAAGGCGCTGGCGCAGAGCCTCGGTCAGAAGTCGGCAGCTCTGATGCGTGGCCATGGCGCGGTCGTCGTCGGGGCGTCGATTCCAACTGTGGTGGGGCGCAGCGTGTACCTGGACATCAATGCCAGGGCGCAGGCGCAGGCGATCGCGCTCGGCGGAAAGATCACTTACGTCGAGGCCGACGAGGCCAAGCTGCGCATGAGCGACACCGGCGAGTACGCGCGCGCCTGGGATCTCTGGAAACGCAAAGTCACGCCAGTGAAGTAAGTGACGTATGCGGGTCGCGGCCCTTTGCGACATCCACGCGAACTTGCCGGCGCTCGAGGCGGTACTCGCAGAGGTTCGTGAAGCGCGCGTCGACCGCATCGTCTTCGGCGGCGACATCGTCCCTGGTCCGATGATGCGTGAGACGCTCGAGCGCATCCTCACTCTTGATATTCCGGCGCACTTTGTCCATGGCAACGGCGAACTGGGCATGCTGGCGCAGATCGATGCCCCCGATCCCAGCGCCGTTACCTACTGGGGAACGACGTCGGGCTCGCCGCTGCCGGAACCACTGAAGGAGGTGGTGCGGTGGAGTGCCGGGCAGATGCTGCCGGATCACGCCCGCGTGATGGCCATCTGGCCGAGGACAGTGCGTCTAGGGATCCCCGGTGTCGGCAAAGTGCTCTTCTGTCACGCCACACCGCACAGTGAAACCGATGCCTTTACTCGCCTGACACCTGAAGAGGTCCTGCTGCCGGTTTTCCAAGGTCTCGACGCGGACGTTGTCGTCTGCGGACACACGCACATGCAGTTCGACCGGATGATCGGCGGCACGCGGGTGGTGAATGCCGGCAGTGTCGGGATGCCGTTTGGCCGCACCGGCGCCGACTGGTTGCTCCTCGCCCCCGGCGTCGAGCTGCGGAACACCTCTTACGATCTGCTGCGAGCGGGAGAACTGATTCGTCAGACGGAGTATCCGCAGGCCCGCGAACTTGCCGATTCGCTTCTACAGCCTCCCGCAGAGGACGACATCCTGAAGGTGTTCACTCGAATTTCTTTCTGAATCCAAACGCTGTCAACTCCCAACTCCCAAGCACCAAGTGTTAACCGGAACCTTGGCCGAGCGTTGTCGTAAGTAGACGATATGGCTCCGATTCCGCCGGTTCTGCGACGATTCACCCGCGCCCCGATGTTCACGGCCATCGCGCTGATTACGCTGGCGATTGGCATTGGCGCCAACACAGCCGTTTTCAGCGTGGTGAACGGCGTCCTGATCAAGCCGTTGCCGTATCCCAACTCCGATGAACTAGTCGGGGTATGGCATTCGGCGCCAGGCGTGAACATTCCGAAGTTGAACGTCTCCCCGACGATGCACTTCACCTATCGCGAGGAGGGCCAGACATTCCGCGAATTCGGCCTGTGGTCGAACGGGGGCGTGACGATCACGGGGCAAGCCGAGCCAGAACAGGTGCGGAGTATCGACGTCACTGACGGCACGCTGCAGGCGCTGGGCGTGGCGCCCGCCTTCGGCCGGTGGTTTACCAAAGAGGACGATACACCCGGCACGCCTGAGACGGTCATGCTGATGCCAGGCTACTGGCATCGTCGATTTGGCGGTGACCAATCGGTCGTCGGGAGAACACTGACGATCGATGCCAAGCCTCACACCGTGATCGGCGTCATGCCGGACACATTTCAGTTTCTCGACGAGCAGGCGGACGTTCTTCTGCCGATGCGGTTCGATCGCAGTCGTGTGTTCCTCGGCAACTTCAGCTATCAGGGCATCGCCAGGCTTCGTCCTGGCGTGACGCTGGAACAGGCCAATGCGGATGTTGGCCGCATGCTGCCCATCTGGCTGAAGGCGTGGCCGGCCCCGATGGGACTCGATCGCAAGGTATTCGAGAATGCGCACATCGGGCCCGGGCTCACACCACTCAAACAGGACATCGTCGGCGACATCAGAGAGACGCTGTGGGTCCTGATGGGGACCATCGGCGTCGTGCTGCTGATCGCGTGTGCCAACGTGGCCAACCTCCTGCTCGTGCGCGTCGAGGGGCGACAGCAGGAGTTGGCGACGCGAGCGGCACTCGGCGCGGGTTGGCGGCGCATCGCCCGTGAGTTGCTGCACGAAAGCCTGTTGCTGGGCCTGATGGGCGGAGTGCTGGGGCTTGGCGTCGCGTACGGCGCACTCAAACTCCTCCTCGCCATTGGTCCGGAAACGCTGCCCCGTCTGCGCGACATCACGATCGATCCGGCCGTCCTCGGGTTCACCCTGCTCGCCTCGCTGCTGTCCGGTCTCTTCTTCGGCGCTATTCCCATTCTGAAGTACAGCGGTCCTCATCTGGTCACCGCGATTCGCAGTGCCACCCGCACGTCCAGTCACAGCCGGGAACGACATCGTGCTCGCAGCGTGCTGGTGGTTGCTCAAGTGGCGCTCGCGCTGGTGCTGCTCGTGGCCTCGGGTCTCATGATTCGGACCTTCCAAACACTGCGAAACGTCCAGCCAGGCTTCACGCGCCCGGGCGAGGTGCAGATGTTGAGAGTGTCGATACCGGAATCGGTTCAGGCCGATGCCGAACGCGTGGCGCGCACCTACAACGAAATTCTCGAAAAGGTCGCCGCAATCCCGGGTGTCGAATCCGCGGCGATGGTCAGCTCCGCACCGCTCGAAGGATTCAACAGCAACGATCCTGTCGGGGCCGAGGACAAGACCTACGATCCAGGCAAGATTCCACCGATTCGCCGGTTCAAATTCATCTCGCCCGATTACTTCCGGACCGTCGGCACGCCACTCGTCGCTGGACGCGATATTACCTGGACCGACGTGTTCGACGATCGCCACGTGGTGGTGATCTCCGACAACATGGCGCGCGAAATGTGGGGCAGCTCACAGGCGGCCCTGGGCAAACGAATTCGCGTCGCGAATATCGATCACTGGCGTGAAATCGTCGGTGTCGTGGGCGACGTCTACGACGACGGCGTTCATGAGCCGGCGTCGACCATCGTTTACTGGCCGATGATGGTGTCGAAATTCTGGGGCAACGAACGTTTCGTGGCACGGTCGCTGACATACGTCGTGCGCAGCGAGCGGACGAGCACCGACGCTTTTCTGGCGCAGGTGCGTCAGGCGGTCTGGTCGGTGAACGGAAGCCTGCCTCTTGCGCTCGTGCGAACGTTGCAGGACGTGTACGACCGATCGATGGCGCGCACGACGTTCGCGCTCGTGATGCTGGCCATCGCGGGCGGCATGGCACTGCTGCTCGGACTCATCGGGATCTACGGAGTGATCTCGTACGCGGTCTCACAACGCACGCGCGAGATCGGGATCCGCATGGCGCTCGGCGTCGATCACAAAGAAGTGAAGCGGATGTTCGTGCGGCACGGACTCGTGCTCGCAGGTATCGGCATCGTCATTGGTGTCGGGGTTGCCGCGGGTGTCACGAGACTGATGGCGTCACTGCTGTTTCACGTCAGTCCGCTCGATGGATTGACTTACGTTGCCGTGTCCCTGGTGCTCGCGACGGCGGCTGTTCTGGCCAGCTATCTGCCGGCTCGGCGCGCCGCCGGGCTCGACCCGGTCGAAGCGCTGCGCGCGGAGTAAATGCCCTGACCGCGGTAGCTTGACGGAGGCGGGGCCTGCCCACCGTAGCTTTAGCGGAGGTGGGTGCCATCAGGTTGTCACGAACCAATCGGGTAGACCCACCGTCCAACAGACAGTGGAGGGGCAATGAACTTCGTTACTTTGGCGTTTGGGATTTTACTAATCGGAACCGGCTTCGTAACGCTGATCCACAAACTGCACGATCGGTCGATGCAGGAGTCGCTGGTAGTGCTGAGAAGTGCGCACAGTGACACAGGCCGCGCGGTTGCGGGGTTCGTCAGTCTGCTTGTGCCGATTGTCTCGGAGATTGCGACAGGCGTGGCGATTCTCGCAATTGCAGTGTTGCTTCGCTAATTCGCCTTCGCGCGACGATCGAGAACCTTCTTGATGAGTGGAACGGTGTCGGCGTTAGGCGCCGCCTGCGGGATCGATCGGATATACGCATAGACGTCGCGCAAGTCCGCTTCGGGCTGCGCGACGAATGACGGCATTCCTTGCGTCGCGGGTTTGCGCACGTAGGCCAGGAAGACGTCTTCCGCGCGCGACATCGGTACCAGCCGCGGCGATCCGGTTTGAGCGTCGAAGCCGTGACACGCATAACAACGCAACGAGGTTTCGAACAGCACCTTGCCGCGCTGCGCGTTGCCAGTTGGCGCAGCGAGCGGAGCCGCAGCAGGAGCGCCCGCCTTCTCTTGCGCGAATGCCGACACCGTCATCGCCATCACTGCGAACGTCACAAACGCGGAACGAAAAATCATGAGTCCCTCTGTCGATCAATCGCCGTAGGGCGGGTCCTGTCTTGTGGACCCGCCGGAGCTGCCGGGTCTATAAAGCAAGACCCGGCCTACGAGAGCCTACGGTTATTGTGTTGTGTCACCGTGGCTGTGAGATCACGTCGATGAGAGCCGGCTCTCCCGCCCTCACCTTCGCCAGCGCGCGCTGGTACGCACCTGCAAGATCCTTCGGGTTCTCGATCGGCCCTTCGCTGTACATCCCGTACGCCTTCGCCATCTGCGCGTAGTTGATGTTGGGATCGGCGATCACGTTCCCGATGTGAGCGTTCTGGTTACCACGTCCACGCACGCCACACATGCGCTGGATGATCATCACTTCCGCGTGGTAGGCCCGATTGTTGTGAACGACGAAGAGCAACGGGATCTTGTGATGGGCGGCCGTCCAGATTACGCCGGGGCTGAAGTTGAGATCTCCATCGCCGACGATGGCGACGGATAGACGACCGAATTTCTTGTGCGCCAGCGCGCCGCCCACGGAGGCGGGGGAGTCGTAGCCGATGCCGAAGCCTCCGCAGTCGCCGTTGTAGCGATACGGTTTGTCGTGATTCAGCAGCCGGCGCTGCCAGTCTCCTGTGAATTGGTGACCTGAGACAATCGCCCAGTCGTCGTTGGCGATCTGATCGCTGAGTTCGGCAACGAGACGAGGCACGCTCACCGGGCTCGCATCCCAGCCGTGCCTGGCGTCGCGGATGCCGTTGAGCTGAATCTCCTTGTGTGCCGCCGCCACCTGCGTGCCGCGCGCCTGTATCGCGCTCTTGCGTTCCGCCGTCGTCTGCTTCCGTACTTCTTCGATCAGTGATGGCAGCGTGTCTTCGGCGTCTGCCGCGATGGCGAGGTCGACGTCCGAGTAGCGTCCGAAGTCGTGGATGTTGCTCCCCTGAAACAGATATTCAGCCGAGATGCTGATGGTCTTGCGGCCGTTCGCCCGCGCGGCACGTGCCTGCACCGACATGTCGGTGACCTCGAGACCGAGCGTGACGTCTGGCGTGTACCCGCGGCCGCCGGTCCCATACAACGGATGCCATGACGGGAACTTCTGCCATGACGAGTAGCCCATTACATCAACCGGCGCCTGCAGCGCTTCCGCCAACTCGATGAGCAGGTCCCACGCTTTCGGCGTCCGTCCGAGCTTCGCGATCTGAATCAGCGGCGTTTGCGCGTTGACCAGCATCCGGGCTGCTTCGCGAACGGCTGTCGCATCACCCTGCGGAGGAGCGGGAATCGTCAACTCTGGAATGCGCGGAACGTCGTTCACGATCGATTCCTGCAGTTCTGCGGCCACGGTGATCACGACCGGTCCCATTGGCGGTGTCACCGCGATCCGATACGCGCGCATCGCCGATTCCGCGAATCGCTCGAGCGTCGTCGCCTCGTCGTCGTACTTGACGAAGCTGCGCACCAGCAAGCCCATGTCCTGGGCGCTGTGAGGACGATTGATCACGCCGGACGGATTGCGGTTGTGCCCGACGATGAGGAAGACGGGGACTCGATCAGCCCACGCCTGGAAGAGCGCCATCGACGAATGGAGCAGGCCAACGGTCCCGTGCACCACGACGAGCATTGGCTTGCCCGCCGCCTTCGCGTATCCATGTGCCATGGCGACTGCGGCTTCTTCGTGCAGGCACGTGAGCAACTCCGGGGCGGAGTTGTTGCCGTAGTTCAAGAGCGACTCATGCAGTCCCTGGAACGTCGAGCCGGGATTGATCGCGGCGTACTCGAAGCCGATCTTCTTGATGACATCCACCATGAAGTCGGATGCAGGTCGTCCCTGCGTCGCGGCACGCGCCGGGGGCGGGCCGCTTGCCTGCGCCGGCATCGCGTACGCAAGATCGTGGGCCAGCGTCGGCAATTCGACAGAAGGAAGCGGCTGGACCGGCGGTGCCTCAGCTGAAGCACTGGTGCCGCCCACCACCAGACCCGCGGCGCCAAGCGCTGCGCCCTTGAAGAAGTCGCGGCGGTCGAGCGATCCGTGTCCGGCTTCAGCCGGATCCCTCGGTCCTGAGCTGTCGTGTGTGTCTGCCACGATGGCCTCCTGAGCGGCTCCATCATAGCCGGGACTCGGGGATTCGGGATCCTGGATCCCGGGCCCCCAGCCCCGAGATAGCGTGCTACCATCCCCGACCAAGCGAGGTACGTATGAAGCGTCTGATTTCTCCACGAATCATTCTGGCGCTCGGAGTTCTTGCCGCCCTCGGTGGCGCCATTGTCCAGGCGCAGCGGACTTCATCCTCGGCGGCGATGGCCACCGCAGCCGAAAAGTTTCTGTCGTCGTTGACGCCGGAGCAACGTCAGCAGGCAACATTCCCGTTTGATTCGCCCGAGCGACTCAGGTGGCACTTCGTGCCGCAGTTCGAGCGCAACGGACTGCAGATCAAGGCGATGACGGAGCCGCAGCGCAAGGCTGCCCACGAGTTGCTCAGAACCGGGCTGAGCGATCGCGGCTATACCACCTACACGCAGATCATGCAGCTCGAGAACATCCTGAAGGCCCAGGAGAAGGGCGGTGGGCCCGGGCGTGATCCGGAGGGATATCGCTTCTCGATCTTCGGCACGCCGTCGGCGAAGGGGACGTGGGGATGGCGCGTCGAATTCCACCACATATCGCTGCACTTCGACCTCGTGAACGGCACGGCGATTTCGAGCACGCCGTCATTTGCCGGCGCCAATCCTGCCGAGGTCAAAGACGGTCCGCAGAAGGGACAGCGGACACTCGGGATGCTGGAGGACACGGCACGCACGCTCGTCACCGCGCTCGACGCGAATCAGCGGAAGACGGCGATCTTCAACGCCGTCGCACTGGGCGACATCGTCACGGAGAACGCGCTCGATATCAATCCGCTGTCACCTGGCGGGTTGAAGGCGACGGAGATGACGGCGGCCCAGAAAGACATGCTCATGAAGGTCATCGATTCGTACGCCGGACTGATGGCGGCGGATATCGCTGCTGACCGATTGGCGAAGCTCAAGATCGCCGGAACCGACAACATCACGTTCGCGTGGGCGGGATCGATCGAGCGCGGCCAGAAGCACTACTATCGCGTGCAGGGCCCGACCTTCCTGATTGAATTCGACAACACGCAGAACGACGCGAATCACGTTCACTCTGTGTGGCGCGATTTCAGGGGCGACTTCGGGCGCGATCTGCTCCGCGAGCACCTCAGGACGTCCCTGCATTAGCGACAATTCCCAACGTCCAACTCCCAACCCCCAAACGGCCCGCTCCCTGCACTTGGGAGTTGGGAATTGGGAGTTGGAGGTTGACGCCTTCATGCGAATCGAAACGAGGCTCAATCACATGAGAACGCTGGCCGCGCTTTCTCTGCTTTTGTTCACGGTCGTGCCGGTTGCGGGTGACGACAGCGAACGGATCCTGACTATCGATCACTTCGTGCGGGTGCAGTCGACGGTGCCGGCCATTGCAGGGCAACCTTCCCAGCTCTATGTGCGTGAACGTGTCCATGCCGGGACGCTTGCGCGCAGCGCGCGACAGGCCGATCGCGTCGTGCTGTTCGTGCACGGCGCCGGCACGCCCGCGGAAGTCGCGTTCGATGTCCCGTACCAGGACTACAGTTGGATGGGTTATCTGGCGCAGGCTGGATTCGACACGTTCTCGGTCGACATGACCGGATATGGGCGATCAACGCGGCCGCCCGCCATGAACGATCCCTGCAATCTCGCTCCCAATCAGCAGGCGGCGCTCGTGCCGCGTCTCATCCCGGCGCCGTGTGCCGCAACCTACGGCCAGGCGATGACGACGATCGCCTCTGACTGGGCAGACGTCGGGGCGGCCGTCGACTACATTCGGGCGCTGCGCGGGGTTGAACGGGTGAGCCTCGTCGCCTGGTCGCTTGGTGGTCCGCGCTCTGGAGGCTACGCCGCGAAGAATCCACAGAAGGTCCATCGCCTCGTGCTGCTTGCACCCGGCTACGGCCGCGAAGGCAGGGGAGAGGCCCCGGCCAAAGTTCCCGCCGATGGCGTGGTCTTCAACACACAGTCGCGCGCCGAGTTCGACGCGAACTGGGATCGACAGGTCGGGTGTGCCGCCCAGTACGACAAAGCCGCAGCGGACAGCGTGTGGTCGGCGATGCTTGCGTCCGATCCAGTCGGTTCCACGTGGGGGCCCGGAGTGCGTCGCGCTCCGCAGACGACGACGTGGGGGTGGAATGCAGCAGTGGTCACCAAAACCCAGACGCCGACGCTGATGGTGGCCGGCATCCACGACAAGCAGGTCGCGCCCGAGCGCGTGCGCGAGCTCTATGAAGATCTCGGCGCGCCGCAGAAGGTGATGATCGACCTCGCATGCTCCTCGCACAACGCCATGTGGGAAAAGAATCACACGATGTTGTTTGGCGCCTCGCTCGAGTGGCTCGAGAAAGGCACCGTGAACGGCTCGTCTACCGGCGTTCTGCGAATGGGATACTGAGCGCGTGCCGGTACGCGGACGGGACCATCGTAAGGCCGACCATCCGATCGATCCGCTGTTCCTCGATCGATGGTCGCCGCGGGCGATGTCGGGCGAGTCGATCTCTCAGGCCGAGCTCGATGTGCTCTTCGAGGCGGCGCGCTGGGCGCCTTCTTCCGGCAACTCGTACCCCTGTCGAATTCTCTACGCACACCGCGACACGGAACACTGGCCGCTGTTCTTCAACCTGCTCGTCGAGCGTAACCAGATCTGGTGCCGCAATGCGGCGGCGTTGCTCGTCTTCATCTCGCGCACAACGAACGAGCAGAGCGGACGCCCGCTTGTCACGCATAGCTACGACAGCGGCGCCGCGTGGGAGAACCTCGCACTGCAAGGGACACTCAGCGGACTGGTCGTTCACGGGATGGCTGGCTTCGACTACGCGCGCGCCAAGACCACGCTGAACGTTCCGGATGATTTTCGAGTGGAGGCCATGGCCGCGATCGGGAGGCCCGGACCCATCACAGTGCTCCCCGAAGACTTCCAGGCGCGAGAATCACCAAACAGCCGCAAGCCGATCAGCGAGATCGCTTTCGAAGGACCATTCCGCAGCTGAACGAGGCGCCAACACTCAAGCCCCAACTCCCAACTCCCAAACGGTTCGGGTTGTATTGGGAATTGGGAATTGGAAGCTGGGAGTTGACGGTGTAGGGCACTGATCTTCAGTGCGTGAGCGCGTAGAGCAGCGTGTTGATCCCGAACGCGTATCCAGGCACCGACATCTGATAGAAGTACTGCGGGTCGTCTCCTTCGCGCTCGAACGAGTCGCCCAGATCGGTGTTGTGCGTCATCAGCACCATGATGTTGCCGTGCTTGTCGAGCACGGCGCGTGCATGGGCCACGGCGCTGTCCTCGCCGCGCTCCGACGTTCCGCCTCCGGTGGCCGCCCAGTGTCCGATTGATGCGATCTGCGGCACCTTCGAGATCTGAAACTGCGCCGAGAACAACGGGTGGTTCGGTGGCAGGTCGATGATTGGGTACTCGTCCGGCGGCAGCACCCGGCTGAACTGTGCCGTCCACCACTCCCACGCATAGGTGCCCCAGAAGTCGTCGGCCCAGAGGAAACCACCCTTCTGCAGATACAGCCGCAGGCGCGCCGCTTCTTCCTCGTTGATCGATGCCGAACCGACCTCCGTCATCATGATGAACGGGCACTCGAACATCACATCGTCGGTGAGCCGGATGAGGAGCGGGACCGGCTCGCCTTTCGAGTCCATGTTGACGTAGGCGCGCGTCAACTCCGAGAGACGGATCGAGAGATTGATGTCGGCGCGAGGGTAGTCGACGCTCCAGTTCCCACCGTCGCCGCGATAGTCCTGGTTGTAGGCGACGCGGCAGAACTGGAAACCGCCGAGGAAATCTTCCGGCTTGGCCACCCGCACTCCGAACCCGCGCGGGAAAAAGCCCCCGCCGCGTTGCCGGAACTGCGCCTGGACGACGACCGACGCGACCAGCAGAACGAGCACTGCCAGCACGAGAATGCGTGGTCGCCGCGCGAAAAGGCCGGACACGGCCCCAGTCTAGCAGGTCTGGCTTGCCGGGTGAATGCGATCCAGACGACTATCCGATCAACTTTTGCCGAGCGGAAGTAGATTGTTCAGCGGGCCGTACACGGCCGCGGATTCCACCCGGTCGCGTCGGCCTGCTTCTTGAAATTCGTGCTGGTGACGAACGGCTCGGTCAGGTTCTCTGGATCCTCGACGATGGTGGTCACCGTGAACCAGATGTCGCCGTTCCGTTCCGTGAACAGATCGTAGTACTCACGCACCGTCGTGCGCGCGCCGTAGGGCACACCGTTCTTGCGAAGGTACCCCGGCCGCAGGTTTGTCGTGACGACTTCGAGCGAGCGCCCGCGGGTGCCCTCGCGCGGATTCAGGGCAATCGGAAGAAAGTCCGGCGCCCCCGTACCGCGGACGATGCCCTCCCACTGCGCGACGGAGTTGCCTTGCCATGAAGGACGCGCCTCGGGTGCGCCGCCGCCAAAACGCAGCAGGCGCGTCTGGGTGCCGGCGTCGGCCTCGATCTTGAGAGTATTGTCGTCTTGCCAGGTGAT